>Ga0247841_10000172_pt1 | contig 177063 bp, 163 predicted proteins | sample LaCruzMarch2015__2_FD_192410 | JGI IMG/M metagenome (GOLD analysis project Ga0247841, IMG submission 192410) | Freshwater microbial communities from meromictic Lake La Cruz, Castile-La Mancha, Spain - LaCruzMarch2015_18m | ecosystem: Environmental > Aquatic > Freshwater > Lake | place: Spain... | reverse complement strand
CTTCTGCCTAATCTTCGGTGGATACGCCGATACTTGGTTCTTGTTTGCCATATGTTGTTAATTAAGGATGGTTAACCTTTGTCACCCCAATCCTAGCAGACTGTCACCTCATATGGTTAACTGTACAGTTTGTGGATATTTACTGCCAGTAGTAGTATAATAGAAAGTAAGCTCACCTGAGGCACAATATTATCAACTATCTAAAATCAAATGACTAAAAAACAATTGAGTATCTTTATTTTAGTAGGAGCGATTGCAATTTTCCCGCTTTTAGTCGGAGCCGAAAGTAAAACTCTAAGTAAAGAAATTACTCAAGTAAAATCAAAACTTGAAAACAATAAAGAGGTAAAGAAGAAACTAAAAGATATTAGAGATGAAGCCACTTCTACAGCTTCTTCGACTAAAAAACAGGAAAACCGGAATGGAACGACAACGAATGAAAATAAAGCTAACGAATCTAAAACACGAACAATCCAAGCTACAAATAATATTATTCAAAAGACTGTTCGCGAAATAGCCCGAGTAAAAAATATTATCGATCGTCTCACAAACAGTAATTCGATTATAGCTAAATTGGAGACTAATAATGTGAACACTGCAGTAATCAAAGCTAAACTAGATTCTGCTAGAGCTTTTATTGTTAAAGTAGAAACAGATATCCAAACAGCCAAAGATATCATTGCCTCTACTGCTACTTCTACTACTCCAAATATAAAAACAAAAATAGTGGGGGTCAGAAAAGTGCTTGGACAAGCAAGTTCAAACTTAAAATCCGCTATAAATAAGATAAAAGAAGCTAATAAGCTTATCAAAGAAATTCCAGGCATTCGAAAAATAGAGCAAGAAGATCTAAAAAGGGATGATAATAAAACTTCTACCAGCACTGCGACCACCACTAAATCAAATTAACTTCTTTTAAATTATTCATTAAACTTAAAAAATTATGGGAAACGAAAACCAAGAAAGTAAGGGACTATTGGCTATTGTCATAACAATAATTGTCTTAATATTAATAGGGGGCCTATTTGTTATCAATGCAAAAAAATCTCGTCCTGATGAAGTAATGATGCCTACCGATCAAACAACTTTTCCTGAAGAAGTAATATCCACATCTACTAAAATCGATGATATAAGTACAGATATATCCGATGTTGAAACTAGTGTTAATAATAGTGGGTTAGACCAATTAGATAAAGAACTGAACAGCTTATAATTGCTAATTTTTCAGGAAACAAAAACTGCTTTGGCAGTTTTTGTTTTTTTGCATACACTCATATTCTAATACAAGTGTTGCAATTGATTATTGAACTGAGGGGGGGTACTCATTGGACAAAACTCACAAAACAGGTTAAACTAATGAACTTGGAGCCTGTTCAAAAAGCTAACTGCATATTAAAATTCAAAAAAAATGCTTGTCTGCTAAAATTCTCAAATTTCGATTGCAAATCATTTATCGCTTGTCAAAGTCAGATTGTTTTGTGGCCAAGCCACAAAACTACTGATTCACCCCGCTTTTCATGATTTTCGCTCGTAATTTGAGAATTTTATCTAGGCCTTAATTTTTTTACAGTCTTCTTTACTAATAACAAAGTCCAAAAATGATTAATGTAACAATAAAAAAGATTGAGCGGTCTGAGCTAGAAATCTCCGGCGAGATACTCGCGACAGATTTTGAGTCATTCCGCAACAATGTAATGAAAGAATTCCGTTCAGAAGTAGAACTCCCAGGTTTTCGCAAAGGTCATGCCCCAGATAATTTAATTATCGAAAAGGTTGGTAATGAAAAAATCCTTTATGAAATGGCCGAGCATACATTGGCTCATTACTATCCTGAGATTCTAAAAGAAAACAAAATAGATGCCATTGGTCGTCCAGAAATTACCATCACTAAAATTGCCAAAGATAACCCCTTAGGTTTTGTAATTAAGACAGCTGTAATGCCAGAAATACAATTGGCTGACTACCAGAAAATCGCTAAAGCAGAAATGGGTAAAAAATTAGAGAGTTTGGATGTTTCTGACAAAGAAGTAGATGATGTGATTGAAGAAATTCGCAAGAGTCACGCCAAACATGTACATACAGCAGAGTGTGATCATACAAAAGAAGAAGACTCTGACGATCCAAAAGAATCAGCCAAACTACCGACTAAACCAGATCCAGAGAATCCGGTCGCCCAATCCGTCGAAAACGGATTGGAAGAGGTAAACGATGAATTTGCCAAAGCACTTGGTCAATTTGAATCAGTCGCTGATTTAAAAAATAAAATCAAAGAAAATTTAACAAAAGAAAAAGAACAACGAGCTAAAGATAAGAAACGTTTGGAGATTATGGAAGAAATTATTTCCAAAACCAAAATCGAATTACCCAGGGCATTGATTGAAGGAGAACTGAATAAATTAGCCCACGAAATGCGTAGTCAATTAGAGAGTATGGGACTAAAATATGAAGATTATTTATCCCACCTCAAAAAAACTGAAGAAGATCTAAGAAAAGAATGGGAACCAGAAGCAACCAAACGTGGTAAATTTGGATTAATCTTAGAAGCAATCGCCAAAAAAGAAAACATTACGGCTGATGAAAAAGAATTAGCCAGTGAAGTTTCTCACATCTTAGATCAATACAAAGATGCTGATCCAGCTCGTGTCCGTGCTTATGCCAGTAATATGATTACAAACGAAGCTGTTTTCAAATTCCTTGAAAGTCAAGTCTAGACTTACTATAATTAATTACTTCATTACTAATCTAACCAAAATACAATGCTTATTCCAACAATCATTGAAAAATCTCCTTTTGGTGAACGAGCCTACGATATTTATTCCCGTCTTCTAAAGGATCGGATAATTTTTCTCGGTGGTCCAATCGACGACAATGTGGCTAACATTATAATTGCTCAATTATTATTTTTGGAATCAGAAGACCCTAAAAAAGATATTACCCTTTATTTAAATTCACCCGGTGGTTCCGTTACTTCCACTATGGCGATAATTGATACTATGAATTATCTCCAGGCTTCTGTCTCAACTGTCTGTATTGGTATTGCCGCCTCTGGAGCAGCTATGATTTTATCCGCAGGACAAAAAGGCAAACGTTATAGTTTACCTAATGCAGAAATAATGATTCATCAACCATTAGGTGGAATCGAGGGGCAGGCTTCTGATATTGCTATCACCGCCCAACATATTCTTAAGACTAAAGAGTCTTTAAACAAAATGCTTTCTAAAAATACTGGCCGGCCATTAGCTCAAATTGAAAAAGATACTGACCGTGATTTCTTTATGACCTCAGATGAAGCCAAGAAATATGGAATCATTGACGATGTCATCAAACCAAAAAAATAGGTATGTATCCTTCCTCAAAAAACCGCTAAAGCGGTTTTTTGTTTCAGGAGGAACGAGCCTTTTTCCCTTGTCCCCCCTTTTATTCCCCACTATAATTAGACTAGTCGCACAATCTATTTATCACATTAAATTAAACATTATGGATCCTCTAAAAAATTTATTCAGTAAATATCTGGAAAACAAAGCCCTAGCTCTACCAACCCAAGTAAAAAACTACATCGTTATAGTCGCTCCTTGGCTAATTGCTATTTCTATTCTAATGGCTCTACCGGCGATACTTACACTATTTGGTCTAAAGGTAAGATTACCAGAGTTATTCTACTATCAAACTGTCGGAGCGAGCAATTACAACCTGGTCTTGATAATCGAAGCCATCGCTTTAGTTCTTAATGTTTTAGCTCTTCCTGGTCTATTTAAAAAATCTATTTCTGGCTGGAATTGGGTTTATTACAGTATTTTTGTTCAAACACTGGCTAGCCTTGTAGCAATGAACCTTACCGGAGGAATTATCGGACTAATAATCTCTATGTACATACTCTTCCAAGTTAAAAGTTACTACCAAGTCTAATTGCAACAAAAGTAACTACTCTCAAAATAACAGAAATAAAATGCCTGTTATTTTGACATTCCTAGGATAACTTGATACTATGAAAATATCTTTTATTAGTGACATAAAGTGAGTGAAATGGGAAATTAACCTTTCACATTTCAGAAATAAGGAAGCTAAAAAAGATGTTCTCTTATTAAAAAGTAATAGAAACACTGTTTATTTCTCTCAAATCAACCAAATGAAACTAGATTCTAAATTGGCCAAATTACTCAAATATCAAGCTTTCAAGCCATAATTCTGCTGTAATAACGCAGAAATCTGTCGGGGTGTGATTTTTTAGAAATAAGCGGTATAAAAATACGCTTATGAATTTAATAACTGTAGTTTTCATCACCGGTATTGTAGGAATAAGCGGTATCGTTATCGGTTATTTTCTACGCTGGTTAGTTACTTTAGGCCAAAAAGGTTCTATGGAACTAACAATCAAGCAAACGATGCTTGATGCCAAAGATCGAGCACAAAAAATCGTAGACGATACTGAACATGAATCAGCTAAATTAATAGAGGAAGCCAAGAGGCAAGAACGGGAGAAAGAAGCTCAGCTAAAGAAAATGGAAGAACGTCTTATCAATAAAGATGATCTTTTAGATAAAAGACAGGGAGATATCGCTAAAGAAGCTGAAAATATCAAGCAAAAAATCGAAGAAGTAAAAGAAATAAAGGAAAGGGTTCTTAAAATGGAGGAAGATAAGAAAAAAGAGCTCGAACGAGTCTCTGGACTTTCTTCTGATAATGCAAAAGAGGAACTTTATAAGAAGATTGAAAAAGATAGTGAGGAAGATTTATCTATCAGGTTACACAAGATGAATATTATGGGAGAAGAAAAACTCGAACAAAAAGCCAAAGACATCTTATCTTCGGTTATTCAACGATTATCTACCTCCACAGTACCAGAAGTAATGTCCTCCACTGTTGACATTCCTTCTGACGATATCAAAGGTAAAATTATCGGAAAAGAAGGAAGAAACATCCGAGCTTTCGAAAAAGCGACTGGGGTAGAAGTAATTATCGATGATACACCTGGGTCAATCGTTTTATCCTCATTTGATCCAGTTCGTCGGCAAATTGCACGAGTAGCTTTAGAAGAATTAATTCGCGATGGACGTATTCAGCCAGCCAAAATTGAAGAAATTGTCGAAAAATCTAAAGAAGAAATATCTAAAATTATCAAAGAAAAAGGAGAGCAAGCTGTTTATGAAGCAGGTGTTTTCAATTTAGACCCCCGTATCGTCATTATCCTGGGCCGTCTACACTTCCGAACTAGTTATGGCCAAAATGTTCTTCAGCATTCATTAGAAATGTCCCATTTAGCCGGAATGTTGGCCGAAGAATTGGGTGCTGACGTACAAATTGCTAAGGCCGGTGCACTTCTTCATGACATAGGAAAAGCTATCGACCATGAAGTAACTGGTACACACGTTGAAATTGGTAAGCGTATTCTAGAAAAATTCAACGCCGATCCACGAGTCATTAAAGCAATGCAGTCTCATCACGAAGAATATCCTTACGAATCACTAGAATCAGTAATTGTAAAAGTTACTGATGCTATTTCTGGGGGACGACCAGGTGCCAGACGAGATAGTATTGAAAATTATCTAAAGCGACTGAAAGATTTAGAGGATATCGCTAATTCCTTCCCTGGAATAGAGAAATCATATGCTATCCAAGCGGGACGTGAACTACGAGTATTCGTTCGTCCAGAAGAAATTACTGATATGGAAGCCCATAATTTGGCTCGACAGGTTGCTCTTCGAATCGAAAATGAACTCAAATACCCAGGTGAAATCAAAGTAACAGTTATTCGTGAAAGCCGTATTATTGAATTCGCAAGATAAAATATAAATAGTATCAAAAAAGCCCCAAGTCTGGGACTTTTTTGATTATTTTTTACACTATTTTTAAGTGCTAGTCATTAAAACTTTACTTTTTGATATATTATGTCAAAATATTTCCATTCTATTGCAGAAATATGGCTTAAAATATATACTTATGTTAGTTATCAATAAGAATGGTCGTCTTTTAAAAATCTAATAAGTAAAAGATATGAACAAACAAGCTCTTATCGATCAAATCCATGAAGCTATTGGCGGAACAAAAGCACAAGCCGAAAAAGCGATGGATGTAGTTTTAGAGTCTATAGTTAGTACTCTAAAAAAGGGAGATGAGGTTTCTATCGCAGGACTAGGTATTTTTTCAGCAAAAACACGCGCTGCTCGCACCGCTCGCAATCCACGAACAGGTGAAGCAGTAAATGTTCCAGCAATGAGGGTTCCAAAATTCCGCGCAGCTAAGGCTCTCAAGGACGCAGTCAAATAGTTAGGACTGCCCGTTTGGTGCACACCCCTTCATTGTTTCGCTCGTTTGCTTCCACGCAGTACTTCTATGTACAGCTTAGTCGCAAGCTTCGCTTACGCCTCGGTCTGTATTCAAACGTTCTAGCCCTAACCCAGTTTATCACTACACAAAAAAATTCCACTCGCTGGAATTTTTTTGTGTCATCTCTAATAGACGACGTAGTCAACCATTCCCCTCTAACAACCCACCCTTTTGTATACAAAAATATATACCATTGTATAGCTTTTAAATAACTTTAATATTTTTCTGTATACTTTCTAAATTCTTCCACTAATAGTTTTGTATTGCTCCCCACTTTACCATCTCCAATTTTCTTACTATCTACGGCAATGACAGGCATTATTAATTTATTTGTACCGGTAATAAAAGCCTCTGACACTGAATCTAATTCTACTATTTTTAATTCTCGTTCTTCTACTTTAAAATGACCACGAGCTAGTTTCAAAACTATTTTACGAGTAATACCTTTCAAAATACCATCTTTAGGAGTAATTAATGTTGCACCTTTAAAAACAAAGAAGTTGGATGTCGAAGCTTCTAAAATTTTACCCCTAGATGTATACAAAACCTCTATCACTCCTTTTTGTTTTTTAACTGGGGCTAATTTTATTGCCCAGATATAATTATTATTTTTAGATTGTGGCAATAATCTTTCATACTCAAGAGAAATCAATTTTATTCCATTTTGATAACAAGTCTTGGGAAAAGTATAAATATCCTCCAACAAAATTGCGAAGGTTGGTTTTTTATAAGTCATTCCATCGTCAGTCGGACCACCAGTCAAAACTAGGCGGATACTAGCATCTTTACATTTATTTTTTTTCAATAAAGCTCTTATTGCTTTAAAAATAACTTCCTTACCTAAAGGAACTTTTAAATTAAGAGTTTTAGCTGAATTAGTAAAACGTTTAAAATGATCTTCCCAGTGAAAAATCTGACCACTATACATTCGCATAAAATCAAATACTCCATACCCTCGCAAAATTCCAATATCATTTATCTGGACGGCTGGTTTGTCGATTGGTAAAACTTTTCCATTCAAGTAAAAATATTTTTTCATGCGTCTTTTTCTGTTTTTAATGGTAAATATTAAGTCATTATATCACATTGAAAAAACTAATGAATTTACAAAAAAACGGCATAAGCCGTTCTTATCTGTTCTGTGCGGGTAGGGGTAATCGAAACCCCGACTCGAGTTTGGAAAACTCGCATTTTGCCACTAAACTATACCCGCAATAGTGTCTAATATAGCAGATAATTAGCCATTTTCAAACTCTTGAGCACTATCTCACTCCAACCACAGCGTTGGGAAAATCTGAATACCAAACATCGTTATTCCATTTCCAGTCAGAAGTCATGCCTCCTAAAACCCAGAGTTTATCTCTAAAAACTACTACATCATGATCTTCTCGTCCTAACCATAAACCATCCTTTTTTGTTTTATGCCAATTAACCCCATCGTCAGTATACCAAGCATCACCTACTCCTTGATTAGTCAAAGAAGTCAGACCGCTTACAATCCACATTTTATTTTGAAAAACAGTAGAACAAAGACCCTGTCGTTCTCCCCAGGGAGCACTCACATAAACACGTATCCAGTGCACCCCATCCTTTGAAGTCCATTCATCGCTATAACCAATACCACCAAAATTCATTCCGCCAGAAAGCCATAAGGCATCATTAAAAACTACAACATCATGATCCCAGCGAGAAACCCAAGGAGAATATCTGGCCTCCATTTTCCAATTTATTCCATCTGCTGATGACCAAACATCATTATAAGTAATCTTCTTATCGTAATTTACTCCCCCAAACATCCAAAACTTATCTTTAAACTTACGAATAATCTGTCCCTCTCGTGCTGGCCATGCGGCATGTTCCAGGACCTTTATCCAATTTACTCCATCAACTGACTGCCAGATATCATTTGTGGCGCGAGAATCCTTATTCCAACCACCCATCATAAAAAGAAATCCATTTATCTCAATAACAGACAACGACCGACGAGACGGAAAAGCGGCATGTTCTTTCTCTAGTACCCAAGTTACACCATCCACACTAGACCAAATATCATTATAGTAAACAGCTTTTTCATAATTAGGGTACAAACCTTGTTTAGCCCCATTAGCATTAAGGCCCCCCATCATCCACATTTTATCTTTAAATTCAAAAACGATATGGGAGTCACGTTCTTTCCAGGGGATATTTGGCACACGTTTCCAAACTAAATTAGCCATATCTACAGGTACGACTAATTGAGCAGTGGAAACAAGAGGAGATATTGAAAAAATAACTGTCAAAAAATAGAAAATATAGATTTTTCTAATCATATTCTCTATCATTATATATTTCTTCTACCAATCAAACAACGTAAAACTAAAAAAGATGCCATTCATCATCTTTTTTATTATCTATATTTTTTAATTTGCCTTAATCCCTCTCATTTTCCTTCTCGCTTCGGATTCATCCAAAATTACTTTACGAATACGGACATTTTTCGGTGTTACTTCTACAAGTTCATCATCACTGATATATTCCAAAGCATCTTCTAGGTCCATAATGACAGGCTGATCAAAGTGATCTGCCACTCCACTACCACGAGAACGCATGTTGGAAAGTTGTTTTTCACGGCAAACATTTACCGCAATATCTTCTCCTCGTGAGTTTCGTCCAACAACTTGACCTTTATATACTTTTACTCCTGGACCATAAAACAAAGTTCCACGATCTTGAACATTCATCAATCCATACTGAAGAGTTTGACCAGTTTCTGAAGAAACAAGAGAACCATTTTCACGCTCTTTCCAACCCTGTGTATCTACATCAAATCTTTCAAAAATAGAATTCATTATACCCAGACCTTTGGTATCAGTCATAAAATCACTACGATAACCAATCAAACCACGAGTTGGAATAATATACTCGACAAAAACAATACCATTTTCAGTCCGCATATCTTGCATCAAACCATGGCGAGAGCCTAGTCTTTCGATTACTTTACCGGAATGAGCTTCTGGCACTTCTACATATAAACGTTCAAAAGGAACTTTATTTACACCATTTTCTTTATGTTCAATAACTTGTGGACGAGATACTTGGAATTCATAGCCTTCACGACGCATTCGTTCAATTAAAATAGCTAAGTGAAGTTCACCACGTCCAGAGACAACCCAACCAATACCACCAGGGAGTTCGGGGTCAGTAATATCCTCTACCTTAAGAGCCATGTCATTTTCTAGTTCTTTATATAAACGCTCACGAATTTGACGTGAAGTAGTGTATTCCCCTTCTTGTCCCCCAAATGGAGAATCATTAACACAGAAAGTCATTTTTACGGTTGGTTCTTCGATAGACAAAAGAGGTAGAGCAATTGGTGATACAGGATCAGCAATTGTTTCGCCAATCGTGATATCGGGAATACCAGAAATAGCGACAATGTCTCCAGTCTGAGCCGAAACAGCATCCACTCTTTCTAAACCAACATAAGTCATTAAAGAAACTAAACGATTTTTAGTTGCAATACCTTCACGATTTATATGAACAATTTCTTGTCCGGCTTTTATTGTTCCATTATAGACACGGCCAGTAGCAATACGCCCCTTAAAACTGTCAGCATTAATAGTTGTTACCAACATTTGCAAAGGAGCCTCTGGATTACCTTTTGAAACTGGAATATATTTCATAATCGCTTCAAAAATAGGCGAAATATCTTTCATTTTAGATAAATCTTCTTGCAAACCAGCCAAGCCTTGTTTAGCCGAAGAATAAACAACAGGGAAATCAGTTAATTCATCAGGTGCACCCAAGTCCACGAACAAATCAAAAGTTTTATCGATTACCCAATCTGGACGAGCATCTGGTTTATCAATCTTATTCACTACTACAATAATCTTTAGACCCATATCCAAAGCCTTACGCAAAACAAAGCGAGTCTGAGGCATTGGTCCCTCTTTAGCATCTACCAACAAGAGACAGCCATTGGCCATCGATAGTACCCGTTCCACTTCCCCACCAAAATCAGCGTGACCTGGGGTATCGATAATATTTATTTTAGTGCCATGCCAATCAACAGAGGCATTTTTGGAGAAAATTGTAATTCCACGTTCTCGTTCCAAATCGTTAGAATCCATGATCAAATCACCAGCGGCCACTTCCTTACGCATTTTAGTCATAGACTGACGCAACAAAGCATCTACAAGGGTGGTCTTGCCGTGGTCTACGTGAGCTATAATTGCAACATTTCTGATGTTATTCTCCATAATATTTACCCTATTTTAAATAATATTTAAAATAGGGTTAATTAAAAAAAGCCCCTCTGTGAGCAAGCTGTGGTCAAAAAGCTCTAAGTAAGATAAATATACCACACTAATTTCCAAAAGAACAGGCTTTTCCTTTGTAAAGATTATGAAAATCAGATATTATAAAAGGAATCAGCTAACTAAAAAACATATGACTCTACAACGCACATCAATTAAGTTTCAAAAAAATACCGAAAAAGTGACTGGTTTACATGATGACATTTGGGGAGACTTTTCAAAACTCTCCGGTTCTGTTGCAAAAATCAAAGGTGATATCAATATTCATAAAATTACGGGCGATGCCTCAGCAATAAGTGGTGACATTTCAGGTCTTTCTGGTGATGTCTCCAACATTTCTGGTGATGTTAGTCGTATTTTTGGCGATCCAATTAGTATAAAAGGTGACGTCTCGAATATTTCTGGGGATATTTCCGGCATTACCGGTTATGTCTCCAATATTAAAGGCAGTGTCTCGCAAATACGTGGTGACGTCTCACATATTTTTGGGGATGTTAGTGATCTGATTGGCAGTATTCAAAATCTCTCAGGTAATGTTGAAGGATTATCTGGCAACGTCACAAACTTAAGCGGTGATGTCACAAATATCACTGGCAATGCTTCAAATATCCGTGGCGATGTTACCTACCTTTCCGGTAGTGTAATCGGACTAGAAGGTGATGCCACAGGTTTACGGGGTAAAATTGTAGATTTAATTAAATAATCATAATGTGTCATTTCTACAAAAGCAGGAATGACAGACACCACTATGGATATCTTCACTCCCGAAGGACTAACAATCCTAATTAAAACTGTTGGTTATTTCGGATTATTCGGAATTATTTTTACTGAATCAGGCCTTTTTTTAGGTTTTTTCTTACCCGGGGACAGTTTAATCTTCACAGCCGGTTTCTTGGCTTCTCAAGGATTTCTAAATATCTGGGTGCTTATCGCATTCCTATTTGTTGGAGCAGTACTAGGTGACAATTTTGGTTACAGTTTTGGCCGTAAAGTTGGTCCTAGAATATTCAAACGCGAAGATTCTATTCTTTTTCATAAAGAAAATTTAATCAGAGCAAACGCTTTTTATTTAAAACATGGTCCCAAAGCTCTTATTCTAGCGCGTTTTATACCAGTAGTTCGTACTTTTGCTCCAATTTTAGCTGGAGTAGGAACCATGGCATACCGTAGATTCTTTTTCTATAATCTTATCGGTGGGGCCATATGGACAATTTCTTTACCTCTTATTGGTTATTATTTGGGCAAAACAATTCCTAGTATTGATAAATACTTACTACCAATCATCTTGGGAATCATTATCCTCTCCTTTATGCCGACAGTCATACACCTTATAAAAACAGGAGAACTGAAGATGATTATTAAAAAGTTGATCAAAATTCTTAAAAAATAGATTATAACTTCTGCAACTGATATAATAACTCCAATAGTCTAATCAAAAATAAATCTTATGTTGGAATCATCCAAAATAGAAACAGTAGAAGGGTCTGATGAAATAATCGAATTAGCGGAACGACGTTTGATACAAGAAAACCCAGAAGAAAAAGACTTAGTTGGTGGTTTTTCTGCAATAATAAAAGCTTTTAGGCGGCCAAATAAAGAAGAAATGCCAAAATTTGAAAATAATTAAAACCCACCATGAACAACTCCACCTTTTCACGTATTGCAAATTATGTCCGTACGAGCACTATGTCTGCAGATCTTAAAAACAATTTATTACTTCTCTTTTTTCGTATGAAACCAGAGGAACAGATCACTATTTTGACTTGTTTAGAAACAAATAAAGAAACATTACCCTTGTTTGCAGAACTTATGACTGAATTAGAACAGAATAATGTTAATCTAGGCGATACAAATATCATAGAAAATCTATTAAAGAAATATTTAGAGAAAATGGCTTAGATTTGTCATTGCGAGCGAAGCGAAGTAATTTGAGCCTAACAATTAGATGAGATTTCTTCGGATTACCTCGCAATAACTAGCCCTAGTTTTAACTTAAAAATCCCCTCCGCCAGCTGGCGGAGGGGATTTTTAAGTTAAAACTAGTACGAGTTACCACCTCTATTCCCATAGTCACCACCACTAGAATGTTCCTGGCGAGGTTGCATTGGGCGAGCTTCGTTGACTGTCAAACGACGACCATCAAGCTCTTGACCATTCCACATTGCAATTGCCTTCTCAGCATCAGCATCATTGACCATTTCAACAAAACCAAAACCTTTCGAACGACCTGTCATCTTATCCATAATAACAGTAGCAGATTCTACGGGGCCAACCTTCTCAAATGAAGCACGCAAAGTACCTTCACTAGTCGAATATGGTAGGCCACCTACATACAATTTCTTTGTCATATCTATAAAATTTAATTATCTATGTAAGCACGACCTCATCCTTAAGACATTTTCTCTCCACCCATTTCAAAATCTTATATTTAAATAAAAACAAACACCCAAAGATGTTGTTTTAAAATCGATTATTGTGGGGAAGAAACATTTATGTAACCTAAGTTAGAAACCTTACAACCTTATAAAAACAGATTTTATGCCCCATTCCCGCGGCTGAATCAGCAGACTCACATCTTGAACGCAGATCCGCGAGGTATTTAGCACAAAACACCGTGGCTATTTTTCGGAATAGAAGTAGTCCATCGACCACCCAAAGTACACCTTCTGTTTTTCATTTCCGCGACTGAATCAGTAGATTCACGTCTTAGACGCAGATCCGCGGTTTTTTCAAACAATGCACTCCGATAAAACCAACTTAATTATACACCCGATTTTATGAAAAACAAATCACAAAAAACAGCTTAAAGCTGTTTTTTGCTTTCAGAATCAAAGCCTAATTAGACTTTTTATCCTCCCCACAAAAGCAGGTTGAACAATCACAACCATCACAATCTTCTCCACAATCACAACAATTACAACAAACCAAAGGATCACAATCACATTTAGTTTTGTCGTCTATTAACATTAAACACTTAACGCAATCCATTATATTTAGAATTAAGCTAATAATTTTTTACGTCAAAACATATTTATTCGCGCCCAAGACGTGAACCTGCTGGTTCAGACGTGATTTTTACGCATAAAAATTAACTTAAAAATCTTCACTTGTTTTTCCATCAAAATGTTCTCCATCTGGCCCCTCATCTGCTTCAGCTTCTACTTTAGTTAAATGAATTACTCCATCTCTATGATTAGCTGGAGAATAAATTGTATAAAGTTTTAAAGATTTATCTGCTGACGTATTTATTACATTATGTCTTGCTCCTTCTGGAACAATAATAGCCGAGCCATCTGCAATCAAAGTTTCTACTCCGTCAATCACAACTTTTCCTTCACCACTTTCAATACGGAAAAATTGATCTAAGGTATGTACTTCATCGCCAATTTCTTCATTTGGTAAAAGAGACATTAAAACCAACTGACAATGTTTAGCGGTATAAAGAACTTTTCTAAAATTCTCATTTGCAATCGCATCTTGCTCAATATTTGATATAAATCCTTTCATCTCATTATTGAAAAATGGCATTATCCTGTTAGGACAGTCTTACACCACTTTAATTATATTGATAAATATTTTCGAACTCATTTTATTTGTGCGATATAAATCCCCAACGATGCCATTTAATACTACGAGATTCATATTATTTAAATTAAATTAATAAATTCTCTTTCTTTAATTATACCACAACAAATAAACTAGAGATTTAAAATCTTTAAAAAGTTGATTAGGAAGTGGTCATAAATTTGTGTCATTCCAGGCTTGACTAGGAATCCAATTAAAAATCTAAACTCAAATCTTTCCAGTCAGGATTCACTTCTTCGATTAATCTCAGCTTCCAATCCCTTTTCCATTTTTTTAAGTCCTTCTCTCATCTGATTACTGACTCTACATTTTCAGTAGTTTCGTAATAAACTAATTTATATACAAAGTACTTTTTCGTAAACCCTTCGATTTCTCCTCTCTTATGCTGAGCAACTCTTAACTCTAAATTATTAGTGACTCTAATAGACAGTACGCTATTTTCTTACTCATTAGAATGTATGTGTAATACAAGTTCATCAATCTAAGAGGATTACCCCTTAAGCCATTTTTTATTTTTTAATCTCTTAGGTAAATATTCCTGATCCACCGTTCCTTCAAAATGAGGATTATATTTATAATCTTTTCCGTAACCAAGATTTTTCATAAGTTTAGTCGGAGCATTTCGTAGATGAATTGGAACGGGTTCATCCATACTATTTTCTATTTCTTTTCTCACGGCCAAAACCGCTTCATATAATTCATTGGACTTTTTACAACGAGCCAGATAAACCACAACCTGAGCCAAATGAACATCGCATTCCGGACGACCTAAAAATTGGCAGGCTTGATATCCAGCAATGGCTTGAGTGAGAGCTTGTGAATTTGCGAGACCAATATCTTCAGACGCAAAACGTACGAGACGACGCGCAATATAAAGTGGGTCTTCCCCCGCTTCAAACATTCGCATCATCCAATAAAGTGCGGCATTCTGATCTGACCCGCGCAGAGATTTATGCAGGGCAGAAATAATATTGTAATGTTGGTCTCCTCCTTTATCATAAAGATAGTGAGATTTTTGTAATGCTTCGCAAATTAAATCTTTAGTAATTTCAGTTTTAACTTCGGAAGGTGATACCTTTGAAATTCCCAATATGTCACCTTCCAAACCACTTTCTCCCAAAATTTGCGAGACAATTTCTAAAGCATTCAGCGCTGTCCGAGCATCACCATTTGAAAAACTCGCCAAATATTTTACGGCGCTATCTTTTACTTTTATTTTCTGATTTCCCAACCCTCGCGTTTTATCTTTTAATGTCCGTTTAATTATTTTAGAAATATCATCATTTGAAAGTTGTTCTAAAACAAAAACTCTAGCTCGGGAGAGTAACGCACCGTTTACTTCAAAACTTGGATTTTCAGTAGTCGCACCGACTAACACCACGGTCCCATTTTCAACATAAGGTAACAGGGCATCTTGTTGTGTTTTATTCCAACGATGGATTTCATCGACAAATAAAATAGTTTTCTCACCATGAAACTTCCGCCGTTCCTTTGCTCGTAAAACAACCTCCTTTAGTTGTGAAACACCTGAAGAGACTGCGGATAGTGAAACAAATACTGAAAGAGTAAGCTTGGCGATAATTCGCGCTAAGGTAGTTTTACCTGTCCCTGGTGGCCCCCACAAAATCATTGAAGGGACTTTATCTTCTTCAATCAGCTGACGTAAAATTTTACCCGGACCAATTAAATTTTCCTGACCAGCAAACTCACTCAAATTTTCTGGTCGCATCCGATCAGCGAGTGGCGAGTCTTTTTTTATGTTATCGTTTACTTCAAATAGATCCATGATTTTGTATTATCACGCTCTTTTGAATTGTCATTACTAATTTTTGTCCTACAAAAATCAGGAATGACACAACAAGCACATTTAAAATTCACTTCTATGTCTTTGGTTTTTTAATTACTTCTACGACCCGTCCATTAACAATACACTCTCCTGTCTCATCCCAATGGATATAAATTGGCGGATAATTATGAGAAGATTCGGACATTAAAATTACTTGCTCATTTTCTCGATCCGCAAAAAACTTTTTTATATTCGCTGCGCCATCGATTACCGATAAAACATAATCACCATTTTTCGGCTGAACATATTTAGAATCGATTAGAACATAATCACCATCTTCAATATTTTTTTCCTGATTATTCAAGCCTTTGATTTTTGCTTTATTCATCGACTTACCATGTGCCCGCAAAGCAAAAACTCCTTTACCGTTTTTCAAAATCTTTTTGGACATTTTCAAATAACCTTGAGGACGAGCTTCAGCAATTTGTCTGGCTGGTCCACAATCAGCTCCACCCAAAATCGGCACGTTTACAAAACTTGAATGAATGTCTTCTGTCCCCCGTTTTACTATTTCATAAGTTTTAGTTTCCCAATCTATCTTCAACAATCCAAATTTATCGAGCTGTGTCATGTGATGTTTTACTGTCATCGGCACATCGTGTTCACCAATCAAATCTCCAATCGCGCGCAAAGATAATCCATTCAAATTTTTCTTCGCCATCACCGCTAAAATTTTTTCTTGAATTTTATGCATTATTAAATAATTAAAAAACTCTGCTAATTAACTTCATTGTACTACCCAGGTTTTTATTGTCAATTATGTATATAGTGCATAACTAGTTAAAAAACAGCCCTAAATGGCGACTCTTTCCAAATAAAAAACGGATTCGATTCCGTTTTTTATTGGAGTGCGATGTTTGAATACCCCGCGGATCAGCGTCCAAGACGTGAATCTGCTGATTCAGCCGCGGGGATAGGATACAAAATCTGTTTTTATTTGATTATATATTTAATTAATCTACCTTTTGGTAACCTTATTTTTATCAGATGACTCAGGGTAATCGAAACACCCAACAAAATAATTCTTTCTAAAAATTCTCCATCCCATAAATAGACATCTTTATCTTCTCCCCAATCCCCCTTCAATTTTATTTTCCATAAAAAAATTAGACCAAAAATTTATTTCATCATTAATTTATAAATAAAAAGCCCCAATACAAGATCGGGGCGTGTCACAAGAAGTGACAAAAACAGAAAAGGAAACTTCTTCAAGAATTCATTGCCTGCATGAGTTTGGCCCAACCCTCTTTGTCTTTGGGTTTCCAAATCACATTACCGTCAGTGATATCCTTCACGACTTCGGAATCATCTTGCTTGTATTCCGGAATTGCTTGGCGAATCAAACTAACCACCGGAATAAGCTGCGTCTCATTTGGATTCATCTGACTTTGATATGGATAATCATCGTCAAACTTTACCGAACGATTGAGCAGGCAAACGATAGCAACTACTTGCCCACCCAATACTTCGATCTTCGCAATCAAATCAGCGGTCGTGCTGAAATTATTGCAAACATCTTCACAAATGATCACACGATCGCCGAACTTGATTCCATGACGCGAAAAAACCATTTCTGATTTTTCACGACCCTGATCTGATTTTACAGCCGTCACTTTCTTTTCGGGAAAAGTATAACGACTATGTAAAACAAACGACAAAATCGGACCCCAGGTCATACCACCCAAAGGAGCGGCACATAAAACCAGATTGCCTACATCTTCACGACAACATTCGAAAATTTTTGCCGGAAAACTACAAGACCAAGCAAACAGCAGATCAGGCCATTCTTCTGCCTTAGCCAAGTTGGCATAGACATCACCCACGAACTGAACTTTTTGACCTGTTTCATTTTCGTAAGTTCCAGCGTAACCCACCAATGGACCAAGACGATTCCCTTCAGAATCCTTCGGGCATTGATAAAAGCCACCAAGTCGATGGAGTACCTTTAAAGAGTCCGCCAAAACATTGCAACCATCCAACAAACTTTGCAATTCATTGTTCATAAAAATCCATCCTTTCTTTCTTAGAATTTTGTCAGAATTTGCCTAGCGATATTGATTGATTTGTTCCGCTAGAGACAACGTTTCATGACGAGCCGCCTGAGCAAAATCTTCACCCTTTGAAGCAAAAATAATCCCACGCGAGGAATTTATTATCATTCCTTGTTTTTGACTATCTTTGCTAGCCTTGATAGTTTTTTCCACATCTCCCCCCTGGGTTCCAATACCAGGAACCAAAATCGGCATATCACCGATGAGCTGGCGTACCTTGGCAAGTTCTTCAGGGAAAGTAGCTCCAACTACGAGGGCACAGTTACCATTTTTATTCCAATGTTTAGAAACATTCATGGCAACTCTCTCATAGAGAGGCATTGTGTTATTGCAGAGTTCCTCCAGCCAATCATTGGCTGTCATCCTCTCGGGTTTCATCCGAGGATTCAGCATTAAAGTATTCAGATCTTGAAATTCCCCTGCTCCAGAATTGGAGGTGCGACAGAGGACAATAATCCCCTTATCTACACGATCCAAAAATGGCTGGACGGCTTCTTTCCCAAGGGTCGGGTGAATAGTGACAGCGTCTGCCTGCAGATACTCGAAGGCGGTTTCGACATAACCATTGTTGGTATTGCCAATATCGGCATACTTGGCGTCGAGGATTATCGGCACGTTAGGAGCAATCTCGTGAATCATGAGGATTGTCAGATATAAAGCCGACATCCCCTCAACTCCCCGAGCGGAATAAAACGCCAAATTTGGCTTATAAGCACAAACCAAGTCCTTGGTCGCATCAACAATCGCCCTATTGAACTCGACGATTGCCTGTGAAATGCTTCTCCCTTTTTGTACAGATTTGGGGATTTTTGCATACTCACTGTCGAGACCTACACAAACAAAACAGCCAGAAGACCACCTTGTCTCCAAAAGTCTACGAAAATTCCTACTCATAATAATTTCCTTCTTTGATTGTAAATGGTCAAAATTCAGTCTTATGACTGATGAATCTGCTTAATTTCTAACATACAGAACTTAAATAGACAAGACTTAAGACTTAAATACTATTATTTTACAATAAAGACAAATCCAAAAAAAGCCCCGACACAAGGTCGGGGCAAAGATGATATAAGTAATAATAAAACTTATCACTCAGTCCACCCAAAAAGGGGCTCTAATTAGAGTCCACCAATACACATACCAAATAGTTTTGTACTCTTCAACTCCTGTTTACTACTTTACCTTTTCCCAGAAGAACGACTTCCATTTGAATCGGGACAACTCCCTCCTTCAATGGAGCGATCTGACTAAAAGCAAAGCGGGTCAAATCAACTATCCGTCCCTTTTTAAAAGGGCCTCGGTCGACAACTGTGACCACTACTGACTTATTGTTTCTTAAGTTAGTTACGCGAATGATTGTACCAAATGGTAGCTTTTTATGAGCCACCGTTAAGGCATTATCATTCAAGGGCTTACCACTGGCCGTGATACCTCCGCACTCTTTTGTGCTATACCATGACGCGCGACCCTTCTGAGTATCCTCTGCCACCGCAGTTAACTCCCAGGCGAGAAATAGAAGTAGAGCAATACAAATTACTCTATTACTAGACTTACAAAGAACTATCATTATTGATCTCCTTAGACTTCCCTCGAAGGGATTTTAAATTCTTCTGATATCTTATAACTTTTAGAACATTGTGTCAAACTTGAGCATTGAAAAAGGGCTAGTTTTAACTAGCCCTCCCTTTTTTCTTCCTTCTCTTTTTCTGTTTCTGGAGGTTCTTTTTTGATCCTAGCAATAGAAACCGTCTTATCACAACAAGTGCCCATATCTCTGATGCAGTTTATTATCTTACCGCAGTTATTGCACCGCCACTGATCTGACATAAAATTGTCCCTTTCGGATCATAATTATTTTCTAAATTGACTATAACATCTTTAGAATAAAATTCAAAATTAAGAAACGAGGTGTTGAAATGTAATCATACTTCTGTTAATATAGACCTATTATTCCGGAGTGTAGTGTAACGGCTAACATTCTCGCTTTGGGAGCGAGCGACTCCGAGTTCGAATCTCGGCACTCCGACAAAACTAAAAAAGATCAGTAACAACTGGTCTTTTTTAGTTTCTAGTAAAAAGTGCCGAGATTCAAAAAGAAAATAGTCGGGGAAAAGGGACTTTCCTAGTGGAGGAAAACGGCGAAGCGTTAGAAACCGTGGGTTTCTAAAACACAGACAGTGAAACGAATAGTGAGGTTCTCGGTGCTCCGACATGAACAGAACACTCACCTTTACGCTTATAATCCTCAACCCACTGGCAATGATGATTCAAAAGAATCTTTTTTGTTTTTAAATAACATAAATGACATTTACGTCTACGATAAATTTTATCTTTTGTTGTTAAAGAAATGCCAAAATAATCATCTGGATAAGTTTTTTTACAATAAAGACACAGCTTCAGCTGGAAATTATACCTTTTCGAACCCAACAAGTAAGGTCCCAAAAGAATAGTGATCAAGAGGAGATACTCAAATTAAATTTATTACCGAAGCCCTTTACAAACTTAAATGAACTTGCTATAATTACTAACAGAAGATTGGTCAAAGGAGTTTTCGATGTCTGCTAAAATAATAAGCTGTCTCTGGATGGTTATTAGTTTCGGCCTTTTTTGTATTCTTTTGTATCATTTTCTTGCCCATACATTTTCAAACGAAACAGCCGAGCAAGGAAACAAATCTAAAGGACAAAAACCCGAACAAGGCGAAAAACCAATGGATTCCCCCTAACACAGCCTGCTTCATACGAAGCAGGCTTTTTTTAAAAAAGATACCCTTACGAGCGAAGCGAAACAGTCTAGTATAACAATCAAATCAAGATTGCTTCGCTTCGCTCGCAATAACAAAACTATCCGAGAATAATATCCTCTAAATACTCCAACTTCAATAAATTACTCTTACTATCGACATAAACCGAAACGAGATCACATTGCCAATCAGAGTCTTCTCCCATCCCCTTTTCCTGTTGGTAAGATTGTATTACTCTCCCCAACCTCTGTCTTTTCCACAGATGCATATTATCCTCTGGTTCATAATCATCAAATGTTCCACGATTAACCTGCCTAAGTTTTCCTTCGGAAAATTTTTGCAGGTTAACATTAAAATAATCTCTCGTTACTGTTTTTACCTCTACAAAATGAATAATATCGTTCTTTTTAGCCACAATATCGATTTCACCATAGGGTTTCCAATAGTTTTGGTCTAAGATTTTAAATCCCCTTGACTTCAAATCCTTAACAGCCAAATCTTCTCCAATTCGCCCTATTTTTAAGTGTTTTTGACTATTTTGTTCCATGATTAACCTGTCTTAATTTTTACGAACAACACCATTATATCACCAAAAAACCTATAATTATCAATATTTAATTAGGAATTATTCTTAATTTTAGCAGATTAACCTAGTTATATGTTACTTAAGTAACATAATTGATTATTTTAGTCCAAAAGATATCCTGTCCTATCATTTTTTGGCTTTTATCCTTATTATTAGCCACATTATTAAGGAAATGGACAATCCTTAATAATGATTTTTAACGTCTTTTATCCACATATCCCCTTAGTTATCCCCAGATTAGTGTATATTTTAACCCATTTTTTATCGGTCTAAAGGAATTTCAGAGTGGGAAGGTGGTCTAATCCCAATGGCCAATAAACTAAATATTAAAGATGTTACGTACCAAACATTGTAATTTTATTCTATAAACTATAAACTTACATTATCTTAATTCAATTGCTCTCGTAGTGAAATGGATATCACACCAGCCTTCGAAGCTGATATTGGGGGTTCGAATCCCTCCGGGAGCACATATAGAAAAACTGCCATCTAGCGGTTTTTTTATATGTGCTCCCGAGCAAGGCGCCTACGCGCTCTGCATGAGAGATTCGAGAGACTTTTTGTTATTTACGAACTGGCAGGTGAGTAAATCAAAAAGTGCTCGCGACCGTAGGACAAAAATCTCTCCTAACACTTTCTAACACAGTTTTCTGTGGGCGCGGGGAGACTCGAACTCCCACGGATCTCTCCATACGCTTCTGAGACGTACGCGTATACCAATTCCGCCACGTGCCCTTATACCAGTTATTCTACCAGAATTAGTGGAAAACACTACGTATATTTTATCATATTTTTATTGTCTTTTTTTATTTTTTACGCTACAATAATCAATATATTAAGCGGGTATGGTTAAGTGGTAGAATAAGTCCTTGCCAAGGATTAGACGGGAGTTCGATTCTCCCTACCCGCACACAAAAATCTCTAAATTTGTGTTTAGTTTGAAAAAATTGTTATATGAATCTCGACCTAACCATCCCTGACGTTATTCGTGAAACACTCCTGACCCTTGAAAATAAGGGTTATTTGGCGTATTTAGTTGGAGGATGTGTACGAGATCTGATTTTAGGTAAAGAACCAAAGGACTGGGATATTACAACAAACGCTACTCCAGAGGAAATAGCTAGTTTATTTCCTAAAACTATTTATGAAAACTCATTTGGAACAGTTACAGTTATTCACGAGGGGATTGAAAATATTCGTTTTCGTAATATAGAAATCACACCTTTTCGTTTAGAAGCAAAATATTCTGACAAACGACATCCAGATGAAGTAAAATTTAGTCAAAACATTGAAGATGATTTAAAACGCCGAGATTTTACAATCAACGCGTTGGCTTACAATCTTAAAGGACAGCTAATGGACCTATTTGATGGCGTGCACGATTTAAAGGACAAAGTGATACGAACAGTAGGGGAACCAGATGAACGCTTCACAGAAGACGCCCTACGGCTTTTGCGAGCCATTCGTTTTGCTTCACAATTATGTTTCACGATTAACATCGAAACAGAAAAAAGTATTACCAAAAATTCAGAATTATTGAAGTCTATCTCTGCTGAACGTATCCGTGATGAATTTACAAAGATTATTTTGTCGCCTCAACCTTCTCTTGGACTTAGTTTATGCCATAATTTAGGAGTTCTAAAACAAATCCTGCCAGAATTAGAAGCAGGAATAGGTGTAAATCAAGGTGGGGAACATATTTATGATGTATGGGAACATATATTACGAGCAGTTCAACATGGAGCGGATAAAGAGTGGTCTCTAGAAGTTCGTTTAGCAGCCCTGTTCCACGACATTGGGAAACCTAAAACTCAACGTGTTTCAGAAAAACCTGGTAAATGGACGTTTTATGGACATGAGGTGATAGGAGAAAAAATAGCAGATAAAATTATGCTAAATCTTAAATTTCCCAATAAAACACGGGAAACAGTGGTAAATCTCGTTAGAAATCATATGTTTTTCAGTGACCCAGATAAAATCACTCTATCAGCCGTTCGTCGGATTATTGCAAATGTTGGGCCAGATCATATTTGGGACCTAATGAAAGTTCGTGCTTGTGATCGTATTGGTATGGGTAGACCAAAAGAAGATCCTTATAGACTAAGACGCTACGAGGCAATGATTGAAGAAGCTCTGAGCCAGCCGACATCAGTTGCTATGTTAAAGATTAATGGGCAAAAGATAGTTGAGGTGATTCGTGAAACACCTGGACCAAGAATTGGCTATCTTCTACATGCTTTACTAGAAGAAGTATTAGAAAATCCCGAATTAAACACTGCTGAATATCTAGAGGATGAGACAGTAAAACTAGCAAAATTAGGTGATAATGAGTTAAAAACAAAAGGAGAAGAGGGAAAAGAAAAAAAAGCAGAAGTCGAAGAGGAAAAATTAGCAATAATCAGAAAGAAACATCGAGTCTAAGAACGATGGGTTCACCCTATTGAATAAAAATAGCTAGGCCTTACAAAGCCTAGCTATTTTAAATTTTGAAAAAATTTTACTCAACAGGGGTAAATCAAAAAAGCCACTCTAGGTGTAATAATATTAAGAATGGCTTTTTTGTGACACACTATCGAGAGATAGTGTAATATCGATAACCGCCTATATTTTAGTTGGCGGTTTAGTGGTGAGTCATAGACCGATGAGAATATGAGAATTAATACCGAGCGGTATTAATAAGTTATGGAGAACCCAATGCCCTTTATATATATTTTATTTATTTTTGTTCTATCCAACATCGCGTCTTAAGAGACACACCTATTGTTAAAGACCATAACATATCTAATATATATAATACTCTAGGACAAAATAAAGGACAAGTAATTACTAAGCCTCAAAATAAGCTTGTCCTTTATACCTCTTTTTGACGCTGTAAAAAGTTATCCACAGAAAATAAAATGAACAAGAATTATTTCTGACGTTTTTTATCGTGAAAATTTTTATGAATTTCTTGTAGTTGTCGATCTGTAACGTGAGTATATATTTGCGTTGTGGAAATATTGGAATGGCCCAACATCATTTGTACAGAACGAATATCTGCTCCATTTTGTAATAAATCTGTTGCAAATAAGTGACGTAAAGTATGGGGTGTCATCTTACGAGATATCCCAGCCTTGATCGCATAATGTTTAACAATTCTTTCTACACTACGAGGAGTTAGCCTAGGAGATTCTGTTTTCCCCTTACAAGCATTTTTAGCCACATTAACAAACAAGACTTCTTCCATATCTTTACGACTAGCCAAGTATGATTTAACCGCATCTTTAGCGATATCAGAAATAAATACCAAACGAATCTTCTCTCCTTTACCACGGATAGGGAATTCTCCACGAGACATATCAATATCATCTCGATTAAGAGAACAGAGTTCAGACACACGTAATCCAGTAGAGAAAAAAATTTCCAAAATAGCTTTATCTCGCAAAGATTTTTCATCTTTTCCTTCTGGTCCAGCCAAAAGCCTGGCCAATTCTTGATTAGTAACTAAGTCCAAATCACGAGCAGGGGTCTTAGCTAATTCAATTTTTTCCGGAGCTAAAGAGGCGACATTGCGTCTAGCTAAGTACTTAAGAAAAGTTCTAATCGCAATCAAGTGATAATTTTGAGTATTTTTTTTAATAGTACCGGCAGTTTTTCCACTTCCCGTCGGCTGTCTATTAAGCCAAAGTCTAAATTCCCTTAAAGAATCATCAGTAATATCGGATGATTTTTCAATTTTGGAATGATTAAAAAACTTATTTAAATAGCGATCATAGTTTTCCACTGTTTTTAAACTACGACCTTTTTCTATTTCTAGATAATCTAAAAATTGTTTTTTAATTTCCTTAATCGTCATTACTCCTATTATACTGCAATCATAATTATTGTGCGACTCAGTAGTAGATTTTGATGTTTCACCGTTCGCGCGGACGAAGTCAGCATCAAAATCTACTACTGAGTAAGACATACTCCATAGCACATGAATCGTTCCTTTCTCTCTCTCTAGCGTTTCTTACTTACAAATTTAAAATTTATGTAAAACATCCATAAAACTCGTTGAGTCATAACTTTTAGGGAGACTCTCGAGAAAGTGAAGACTTTAACGATTTTTAAGCGTAAAAATCGCGTTTGAACCAACAGGTTCACGTCTTGGACGCGAATAAATATGTTCTAACATAAATAAAAAGTAAAAAATTACCTGTACTCATTAAAAGATATGACAATGATGAGTTTTGAAGAAAATTCATCTTAAACTTGCAAAAAAAGCCTATATATGCTACTATTCTACTTAATATGTTAACGACAAAGAAAAAGGAAAAAATCATTAAAAAGGCCCAGGTAAACGACAAGGATACCGGTTCTTCAGAGGTACAAATAGCGATGTTATCCGAAAGGATTGCTGAATTGGCTAGCCATTTAAAAACTCACAACAAAGATAATCATTCTCGTCGTGGATTACTTTCATTGGTTTCCAAACGTCGCAAACATCAAAAGTTTATTGTGGCAAAAGCAAAGAAAGCCGCAGTAACTGCCTAAATTTACACATTTTAAAAAAGATATCCCGCTACACATCAGGCGGGATTGTCGTTTTAATGATAAAATAACATTTGAAGCACTGGTCGATTTATTAGAGCTTCATCTATTGTTCGTTAACATATGTTTGCATAAAATTACAAAATTCCTGTTTTCTGGTCTCAAATTTCTCACAATTTTGTCAAAATGTTTTAAGTGAATCAGTAGATTCACATCTCGAACGCAAAAGCCCCGAATCTACTGATTCGGATATGATTTTTGAAGTGCAAAAATCAGGAATGGGAACTCTCTTTTTGTATTATATTTTTCATTATTCATTTTTTACTTTTCATTATTATTTAAATTATGTCTATTATCAAACATGGAGGCCAGCGTGTCGGCGTTTTTATTGACACACAAAATCTTTATCATAGCGCTAAAAATCTTTATCATGCTCGCGTTAACTTTGGAAACATCCTAAAAGACGCAGTAGCAGGACGTGATCTTATCCGTGCCCGCGCTTATGTAGTTACTACTGAAGCAGGAGATGAAAAAGCTTTTTTTGAAGCTTTAGAAAAAATGGGGATTGAAATCAAAACCAAAGATCTTCAAATTTTCTTTGGTGGTGCAAAAAAAGCCGACTGGGATGTTGGTCTAGCTATTGACGCTGTAAAAATGGCTCCTAAATTAGATGCAGTCATCCTATTTTCTGGCGATGGTGATTTTATTCCACTTGTACAATACCTCCAAGAGAATATGGGCTGTCAAGTAGAAGTAATTTCCTTTAGTAAAAGTACTTCAAGTAAACTAATCGAAGCCGCTGATGATTTTATGGATCTCTGTGAAAATCCTCGTCGTTATTTATTTGCCGCACCCACAGGAAAAAGAGGAGAGCAACAACAACCAGAAGAAATTTAACTTCTAAAAAGCGGCCACCTGGCCGCTTTTTGTTTTTATCATTTGTGCTATAGTTTAGCCATTAAAAGCTAATTTGAGTGGTTTTTAGATAACTAGAGTTGAATTGGGCCTGTATTAGCAAATTCAAGTCTGAAATCTGGAAATCACTCCATAAATAATATGGAAAAGAAAGAGTATTCGATGGAGTTAGGTGGTCACACATTGACCGCCACTTTTACCGACATGACCAATCAGGCCAACGGTTCGGTCCTTATTAAGTATGGTGAAACAGTCGTTCTCACCACTGCAGTTATCTCCAAGAACGCCAAAGAGGGCGGAGACTACTTGCCTTTAACTGTCGACTATGAGGAAAAATTCTATGCCGCTGGACGTATCTTGGGTGGTCGCTTTATGAAGAGAGAAGGTCGTCCTTCAGATGAGGCTGTTTTATCTGGCCGAATCATCGATCGCACAATCAGACCTTTGTTTGACCAATCTATTCGCCACGAAATCCAAGTGGTTACCACAATATTATCGATTGACGAAGCAAATGATCCAGATGTCTTGGGTGTTTTAGGCGCATCACTTGCACTCTCGACTTCTGATATTCCTTTTGGTGGCCCAGTTAGTGCTATTCGCATAAATATTGCTAAAAAAGCTGATGGTGAACCTGATATGGAAAACCTTATCGTCAATCCAACTTATATAGAAAGAGAAAGTCTAGTTATGGACTTACTTGTTTGTGGAAAAGACGGCAATATAAACATGATTGAATCCGAGGCAAGAGAAATCCACGAAGCAATAGTTGGCAAAGCAATGGAAAAAGCCGTAATAGAAATTGAAAAAATTCAGGCTTTTCAAACATTAATTATCCAAGAAATGGGTAAAACTAAAAAAATTCTAGCTAAAAAACCAATTCCCGAAGGTCTAGTAGAACTTTTTACAGCTGAAATAGAATCCAAATTGGACAAAGCAGTTTTTGCTGGAGCTGGAAATGACACTATTTATGGTCTAATGGAAGAATGGATAGCAATTTATAAAGAAAAACTACCAGAAGCCAATATTTATACCGCAGTAGGATATTACGAAGAAAAAATTGATGCAATCTTGCACAGAGAAGCTTTACTAAATGACCGGCGTCCAGATGGACGAAAAATGAACGAGTTACGTAATATCCAAGCCGAAGCAGGAGGAATCTCTAGTATCATACATGGAGTTGGTCTATTTTATCGCGGAGGAACTCACATTTTGTCAGTTTTGACACTGTCTGGACCAAAAGATGCTCAATTGATTGAAGGAATGGAGGTACGTGGTAAGAAATACTTCATGCATCACTACAATTTTCCTCCATTTTCTACTGGAGAAACTGGCCGTAGTGGTGCCACTTCTCGTCGTTCTGTTGGACACGGAGCCTTAGCTGAAAAATCTTTACGTGCTGTTTTACCCGCCAGAGAGGTCTTTCCTTATACTATTCGTCTAGTATCTGAAGCATTAGCATCCAATGGATCTACTTCTATGGGTTCTGTGTGTGGTTCTTCTCTTGCTATGATGGATGGAGGAGTACCTATCACTCGTCCAGTCGCTGGAATCGCCACAGGACTTATGTCCGACAAAAAAGATCCAAGTAAATATAAAATATTAACTGATATCCAAGGACCAGAAGATCACTTCGGTGATATGGATTTCAAGATTGCCGGAACAAAAGTAGGAATCACGGGTATTCAGCTTGATATTAAAGTTGATGGTATCCCAGTAAAAATTCTTAAAGAAGCGATGGCCCAGTCGAGAAAAGCTCGTTTGCAAATTTTAGACGTAATCACAAAAGCAATTCCTACTCCACGAGCTACATTGAAAGAATCCGCTCCATTGATTGTGATGATCAAGATCAATCCAGAGAAAATTGGTGCAGTCATTGGTCCCGGTGGTAAAGTGATCCAAAAAATCACAGCTGAAACAGGGGCAGAAATAGAAATTGAGGATGATGGCTCCGTTACCATTACTGGTAAAAATGAAGGAGTAACTGCTGCCAAAGAAATTATTGAGGGGATTGTCCATATATATAAAGCTGGTGAACGTTTCGAAGGTACTGTCACCCGACTAATGGACTTTGGAGCTTTCGTAGCTATTGGTAAAAACGGCGATGAAGGACTAGTCCACATTTCTGAAATGGCCCCATTCCGTGTTGATAAAGTAACGGATATTGTAAAAATAGGGGATAAAGTTCCTGTCGCAGTCAAAGAAGTAGACGAAAAAGGACGTCTAAACCTTTCCATCAAAGCGGCTGACCCAGAATTTGCCAAGGGTAAAATTCCACCAGCACCACCGGCAATTGGCTAGGTGTTAGGTTATAATTTTTTATCTTAATAATATTTAATAAATAGGAGTTAACTCCTTGCAGTTATACTAATACCGTAATAAAATGTATATTATATAAGTCTCTTAATAATTTTGTTAACTAACCAAAACTTATGGAACCTGAATTTCAACAAAATCCTCAAGCAATACCTGGACAAATTCCAGTAACTACGAATCCAGAACCACTAAAGACTAGACCATCTGATGGGGAAAGTCCTTCGATCCCAACTCCAAATCCTATCAGTACTCCTGTTCCCCCAACACCAATAGTGGAACCATTAATAATTCCTGTTAACCCAACAGAATCTGTTCCTAATATGGTCCCAGCTGATATCACCGCAAATACTCAGACAAAAGAATTGACTATCGCTGAAAAATTAGAAGCTGCCCGTGTTGCAATGGAAGGACCGGAACGTGCAGCCGAAAGACAGCTTCGAGAAAAAGAGGAAAAAGCAAAATCAGCTAGTGCTGAATTAGAAGCACAAAAAGCTAAAATTGAAAAAATAAAAGAGAAACTAGAATTGGACTGGATTGATTTAGACAACAAACGAACCGCTCTGAAAAAAAGTCTTGTACCGATTTTAGCTGAAGAAACAAATATAGAGAATGAAGAAAAAAAAGATGAACTCGAAGAAGAACAAGCTGCCCTGCCAGAACAAAAACACGCCGCCGAGAAAAAACGTCAAGATATTGAAGATAAGCGAAAAGAAGTAGAAGGACGTAAGTGGGCTATTCAAGAAAAAATAAAAAAGATTGAAACCGAAATAGAGGAAAATACTAAAAAATATCAACCTCTATTAGATGAGGAAGAAAAAATCATCGAACAACTAGAAAAACTGAGGAGCGAGTTAATATAATGTCGAATGATGATTGACGAATGCCAAATAGACACGTGGGGGGGTCATTGCGAGGAACGAAACAATCTCATAAAACAACTAAATTCAGATCGCTTCGGAGTATCTCGCAATGACAATACTTTTTATTCATAACTCGTCATTCGTAATTTGTAATTTTTTTAAAAATGCCTAACACTCCTACTAATAACGAAATCAAGAAAGCTCGTGAAAAGGCTCGTTTGGCAATGGGGGGAGAAAAGGAACAAGAAAAACAAATCGTCAATGATGAAACTATTGATAAAAAACGAGAAATCGCTAGACTTGCAATGGAGGGGTCAGAAAGACGAATAAAACGTGAGGCTAGAGAAAAAGAGGCTAGAGAAAAAGCTGAGATGCGTAAACGAATTGACGAAGAAGTAAAAAGACGGGCAGAAGAGGTAGCAAGGAAGAAGAAAGCTGAAGAAGCTGTAATACGCGATCGGCAATTGGCTAGAGATAAAGAAATAAAACAAAAAGAAAATGAATTTATTCAATCCAAAAATGTCATCGAACAACTAAAAAAAGAAAAAGGGTCAAGTCTCCACCCCTTACGAACATTGCAATCTGATTTAGCTGAAGCAGTTCAAACAGAACAACTGTCAGCGACAAAAATGGCCATTACCGAACAAAAACGCAGTCCAGTGGCTCATACGACATCAACACCTGATTCTGGTGTAACAGTGAAAATTGCCACTATCACAATAATCTTACTTTTACTAGCTACGATTGGAGGAGGCTATTGGTATTGGATAAATCAAAACCAAACAATCACTACACCCACCATAATAGTCCAGTCAATAATTTATGCTGAGACGAGTAAAGAAATCGATAGTACAAAACTGCCTGCGAAAGATTTAACTACAACAATTTCAGAATTAATTAATACTCCTTCGGCTACAGGTGAAACCATTAGCAATATCTATTTTACAAAAGAAACGCCCAGCCCAGACGGAAAAACCTCAATCAAAAGTCTACTTACTTTTCCTGAATGGATAAAATATAGTCAATCAGTTATCCCAGACAGTCTTTCTCGCTATGTTAACAACTATATGGTAGGCATTTACAAGGGGACTGACCAAAATTCTGTTTTTATCACACTAAAAATTGATCTGTTTGATAATGTTTTTGCAGAATTATTAAGTCACGAAAATAACTATATCCAAGATATTTTTAAAAATCTAGATGGAGAAAATATTATCGGGACATCAACAAAAAATACTTTTACTGACCAAAGAATAAAAAATATCGATACTCGTGCTCTAACAGACGACCAAGGTAAAATACTCATGCTTTATAGTTTCTTAGATCGGAATACATTGGTTATTGCTCGAAATGAAAATGCTCTGTATCGTGCCTATATAGCTTATAATACCCCTCGACCAAAAAATTAATAAATAGAATCTTAGTTGTCATTCTCGTCTTCGCGGGAATGAAAGCTTTTCTAGTCTATTAAGGATAATATCAGTAGCAAAAAAGAAAACTTTTTGATATAGTTAGCTTAATAACAGTTAAGAAAAATTCTATGAATCTAGACCAATATAAAATAAGGTTAGAAGAAGAAAAAACTAAACTAACTAGCGAGCTTAGTTCCTTTGCTGTACAGGATAAGACAACACCAGGAGATTGGGACGTTGTTCGTGAAGAAGACCCAAGTGGTCAGAATTCTAGTGATGATGTTGCAGAAGAATTAGAAAACCTAAGCGAAAGAGAAGCAACCGAAGAACCACTAGAAAAACAATTGGCAAAAGTAAATTTGGCTTTGGAGAAAATTGCCAATGGAAAATTTGGAATTTGTGAAATCAACGGCGAAGAAATTGAAACCGACCGTCTAAATGCCAACCCAGCAGCCCGTACCTGTAAAGAACATATGAGCGAAGAAGACAATTTAGCTCTATAATATGCTCGCCAAACTGCACACTGTTCAGATTCTTGGCATAAAACCACATGTTGTCGACATAGAAGTGGATACCTCTAAAGGTCTCCACTCTTTTTCGATTGTAGGACTGGCTGATAAAGCAATTAGCGAAGCCAAAGACCGTATCAATGCAGCGGTAAAAAATTCTGGTTTCAAGTCAGTTGTAAAAGGCAACAAAAAAATTATTGTTTCTTTAGCTCCAGCCGACATTAAAAAAGAGGGGACTAATTTTGATTTAGGCATTGCTTTAGCCTATCTCTTAGCTGAAGGTGAAATAAAATTTAATCCTAAGAAAAAAATCTTTCTCGGTGAACTTTCACTAGATGGCAAACTGCGACCAATCAAGGGTTCTTTACTTCTAACCCAAGCGGGCAAAGCCAAGGGCTTTGAAGAAGTTTATCTCCCAGCTGAAAATGCCAAAGAAGCCGCTCTTATCCGCGGGATAAAAATTTTTCCATGCCAATCTCTCAAAGAGATTATTAATCATTTGCAGGTTCTCCCCCTTCACGAAGGGGGAGTTAGAGGGGGTAAAGTTAAAATTCCAACTCCTTCAAAAACCAAAGTTGATTCCGTCAAACACAGTCTTGATGAAAAACGGGAGCCAATTTTTACAATTAATCCTCAACCAGAAACAGATTTAACTCCAGAAGAATATGCTCCACAATTTGATTTCTCTGATGTTCGAGCCCAAGAGGGGGCCAAACGAGGATTGGAAATTGCTGCCGCAGGTGGACATAATGCTGCAATGTTTGGACCACCAGGGACCGGAAAAACGATGCTCGCAAAAGCTTTTTGTGGAATCCTTCCGCCTCTATCTTATGACGAAATAGTTGAAACTACTGGTATTCACTCAGCTGCCGGAGTATTGGAAGATAATATTATCACTGAACCACCATTTCGTGCTCCTCACCACACAGCATCTTTTATCTCAATTGTTGGAGGAGGAACGTATCCAAAACCAGGAGAAATAACCCTATCTCACCGAGGAGTTTTGTTTATGGATGAATTTCCAGAATTTGAAAAAAGAGTAATAGAATCACTTCGCCAACCATTAGAAGACAAAATGATTTCTATTAGTCGATCTAAAGGTTCGATGCTTTTCCCAGCTAATTTTATTTTAATAGCCACTATGAACCCTTGTCCTTGTGGTCATCGTGGTTCTAAAACTCATGAATGTATTTGCACAGCTAGTGATATTGGACGATACGAACGAAAATTATCTGGGCCGATTGTTGACCGTATTGATCTTTGGTTAGACGTCCCACAAATTGCTCACGAAAAATTAAGCAGTGAAGAAAATAGGGGGGATTCATCAGAGGAAATTCGCAAAAGAGTAATTCGTGCCCGACAAATACAGCTCGATCGTTTTACTAAAGATAAATTAAAAATCACAAGTAATGCCGAAATGGGAATCCGCGAAATCGTTCGTTATGCCCCAATCACTGAAAAATGCTCACAATTATTAAACGATGCGGCTCGCAGACTAGACCTTTCTGCTCGAGCTTATCACCGAATAGTAAAACTAGCTCGCACAATTGCCGATTTAGCAGGAGAGGACAATATTAAAGAGGACTATATTTTAGAAGCCCTGCAATATCGACCACGAGTAAGAGTTTAAAGGGGAGTGGAATGAAATTAATTCATCCACGCCCTTTTTAGAAACAGATATCCCCACTTTATTTAGAAACAACACTCGTAAACAAGGTTTTGAATTCTATTCATTATTTGATGCACATCATTTGTAACTATTTAAAATGGGTTCTTTGCTCCACGGACCTCAAAATGCAAATGATTTCCGGTTGAGCGGCCAGTTAAACCGACAGCTCCAATAACTTGACCCTTGGATACAGTTTGGCCTACTTCCACAGAAAGATATAATGCATGGGCGTAAAGAGTTTGTGTACCATTTAAATGTTTAATAACCATATAATTGCCATAACCTCCATTGTATCCACCTTCTCGTGCTAAAATTACAGTTCCTTCAGCCGCCGCCAATATTGAAGTTCCAGATGGAGCGGCAATATCAATACCGTTACTTCCATGAATACCTTGAGATTTACGCCCACCAGATACAGGCCAAGAATAATAACCGACATAATTTGGACGGGTACCTTGAGATACAGTGGTTTTCTTTACTCCTGGTTCATTAATAATATTTTTATTGGAAACTGGAATAGTAGTATCACCGTCAGGAATAACAATTATTTCACCCACTTTAAGATTCTCTGAGTCTAAATTATTAAATACCATTATTTCACCTTTATCACCACCATATTTCTTGGCCACCGAAGACAAGGTATCTCCTTTCTTTACAGTGTACTGGAAACCAGAAATTGGCAAAATAACCAGAGTATCGCCTTCATGAACTATGGCACCTTTTTTTAAATTGTTAGCCCACAGGATTGTATTTATTGTGACATTGAACATATCAGAGATGCCTGACATTGTATCACCAACTCGAACTGAATAGATACTAATCTGATCATTTACAACAGAAGAAGATGCAGGCATATCGGCGGCACTACCCAAAGGACCTGATTCCGCAAAAAAAGAACCTCCATCGACAATTTGAGTATCAACCTGATTACCACTTGTTATTGGATTATTAGCTGCGGTGGCCTCCAATAGTGACATATTTTGAATCGTTTCAGATGAAGTGGGCATCCCTTTAATTTGTCCTCCACTTAAAATATTTGTTACTAAAGAAAAAATTCCCGCCCGAGCACTAAAAGGAACAGAAACTATTAACAAAATTAAAACCCAAAAATAGAACTTTTTATTAGAAAAGCTTTTTAATAACGATTTTTTAGGACAATTCCGATTTAGGCCAGAATCGTCCTCTGTAGGGTTAGGTAAAATACGCTTATTTCTATAGTTATTATCAAGAATTCAATCATTTCTCTCAACCACTCGGAAAATACAAATACCTTAAAATTATACCCCTCAGATAAGTCAAAATCTATGTTTTTTTTATTAATCTGTGGATAAGCAAAAACGTCAAATATGGGTCCAAAAAGTAGCCTGAAACCAAGCCACGAAACAAGTAAGAAAGCTAAAATTGACTTTTTTAATAAAAAATGCTATAATAGAAAAAGACTAGAGAAAGAGAGAAAAGAACAAATGGCCTATAACGGGACGAGACATAAGCAAAATGCAAAAAATGCTGAGGAAGCTCTTTGGGGTACGACCAAGAAAAATTTCAAAGGTTCTGTGGATCCCCGAGGAAAAATCCTTACCGCTCGAGTGCCAGCTACCTCCAATCTCGTCAATGGTGTACTACTCGCTATTGGCAAAGTTGGATGGAATACTCTCCGCCGCTTACTGAACAAGTAAGCGGTTTTTCTTTTTGCTAATTTTAATAAGAGAAGCGACTGTAAAAATTGAGCACTCCACCTCAACCCAAGTCAAAAGCGAGGCCGAATAGGCTTTCGCGAGACCAATTTTTAAACGTAAAATCACGTCGAATTTAACTTCGACAAATTTCAACGTAAATGAAACTGACCCTTTAGGATCGAGATAAAACTCATCAGCTGAAATAAAAATAAATTTTGCATCCAAGCCTCGGGGTATTCAAATTTCGCACTATAATAAAAATCCCCTCAACTGAGGAGATTTTTATTTTTTATTCTATCGTCGGTCGTAATTTTTTAAGAATCTCTCCCTCGACTTCAGCTAATTCTCGTCCATAAGTGAGGCGAGAAAGCTCTTCTAATTTTGGTCGCAGTTCAAGGAAACCCGGATGTGGGGGAATACAGTTTAAACTAAATGGCCTAGATGGTTCACCTTTAATCAATAATTTAATCAAGGCGCGACCGTTTTCCACTGAGGTCAAATCTTTTTCACTAAATTCTGGACCAAATTGTTTGATAAGAGCTTCAGCATCAGCCGTACCTACACGGAACGAAATCATCGAACCTACGTTACCAAAGACAGCTTCACGAATCTCTTCTTTAAGCTGAGCGATAAACTGATGAGCGACCGTTAGACACAGACCATACTTACGCGCTTCAGACAAAATACTCGCAATCGAATCAGTCGTAAAGTTTTGGAATTCATCAATGTAAAAATAAAAACTCTTACGGTCGGCTGGATTCATATCACTGCGTCCAAGAGCCGCCATCAAAATTCGTCCAGTAATAATCATACCCAAGAGGTTGGCATTCATATCACCAATCTTACCTTTAGCCAATTTTACTAACAAAATTTTCTGATTATCCATTAAGTCACGGATATTGAAAGATGATTTAGCCTGACCAACGATTGGACGCATATAGTCATTGGAGATAAAAGTTGAAAACTTTGAAACAATGTACACTGTCATATTGGCGAGTCCTTGATCGCCAGTCGCTTTGTTTGCTTCTTTTGTCCAGAAATCTACTACTAAGGGATCGGTACAACGAGAGATTTTTCCATTACGATAATCACTATCAGAGAAAATACGGGGAACATCGAGCAAGGTAGCTGGTTCATGGCGAGCATCACCCAACATAAGTAAAAGAGCATTACGCAAATAGTACTCGAACATTGGACCACCAGTCGTTTTGAGATCATAGAGTGCATTGAAGATATTCATCAACTCACTCACGATAAAAGATTTTTCTTCTGGTTTATCTAGATTATATTCCAACATATTCAAACCAAGAGGGCGACGCAAATCACCTGGATCAAAAATTACGACATCATCCAATCTATTTTGTGGAATACGTTCCAAAATCGTATCAACCAATTCACCATGTGGATCGATTAGACAAATACCCTTGCCGGCTTCAATATCTTGAACAATCATTGGAGCCATCAATAAATAAGATTTACCCACACCAGTCTGACCAACAATATAAAGGTGGCGACTACGATCAACATCTGTCATGTGAACCAGTTTATGATCTTCACGGAAAATATTTTCTCCCAAAATTACACCCTCTGATGACAAATTGGCTGGAGGAGGAACTTCTTTTGTTCGTAACCAAGCAATACGTGGAACATCAGAGGAAGAGGTAGGGATATGAAACAAACTAGCAATTTCCTCCGAGTTCAAAAGCATTTTCTGACTAGGATTATATTCACGAAAAGCATATTCAAAATAAAGTTTTTTCAATTTTTTTGGCACAATAATTTGAAAACTATTGCGTAGAGGCGCGGAAAACTGAGAAAAAGATCCGGCAATAGATAAAAAAATTTCTTCGGCTCGTCCTAAGTCAACTGAGGAAGCTACTATTCGAGCGTTGACAGTAAACAGTGGTTTAGAGATTTTTAGTTGCAAAGCCTTGATCGCTTCTTCATCAATTACTTTTGGTTCCTCTTTTTTGTCATCCTTTTTGGTTTCAGAAAAAAGTATTTTTCCAAATTCTTTAATTTCTGATGGTCCATTAAAGACTTCTTTTGTCTTGGTTCCACCTTTCAATTTCTCTAAACTCTTAATAATATTTTTTTTATCATATTCAGGCGCTGGCATTATCACTAACTGGATAGCTGCCCCCTCACCAATCTCTTTCAACTTAGATAAGGTACTAAGAATAGGTGCGAAGGAGTCTACATCTGCTTCACGGTAAGTCCGAATAGGTAATAAACTATTTTCCGACAGAGACAGAAAACCTCCAATACTTTCACCTTCTTTCGAAAAAATATTGTACTCTGGCGCTTCCGAAACCTCGGCATCCAAAAACAAACCTTGAATCTGTCGTTTGGCAAAATCCAAAGAGTTACGTGGCACTGCTAAATAAAAATTGATATGTTCCGAACCATTTTGAACAGCTATTTCAAATACAAAAGGCTTCCGAATGGACGAAATGGAAATAAGCAACTGTTCCATTAAGCCAATATCATGTAAAAAATCTTTTGTTCCCTCTTTTTCCTCAACTGATCTACGACTAATCTTGATCGATAAAACTTTCAAATCCAAAGAACCCAAAAATGGCTGCCGCACGAAAAGTATCACTATCCAGACCAGAACAATCATCAATAATACCGGAATAATGAAAACGATAAAAAGAGTATTAAAATCCATCCCGTTAGTGAAAAATGGCATTGTCTTGTTGGGACAATCTTATACCACTTTTATTATATTGATAAATATTTTCGAACATTTTTTTATTTCTAAAATATGAACTCCCAATAATGATGCCATTTAATACTAGGGGATCCATTCGAATAAAATTAATTGATAAAAAATTCACAACTGTCATTCCCGTAGAAGCAGGAACGATACACTTATTATTTTATCACTCCGCGAGTTTTCAACTCATCATATAAACGAGTAACTAAAGCATCATGGAAGGCATCGATAATAAATGGCTGTTCTGTCTGAACTCGCTTTACAGTCTTGCGAATTCCATCTTTGGGAATCATTGAAACATAAGTATTTACTGACTCGATTGTTTCTGGTGATAAAGTATCTAAATAATCTTTAGATAAAGGAGATAGCTTAGTTGGTGCAGTTTTAACCGGGGTATCATCATTAGAAGTAACCCCCGCAATGGCAGTATCATCATAAAAATGCTCAGCAATTGTTTCAGCGACCACTTCTTTTTCTTCACGCACAATTCCACTTTCCGCTTCTAATGCGCGCTTTTTATTTTCTATCTGTCTAGACAATTCTGCGATTTCAGACTCTAAATTACTTTGGGAAATATTTTCTGCCATATAAAAATTAGTTAATTGGGTAATTAACTATCATAATACAACAAAACAAACATGTTTGGAATATTCGAATTTGGAAATATAATTAAGTTTTCTCTTAGTTCGAGCTGTATGCTAAAATAAAACTCTAATGCCTATCGACCACCTCTCAGAATTAAACCCACCTCAAAAAGAAGCGGCCACTCACACCGATGGGCCGCTTTTGATTATTGCTGGAGCGGGAGCAGGTAAAACCAAGACAATCACTCATCGGATCCTGCATTTGATTGATCAGGGTGTACCCGCGGAACAAATCTTAGCCATCACTTTCACTAATAAAGCTGCCAAAGAAATGCGTGATCGCGTCACAATCCTACTTGGACACTCAGTACCCAAGTCAGATAACTTGGGTGCCTGGCACCCAAGTAGATACGGAGTGCCATTTATGAGTACTTTTCATTCTTTGGGAGTATATATTCTACGTGCCCATGGAGGAGTTCTGGGTTTAGACCGCTTTTTTTCCATTTACGACAAAGATGAATCATTGGCAAAAATAAAACAAGCCATTCGCGAGCTGGGTATCGATGAAAAACGCTTTGAATCACGGAAAGTAATGCACGCTATTTCAAAATTAAAAGGTGACAGTGTAGATATTACCGCTTATAGTAAAAATTCTCATACTGAGTTTTACCAAAGTGTTGTTGCCCGGGTTTGGCTCAAATACGAAGAAATCTTAAAACAGGAAAAAGCCTTGGATTTTGATGATCTACTCCTAAAAACAGCCGAGTTATTTGCCAAACATCCCGATATTTTAGAACTTTATCAAGACCGCTGGAAATATATTCACATTGATGAATACCAAGACACCAATATGATTCAATACGATCTAACAACACTCCTAGCTGAAAAACATAAAAACTTGTGTGTCGTAGGTGACATCGATCAATCTATCTATAGCTGGAGAGGAGCGGATTATAAAAACATCTTAAACTTTGAAAAAAAGTACCCCGATGCTAAAGTCGTGCTCCTAGAACAAAATTACCGCTCAACCCAAACGATTTTAACGGCCGCCAATGATATTATCAAGAAAAATAAGAAACGCCGAGAGAAAAATCTATTCACAGAGAATGCCGATGGAGAAAAAATCACTCTTTACAGTGGTTTTTCCGAACAAGATGAGGGACGCTATATTGCAGAAACATGTTTCGATCTCATTCGTGAAGGTACAAACGCTCAAGATATCGCCGTTCTTTATCGTGCCAATTTTCAATCGCGAGTGTTAGAAGAATCATTTTTGCGCTCTGGTGTGCCTTATCAAGTTTTAGGCACGAGATTTTATGATCGTAAAGAAATCAAAGATATCTTATCATTTATAAAAGTCGCTTTTAACCCTCAAGACAAGGAGAGTATTAAGCGAATTATAAATATCCCTCCAAGAGGCATTGGCCAAATAACGCTAGAAAAGATTTTTACTGGTCAAGCAGAAAGTTTACCACCCAAAATGCAAGACAAATTGCAGAGTTTTCGCAATCTTCTTGGGCGTATAAAAGCCAAAAGTGAAACAACCAAACCATCAGAGTTAGTAAAATATATTATTGAAGAAACTGGTATAACGGGAGAATTACAAAAAGGCGATGAAGAAGGTCTGGAAAGATTAGAAAACTTAAAAGAATTTGCCTCTTTAGCTGTGCGTTATGATGACTTACCCATAGAAGAAGGCATTATGCAATTAGTCACTGATGCCTGTTTAGTTTCTGACCAAGATAGCCTAGACCATAGCAAGAGTGGTGGGGCTGTACGTTTAATGACTGTCCACGCTTCAAAAGGACTAGAATTTAAATATGTTTTCATTACTGGACTAGAACAAAACCTATTTCCTCATAGTGCTCCGCCAGCTGGCGGAGGGCAAAACGAACGTGATGACGAAGAAGAACGACGATTATTTTATGTCGCTGTCACCCGAGCCAAAGCCAAACTTTATCTCACTTATGCCCAAATGCGCACTATTTTTGGCTCTCGCCAAATGACTATGCCTAGTGAATTCATTTTTGATATTCATGAATCACTCCTTGCTCCCGCCGAAGGTAACTCCATGACACCAGAAACTACAAGTTATATAGACTTTTAAGCCTAAAAGCCTATAATTCTCTTATGATATTTGCGAAAAAATCCCTTGGACAAAACTTCCTCAAAAATGGGGCGATTATTAATGAAATAATAAAAGTTGTTCAAGTAGCCGAAATAGACCCGACTCGCCAAAATACAAGCCGGGCAAGTACTATTCTAGAAATTGGTCCAGGAAAAGGCGTTTTAACTGAAGCCTTGCTTGCGACTGGAGCCTCTGTTATAGCTGTGGAAAAAGATGACCGGCTGATTGATTTTTTAAATGAAAAATTCTCAGACTATGTTTCCAAAGGATTGTTTAAACTTATTCACGGAGACATTTTAGAATTTTGGCCAAAAGAACATGGATTGAAAACGGGGGAATATAAAGTAGTCGCTAATATCCCTTACTATATTACCGGCCAAATCCTGCGCCAATTCCTTGAAAATGATTGCCAGCCAGCCTCAATGGTTATAATGGTACAAAAAGAAGTGGCCGAACGAATTGTTGGGAGAGGCAAATCCGCCTCCGCCAAAGGCTCCGGCGTGACAAGGGAAAGTATCCTATCTGTTAGTGTAAAAGCCTACGGCGAACCAAAATATGTCCGCACAGTCGCCAGAGGGAATTTTCAACCTGCTCCAAATGTCGACTCGGCCGTACTGCTAATCAATAATATTTCCAAAAATTATTTCACCGGCATCTCCGAAAATCGCTTTTTTGATGTCGTTAAAAAAGGCTTTGGACAAAAACGTAAAATGATAAAGGGGAACTTAGCTTTATCAGAAGATACTCTAAAAACCTGCAATATTCCTCTAAAAGCTAGGGCAGAAAATCTTAATCTAGAACAATGGAAATGTCTGACAAAGCAGTTAAAAATTAAGAATGAATAGTTAGAAATTTCCCATCTGTCATTGCTGATTTTTAAACGTAAAAATCATGTCTGAATGAGCATATTCTAGCTAAAACTCTCGAAGGTTAAGAAAATACAAACTTAACCACTTAAGATTGCTTCGTGTCTCGCAATGACAAACTAACCTAGACTTCGGCCACCACCGGAATGACACAAGAGAGAGATTCGTAACTATTCATATTATTCGCATCATTTATTGATTCGTATGTTTATCTCATGAAAAACAAATTATTTTATCTCCTAATCATTATTATTACCGGATCTAGTCTCTGGATGATTACCAGTGAACGATTCAATGATAAAAGTAACGGAAAAAGCATTGACAACAAACAAATCCCAACACTTTCCATTGGAGATAAAACTATTTTTATAGAAATAGTTAAGACAGAAGAGCAAAGGGTTAAAGGACTATCTGACCGAAAATCTCTACCGAAAGATTCTGGAATGCTATTTATCTTCGACAAGCCAGATTTTTACAATTTTTGGATGAAAGATATGAATTTCCCTATTGATATCGTTTGGATGGACAAAAACTACAAAATAGTCAATGTAACAAAAAATCTTAAACCAGAAACTTATCCAAACACGGTTACTAGCCAAACTCAAGCGCAATATATTCTAGAATTAAACACTGATTCCATTGAACAATTAAAGCTTAAGATAGGGGATATTTTAACCTATAAACCATAATTTACTTACATTTCCATATAAAAACCGGCCCTATGACCGGTTTTTTGTTGTTATCTTTTTAAATTTGCTCTATTACCTTAGTGATTAGGAGTACAATCACCTGTTTGAGAATGAATATGATTACCTTCATCTAAGACATATCCTGCACCACAGGCGGAGGCCGCCGCTTTCACTGCTCCCGAATTGGCCATACCAATGTCTACCGCATACGATTTGTTATCATTCCTCGTTCCACCATAGTGACAAGCACCTTGTCCATGAGCGCAACAAACACCGCCACTCGCTGGACACTGCCCAGGATAAGTTGAGGGGCTGTTACATACTTTCAGATTCCCAACATATTTTGAATCACTAATAGAAGTAATTAGGGATTTACCTAAATTCTGATCTCTTAATTTTCCACACATACAAGTCAACATATTAGTCAAAGAAGCCGAAGCATCACCTATTTGATCAATAATTCCAGGATTAAAAGTCCAATCCTGAGCCAAATTGCCAGTACATTTATTATTAGACGGAATAATTGGTAGAGTAGTCGTAGCTTTGGGTAGTGGTTCGCCCCCACTATCGTCCCCACTCGAAGTAATTATACCTCCAGAAGTTCCTACCATAATTACGTCTTTTCCCACTCCAACAGTATTGCAATGATGACCTCCCTGAACTTTACAAACTACATCACTACCGTGGGTTCCCAATAATTGGACGCCAGCCTTAGGAATTTGATCAAATTCATAAGTTGTGGCCTTAGAAGGACTATACATTATGTATCTCGGCAAATCTGGTTTAGGTGGAGTAATAGGAATGAGAGAATAATCACCAGTACAAGTACACCTAACAGGCTGACCAGTCAGACCGCCAAAAGGCTGATTTGATCCCACACTACTTGAGTTACTATTACGACTAGATTGACTGGAACTATTGCTGGCAGAGGTATTGGAAGCCGGAGCTGCTTGATTTTGGGTCGCAATCAGTCGTTCGACTAAAATACGAGTTATTTCTTTGATTACTTCTTTCAATTTTGCCCGTATTTCATCTATTTGTAATTGTCCAGTAAAAACGGTGGAGCTCGCAGTATTATTGGTAGTCTGTGCCCCAAGGGGAGTACCGCCAAAGATAAATCCTAAAAATACTATTAAAAATAATATGATGAATATATGAAAAATATATTTTTTATACATAAAATAAATTATACCATAAATTAAAAATAACATGTGAGTAATTTGTATTTAACAATGGGAGCGAGCCTCGCCATTTGTGGATACCCTCGGAAGCACAAAGGTACTGATGAGACGATTTTTAAGCGTAAAAATCGCGTCGGAATTAGCAAATTCTGACGCAAATAAAATAGCAGAAAAATATGTGTCTTCCACAAATGGTGAGGCGAGCGACAGATATCCACTATTTTTATCACTTTTTTACTTCCACGATATGCTATAATTATTTTAGTTTTTTAAGAGTCTGATCAAAATCTAATGTCTAAATAAAATTCTCAAATTCTGAACAAAAATCTTAAAAACGAGAAGACATAGACGGTTACTTCATCGAGAGATGAAAGATTTATAGCTGGAATTTGAGGATTTTATCAGACAAGCGTTAGTATTGAATCTTAACTTTCGGTTAGATTCTAAACAGACTCGTAATACTATGGAGGCCAATGCCAAAAAAGTTTCAATAGTTATTATCATTATTCTGATTGTAATAATTGGAGGGCTTTGGTATATCGGCAACAAAAAAAATAATCCTACTATACCAAAAATTGAAACGAATTTGTTAACGGCTACGAGTACAGATTTAGGTTTTGATATAAAAACTTATGCCAGTGGTAGAAATAATATCGAACAAATTATTATTGAAAAACTAGATGCAGGAATTTCCACTTCTTCAATAATTACTCCTCTTACAAAAATTATTCCTTTTAGTGCCAATAAAATAATCACTTCTAATAATACAAGTCCTGCTAATCTAAAAATCTACGGACAACAAATTGCCAAAGCTTTGGCCCCCTACTCTAACGACAAAGAAGACGAAATTGCCACAATGATATCTGCCTTGGAACAAAAAAATTCTATTAAGGCTTTATCTCTCCTTACTACTGCACAAGTAAACAAGCAAATCATTTCTGATCTCTTAAAAATTTCTGTCCCAAAAACAGCCGTCACAGTACATTTAAATCTTATAAATAGTTTAAATAAAAACACTACACTATTAACCGATATGTCTAAAATTTTAGACAATCCGTATCTTGCACTACAGAGTGCAAACATTTATCGTGTCGAAAAATTAAATTTTTATAATGCAATTACCGACATAAATAAATTTTTCAAAACTAATAATATTATTTTCTCTCCCGAAGAGGGGAGCAAGGTTTACCTAAATATTTAAAACATATGCTTAAATTTATTTTAAAAAAACAAACAACAATAATTCTGACTATTTTTGTTCTAACGGCAATTCTCCCATTTATTTCTAGCGCGGCAGAAACTCCAGCTCTTTGTGCCGTAGAAACTTCAGCAAAAGAAAATGCTTGTAAAGTAGACTCGACAACAGATAACACAAAAACGGAGGCACAAAAACTAACCGATCGCCAAGCTTGTGATACAGCCACTTTGGCATTAGATCAATGTAATCTAAAAACTATCCGTGAAGAAGAAGACGTTAAAATTGCGGCACAAGAATGCCAATCAAATTTTACAGCATCAACAAATGGAGGTGGAGGTGGAGGTTGGGGTGGGCAATATGTTCCAGTCTACGAAGTTGGGGAACTTCTCACTTTAGCCAAAAGCACCAACGCCCTAACAAAAGAAATAGATGCCTACACTGGAAAATCTTATGATATGGATATCAAGCTTTGTATGTATCTCGCAGCTATAAAACGAGTACAATATGCAATGGAAGATCTCATTTTCATTCAGGAACCAGATATGCAAAGACAAGCTGCAACAAAAGTAGCTACTTACCGAGAAGGGATTTTGGGTCCTAATGGATTAATTCAAACTGGAGGTACAGCCCCCGGAGAAATTACGGAACCAGCAACTGACGGCCAACCAGGTAGTGATACTCAAAAGGGCGATCCTTTGTTTGTGACAAATTTAAGCAACCACCTAAGTGGAAGCAGGGAAGAGGCTGCCGGAAAAATATATGACACACTAAAACAATCTAACAATATTTTTAAAACAGAAGTGAGTGGTAATCTACAGTTCGACGAAGCCGTTAAGGGTCAAGTCGCTTTTGAATCTACTATAACAATGGATGACTATAATAATTTTGTCCTTGGAGGTGAAGCTACTAAAAACATGTCTTCCGACCAATGGTGGAATACCTTTATTAATATTTTTGATTCTGAACGGCCTAACAATCCTTATAACGCATATTTACTCACACAAAACAAGTTAACAGTAGCTGAAAATAGAGCTGAAGATCTTGCCCTTAGAGAATACCAAGCCGGTGGAGGATTTTTACCTACCAGCAATTGTGTTGCCTATACTTCAGATGGAAAATATTGTATTAATAAACAAATTGAAACTCCAGGACAAATCATTGCTCGTACAGCAGGAGAAGCCCTATCTACAAAACTACAACAATATCTTGATCCTGCTCTAGGGAAAATAGGACTTGACAATGAACCACTACCAAATGAAGCAGAAACCTTCACTCCAACAATTGGAACAGGTGGAGGATCATTTTGGGGAACAAAAGTATTTCCCCAAAATGAAACCAAATCAGGATTACCGCCTACTCTTTCTCTCGCTGTTGACAATATTATAACAACTGAAGGAATTTCTAATCGTAGAATAAAATGGGTAACAGCCAATGTCACCAAATGTGCAGCTGATAATGACTGGTTTGGAACAACTAACCAACCTAATCAACTAGTTTCTATTCTTCGTAGTCGTCTATCACAACTCCAAGCTAATGATTTTATTATTTTCCCACTACCATTAAACTTTATTGTTAACTGGTCTAAAGATGGGGTAAACTATTCACAAGACGGAATGACCCTAACGACAAATACCGCCAAGACTAGCACAAAATATACTTGGACCGTTCCTACCTCAATAAAAAATACCGATACCTACTACTTAAAAATCGTGGATGGTGACAATACTTCGGGCACAATAATCAAAATCGGTGGAGAAACTGTCAAAATAAATCCTGCCACGCCAAAGCATTTAGTAGAAATGTTCCACAATTATCACTTAATCAATACAAATACTGACCTCTATAAGCGTTACACTATTATCGAAGATTCTGCCAGTGCAAACCCAAATATTAATATTGAACTAACTGAACCAATATATAAAATTACTTGTACTGGCAGTAATGGAGATCGTATAAGCACCGAGGCTCCATAAATTTAGACAATCGGTTTGTTGTTATGACTAAGTATTTAAACAGAAAATTAATCTTTCTAGGGATAATCATACTGGCTTTTATTCTGCCAGTTTTTGCTCAAGCTCAAGAAAGTAACGTAACAAAATCGTGCTTTGATTACATAGTAAATGGCGAACAATCTAAAACCAAATGTCGAGACAATAAGGAAGCGTGCCTTAAAGAGAAGGAAGAAGTAAGTAAGCTAAGAGGCATTGAAAGTGTTACATCATGTAACCAAGTGTCTTTAACTCCAGCACAAGTAGCAAAAATAGCACAAGCAGAAGCAGCAGAGGCACAAGCAGAAGCAGCAGAAGCAGGTCGTTGTTCTCTTTGGAATATTGATATAAATGTATGCATGAAGGAAGCTACTAGCTTCGTTATAAGTATAATTCTTTGGCTTATGGCGTGGATTCTATGGGCAACTGGACAGCTTTTTAATCTGTCAATCAAGGTCTCCATCGTAGAATTTTCTCGCTATGCCGCTATGCCCGCCATACAACTTATCTGGAGTATGGGGCGGGATTTGGCTAATGTCTTTTTTATTTTTATCCTGATGTACATTGCTATTGCTACAATCATCCAAAAAAACGGGATTGACACAAAAAAAATGGTAGTAAAACTCATTATTACCGCTCTTTTGATAAACTTTAGTATTATCATTCCCAAAGTAATTATTGATGTGGGTAATTCATTGGCTATTGTTTTTTATAACAACATGGGGACTCCCGCCACTTTTGGCGCTCCAGACATTGCTAAAACTCTCATAGATAGTGCGAAGCCTACTCAATTTTATACGGGGCTTCCTGTAGCAGGAGAAGATCCTGGTTCTCCTGATACTCCAATCGCCACATTGACCACCTGGTCTGATATTATTATTAAAGGAATAGGCACTGCCCTACTTATACTTATTCTTTCCTATGTCTTACTAGTGGCAACATATCTATTCCTCGCACGTACAATCATTCTACTTATTTTGATTGCCACTTCTTCCTTAGTATTTTTTACGCGAGTTATCCCAGATGAACTAGGGCTCAATCAGTGGAATAAATGGTTTCAAGCTCTAATCAAAGAAACTTTCTTTGCCCCAGCTTTTCTTTTTATGTTTTATTTAGTCTTAAAAGTTGCTCAGGAAGGACTACCGAAAGAAATAACAACTCCATCTACTACAAACGCTGCAGCTGGGGCGGCCGGCTTAGCTACAGCCGCTGGCACAGGAATTCCTGGTTGGGGTGATCAGATTTTTCTATATATCTTATTAGTAGGTCTATCTTTTGGTAGCATCGTTGTTGCCCGAAAAATGGGAACTTTCAGTGGAAAACTTGGAGGCAATCTCGGTAAAAAAATGACTGACGGAGCCGTACATTGGGGAGCCAGTTGGGGAGCCAGAAATACAGTAGGACGAGGGGCAAAGGCATTAGCAGGTTCAAGTATGATGAAAAAGGCCGCAATCGCCATGCCTACATTTGGTGGGGGCGCTCGAATCGGACTAAGCAAAGTTGCTGATGCCAAATTTGGCGGTAAACAAGGATACAATGCTTCATTAAAATCTCGTGCGGATAACCTGAAAGCTCGCATGGAAGGAATGACCCCCGAACAAAAGGCTAGTTATATGAAAAACCTAAGCAGTGGTGGACTTTCAAAAGTCTTCGGTATGAATAATCGCGATATTCTTTACCAACATGGATTAAATGAAGAAGAACGCACAAAAATAGAAGGTGCATCAGGAGCGACTGAAGCAACAGTAGCAGGAGACGCTGCATATAAAGCACACCTATCAGCCCATCCTGGCGAGATAAAAGAAGCTGAATTAGCAAGAAAGGTTGCTAAAGATACTTCTCTAGCCAAATCCAGCGCTTTCTTGGTCAGCCAGCGTTCAGGTCTCGGAGGTGAAGATAAAACAAAAACATATGTCCAACGTATCAAGAATGAAAAGGATACTAGTAAAAAGATTGCACTATTAGAAGAACTAAAGAACCCCGTAGAGCTTAAGTCGGTCATTGGTGGCTTAGATGAACAAAGTTTGGCTAAAATTAGAACAGGTAGCGGTTTCTCATCAGCAAGTACTGAGGTACAAAAAAGTATAGAAGATAGAATTGGTTCTAGTGCTGAAATTGGTGAAAAAGTTGCCAAAGAAGAAAAAGATGAAAAGAAAAAGTTAGATAGAAAAAATAAAAAAGATTCACTCAGTGATTTCAAATATGCATTGGGACTCCCTATGCCTGCGGAATATATCCCTCCAGCAAACATTCCTAATCCAGTGGTATTGGCAGGGACCTTTGATAAGCAGCATATCGAGTTCTTTGATGACGCAACGGCTAAAGCTGTTGCAAACAAAGATTATTTACTCAGAGCAATAGGAGAAAAAACTGGACTACCTGGTATTGTTACTCTCGTCAAACACCAAGGACTAGATTATAATGAAGCAAAAGGTGTAGCAGACAAGTTTAAAACTTTTAGTGGAAATTCTAACTTAGATCACATCAGTAAAATGATGAATGATGATACTTGGCATGGCAATCTCCTATTAAACAGAGACAGACCCTAAGATAAATTATCTTAAAAATAAAAACCCATTTACCTTGATTCATTCAAAGTAAATGGGTTTAGTTTTTAGAGTATACCTCCTTTTTTTTGGATAATACTTTGACATATATTTACTGTTTCTTATTCCAATAGCATCCAAATTTCTGAGTCAATTCTTTTATTATTGCATCAGCTTTTTCCATGGGAACACCTAGAGAGCTTCTTATTCTTGACTCAAATCTTTCCCTTCTTGAAAGACCGATCCAAACATAAGCAATTTCTTCCTGCAATTTTTGATACTGCTCTTCGCTTAAACAATATCTCAATTGAAGATTTTTTAACTCATTAAAGGTGTCAATGGATAAATATGCTTCACTAGACTCTTCTGTCAGCTGCTCATATATCTTATATCGCTCAGAACTTGTTGTTTTTTCCGGATAGAACATATAACCTTCATCAGGGTCATCTTCTGAGTTATCCCTCGAGATATGTACATGAACTTCACGAGAATCACCTTCTTCACTCTCTCGTCTTTCACGAGCAGATCTTTCTTCATACTCGCGACGTTCATATTCCCGAGCACCGGCTTCCAATCCACGCCGATACTCTGATGAACAAAACATATTAAAAAGCCCCGGGGAGGTACTACCAGTACTCACACCCCGTTCATGCCCCCTTTGATAATCACTCATAAAACACCTCCTAGGAGAAAAATTTAGTAGTCATTTTGTCAATGAACTACTTAATACTACCTCTGACAGTACATCATAATTGTGTTAATGTCAAATTAAATTTTCCTTACTTTCTTCACACACTCCAACAACATATTTTTTAAATAAAAATAAGAATTGCACAGTTTTTAATTTCTGGAAAAATATAAAAGTGATATAATAAGATTGTCGTCAATTCTCATTGTGTAATCTATTGGATTTTTAAATAGATAACATAAGCAATAAATAACCAATATGAAATACACCAAAGCTGAACTTTATGAAAAATATGAAAACTTACCGGACGATGTCCAGGAAGCTTTCTTATCGATAAACACTTACAATACAATTAAAAAAATTGTTGATAAATATAAGTTACATATCGATCAATCAGGAATGTTGAGCGAAGAAATTGGATTCGTTATGTTGGGAGTTACTAGGCCAGAAGATTTCCTTTCCAATATCCAACAAAAATTAGGTACTACTATAGAAGTTGCTGGGGAAATTGTAAAAGATATCAATGTTGAAATATTTTTTCCTATTCGCGCATCACTGAAAGAAATCAATAATGGAGGAGTGGCAACCTATCGTACTGAACATGTACCGCTGGTAGAAAATTTTTCTCCGGCTGGTCAAGTTGATCAAAACATTATTAGACCGCAAACTCCACTCCAAAACCCCGACAACAATGCTATAATTATAAACAGAGAAGTACCTAAAGATGACTCTTATTCCGATCGACAAGTCTTCGATGAAAAAATGGGTAAATTATTCCGTTTGCCAAAAGAAGAAGTCGAGCTCGGAGGAGGAAACCGAAATCCATTAGGGCAATCGACGGCACAGAAGGTTACTGATCTGTATAAAGAGCCAACAGAATAGCAAGGTAATGAAAAATGTAAAGTGAAAAATGAAAAATAGAAATACGAAAAAATATAATTCAAAAGAAAAGTTATGATTTTGCCCTTAGAATAGTTAACCTTTACAAGCACCTTACAAAAGAAAAGAAAGAATATATCCTTGCAAAGCAAATTCTACGAAGTGGAACATCGATTGGTGCTAACGTAGAAGAAGGTTCGGCCGGACAAACACACAAGGATTTCATTACAAAATTTTCTATTGCACACAAAGAAGCCCGAGAAACACATTACTGGTTACGATTACTGCGAGATGGAAAATATATTACCCAGTCCCAATACGACTCCTTAGCCCCTGATTGTGAAGACATTATGAGAATTACCGCAAAAATACAAAAAACAGCCAAAGAAAATGCCTAACTTTATTTTTCATTATTCATTTTTCACTTTTCATTAATTTCGTGAACTTTCAAGTACCACAATTCATTGATGTAGAAGATAAAATATTTGGACCATTATCTTTTAAACAATTTCTCTATATTGTCGGAGGAAGCGGTTTAGGGTACGTCATATATACTTTTCAAATTATTCCCTTCTACATAAGAATGATCCCTGTTCTTGTATCAGTTGGGTTTGGACTTGCCCTCGCTTTTTACAAAGTAAACGGCCGACCTTTTGCCGATGCACTAGAGGCTGGAGTGAAATTTTTTATCCGAGGTCGTCTTTATCTCTGGAAAAAATCAGGCAAAGCTATAGCTAAAAAAGAAGGTGAGGTGCCAGGAGTAATAGAGGATAAGGGACTATTTATTCCACAACTATCAGAGAGTAAGTTAAAAGATTTATCTTGGAGTCTAGATGTCAGCCAAAAAATAAAATGATTCAGCCTAAACAAAAAAGTTCCCGTGCCACCCAAGAATTCGTCCCAATCAAGGAAATCCGTGATGGTATTGTTATTTTAAAAGATGGGAGTCTACGTTTAGTTTTGATTGCCTCTTCAATAAACTTTTATTTAAAATCATCGGATGAACAAATGGGTATTTTAACCCAATACCAAGATTTTTTAAACTCCTTGGATTTTCCAATGCAAATTGCCTTGGAATCTAGACGACTTGATATAAAACCATATCTTACAACTCTAGAAACCCAACTGAAAGATCAGACCAATGATTTGATTAAACTCCAAACACGCGAATATATTGAATTCATTAAAAATTTTACTGAAACGGTAAACATTATGACGAAGTCTTTCTTTGTTGTTGTCCCTTATGAATTAGCACTCGTTACTGTCAACACTGGTATTTTTGGAAGTCTGTTTAGAAAAAGAAGCACTGCCCAACAAGAAGAAGAAACTTTAAAACAATTTCAAGAACATAAAACTCAAATCGAACAGCGAGCTTCGGTTGTTGAACAAGGTTTAAGTCGATTAGGTATTCGTGTCGCTCAGTTGGGAACAGAGGAATTAGTGGAACTTTATTACAAAGCCTTTAATCCAGGCGAGATCAATGCACCAAGTCTAGGAGGATTTAATAAACAATGAAAAATGTTTCGAATTGTCATTCCTGCGAAAGCAGAAATCTTGTATAATCATTGTATGTGGTTACTCAAGATTTCTGCTTTCACAGGAATGACAAAAAACAGATTATTCGTAATTCGTCATTCACTATCTTATGACATTTTTTAATCTATTTGGAAATAAAGATGAAAGGCAAAAGGGGATAACCCCTGTTCTTCCTCAAGATATTTATCGTATGGGAGTTTTAGAGCTCCGAGATATTATTGCTCCATCTGCTCTAAAAATAAATGCCAACAATATAAATCTAGGTTCAAAGATTGGACGAACTTATTTTACAATGTCATACCCTAGATTTTTATCTGAGGGTTGGTTTTCTCCAGTAATAAACTTAGACAAAGTTTTTGATGTTTCTATTAATATCGTTCCTGTCGATACTACTGTCGCTCTTAAACATTTACAAAAAAAGGTGGCTGAAGTAGGTAGTCAGATCAACGAACGAGAATCAAAGGGGATGGTCCGTGACCCAATGCTGGATGTTGCTTATCAAGATATTGAAAAGTTGCGTGACGACCTACAACAAGCTACGGAAAAGATTTTTGATCTTGGTCTATATATCACTATTTATGGCGATACTGAGGACGATCTAAATCATATTGAAAATGAAATAAAGTCTATGTTGGATTCAAAATTGGTTTACACCAAACCAGCCTTATTCCAACAAGCCGAAGGTTTCCAAACCACTATTCCAATCGGGACAGACCTCCTACAAGTTTACTATAGAATGAACACTTCACCTTTATCTAGCTTGTTTCCTTTTACCTCTTTTGACCTTACTTCCAACAAGGGTATTCTTTATGGGATAAACCGTCATAATTCGAGTTTGGTTTTATTTGATCGTTTTTCTCTAGAAAACTATAACTCAGTAACTTTTGCCAAATCTGGTTCTGGAAAATCTTACCTCACCAAACTAGAAATCGTTCGTAGTCTTATGTTTGATACAGATGTAATAGTCATCGACCCTGAACGTGAATATGAATTCCTTTCCAATGCTGTTGGTGGACGATATTTCAATGTATCTCTAACATCAGAACACCATATCAATCCTTTTGATCTTCCTTTCCCACGTGAAGATGAATCTCCTGCTGATATTTTACGTGGAAACATCATAAACTTAGTTGGACTATTCCGAATTATGTTAGGTGGTCTATCTCCAGAAGAAGATTCTATTATGGATAGCGCTATTTCTGAGACCTACGCCCTAAAAGATATTACTGCTGATACCGATTTTTCCAATAAACCAGCACCACTTCTTTCTGATCTTGAAATGGTCTTGGCGGGTATGGAAGGAGGGGAATCCTTAGCTCAACGTATGTTGAAATATACCCAAGGCACCTGGTCTGGCTTCTTAAACAAACCAACCAATGTCGATATCAATAAAAAATTTGTTGTTTTTTCTGTTCGAGATATGGAAGACGAACTAAAGCCAGTGGCGATGTATATCGTTATGCACCACATCTGGAACGTTGTCCGCCGTAACCTCAAAAAACGTCTACTCATTGTTGATGAGGCTTGGTGGATGATGAAGTCTGAAGATACCGCTTCTTTCTTGTTTTCTCTTGTAAAACGTGGACGTAAATACTACTTAGGAGTAGCTACTATTACTCAGGATGTCGGTGACTTTTTACGTTCTCCCTACGGTACACCAATCATCACAAACTCTTCTATTCAGATTCTTCTCAAACAAGCCCCCGCCGCGATTGATTTGATTCAAAAAACCTTCAACTTAACAGATGAGGAAAAGTATCTTCTTCTAGAGTCTGGGGTAGGAGAGGGAATCTTTTTTGCCGGACTAAAACACGTTGCTATCAAGGTTATTGCTTCTTATACCGAAGACCAAATCATTACATCTGATCCATCCCAGCTTTTGGCTATCAAGAAAGCTAAGAATGATCTGACAAGTGTCCAAGATCAGACGATTTAATTTAAACATACCAATCGTGGAAAAAGACCTTTCCTTAACAGGAAAAGGAGAGGCATTGAGGAGCGATTTTCTCTGCCATTTGTCATTGCGAGGTACTCCGAAGCAACCTCATATAACAACAAAATCGGATTGCTTCGGAGTACCTCGCAATGACAAACCTTTCTATTCGTAACTATTTTATTCATGGATGATTCCGAAATCAAATACCGGGTTGATAATACTCAAAAAATTTTTCTTATCTCTGCATCATTAATGACTGATGCTATTCAGGCAATGTTGAATATCTTTGCAATAGGATTCCTATTAACGCCTTTCGCGGGGCTATTTTTCTTAACTTGGTTCTATTTCTTGGGTATTAAATTTACAAAAGGAGGTGGTAAAAATCTTGGTGTATCTATCACTACATTTATTATTGAAATGATTCCTTATGTTAATATCTTACCTGGATGGACAGTATCAACAATAATTTTAATTGCTAATTCTCGTAAAGAAGATCAAGGTAAAAAATCAACCAAGAAGAAAAAAGAGGTGTTGAGTAAAAAAACACCTGGTGTAACTGTAAAAACCCCGGCAGTAGGAATAGTGGGGGCAGTTAAAAAAAATCAACCTGTTGGAGCAGAAATCAAAACAAAAGGCAGTAGTGCTCAAGATAAAGCTGGGAAAGAACTAGAAGCTACTCAAACTACTGGGACTAAAACAGCTGAACAAAAAACCGCTGAAGCGAGCCCTGAAGCACAAAAGGAAAAACCAAAAGAAGCAACTCAACCAAGTAAAAAAGAGGAAGAGCGAGAAACTGAACCAGGTGAAATTGAAAGAGGTAAAAATAAAATAGGAGAAAAAAGAGATGAACTTTATGACACCAGAACTAGTCGTTATAAAAAACAACAAGAACAATTTGATCAAACAGAAGAATTAGCTGAATTTGAGGATTTACCTCTACAAAAAGGAGGGGGACCAATACTAAATGAATGGGAAGGTGGACAAGACAAACAAGAATTCAGTATGGGTGATCCTTATCGAGAACCACAAAAATAGTTACGAATTTCAAGTGTCAAGTTACGAATAAAATTCAAATTATTTTAATATTTTTTCTCATAATCCGTCATTCATAACTTGTAACTTTCCCACTGTTAACTTCTAGTAGTGATGCTATAATATCTGTAACTTATGAAAAAGTTATTAATCACATCTTTTATTTCTCTTTCCCTTGTTTTGCCACTTCTCACCTCGGCTTATTATGAATCGCCTGGACCAGGTGATTTGAGCTCCAATATTTATCCCAAAAATCCAGGAATCAATCAAAAAACTACTATCAGTTTACATAGCTATATTTTTAAACTAGACACTTGCGAGATAAGCTGGCTTCAAGATAATAAACAGATTGCAATGGGAGTTGGTCAGAAATCTTTATCTTTCACTACTGGTAAATTAGGTCAGACTATTTCTATTTCAGTCAATCTAAATTGTCCAAATCAGGACACTCTGACAAAGAATTGGCTTTTCCAAACAAATGACATAGAATTTTTAGTAGCCGCAGATACTTACACTCCACCTTTTTATAAAGGGAATAGCCGAGTTTCAGCCAATAGTAATGTAAAAATCATTGCTATGCCCCAAGTATTCAATTCCACAGGAGAATTAACAAAACCAGAGAGCTTAATTTATAATTGGACCAAAAATGGCAAAGCGATGCCAGTTTCTTCTGGTTATGGGAAAAACACGATTTCTGTTGTAGCTAACAAACTCCCAGGGTCTACTGCTTACGCTGTAGAAATATCATCACCAACTGGAGAAATCAAGACTAACAAATCTTTAACTATCACAGCAGAGAATCCTCAAGTTATTTTATATGAAAATAAACCTTTATTAGGCTTACAATACCAAAAAGGTCTTAATAATCTTTTTAATTTAACTCAAAATGAAACAATGGTGGTTGCTGAACCATTCTTTTTTCCCAATACAGATCTCGCCAACGGCAATCTTACATTTAGCTGGTCTATGAACGGTAAGCAGATTGACCCAAGTACTGATGGTCGCTCTGTAACTTTACGCCAAAATGTCGGGCAAACAGGAAAAGCAATGATCAGCATGCAAATTAGTAATTCAACTAATCTTTTTTCTGGAGCACAACAGACATTAACCATCAATTTCGGACAAGAAACGACATCTCTTGGATTTTAATGATTGTAAATTTATTTAGCTTATGAACAAATCTTTTTGGTTAAAAATAATAGTCATTATATTCATGCTCAGTAGTAATACCGTAGTCTTTGCCGCTGACTATACTCTTCTTGAACCAGGAGTCTTTGGTCAAGAACAAGGATTTGCTGTTAATGGCACTGGTGATTTTACTGATTATGCTAATATGGTTTTTACTGCGTTATTAACTTTAGCTATCGCCTTAGCAATTTTATACATAGTCATTGGGGGTTTTACCTACGTTACTAGCTCAATAGCAGGGGAAAAGGAAGCAGGAAAGAATAAAATTAAAGAAGCATTAAAAGGACTTCTTATTATATTATTAGCTTGGTTGATCCTTAATACAATAAATCCCGACTTGATCAATTGGAAGTTTAAGGTAACACCATTAGGACAAAGTGCTCCGGCTGAATAAAAATAAATATGAAAAAATTAATAATAATCCTTATTGTCGTCATTCTAATATTCTCAGCTTTATTTGGTTATTTTTATTTCTTTCGTAGTTCCACCAACACTCCTACAACTCTCGTAAACAGTATTACGAGTCTATTTCCAGGATCTAGTAGCCGAGACGTTGCCGTTGATACATTTTTCCCTAATACTGCGTCTTCTACTGACCAAATTGGCCAGCCAATGTCTCAGGTTGGGGGAAATGATTTGACTTCCAAATTCCAAAAAATTTCTAATGATAGTATTGCTGGGGCATCTATTGTCACAATAAAAGCCACTACTTTAAAAGGACTACCGACATCAGCTATCTGGTATATAGAAAAAGCTACTGGTTATGTTTTTTCTTATAATCCCGATACCGCCGAACAAAAACAGCTCTCCAATACCACTTGGGTAGGTGGCCAAGAAGCCTATTTTGGTGAGGCAAAAGGTATTCCAACTTTTATTATTCGTCGAAGTAAAGATTCTACTATAGAAAATTATTTGGCCAAGATTTCTACTCCTAGTAATTCAATAGGGGAATTGACTGGTATAACAATTAGCCCTGATATTTCAACCATTGCTTCATCTCCAAAAAAAGATCGATATTTTTACTTAATCTCAGCGTCTAGTGGTTCTATTGGGTATATTGGGAATTTTACTGGTACTGGCAACCCTACTCAGGTTTTTACTTCACCTTATTCTAAATGGCAAGTATCTTGGCCAGAAGAAAATACTATTATTTTCCAATCAGCACCTCAATCTAATCAAGCTGGCTTAGTTTATACTCTAAACCTAAAAACTAATGCTTTCACTCGGTTACTTGGTGGAATTCAAGGTCTTACCATACTAGTAAGCCCTGATGCCAAGAAAATTTTATACGCTGATAATTTACTAAATCTAAAAGTTAAAATCACTGGTAAAGAAACAGCTGATGTAAGCCTAGGAGTCTCTACTTTACCTGAGAAATGTGTTTGGTCTAAAGATTCGATTAAAGTGTTCTGTTCCATACCATCTTCAAAACCATTTGGAGACTACCCAGATATTTGGTATCAGGGATTAGCCAATTTTTCTGACAGTATTTGGGAGATAAATGCTATAACTGGGGCTACGACGCAAATCTATGATCCATCTTCTGCATCAGATAAATATCAAATAGATGGAATTAATCTATTTCTATCTCCAGACGGGAAAAGACTGTTCCTTACAAACAAAACTGACTACTCTCTATGGCAATTAAACTTAGTAGATTCATTTAGTCTTCAAACAACCACAAGTACTTCTACCGCCAGATAACCTTCATCTTAATACATAAAAACCGGCCTTAAGCCGGTTTTTATGTTTTTTAAATAGAGTAATAGAACTTCTATTTTTGAGCTCAGTTCGAAGCACGAGCGAGGCTTGTGACCACCCGCCCGAACGTACCGTTCGGTACGGGCGGGAGCTGTACGTAATGGTACTGCCGATTTTTAAGCGTAAAAATCGAACCAGAATTAGCAAATTCTGGTGTAGATAAAAAGATAATGAAGAAATGAGCCAAAAACAGGAGTTATATTAGTATTTCTTTATCTTGCGAATATAGTACTCCTGCCCAATAGAGAAAATATTGCTAGTTACCCAATAAATAGCAATGGCTGATGATAGGGAATAAGCAATAAATGTAATAAAAACTGGCAAGAAATAACGCATATTCATATTCATACTACGAGCAAAATCATCTTTAAAATTTGGAGCTTCATCTTTTTTCTTAGCTGGAGCTTTTGGTAAAGTCAAAGTTGTTTGAATATATTGAGTTATTCCAGTCAACAAAGCTAAAACAACACTCTTATCCGTAATACTAAACAAACCAAATAACTTAGTATTCACAACATCAGGAAAGAAATCCCTCATAAAATAATAGAGGTCCGGATTAGCAGGATCAAATGCAAAACCGGCTTGAAAAACCCAAAATAAAGCCAAAATAATAGGTAATTGAATTAAAATAACCACAAAACTAAATAATGGATTTATTTTATTCGTCCGGTATACCTCTAAAATCTTTTTTGTTTGGGTTTGCTGGTCGTCTTTATATTTTTCTTTAATCAGGGCAATATCTGGTTCTACCTTCTTCATCATCATTTGAGTCATTGTCGCCTTATAAAAGAGGGGATAGAGAATTACTTTAACTAGAATAGTTAAAGTAATGATAGCTAAACCAATATCTCCACCAGGCATAATAGAGCTTAAAAAGACTAAAGCATTATAGAGGGGAACATAAAATATAGTATGAAACATAGTGTTTAAATTTAAAATTAAGAATATTTATGGTTACAATCGACTGCTTTAGTTTAACAGTTTTGCCTGTTTTAAGCCATTTAAAATCTCTTGTTCAAAATCTAAAAAGGGTGTGTCTACAAGCTCTTTTTTAAGAAAGAAGGCACAAAAATAACCCTCTTTTATACTTGCTAAATGTTTTTTAATCACATGTCGGCCACGACGCTTTAGGAAATTACGCAGAACAGCAGTTTTTACCGCTTTAGCTGGCACAACAAAAGAAAAAGTGCTTTTATCCTGATCTTTTCGACTACTAACCCTTAGGGACAAGTTTTTCGTATGAAAACTTCGTCCTTCTTTAAGAATTTGAGCAAAAAGACTCTGGGGAATACGCCTTTCTTGTTTTAACATGAGGATATTTATAAATATCTCTGTATTGTCACCCTGAACTCCCGCCCGTACCGAATGTATTCAGCACGTTCGGGCGGGCGATCTAGGGTCCAGTTTAACCCCAAATAACCGAGGTATTTACTAGATTCCAGCTCCGAATTCGTGTTTTTTTGCAAACGAAGCGTTCAGTTACAAAAAAGTTCGAATTCGCTTCGCTGTGTTTTGTTAAAAACACAAGAAGACACCCGGAATGACAACATGCAGAGATTGTCTTAGACAGACAGTTTAGAACGTCCCTTGGCCCTGCGACGAGCAATAACCTTCTTTCCGGAGGCTGTCCTGGTACGAACCAAGAAACCATGAGTCTTATTACGCTTCCTTTTTTTTGGTTTATAAGTAAATGACATGGGGATAGCATAACAGATTTTCCTATTAAATCAAGTCTTAATCATTGACAACATAATAATATATATATATTATGTGAAGAGTTGATCTTTTGATCACTGGTTTACTTTAAAATTAGGAGGGTTTGTAAGATGTCACACTTGACTCCAGAGGAAATTCAAAAGGCTCATAATGAGGGCCAACAATGGGCAGCAGAGGATAAGGGGTTAGGCTTCATCGCTGGGTTTGCACATGAAATACAGCGCGGTCCGTCTGGTTCTGTTATTTTTTGTTCTGACGAGCAGTACAGGGAAAAGATGGAGGCTTTCGAAAAAGGAGTGGAGAACGTTAGAAATCAAGATTGACAGATAGTGGGAGAAAATATTTTCTCCCCTTTTTTATTACCCAGGAAACCCCGCCCGACGAAATCCCCACTGGTAGGGCGGGGATGAATGGGCAACAGCATACCAAATTGTACTCAATTTGGTATGCTGTTCTCATGAGAATCCAAAGCTTGAATCACTCAACCTACCAGCATCAGTATCACATAGTCTGGGGCACCAAGTACCGTCGCAAGTACCTCAAACCCTATGTGCGTGATGAGTTGGTGCGGCTACTGTACAAACTGACTGAGAAGTACCCCACGCTCTACTTTCACGCTATCAATACCGATGACGATCATATCCATATTCAAATTGAAATCCCGCCGAACCACTCAGTTGCTGCCGTCGTACAGAGAATTAAAATCGAAACAAGCAAACATCTAAAAAAGAAGTTTAAATTCATTGATCGTATCTATATCGACGGCAGCATCTGGAGCGTGGGCTACTTTTCTTCCACCATTGGTCTAAACGAAGCCAGGATCAAACAGTATATTGAGTGGCAAGGCAAACAAGATGTTCCGCACCAACCAAGCTTTGGATTTTCATGAGACCCAGAGGAAACCCCGGAAAAGCGGAGCGCATTCCGGGGAGGACGTCATTTATTTTAATTATTAGAAAACCCAACACTTTGCTCCTCACTAAAGTGATAACAGGGGGATCCTTAATATAAAAGTTTTCCACAGTAATCCACAACTTATCCACCATCATCGCAATATTGATATAGTTATCCCTAAGTATATAATAACTGTACTTCGTAGTTATTTTTAGCTTTCTCGACTTAAAAATATGAAAGAGTACTTTCCTATTTCGCTCGTCTTACGTTGCTAATAATAAAGAGACTTTTAGTTACTCGATGTTTAATTTCGTGAATAAACCATGGTAGAAAACAAAAAACTTTGGGATATGGCACTGGCTGAGATGGAGCTCACTATTTCCAAAGCAAGTTTTGGAACTTGGTTTAAAAACACGTTTATTTCAAAACAAGATCAGGGGGTTGTCTATCTTAGTGTCCCAAATACTTTTGTTCGTGATTGGTTAGTAAATAAGTACCATAAATTTATTTTGAAAGCTCTTAGAGATGCTTGTTCTGAAGTTAGATCATTAGAATATTCTATTACAAAAATAGAGGACCGTAATAAAGCTAAGAATGAGGAAAATAGTCTAAAAATAAACACTACAGACCAATTAGGCCTAAGTGACTTGTATGTAAACAGGGATAGTAATCTAAATCCTAAATATACATTTGAGTCTTTTATTGTTGGACCTTTCAATGAGGTAGCTTATGCTGCTTCTCAAGCAGTAGTAAAGAATCCTGGAATGAATTATAACCCTCTATATATCTATGGTGGTACTGGATTAGGAAAAACACACTTAATTCAGGCTATTGGTAACCATATTAAGCGTCAAAATGAAAATAAGAAGATTTTTTATCTAACATCAGAAACTTTTTCTACTGACTACATAAATTCCGTCATAAATAATAAAGTAAATCAATTTAAGGAGAAATACCGCAAATATGACGTTATTATTATGGACGATGTCCAGTTTTTCTCTAATAAAGACAAAACTCAAGAGGAATTATTTCATTTATTTAATAATTTCTACGAAAATAATAAGCAAATTATCTTTTCCTCAGATAAACCACCAAAATATATCCAAAATCTAGAAGAAAGACTTCGTTCTCGCTTTGAGGGGGGGATGATTGTGGATGTAGTTAGACCAGATTACGAATCTCGATTAGCTATTTTACGGTCTAAGGTTAAAAACAATAATCTCCAAATCTCCGATGAAGTAGTTGAATACTTAGCTTCAGTGGTTCGAGACAGTATTCGTGAACTAGAAGGGGCTCTAAATTCCGTTATATGCCAATCACAAGCTAAAAACAAGAACTTAGGTGTGTCGGAGGTTAAAAACTTAATCAAGAACAGTATAAAGCCTCAAAAGACCGTCTCAGTAAAAGAAGTGATTAGTGTTATCTCTAATTTTTACAATATTGAGGAGAAAATTTTATTCGAAAAAAGTCGCCGAAAAGAAGTAGTGAAACCAAGACAGATTATTATGTATATTCTACGAGAAGACTTTAATACTTCTTATCCTTATATTGGCCAAAAAATGGGTGGGCGTGACCACACAACAGTAATTCACGCTTGTGAGAAAATAAGAGGGGATATAAAAAAAGACAACCTACTTAGCCAAGAAATAGATCAAATTAGAGTAATTTTATACAATAACTAGTTTATAATATAAATAAGATTACTTTGGAGTATTTCGCAATAATAAAATATACTGGATAACTTGTTGATATAGTTGTTAAAAATGTAGGATAATATGTGGATTAACTTTGGATAAATTTCTGATTTGAAAAATGGAGGGTAAAAAATATCAACAATAATACCTTATATATACAGACTTATCCCTAATTTATCCAAGTATGATTTCTAGAATATAAATTATAAAATAAGGATATAATTAACTTATCCACTTATCAACAATTATACTAATAACAAAATTTTCTTTTTTAAAAAAATAAATTAAATACTATGAAATTAGAACTAATAAAAGATAAATTAAAAGAAGTTGTAAATATAGCTGAGAGAGTAACTGGTAAAAATCTTTCACTGCCAATTTTAAGTTCTATTCTTTTAGAAGCAAAAGATAATGCTTTAGTTGTTAAGGCAACAAATTTAGATGTTGGTTTAGAAATAGAATTACCAGCAAAAATTACTGAAGGTGGTAGTGTAGCAGTAAGTGCTAGTGTGTTAAGTGGATTTTTAGGTAATTTAAATAAAGAAGATAAAGTAAAAATAGAATTAATAAAAGAAAATATTCATATCTCTACTGGATCAAGCTCAACATTAATAAAAAGTTATTCTTCTGAAGATTTTCCAATGATCCCTAGAGTAGAGGATGGTAATTCTTTTTCTTTTAATGGAAAAGATATTGTAATTGGATTACGATCAGTTTTATATTCTGCTTCTTTATCTGATATTAAACCAGAAATATCTAGTGTATATATTTATCAAGATGAGAAAGAATTAGTTTTTGTGGCCACTGACTCATTTAGATTAGCCGAAAAAAGAGTTCCAATTAGAGATAAAAATAAAGAATTTCAATCAGTAATTATTCCTTTTAAGAATGTCGCAGAAATAATTAAGGTTTTTGATAATATTGATCAAGAAGTAAAAATAGAAGCCAATAAAAATCAGATTTCTTTTTATACCGACAATATTCATTTTACTTCCAGGGTAATTGATGGTAATTTTCCTGATTACGGACAAATTATGCCTAAGAAATTTAAAACAGAAGTAACTATTTCTCGTGATGAATTAATGAATGCTTTAAAATTATCTAATATTTTTTCTGATAAATTCAATCAGATAAATATAAAGATTACACCAAAAGATAAAATTCTAGAATTAAACTCTAAAAATCAAGATGTGGGAGAAAATACGGTTTCATTACAAGCTGTATTAGAAGGGGAGGATATAGAAATGAGTTTCAATGCTAAGTATATTTTGGATTGTTTCCAATCTATTTCAACTGATACAATTGCTTTAAAGTTTAATGAAAAAAATCGACCATTGTTAATTATTGGAATAGGTGATACTTCATTCCAATATATTATTATGCCGATTAATAGGTAAATTTCTCTTTTTTATGAAGGAGATGTTGTGTGGAGTTTGTTATTCTCGCGGAGGCGGGAATCTAGGTTTAAAAAAATTAATCTGAATTCCCGCCTCCGCGAGAATAACAATATTTTTTAATGATTCTTCTCTCTGATCTATTATCTAAATACAAAAATCTTATCCCTACTGATTCCTTAAAAAAAGAAGCAGTGATAGAAGTAATCTCAAAATGTTTTGGAATAGATTTAGAAAAAAAAGATATTTCAATTAGTAATAATATTATTTATTTAAAAACATCTACAAAATTAAAAGCAGAAGTTTTTATGCATAAGATAAATATTTTACGTGCTCTAAAAGAAATTCTAAAACAAAATACTCCAAGTGATATTAAATAAAAAATACCTCAGATGAGGTGTTTTTTATTTAATTAATATTTTAATTAGGTGTTGATGATGCAACAGCGACATTGAAAGTAACAGTACTCTCAGCTTTATTACCTTTTTGGTTGTAAACAATAACAACTAATTCATTTTTATCTTTAATATTATCCAATTCAGCCAAACCAAATTCTAATTTTGTTGGATTATTTGTCGATGTTTTAATTAAAGTTCTATTGACGTAAAATTCTGTTTTGTTAATTGGAGAATTTCCACTGCGAATATTTAATTGAACGGCAATATTGTCTGTTGGATTATATTTAGCACCCGGTAATGGATTTACTATAGATACAACAGGGATATCATTAGTAGTTTGTTCTATTGTTGTAGAAATAGGTACTGTAATTGTATTTGGAGTAGAATAACCATTTCCTGTTGCCCAAATTCTAATTGGATATTCCCAGTTTTTGAATTGTCCGTCGTTATAAGGATTACTTGGTATTGGACCCAATGGATCAGATTTATTAACCCAATATAGAATAGAGTGAACGTCGGTAATAATTTGTTCCATATTGCCAATTTTTGTGGTTAAACCCCCTTGCCAAATTCCACGTAAAACAGGTTTTAAGTTTTGATCTATAGGATTTGGTGGAATAAATTTTTCATTTGGCATATCAGTCAGAGCTTCGCGCATAAACTCTCCCCACATTGGAGCAACTACCATACCAGCCACCTTTTTAGCAATTGGAGAGTTGTCGTTATTACCCGCCCAAGCTCCTACTGCTAGATTTGGAGTATATCCCAGGATCCAAGTATCACGGAAGTCGTTGGTAGTACCAGTTTTAGCAGCCATATCACGTCCTGGAATATATAGAGGAGAAGATGCCCCATAAGCAGGGGTACGGGCGACGTTATCAGATAAAATACTAGAAACTTGTCGAGCGGTATTTTCTGGTAAAACCTTTTCACCTGTTTGTTTATATTCTTCTAATATATTTCCTTTAGCATCTTCTACTTTTAAGATTCCAGTATAAGGCAAACGAACACCGTCGTTAGCAAAGACACCATAAGCGCTAGTCATATCTAGAAGGGATACTTCACCACCACCCAATACAAGGGTTAAACCATAAGTATTGGCATCTTTAAGACCAACAATACCCATATTTTTTGCTGTGGTTAAGGCATTATTTATTCCTACTAAATAAAGGAGTTTTACAGCTGGAATGTTGCGAGATTGGGCTAAAGCATTACGAAGAGTCATTGGGCCAAGGTATTTGGCGTCATAGTTTACTGGCATATAACATTCTTTGGCTTTACTGGCCGAGGTAGTAGGAGCACAACTTGGATTAAATTCTGTTGGAAGATCAAACAAAACAGTGTTTAGTGTATATCCTTGATTAAATGCTGTGGCGTAGATGAATGGTTTAAACGATGAGCCTGGCTGACGATGAGCAAGGGCAACGTTGAAGTTTCCTTCGTGGGCTACATCAAAATAGTCACGCGAACCAACCATGGCTAATACTTGGCCAGTTTTAGGATCAGTCGCTACCATCGCCTCATTGGTTGCATTATAATTTGCTTCATTAGTAACTGCATATTTTTTTACAACAGTTTCCATTTTTTGTTGCATACCATAATCAAGTGTTGTAGTTACTTTCAACCCCATTTTTTCTACCTGAGCACCACCACCATATTTTTCATCTAAGTATTCTTTAATAAAGAAGACGAAGTGAGGAGCATTGATACCCTTAAATTGAACAGGTGCAAAGACTACTTTATCTTTTTTAGCTCGAGTCGCTTCTTCTTTACTAACATAGCCTAGTGCGGCCATACGATCTAATACAAGATTTTTACGTGCCTCTAATAAGTCACGATGCTGACCATAAGGGGAGTAAGTGGTTGGAGCTTGTGGAATAGCTGCTAAATAAGCTGATTCGGCTAGTGTTAAATCATTAGCGTGTTTTTTGAAAAAAGAATTAGAGGCTTCTTCTATGCCATACATGTTTCCACCATAAGGGATTTGGTTTAGATAAAGTTCCAAGATTTGATCCTTCGTCATTTCTTGTTCCATTTTAACAGCCAAAACTACTTCCTTGATTTTTCGGGTGATTGTTTTCTCGTTAGATAATAGAGTATTTTTGACAACCTGTTGAGTGATAGTCGAAGCCCCTTCTTTAATTGAAACAGAGGTTAAGTCAACCCAAAGAGCTCGTAGAATAGAAGTCGGTCTAATTCCTTTGTGGGTATAAAATGTTTCGTCTTCTATCGCAATAGTTCCTCCTTTGACGTATTTTGATATTTTAGTAAGCGGAACTTGAGTTCGGCGAACCAGTCCACTCATGTTATAGAGCATAACTTTTCCAGTTCGGTCATAGATTTTGGTTGGTTCAGCTTTACTTAGATCGATAAAATAGTTGTTGAAATCAGGAATTGGTAGAGAAATAGCCCAAACGACCGAAAAGCCGGAAAAGAGGAAAAAAGCGATTAAAATAATAAAAAAACTTTTAATAATAGGGTGATAATTTTTATTGTTAGTCATATGTCAAAATAGTATCATAATTGGTACAAAATGCTATTGTGTGGTGTGTTATAGATACAATAAAGAATGATTAAATTTTGATTTCTTAATAATTTACCATATACTTATTAATAATATGACTATAGATACAGACCCAAAAAAGATAGAAGAGGTTTTAACCAGAGGAGTAGAGACGATTTATCCAACAAAAGAAGAGTTGGAGAAAACTCTAATGTCTGGGAAAAAACTACAAATATATAACGGAATAGACCCAACTGGGAAATTACACATAGGTCACAGTGTTGTTTTGTTGAAATTGAGATATCTTCAAGATCTTGGCCATGAAATAATCGTTTTAATTGGTGGTTTTACTGCTACAATTGGTGATCCGACAGATAAAAAAGCTACACGACAACCACTCACAATTGAACAGGTGGAAAAAAATACAGCTGACTATAAAGAGATAATTGGTAAAATTTTAGATTTATCCAAACCAAATGTTCGGTTTGTTAATAATAAAGAGTGGATGGATAAATTGACACCAAAAGATATGTTGGATCTCGCATCCCAGTTTACAGTCTCAAGATTACTTGAACGAGATATGTTTCAAGAAAGAATAAAGACTGGTAAAGAAATCCATGTTCATGAATTCCTTTACCCAGTTTTTCAAGCATATGATTCTGTTGCAATGGATGTTGATATGGAAATTGGTGGTAATGACCAGGTTTTTAATATGTTGGCCGGCCGAACATTATTAAAGAGAATGAAAGACAAGGAAAAATTTGTTTTGGCGACTAAATTGCTTACTGATTCTAGTGGTACAAAAATGGGTAAAACTGAAGGGAACGCAGTTAATCTAGATGATCCTGCTCAAGAAATGTACGGCAAAGTTATGAGTTGGCCAGATGAATTTATTACCATTAGTTTTGAAATTCTAACTCAAGTCCCAATGAGTAAGGTTGAAGAAGTTAAGACGGATTTATTAGATGGTAAGAATCCTAAACTATTAAAATCAGAGTTAGCAAAAGAAATTGTTAAAATGTATCACGGAGCGGAGGCGGCCGAGAAAGCTGAAGAATATTTTGTGAACACTTTTCAGAAGAAAGAAATTCCTGATGACTTAGAGGAAATAAAAGTTGTGTCAGGTGTTAAATTAGTTGATGTACTTTCAGAACAGGGGATAGTAAAATCTAAATCAGATTTTCGTCGACTAGTAGATGAAGGGGCAATCGGCTGGATGGAAGGGGAAAAAATTTCTGATCCAAATTTTGTTATCGAGCAGGGGGGAGTATTGAAAGTGGGTAAAAAAAGATTTGTAAAAATAATTTTTTAGAATTAAACAAAAAACTCCCCTAATAAATTAGGGGAATTTTTTGTTTATATTATACCTCGATATCTCCATCTAAGAGTTCTGGGTCGACATCTAGTGAGTCGCTCTCAAGCTCGTCTTCTAGGTCGAGTTCTTCCTCTTTTGGATCATCGTCGTCGGTAGGGATTGCCCCTCCTTTGATCTCATCTTCATCCATAAAATAAGTGTTCTTATTCTGATAATATACTCTCAATTTTAACCTTATAGCAAAGTTTAAATTTTTGCTCTTTCAGGCAATTTATCATTTGTAACATATTAGTATTTTTTTGCAAGTGATTTTATTTTAAGTTGTGGATTACCTCGCGATGACGGGTCCAAAGTATGATTATTTTATTGCATTATATTTAGCACAAGCCAGATGTGTGAGGGCGATACCAATGGCATCATATTCGTCGTCCAAACGAATTTTTTTATCTAATTTTACTAACTTACCAATCATATCAGTGACTTGATTTTTAGTAGCCTTACCATAACCAGTGACCGCCATTTTTATTTGTAGGGGGGTATACTCGGCAACAGTCATCCCTGCTTTACGAGCAATGTAGCTCACCATCCCTCGTACCTCAGCGATATTAGTTGCAGTTTTTTGGTTATTGGTGATAAATAATTTTTCAGTAGATAAGGAATTTGGTTTCCACTTCTTGATTATTTTTTCTAAATCTAGTCCTAAAGAAAGTAAACGATCAGAAAAGTTATCTTTAGAATTGGTTGAGAGACAAGTAGAAAACAAGACAGTTTCTTTACCGCTTTGTTTTTTGATTATTGCCACTCCCATCCGGTCATAGCCGGGATCAATGCCGAGGACTTTCATGTTAGTGAAAAATGTCTAATGAAAAATGAAAAATAAGAAACGAATTTTTGTATCTTATTTTTCATTTTTCACTTTTTATTATTAATTAAATATTTACGTTCACGTAAATATTTCGAATATCCTCATAGTCTTCAAGTTCGCCATAAAGTTTTTGGACTTTTTCCATGTCGTCGTCAGAAATATCCATTGGAGAAACTGCTTCATATCCGTCGGCGGTTTTCTGAAAAGCCCACATTACGGAACCCTGTAGACCTAAGTTCCCACCATTACGAGAAAGAATATGTTTCACTTCTTGAGTTGTACGATTTTTACTATCAGTAATACCCTCAAGAAGAAAAGCGACGCCACCTGGACCATAACCTTCGTATATAAATTCTTCAATAGAATTTGCTTCTGCCCCCATACCTTTTTTAATAGCGCGATCAATATTGTCGTTTGGAACATTGAAGGCCTTGGCGCGTTCGATAGCTGTTTTTAATCCAGGAGCATTTTTATCGCCCTTAGCCTTCTTTGCTTCCATGGTGATAATTTTGGCATACATAGTAAAAACCTTACTCTTTTGAGCATCGGTTTTACCTTTGGCAACTTTAATTTGTGACCATTTATTATGTCCAGACATGTTTTTTGTATTAAATTTCTAAATTTTCTTGCTTGCCTGCCTAAGTTTTTACTGCTCGGTGTTAAATATATTTACGATTGCTTCGTAAGGTGATTTAAACATTAGGATATGGTTATTCGGTAAAAAGTTTGGCGGAGGAATCCTTTGGGAAATTATAACCCAAATGATTATAAGCTTTTTTTGTTGCACAGCGTCCGCGGGGAGTACGTTCCATTAATCCGAGCTGAATTAAAAAAGGTTCATTTACTTCTTCAATCGTGGCGTCTTCTTCAGACATGGCCGTAGCCACTGTTCCGAGGCCAACTGGACCACCATTAAATTTTGAAATAATGATATCTAAAACTTTACGGTCTTGAGAGGTGAGACCAATCTCATCAATCCCCAACATATTAAGTGCTTCCTTAACTATTTTTAGATCAATCGGACAATTTTTTAACTGAGCATAATCGCGACAGCGTTTGAGTAGTTGATTGGCAATACGTGGAGTAAAGCGAGCACGACGAGCAATTTCTCCGGCGGCATCATCAGCAATCTCTACTCGTAAGATTTTTGCTGAACGTAAAATAATTTTTTTAATTTCTTCTTCGGTGTAAAATTCCAAACGGTGAGTTCCACCAGAAAAACGTGAGCGTAGTGGAGAAGAGAGGAGAGCAACCCGAGTCGTGGCGGCAATTAAAGTAAACGGAGGAAGGTCTAATTGGATTACTCGTGCGCCTGGACCTTTACCAATGATAATATTTAGTACTCCAGACTCCATGGCTGGATATAAAACTTCTTCTATCATTTTATTTAGACGGTGAATCTCATCAATAAATAAAATATCACCCTCGGAAAGATTTGTGAGGATCGAAGCAAGGTCTCCAACTTTTTCTACTGCTGGACCAGAAGTAACTTTCAGCTGAGCGTTCATTTGCTTGGCAATCAAATGAGCGAGAGTGGTCTTGCCAAGTCCGGGTGGACCATAAAAAAGCAAATGCTCTGGTGGATGTTTGCGTTGCTCAGCGGCACCAATGAGAATTTTTAAATTGTCTTTAATATTCTCCTGGCCAATGTATTCGTCCCAAATAGTCGGACGAAGCGATTTGTCTAAAAACCGCTCATCTAAGCTCTCGTTTGGCTGTTCAGGGATGTTTGTGTGGTCTATACTTGACATAGAAACCTTTTTATGCTAAGATACTCAAAGTTTGCTAAAAGCTTCTTTTATGGGACCAAATGTGCAAATTTTTTTGTTTCTGGAAAAAGTTTTGGTAAAATATTGAATTAAATTAAGAACATAAACCTCTAAGCAATTAAAGCGTTTACGCTTTACGGATTTTTTTAACAGGACGTCTTGGTGTTCTCGCTTGCGAGAATTCCTGGGGCTATCCTCAAGGGAATTTCTAACTCAAGTTGCAGGACCTGAGAGATTGCTTAGAGGTTTGTGGTCTTAATCTTCCTAGTTCAGAAAACTTTGTAAAAATCCGCTCGTAATTAATTTTAGAACACGGATATTTCCCTGGTGGGAAATTCCTATGCTCGTGCTGTCGCACTGTGCAATATTCTCAAATTAATTACGAGTGGATTTTTTGTTTAAAACTTTCTGAATGAGGGCGATTAAGAGGTGATGGTGGCTGGAGGGGAAGAAAATGCGGCTTTACAATTCTCCTCTAATTATTCAATTTTTAATGGGCAAACTGCATTTCTATTTTTCATTTTTCACTATACATTTTTCATTGGTTCTATACTCACTCTATATAAACTCTTCTGTTAAATCAACCAATCGACCTAGTTCTGACATATCTGTTACACCTGTTAAAATTTTCAAAATACCATCTTGACGCATATCCAATATTCCTTGTGGTATAGCGGCTATTTTGATTTCTTTTTCACTTGGATTTTCAATCGTTACTTTGGCAACTGCATCATCCATAATAATCGCTTCATACACACCAATCCGACCTGTGTAACCAGTTTTGTTGCATTTTTCACAACCGATAGGTCGCCAAACCTTTTCTGTTTGAGGTAGTACTAATGCTGGTTTCTTTTTCTTGATAGTGATGATTACATTATCAATTAAAGATTTTTCTTCGGGAGTTGGGATATCTTCTTTTTTGCAGAAAGGACAAAGTCGACGTACTAGACGTTGGGCGATTGGAAGAGTGAGAGCGGAACTTAAAATTTTTGCATTGACACCTAAGTCAATCAAGCGGGGAATAGCACCAGCGGCATTGTTTGTGTGGAGAGTAGAGAAGACTAAGTGACCAGTCAAAGATGCATTGATCGCAATCTTTGCGGTTTCTGAGTCACGGATTTCTCCAACCATGATAATATCTGGGTCTTGACGCAAAGAAGCACGTAAACCTGAAAGGAAAGTATAACCTTTAGTTCTATTTACTTGAGTTTGATTTATTCCAGCTAAGTGATATTCAATAGGATCTTCAATTGTGATAATTTTTGATTCCGTGGAGTTTACTTTGCGTAAGAAAGAATACAGAGTCGTTGTTTTTCCAGAACCAGTTGGACCAGTTAAAAGAATCATACCATTTGGACGTGAGATTTCTTTGAGAAAAACTTTTAATAATTCATCATCAACTCCAAGGTTCTCGAAGGTAACATTGATACTTTTTGGATTAAGTATACGCATAACCACTGACTCACCATAAGCACCTGGGATAATGGAAGCACGAATTTCTATTTCAGCTCCTTCTACTTTTACTGCAAAGCGTCCATCTTGAGCAGCTTGTTGTAGGTTTAGTTTCATTCCAGAAACTAATTTTAAGCGAGCGGTAATCTGTTTAAATAGGCGGCTATCGATTTGTTCTACATCATGAAGTACACCGTCCAAACGGTAACGTAAACGGATAGAAGTTTCTTCTGGCTCAATGTGAATATCCGAAGCGTTCGTCGTTAGAGCACCTGAGAGAATTACCTCTAAAAGATTGGAAATACCACCATGCTGGAGACTTTCCTCAGCTTTTGAATCAATAGTCTTTTTTACATCTTCAATTGTTTTAATTTGAGCAACATATTGAGCAATAGCTTCATCAGAGATTTGGATTACACCAGTATCAGTTTGAGTACTTTTTCCTGCCTCAGCATAACGATCCCAAGCGTGTTCAAGACTATTTTGGGAAGCGAGATGAAGTTTGGCAGTAATTCCTTTGTTGTCTTGTAAATTACGAACAGTATCAGCTATTAGAGGATTATTTGGAGTAATAATTGCAATATCGATATTTCTACCAAGTAATTTAAAGGGAGCTATTCCAGCCGCTCGTGCTTCTTCTTCTGGAACTAAACGCAAAGCATCTGTGTTAATGGAAGTTTTTGTAAGATCTATATATGGAATATTGTATTTTTCTGACAACATCAGTGACAACCCCTCAGCTTCTTTGAGATGGAGCTCATCTACTCTTTTATTTTGTTTATCTTCATCAAAAGTGAGCATAATTTTTAAGAAATCTTTTTATTATTGTAACTTTTTTTATGGTTCGCTACAAATAATTTTACGTCAAAAATGTTCTCATTTTTCTGACGCGATTTTTACTTCTTGGAATACCAAGAAAAAAATCGACTAACTATATTACTTGCATACAAAAGAGAAAGAGAGAAGTGTATAAGTCGCTCGCCTCGCCATTTATGGAAGACACATATTTTTTTGCTAGAAAATTGTTCACTCTCGCTGTCTTCACGGCTCCGAGAGCATCCATAAATGGCGAGGCTCGCTCCTACTGTTTTAAATTCAGCCCCCAAAAAACTAAAGGTTTGCTCCTACTGTTAAATATAAATTCATTTTTGCTGAGGGTATTATTCGTAATAAATAAAATGAAATAGATTGACTTTTAAAACAATAGGTGCTATAATAAAAGAAGAAATTAAATACAAAAATAACAGCCCAGATAGTTCATAACCTAAAGAAAGATGGAGGTATCTGAAAAATGAAGAAGTTCCTTGAATTGTCTATATTGTTGCTAGTACTGATAACTCTTTTAGGTTGTGCAGTGTCTGGTGGTCTTATTGGAGTTGGGTTGGGGATGGTAATGGATCCTCATCATCCTGGCCGAGGTGCTTTGATTGGTGGAGGTATCGGAACGGCAATCGGCCTCGAAGCCGATCGTTCGCGAGAATATTCTCCAACTGGTCCTGTGTACTATGAACAATCGCCAGTCTATATTGCTCCGCCGCCAGTCTATTACACACCAAGACATATCTATATTGCTCCGCCCAGGGTCATCATAGAACGTAATTATCATGGCAGGCCTCATGGGTATAATCGTCGTGATAGTTGTAAACCCAGTCATAAAAATGGTCGGCGTAATGATTATCGTAGTAATCAAAAACCTCGTGGTCGGTGATAGAGTTGTTTTGAGCGTATTTTCCTTTAGGAAGGTGCGCTCTTTTTTTGAAAGCCCGGATTCACTCCGTGGCGAATCAGTGGGTTTGCGGCTTGGCCGGAAAACATAAAACACAAGACGTGAATATGTAAAGCTGGGTATCCAATATTCCTTATTTTTGCTATATAATACTCATATGGAATTTATCTCAAAAAGCATCAAAGAAACTGAAAACTTCGCTAAAGATTTTTTGGCTAAAATTAAGCCTAGTAAAGATAAGGCAGTGGTTTTAGCTTTGAGAGGAGATCTTGGTTCTGGTAAAACTACTTTTACACAGTTTTTAGCCAAAGAATTGGGAATCACTAATTATGTTACCAGTCCGACTTTTGTGATTGAAAAAAAATATTTATGTGCGGATGGAAAAGTATTTGAACAATTGATCCATATTGATTGCTATCGTTTAAATAGCCCAGAGGAAATGCTTCGTTTGGATTGGGAAGAAATAATTAATAATCCAGAAAATTTAATTGTAGTAGAATGGCCGGAAAGAATAGAGACAATCCTGCCGAAGGAGAGTATAAAGATAGAATTTGAATTTGTAGGGGAGAATGAGAGAAGGATATCTACAAAGAGTAATTCATAAAACACTCTTATTTTTAGGCCTGTGTTGTTGATGTATTGAGTAAACTTGACAGAATACACGATTGGGTGTATAATATAAAAAATAATAGGACTTTGATATTTGTGAGAGAAAATAATTCGCCGTAGCCACAAGGAGCTTTATAATCCGCTATCTGACGGAAGGCCATTTATGGCTACGGCGAATGTTTGCCGAGCATATTCAATTAGTGAAAGGAAGGATCGCCATGAGTGATACAGCCTTGACTAAAGTTTCATTAGAGTTCACGCAGAAGATTCAGAGACATTTCCCTTCTAATATCGATCCGAAAATCGTACAGGCATGGAACAATCTCAAAAAAGAAGACCTAGAAGCAAGGCTCGAAGGATTTTTCGGTAAGATGCTTGAACCCATTGTCGAGCGCTTACTTGAGCCTATCGGAGAAGTCATTGTTCCGGCCACCGCGGGAAGATTTGTCCCCAAAAAAAGGTTCGTGGTCAAGAGTAATGCTCGGGTGAAGATCAGCTGTCTTGGAGACAACTTCAAGGAGAAGTACTTGGATGGTGGTAAGATTGAAGACCCAATCAGGGAAACCACACTCCGTTATGCCAAGTTGCGCGAGTGGTCATTGGATGGTCCAATTATCGCCGAACTCGGTGGTTTGGAGAGATCGGAAATGATGCTCTCCGAAATGTTCTCCTTGATGGAAAAACAGGGAAAGGGTGAATTCGGTGTTCTTTTGAACAATGGCGGTGGCAACATTTTTTACATCAAAGATCAGGATGGCACATTGCGCTCGGTTCGCGTGAACTGGTACAACGGTGGCTGGGACGTGGATGCGAACTCCGTCGAGTACCCGGACACGTGGTATGTTGGCAATCAGGTCTTCTCCCGCAAGTAGGTTCTTGGAGTCTTAGAATCTGACGGTTCTTTGATTCTCAAACCCTTTGACCCTCAGAAATTTTTGGTTTCAACCAAGAATTTTTGAGGGTAAAGGGTTTTTTCTTTTTCAAAAATTTGCTAAAATTAGTCTGAGATTTTGTGTAATGAAACAGTCACGGCTTTTTTGTCAGGACTGTAAGATATTTTAGTGAAAATTGTGTCAGGCAACCCAGTAGTCAGTTTTAAGGGTGATTTTGCTAAATCATCTACTGAATGAGCCATGTGCAAGGGTGCAAAAATATTTTTCAAAAAATTACAATATTTGGTATTGGAAACTGGCGGACTTTTACATCCCACATAAGATTCAATTTGTCATGATTTGTCGGATGGTGGAATGGATGGTCTCCAATACGAGAGTGGCTTGGGTGGTGCTCGTTGAGTATCAATCTGAGAGCTGAGACGAATGGAAAAATGAAAATTTTGAAAGGCCGGTGATTATAATAAAAGAGTCTTTACTAGTTTTATTGATTGGAGCAAACAAAAAGAAGATAGTTTTTATTACAAGATTCAGACCGATTAAAAAATTGGCTGGGTCAAATTAATTCAAATAAGAGTCATTAGTAACAAAAGATTATTACGAACGAAAAGTTGATTTCTTGGGAGAATCGGAATTTGATATTCTTAGTGAAAAATGGAAGGAACCAGTTTAAACGAATCGGACACAGAAGCCCTAATTCTCATATTATATCAAATAATTAAAAAATGTTAAAAGATACTCAAAAAACTCACAAACAGGCAAAAAAATTGGTTTTATTTGATGCCCACGCAATTTTACATCGTGCTTATCATGCACTGCCGGAATTTACATCATCAAAAGGTGAACCGACGGGTGGCTTGTATGGTTTGGCGACAATGTTGATGCGGATTATAGGTGAATTGAAACCAGATTATATGGCCGCTTGTTATGATCGTCCAGAAGCAACTTTTCGTAAAGAAGCTTATGAAGGTTATAAAGCTCAGCGTAAAAAAGCTGACGAAGCTTTGATTGCTCAAATGGATAAATCGCGTGATATTTTTTCGGCTTTTAATATTCCTATCTATGATAAAGCTGGTTTTGAAGCAGATGATATTATTGGTACTTTAGCAGAACAGGCAAAGAAATTTCCTGAGGTAGAGATTGTGATTGCTTCTGGTGATATGGATACAATGCAATTGATTGAGGACAAAAAAGTTCAAGTCTACACTCTTAAAAAGGGAATTAGCGACACGATTTTATATGATGAAACCTTGGTTCGAGCACGTTTTGGTTTTGGTCCAGAACTTTTACCAGACTATAAGGGGTTACGGGGTGATCCATCAGATAATATTATTGGTGTTCCGGGTATTGGTGAAAAAACAGCAACAGATTTGATTGTAAATTTTGGGACGATTGAAAATATCTATAAACAATTAAAGAAAAATGAAACGGCTTTCAAGAAGGCGGGGATAAAAGACCGGATGGTAGAAATTTTGAAGGCTAATGAGGAAGAAGCACTTTTTTCAAAAATGTTGGCGACTATCAAGCGTGATGTATCTGTCAGTTTTGATTTGTCAGGTAGCCATTGGACTGAAGGGTGTGATATTAAAAAAATCGAAACGACTTTTGGAAATTATGAATTCAAGAGTCTTGTTCCACGGGCGCGTAATTTGTTACCAGAAATCTTAGAAGAGATAGAAGGAAATGAAAATGAAGGAGAAAAAGTAAAAATTGAATACGACCCACTTCAAGTAAAAAGAGTGGGGATTGCTCTGTGGCTGATAGATTCATCTAAAACTACGCCTACAGTGGAAGATATTTTAGATTATGTTGACTATTTACCTGAAAAAACTTCTAGCGAGAAGTTTGGGCGGGCGAAAGATTTGGATGAAGCGGAAAAGAAAATTATTAAACAAATTCATGATTTAAATTTAAATAAAGTGTATGAAGAAATAGAGTTACCACTTATTCCAATTATTGATACGGCTGAAAAGCGAGGGATATTGATTGATAAAAAATACTTAAATAATTTATCAAAAGAGTATCATGAAATTTTGTCTGGCTTGGAAAAGAAAATATACAAAGAAGCTGGTAAAGAATTTAATATTAATTCTCCAAAACAATTGGGGGAAATCTTGTTTGATGAATTAAAAATCTCAGTTAAGGGTTTGCGTAAAACAGCTGGTGGTGCTCGGAGTACAAAGGAATCTGAATTAATAAAGATGAAAGAAAGTCATGCGATTATTCCACCAATTTTGGAATACCGTGAATATCAAAAATTACTTTCTACTTATATTGATAATATCCCCAAGATGACTGATGAGAATGATCGATTACATACCAGCCTAAATCAAGCTGGTACAACGACGGGAAGAATGTCTAGTTCTAATCCTAATTTACAAAATATTCCAGCTCGTGAAGGGGCAGGAGAAAAAATTAGACGAGCTTTTATTGCTACCAAGGGACATAAACTAGTTTCATTTGATTATTCTCAGATTGAAATGAGAATTTTAGCCGAAATGTCAGGAGACGAAGATTTGATTAAAATTTTTAAAGACGGTAAAGATATTCATACAGCTGTAGCTTCGCGAGTATTCAATGTTCCAGAAAGTGAAGTGACTAAAGATATGCGAAGACAAGCTAAAGTGATCAATTTTGGAATTATTTATGGTATGGGAGTGAATGCGCTCAAGACTAATCTAAATACTACTCGTGAGGAAGCACAAAAATTCCACGATAATTATTTTGCTACTTTTCCAAAAATTCGGGAGTATTTTGATAATGTAATTTCTGGAGCATATAAAAATGGTTATACAGAAACTTTATTTGGCCGTCGCCGATACTTTCCGGAATTAAAATCTCAGTTGCCATTTATGCGTGCTGGAGCGGAAAGAATGGCAATGAATGCTCCCTTGCAGGGGACGGCAGCTGATTTTGTAAAATTAGCAATAATTAGTGTTAATAAAGAGTTACAGAAATTAAAGATAATAGATAAAGTTCATCTATTATTACAGATTCACGATGAATTGATGTTTGAGGTGGAAGATGGAGTGGTAAAAGAAATAGCTACAGTAATTGATCAAGCAATGGAGGGAGTAGGGAAAATGAGAGTTCCTTTGACCGTCCACTTTGATATTAGCGAAAGGTGGGGTGAGTGAAATAATTATAAAAGACGAATTGTGAATAAAAATAAATAAAATGATACAGACAGATTTATTTAGTGGAGCAGATAATAAAGAAGTTGAAAAACTCGTTAAGAAATCAGATGGAGAGTCATCTGTGTTGAAAGCCCCAGCGAGTCAAAGTAAGCCATGGGTTAAAAAATGGGTAAAAGTGTTTGATCCGAGTTCTAAGGAGCCTTTTAAACTCTCGCGGACCAAAATTGAGAATTATTTAAAATGTCCGCGGTGTTTTTATTTGGACCGGCGTTTGGGGGTAGGACAGCCAGCTGGTTTTCCTTTTACTTTAAACTCGGCAGTAGATCATTTATTGAAAAAAGAGTTTGATTTACATCGGGTTAAGCATGAAGCTCATCCCCTGATGACGGCCTATGGATTGGATGCTGTACCTTTTAGTCATCCAAGCATGGAAGTTTGGCGAGAAAACTTCGTTGGTGTGCAATATCTACATAAACCGACTAATTTACTTATCTTTGGAGCGGTAGATGATATTTGGGAACATAAAAATGGAGAAATTTCTGTTGTGGACTACAAATCGACCGCAAAAGATGGGGAGATTACATTAGATGCTGATTGGCAGAAGTCATATAAGAACCAGGCGGAAATCTACCAATGGTTATTGAGACAGAATGGTTTTAAGGTCTCCAATACCGCCTATTTTGTCTATGTGAATGGTCAGAAGGATAGGGAGGCCTTTGATGCCAAGTTGGAATTTACTGTCAAAATCATCCCATATGAGGGCAATGGAGACTGGATAGAGGATATCTTGAAAGATATAAAGGCATGTTTAATGAGTCCTAAGATGCCGGAAGCGAATCCGCAGTGTGAATATTGTATTTATCGTGAGGCCGTTAAGCGAGTTGGGGGATAAACCCAAGTTGTCTACAGGTTTTGCACAAGTAATAATTAGATTTATACTTGTTTCTACTAAAATGATCGAGTTTTTTTATTATAATAATAAATATTCCTAATTTAAATTATGTTCGGGGTCTATATTGCTAAATTTGCCATTAATATAAAAATATGGTGATTTATTCTAAAATATTAAAAACTTTGTCAGGACTTGATTTTTTGAAGTTTTGACGGTAATATGAAGAAACCATTAATTGGAATTTAAAAGGTCGATTTCTATAAGCTTAGTAACTTCACTTAAACTTTTATGAAGAATTACGTAATTGCCGCTGTTGTAATCATTTTGATTATTGGCGGAATTGTTTGGTACAGAGGCAACAATGCTACTCCAGTAGCTCCTGTCGATGAAACTGCTTCCTCAACTGACACCGTTGTAGATCAGAATGTTTCTATTGATGCATCTTCTACTGACGCTAGTACCTCAACTGTTGCTCAATAATATTTTGAGTTAGTCTCGAGACGAAATAAACCTGTGGCTTTGCCACGGGTTTATTTTTTTGAATTAGCTTTTTTATGAGTGGAGCTGATTTTTGCACTACAAAAATCATTCAGCAAGAATATTTTTAACGAAGTTGAAAATATTTTGTCGGATATAAATTTTTAAACGTAAAAATCACGTCGGAAATGAGCACATTTCGACGAAGATAGATTTAAAGAAGCTAATCCATGTCTTATGTTTTTGAAAAAACATAAGACATGGAGGGGAGAGTCCTATAATGCTCGCAATGATAGAAAGGGGTGATATAATTTAAATATTAAAAGCTTAGAGTTATTTTAAATATATTATGGATATAGCTACTATTATCGAAATCACACTTAGGTTATTTGTTGCCGTTGTTTTGGGTGGAATTTTAGGGATGGAGAGAACTATTGTTGGACGTAGCGCTGGATTAAAGACTTATTCTTTAGTGAGTCTCGGATCTGCTTTGTTTGTAATGATTTCTTTGGAGATGATTACCCCATTTTCAGTTTTTTCTGGTTTCAATCCTATTATGATGGCCTCTCAAATTATTGTTGGAGTTGGGTTCTTAGGTGCGGGAACAGTCATTTTTCAACATTCTAAAGTTCAAGGGTTAACTACTGCCGCTGGATTGTGGGTATCAGCTGGTTTAGGTATGGCATCTGGATTTGGACTTTATACTGAGGCTTTGATTGCAGCTCTACTTGCGCTACTGATTTTTACTGTGTTTTGGAAATTGGAGGATAAAATTTTGAAAAACCATGGAGTAGATGATGACATTAGTAACAAGTAATAGTGATGATAAAAAATAAATTTTCAAAATCCGACAAATTAAAAGAAATTAACGATGAAATAGTTAATTTTAAAAAATCGCCGTTGTATAAGTTTCGTGTTGAAAATAAATATTTGCCAGTGATTGGAGAGGGAAGTGTGTCAGCTAAAATAATGTTTGTTGGAGAAGCGCCAGGTAAGACTGAAGCTAAAACCGGCCGACCATTTTGTGGTTCGGCTGGAAAAGTTTTAGACCGGCTAGTTGTTTCTGTTAAAATGAAACGGCCAGATGTTTATATCACGAATCTAATTAAAGATCGTCCACCCTTAAATCGTGACCCAAAGCCAAAAGAAATTTTATTGTACGGTTCTTTTTTAGATCGACAGATTGAAATAATTCAACCAAAAATAATTGTGACACTTGGCCGCTATTCGATGGCTTATTTGATGAAAAAATTTGAGCTAGAAGAAAAAGACGAGCCAATTAGTAATTTGCATGGAAAAATATTTAAAATTAAAACTTCATATGGAATGATAAAATTAGCCATTCTTTATCACCCAGCAGTGGCAGTCTATAATCCGCATAAGTTTAGGATTTTGGAGAAGGATTTTAAGAATTGTTTAAAATAAGTATACTAGTGATATGGAACTAAAATTAATGTCTTGGAATGTAAATGGTATTCGGGCAGTAATCAAAAACGGCTTTACTGATATGCTTTTAATAGAGCGACCTGATGTGATTGGATTGCAAGAGATAAAGATTAGTCATGAATCTCGGGGAAAAGAGTCCGCCAGCCGGCGGATTGATTTTCCGGGATACAAAGAATATTGGTTTCCAGCCAAGCGGGCTGGCTACAGTGGCACAGCGATTTTGACCAAAAAAGAACCTTTATCATATAAAGAGGGAATAGGGGTAGAAGAATTTGATAAAGAAGGGCGAGTTCAGATCATGGAGTTTGCCGATTTTTATTTTGTAAATGCCTATTTTCCAAACTCTGGATCAGAACTAGCACGTTTGAAATATAAAATAGAATTCAATGCGGCGTTTTTGAAATATGTAAAAAAAATAGAGAAACATAAACCAGTGGTACTATGTGGTGATATGAATGTTGCTCATGAAGAAATTGATCTTGCTCATCCAAAAGACAATGAAAGGAGTGCTGGTTTTACTAAACCAGAACGAGCAGATATGACCAAATTTTTAGACTCTGGTTTAATCGATACTTTTCGATTGATTCATGAAGATAAAGTACAGTATTCTTGGTGGAGTTATCGAACCTTTGCACGAGATAGAGGGATTGGTTGGCGGATAGATTATTTTCTAGTGAGTGAGAAGTTGAAGAAAAATATCAAAAAAGCTTTCATAAAGGATGACATAGTTGGTTCGGATCATTGTCCAGTAGGAATAATTTTGAAATTTTAAAAACTAGTTTTTGCATTGTTATACCTGATTTTTGCACCACAAAAATCATGTCGCAAAGTTTCGAGCAATTAAATCGCAAGAAATTTGAGACGAGGATGCTATTGCAGTAAAAAAAGCTACCATGATTTATCTTATCCAAGGTTCAGATACAATAAAAACTCGGCATAAATATGATGCTTTAATTGAATCATTGCTTGCTCGCAAACTAGATTCTTTGGCTTGGAAAATCGACAGTGAAAATTTTGATGAAGAAAAATTCAGAGAGTTGATCGTATCACAAGATTTATTTGCTCATAAATATATTGTCGGGTGTGATCATCTTGTAGGGGATAAAAAATCTCAGGAATTTATTTTAGCTAACTTATCAGAAATAAAAGAATCAGCCAATATTTTTATTATCTTAGAAGATTCTTTAGATGAAAAGATTTTAAAACAAGTTAAAAAATATACAGAAAAAGATCTGAGTTTTGATAAAAAACTTGGAGAAGAAAAAAAGTTTAACATTTTTGCTATTACAGATGCGTTAGGAGAGAGGAATCGGAAAAAATTGTGGATCTTATATCAGGAAGCTTTGCGTGCAGGAATAGAAGATGAGGAGATATTTTGGAAATTTCAATGGATGGTAAAACATATGCTTTTCTTTAAAAAATCCAAAGAACCAAGTACTTCGGAACTAAAAGGTTTTTCTAAAACAAAAATAGAAAAATATTCTCGCAATTATAAAACGGAAGAATTGGAAAATCTATCTACTCAATTAGTTAGTTTATTTCATGCTGTCCGTCGTGGTGAAGGCGAGATGGGGATGGGATTAGAGAAGATTGTGTTTGGAATTTAGAAGGGAGGGAATCTTAGTGAGTACTTTCGATTCCTGATTTTTGCATCACAAAAATCATGCCATAATATTTTAGATAACAAGGTTGGATGAAATTTATGCCCTGTGAGGCGATTAGTAAATAGAACTGTGAGGAGAATCTTCCGCGACTCAAAATTTGCCGTCGCAAATTTTGGTCGTGTCCGCAGCTCGCCCGTTTCTTCTACTGAAGAAACATGGCTCCGCTTTTCGATTCCCTACGTAAGACGCGCAGGCGTTTTACTCACAGGGCACAAAAAAGCCGCTTACGCGGTTTTTATTTTTTGTGCCCTGTGAGGGAATCGAACCCCCGACCGTCTCCTTAAAAGGGAGCTGCTCTACCAGCTGAGCTAACAGGGCAAAAGTCCTAAGACAAGGAAATCATACAAAAAAAGCCTTGATTTGTCTAGCTTTTTTATTGAAAAAACCAAAAAAACTGTTATTATTCGAGTGTTATCCAAATGTCCTCGTGGTCTAATGGATAGAACACCGGCCTCCGAAGCTGGAGATGCAAGTTCGATTCTTGCCGAGGACACAAAATAAAAAACGTCGAAAGGCGTTTTTTATTACTCGGTAAGAATCGAACTTGGGAAGGGGGTCGGGAAACAGTAGTTTCCCGTATAGGAAGGCAGGCGAAGCCGTTGGAAAACCGTGGGTTTCCAAGGAATTTGATATCTTGCCGAGGGCACAAAAACTCCTAATTTTAAGTATAAAAAATACCCACAAAAGGGTATAAAATCTAAGCCGCTTCTTCTTCGTGTTCGTGATCCTTCATGAATTCTAAATACAGTCTTTCTTTTTCGGGTTCGGAATACTCAGACCAATCTCTCAATGCATCTTCTCTTATTCCTGGCTCATAATAAGTAAGAATTTCCTCAATCCTAGGATCTATGTTTTCTTCCCCAGAATTTATAGATTCAATTTGCTCCATAGTCATATTATTTATTAAAATAACTAATAAAATAGATTTTGTGTCTAATTTTCGCGGCAAGCCGACGAGGTATTTGGCACAAAATACCATGGTTGTTTTTTGGAATAAATAAGTGTGGTAAAAATACATCGTCTGTTTTTCATCCCCGTGGTGAGCCGCCGGGGGTCTTCAAACAGTGCGCTTCAATAAATGGCAACTTTATCTATTAAGTATATATGAGATGTGGGAAGAATGTCTAATTTATAGATAAACTCTCATTTTACTACCTACTACTTACTGTCAGTTAGGTGGATACTCCCTATGGTGTATAAGTAGTGTTTCTGTAGATTATTTGTTAGTGTAATAAGATGTCCTCATTATTAAAAAAGAAAAAATGGTTAATTATTATCGTGATTGTTGCTTTAGTACTGCTGTTTTTTGGAGAGGATAAAAAAAGTGTGGTTTCCGATAATCTTGAAACCTCGAGATATGAAGCAAAACCATCTTTACTGCTTACTCAAAATGTTCCGAGTCCTCGAGGTAGCCGTTTAATCGGCATGAGTATTTCTAAAGGTGAAGTTGGTTTTGATAAGGCTTTTGTTTTGGCACAAGGTGTAGGTGTTAAGGTGGTTGAGCTCCCAATCTTCTGGGATGATAGTGAAACAAAACCCAAACAGTATGTACCTGGTTGGTTGCCTGTTGCTGATCAATTTTATTCTAAGGCGGGCATAAAGCTTGCTATTTCAATAAACCCGATAGATACAAATAATCTGCGATTGCCAAAAGATTTGAAAAATAAATCCTTTAATAATCCTGAAGTTATTGAGCGATATAAGTCTTTTGTGGATTTTACTGCTGGGCAATTACTTCATTCCGATATATATTTTGTCTCGATAGGAAATGAAATTGATGTATCTTTAGGAAATTCAGTAAAACGCTGGCAAGAATATACGGAATTTTTCGCGGCGGTCGCTCCTTATGTCCGGACAAAATTTCCCAATGCGGTTGTCGGTAGTAAAATTACCTACGATGGAATTATAAATCTGGATGATAAAGTTAAAAAGTTTAATAATTACGCTGATGTGGTGCTTATTACTTATTATCCGTTTAAATCAGGAAAGTTTATTGTTCTTGAGCCGTCTACGATGGTGGAGAATTTCAAACGAATAGTAAATCTTTATCCAAATAAGAAGATTTATTTTGCGGAAATTGGTTATCCATCTAGTTCTTTGAATGGAAGCAGTGAGGCCAAACAGGCTGATTTTATTAAAGAGACATTTGTAGCTTGGGACATTTATGCTGATCAGGTTCCTTTTCTTAATTTTCAATGGCTTCATGATGCTTCACCAGAGACTGTCGCTGGTTGGCAAAAATATTATGGTTTAAAAGATGAAAAGTTTGCTTCTTTTTTAGCTACTCTTGGTTTTCGCACATATGATGGGAAAGATAAAAAAGCTTTTGTTATTTTTGGTGAAGAGGTTAAAAAGAGAGGGTGGTAGAACAGCTTGGTTTCCTCATCTGAATGGCTTACACCATGGTGTAAGCCATTCATTCCCTTTCGGGTCGTATTTGTGTTATATTCCTGTTATGAAAAAGCAGGCCAGTTTAATTCTTTATAATATTCGTAGCACTTACAATGTGGGGGCAATTTTCCGTACCGCTGATGCTTGTGGAGTCAGTAAGATATATTTGACTGGTTATACTCCCGCCCCAATGGATAAGTTTGGCCGTGAAAGTAGTGGTGTGGCCAAATCCGCTTTAGGGGCAGAAAAAAATATCGCTTGGGAGAAAGTAGAAAATATTTCTCTAGTTTTAAACAAATTTAAAAAAATTGGCTGTCAGATTATAGCGATTGAACAAGATAAAAATTCTATTGATTATAAAAAAGTAAAACTAAAGGACCCTTGTGTTTTTATTTTTGGGGAGGAAGTAAATGGGATTACAAAAAGCATTTTAGGGAAATGTGATGTGATTGCTGAAATTCCAATGAGAGGAAAAAAGGAATCGCTCAATGTATCTGTTTCTGCTGGAATCGCACTTTATCGAATGTTGAATATATAGTCCCGGTGTGGTAGAAAATAGCTAGATAAGCACATTCTACCTAATGGGGTGATATTCAATGGCACAAAAAGTTTTAGTTTTTGATGTGGATGGAGTGATCGCCGATAGTACCCCTTCGATTTATCGTGGGGTGTCTGCTGTCTGCCGATTTAATGGGGTTGAACCTCCACTGCTTGAGTTTTTATGTGATCACTTTTGGTCACCATGGGAAGCAAGCTATGCTCGTATGGGAGTCAAACTTTCATATGATGAAATTTGGCGAGTCTATGATGAAGGACTCGGTGTGTATGATCCAGAGGTTTTTCCGTCACTTCCTCCTGTTTTGAAAAAGTTAGCGGACTTAGGAGTCCCAACTGCTGTTTTGAGTGCCAACAAATCAGAACGAGTGGAGAACTTGCTTCAAAAATTTGGTATCCATCATTTGTTTGCTAAAGTGCGTTGTGTTACCAATAGCAAGATATTGGCACTTCGTGATTTGGTTAAGGAATTTGGGGTTACTCCAGATAATCTTTTTTATCTTGGAGATATGGTCTCTGATATGGAAGATGCCAAAGTTGCGGGAGTAAGACCGATAGGATTTTGTTCTGGTTATGGCACTCCAGAAGTTTTGTATCGGGCTGGAGCAGAAGAAGTTATTTTTTCTCATGTGGAAATTTTTTCTCTGCTTAACTCAAAAAGGAGATAGAAAATTAGGGCATCCGAAAAGGTGCCCTTTCTTTTTGAATTCGCCTTTTTTGCGAGCGAAGCGATCAAATACAAAAAAGGGTGGATTCATGTCGCGGATGTTTTTGAAGAAAACACAAGACATGGATATGTATTACTTTTGACATCTTGGACAGTAATGAGTTCCTCTGCCAACATGACGGATTTTTTTTATTGGGGTTTTACAAATCTTGCAGGGTTGACCGGCACGACCATAGACATATAAATAAGGGACAAAGCCTCCGAGTGAGCCATCTGAACGACGATAATTACGAGATGAAGTACCTTTCATTTTGATTGAAAGTTTTAGAATATCGATTATACTCTGACGTAATTTTTTTATTTGAACTAATTTTATAGTGTTAACTTTCCTGTTTGGTAAAACTTTAGTGAGAAAAGCACTTTCATCGGCATAAATATTTCCAATACCAGCAATTAAAGTTTGATCCATTAGAATCTGTTTCATCGTACGATTGGGATATTTTTTAAATAGGTCAATTAGGAATTCATCAGTAAAAAGTTTGGATAGTGGTTCCACCCCAATTTTTTTCGTAATATCTTTGAACTGTGAATCATCTATTAATCTGGCCCAGCCAAACTTACGTAAATCATTGAAGTAGAGGATGGAACCATCAGAAAAATTCAGGATTAGACGAGTGTGCTTATTAGGCAGTATTTTTTCATCCTCGGGGGCTGGATGACCACCAACAATTATATTGGATTTTTTATTTACCACAATCTGTTCATATGAACAGATTGTGGTAAATTTACCTGGAACAAAAATAAGTTGGCCGGTCATTTTTAAGTGAAAGGCGAGAGCTGTAATATCGGTAAAGTTGATAATTAGGATTTTGGCTCGTCGCTCAATCTTCCTAATCGTTTTATTTTTTATTTGTTGTTCAAAAAAATCCACACCCAAAGGTGCTACAGTTTTAGGCCATAAAACTGATGCGGACTTTATCTTTTTATTTTTTAACGCCCTATTTAATTCCCGACGGAGGGTTTCTACTTCAGGTAATTCTGGCATATTTGTATCTTATTAACCCTATTAAGTAAGATTTATTAGTTAAAATACAAAATAGTTATTTTCTAATAGCTCTGTTATATCATTTACATAGCCTTTTAGGCAAACAGTAAATTTTAGTTTAAAAATTGCTATTTTAAATAAGGTAAACTAAAAAAAGAAAAAGCACCATTTAGGTGCTTTCAATGATTGGCTAAATATAAATCGAGTTCTTCTTCGGCGACACCAGCATCGCTCCAGGGGGTTTTTTTGCCCCCAGCTTCCATTAAATATGGGTCAGTCCCTTTACCTGTGAGCATAATTACATCGCCAGGTTTGGCATGAGAAATAGCTTCACGAATAGCTTCACGACGATTAATAATAATTTCGTAATTTTTTTCAATTCCGCGCGACATCTCGCAGACAATTTGATCAGGGTCCTCCTCATAGGGATCATCATTAGTCAGAATAATCTCAGCACAATAGTCATTGGCAACTTTACCCATAGCTGGTCTTTTCCATTTATCACGTCCACCACCAGTACTTCCTAAGACGCAGATCATCCGACGTTTGCTGTGATAAACACTATAGGCTGATTTTAATGACTCTGCAGTGTGGGCGTAATCCACAATGACATCAAAATCTTGTTTTGCTCGGTATTTAGAAGAATAAACTTTTTGCATTCGTCCCAGTACGCCATTAAAATTTTCTAAACTTTTTTTTATGTCATCAATTTTTATATTTTGAGATTTGGCATAAGTAGCGGCCGCAAGAATGTTGTAAATATTAAAAAGACCGGCGAGTTTGGTTTTGATCTCGGTATCATACCAAGTGATAGTTGATCCGTCCTCTGTTAGATTATAGGGTTCAGCATCTTTTAAAGAAAAACCAATTTTATTTTTAATATTAAAAGCTAAAAAATTATGTGCTTCAGAATCATTAGTATTTACGACAATTGTTTTATTTTTTTTAGGAGATTTATCTAGAGCTTTAGCTAAAGATAATTTTGCTTTAACATAATTTTCATAACTACCATGTGATTCGATATGTTCAGGAGAGAGATTTGTAAAAATTAAAGCATCTAACTCAATAAAAGCATGACGGTATTGTTTGGCTCCCTCAGAACTCAATTCCACTACGGCATAATCACAGCCAGCATTGACTGCATCACGTAATATTTTTTGCATAGCGCCACGTCCTGGGGTAGTCATTTTAAGCAAGTTACGTCGGGTTTCATTGGCTATTTTAAAACGGAGAGTAGAGACGATAGCTGTTTTATGCCCACCAGCTTCAAGTAGAGCACTAACAATTTCTGTAGTAGTAGTTTTCCCTTTGGTTCCTGTAATTGCTACTACTTTTATTTCACGAGACGGGAAGCGATACCAAAGAGCGCTTAAAAAAGCCACAGTTAAATGATAGACGGGGAGTAGTTTGTAATATATCTTAGTGGGAATTATTTTTTTTATTAGACGTAACATAAGCTTGAGGTAAGTATTTATTCTACTCCAAGGGTTAAGATTTGCCCAGGTTTTGTAGAGCCTGTTTAATTTTTTCTCCAGTATCTATTGTTCCAACTGGAATTTTTTTGAGAGCTTCACGTGATTCTCTAATTGAGTAGCCTAAAGCTTGAAGAGCATTTAAAACATCAGCTTCTTTATCTAGGTCTTCGTTTGGTAGTGAGTCACCAAGTTTACCTAGTTTGTCTTTTAGTTCTAGAACAATTTTTTCTGCACTCTTTCGTCCGACGCCAGCAACCTTCGTTAGATATTCTGTATTATTGGAAGAGATGGCTTTGCGGAGAGTTTCTGTTCCAGCCAGCGAAAGAACTCCTAAAGCACCTTTGGGACCAATACCTGAGACAGTGATAAGAAGTTCAAAAAAGTTTAATTCTTGTTCACTGACAAAACCATAGAGATCCAAAGCATCTTCTTTGACGACGAGGTGTGTCCAAAGGGTCATCTCAGCTGGATTTTTGGTCAAAAAAAGCATTGATTCAGCCGTAGTAAAGACTTTATATCCAATGCCATTTACATTAAAAATGACAAAACGTTCTCCTGTATGGGCAATATTGCCAGTTAGTTGTGCAATCATTTTTATATCATATCAAATGGTAAGGCCTGGTACTAGTAATTTTGATTAATAGAATATTTGTCATTCTTGATTCTACCCTCCCGTTTCCGTGAGGATAAACTCCAACAGAAATTTTAAGCATGTTATGCAAGGTTCCTGCTTTTCATAGAAATGACAGTTTTAAGGGGGCTTGTCTTAATAACCCTTGATTTTATAAATAAAGCCTGTTATATTATCAATTATGCCTATTACCACATCAGTAAAAAAAGCCCTTCGCGGTTCAAAGCGCAAGAAGGTTATGAATACTCGACGTAAAGAGACTATGAAGTCTGCTGTTAAAGATGTCAAAAAATTGGTGACTGAAAAGAAAGCCAAAGATGCTCGTGAGTCTTTATCTCAGGCTTATAAGGCTATTGATAAAGCCTTAAAGAGGGGGATTATTAAGAAAAATACTGCTGCCCGTAAGAAATCACGATTGTCCGCTTTTATAAAGAAATCTGTCTAAACTAAAAAGCCCTCTAAAGGGTTTTTAGTTTGTTGGTGGGGGTAGGAATCTTTCCTTACTAGTACAAGTGCTTTTAATTAGAAATTTTCTATGATTCAAGATTGGCCGCAACTCAAGATAAAAATCGACAGGAATCTTGACTACCGTCGCGGGTACTTTTCGACCTACTTTCGCTTCGCTCGTTAGGTAACGAAAAGTCTTCTGATTTCTGCATGTGACTGAAGCAGTTCAGTCACTCTCGGTCACAACAAACAAAAAACGCTTTTTAAAAGCGTTTTTTGTTTGTTGTGACCTCGACAGGAATCGGACCTGTATCGTGGGATCCGCAATCCCATATTCTATCCGTTGAACTACGAGGCCCTAAAACATTTTCTATTGAAAATGTTCGGGTGACCAATTTTAAGCAGAAAATTGGTTTAGCTATTACAGACAAAGATATCTTATCACAAAATCGTTAAAAATAAAGGGTTATCTAAAAAACCGCCAGTAGGCGGTTTTTTAAAATCCGAAGAAATCGCTTACATAATCTGATAGTGAACCATGGTATTCTTTTTCAGTGGCAATCAGTAAAAGTTTTTTACGAATTATTTCTGGGTCGGTATCACCTAAGGGGATTGAAATATGAGGTTTTACCATTCGAGTGGATTCAATATATAGATGTTTGGTGTCTTTATTAATCCAAAATGATTTTATTGAATCATAACGAAAAACAGTTTCCCCATGTTTTACACCATTACGGCTTAGGCCATAGGTAATCATGCTAGGTGGTCGTTTTGCATAAGTACCCAAAATAAAAGAAGCTAAAAGAATAATTAGGCCAAGAAGAAAGTTATTTAAAATTAGGGCAATGATAATTAAGAGAATTGCTATTGTACCAAAAATCCAAAACCAATCAGCGGTTTTTTCTTGAAACTCATATTCGTAATAGTCCCAATAAATTTCTTCAGCGAGTTCTTTTTTTATGGGAGTGTTTTCTTGTTCTAATTCTTCATCCATTAACAATATTGTAACATTGGTGTTACTTGAGCAAAAGGGGACAACGAGAAATTAATGTAAAATGTAAAATGAAAAGTGAAAAATAAAATGTATTTTTATATTGTCATCCCTGGCTTGATCCGGGATCCAATTAAGCCACCGTTATTTAATTTAAATACTGGATTCCGGCTCGATGGCCAGAATGACAAACACGTTTGATTTTACGTCTTTTTTTGCTAGTATGTGGATTAGAATAATATTTTTATTTGGGGAAAAGTTAATATAATTCGGAGAGGTCGCATAGAGGCCTAGTGCGGAAGTCTTGAAAACTTCTAGGGGAGCAATCCTCTCGTGGGTTCGAATCCCACCCTCTCCGCAATACTGGTGAAGAGGTGGCGAAAGCTACCTCTTTTCCTTTATCTGCTTGGGTTTTTAGCAGTTCGTAATCTTTATTCAGCTTCGGTACCCACTCAACCAATAATTGCGCCGCATCTGTGTAGAATCTCCTTATTTCAAGCCTGTTTTGTTGTAAGTTCGTAAAGATTTGTGAAAAGAGTAATCGCTTCTCATCGGTGTTGGCTTTCTCATAGATTTCCCGTGCTTTGTACGCGAGTTCGTGCACAGCAACTCCTAATTGTAGGTACTCATCGTTCTTATCACCACAACGAACCAGAGCGCTTTCAAGAGCCTCTTCCTCCGTTATTAAGTCTCCAATCTTCCTCTCGAAGAATTCTGCTGGAGCCTCACGATTTATCTTTGCTTCGTAGAGTTTATCTTTTTGGGAGCGAACACCTTGCAACAATCCATTAAGACGCTTCACGTCATTTTCGCGTTCAGTAATTTGCTCACTGTGCTGGCTTCTTAAAATATCCTCGATAGCCGAAAGCACACGCTCATCTTTTGGTGCGATGCTATCAAAAATATCAATAAGCTGTAATTCAACCCTGTCTTCTCGGATACCTGTCTTTTGTGGGCAGTTCTTGAAGGCGGTACTGTTATTGCAATGTCCGTACCAATTACCTTTCTTTTGATACCACGTAACCATCCCACCGCATCCCTCACAGAAAATCTTGCTCTTAAATAAAGCGTTGTGCTTTTGATACTTTGGATTCTTCATCTGCCGTCTCAAGACAAGTTGCACTTTGTCGAAGACATCTTTAGCGACAAGAGGTTCGTGGGTACCAGGGTATACCTCTCCTAGCCATCGTATTTTGCCGATATAAAAAGGGTCTTGGAGTAAGTTGTAGATTCGAGACTTTAATAGCATCTTTCCGCTCGTGTTGCGCAATCCAGCATTGTAGAACTCTTTTTCAAGTCGCTTGAGTGAATAATCTCCCGTTGCGTACAACTCAAACATTTTTCTGATATGTACTGCCACAGGCTCATTTGGCACGTGGATTTTGTGTCCTTTCTCTCCGTCACACTTGTAACCGATAAGTGGCTTGGCAGGTAGTCCGCCTTGTGCGATTTTTTCCTTTTGTCCTTTTTTCACTTCTTCCGAAAGGTTTGAAATATATTTCTTAGCCAATACAATTTCAATATCCCATCTGAATTTTTCATCAGATTGAGAATTTTTATCTATAGCAAGATTTTGTTTTACGAAATGGATTTTTCTTTCTGGGTTCGCTTGAAGCCACTCATTGATAGCTACAGCATCTTTAAGATTTCTAGTAATTCGGTCAACTTTCTCGCCGAGAATTTGAGTAATTTTATTCTTCTCCGTAAATTTAATCATCTCATCGAACACTTTTCGCTGTTTTGTTCCGCTTGCTGATTCAGCAATGGAAAATATCTTAGAAACGGTCAGCCCTTTTCTAACAGCATAATCTTTGAGCAGCTTTTCTTGAGAATCGAGGGAATAACCTGTTTCTTCTTGCTCTCTCGATGATACGCGACAGTAGAGTACAGCTTTTGGTTTTAATTCTTTGTTAGTAGTCATAAATTTATTTGGAATGTTATTTCTTGGCGAAGTATTTTGTAAGAATCACTGTCACAAGAATCGTTATTATTAAGATGAGTCCGAACACGATTACATTTCCATATTCATTTATGCCCACTTCCGAAGGCGCGTTCTCTGCGGTAGTTGTCGGTTGAATTTTCAAGGCATCAAGCTCACTTCGGATTTCTTGGACTTGTATTTTCAGTTCAGTATTTTCTTGCTGGAGATTTGAGCTTGGTTGCTGTTTTTGATAGTAAGTCTGGATACACGTTTGAAGCGCAGCCTCATCAGTGGTCTTACAACCTGTTGCAGCATCTTGATATTGTTTTTGAAACTGTAGGATTTTTGCCATATTGCTTGGCACCTACGGACATCCATAATGCAAAAAGGAGTAGCCGAGGAGCCTGCTACCCACAAGATTGAATTGCACGAGGCAACCAATTGCGGAGGTCTCGACTACTCCTTTTCGCCCACAATTGGGGCTTAAAAAAGCAGAGACCTCGTGCACTGTTCAAACTTATGGGTAGCATAGTAAGTATAGCAGGATGGCAGGTTTTGGCAAGTCTACTTTTTCAGATGTGGATAACACATATCTTTATAGTAGGCATGGAGTATCTCCATGAGAGCTTTTGTGAACTTTTCTACGGGGTCAATCTCACTTTTTATTTCTTTCTTATTTTTTCGCATAACTTTAGTTGGTTAAAAATAATAATTTCTATAGAGAGGAATTTTACCCATCGTCTGCATTAAAGGGTGTTAGGGAGCAGAAGACGCTATTTTTATCGCCCTTCTTTGTGAAAAGCTGTGAGTCTTTAATCATCTCCTCAATAGCAGTCTTAAATGTTGAGTGACCTGTTTTTGTACCAGTCTTTTCAACCAGCTTCCACACCTCACTTTTGATTAAATGCGTGTTTGATACTTCCAACACTTGTTTAATAGCGTCCTTCAACTCTTCTTTTTTACTCGTTTTTCCCTTACTCTTACCCCCATACTCGAAACGGCGGTTGTCATCATTCCCCCGAAAATGGACTACGAACGGCGGTATTTCCTGTGCCTCTCGTAATTTATTCTGTTGGATAACAACGCTCTCTTCTTTACCTCTTCTATCAATTGCGAGATGGCAATCCACTTGAGCTAAAATATCCGAAGAGCCTCGTATATCTTGTGATGCGCTGGTTCTTTCATTTTTCTTTTTACCGTGATGATGTATGACGATAACTGCAATTCCTTTACTTGCGATTTCCTTGAGGTGTTTCATTACTCCGCGCATTTCACTAGCTACATTCTCATCTGAATCGTGGATACAAATCAGTGAATCGAAAATCACAAGCTCTATATTTTTATTCTTGGCATATTCAATGATTTTTTCTACAGTTTGCTTTGAGAGTAGAAAGTCCTTTTTCGATGCAATGAAAATAGGTAGCTCGGCATCCTTCAAAAGCAGCTTTGTTCTATTTTTCAGAATTCGTGGATGATTCTCTTCATCAATAATCAACACTGGACTTTGCCTAGTCTGAAATTCATCAAACAACTTTCCACCACCCGCTATCTTTAATGCAATATCCAGAGTAATGAAGGTCTTAAACGAGCCAGGTGCACCAGAAATAATTGTGACCGCTTCGTGTGGAATCAATTTATCAACAAGCCACTCCGTGTTTTTGTATTCAGTTGCGAGTAATTCTGAAAGTGGCACCGCCTCTATGCCACGGCTAGTTTTAGATTCGCTTTTTTCTGCTCTCTGCTTCAATTCTCGACTAGCAATGCTGTTGAAGACAGTTTTTAATTCTGCGTCTGGAAGAGGCGGCTTATTATTTTGATTCCAACGCTGCATACCCAACCACACCATCTCCCAAGTATCTTCTGGAAGATAGCCAAGCATTTTTCCTGCCATCTGTGCTGATACCTCATTTCTGCTTCCTTCCATTACTGGCTTTGCGATGGTTACTTTCCAGTCATTAGACTTTTCTTTTTCTTCTTCAAGAACCCATTGTGGTAAATCCGCAAAGTCACTATCATCGGGAGAGATAGTCCATTCGTAACGATTTCCATTTTCATGCAAGGAAGGTGGCATAACAGCATATCCACCATGAGCACGTATGTCTACTTTAGGAAGAATTCCTGCACGTGTTCTCACAAACTTGCCTGGATATTTATAAAAAAGATGAGAACCACCCCTACCTGTCTTTGACGAAACTGTTGGAGGAAGTGGACGATTTATTTTTTCAGTAGTATCTATATCTACTACAACAATCCCAGATATAGCACCTGTAATAACTCCTACGTTTGCTTTTGGAAATTGCTTAAACCATTTCTCGATTTGTTCCTTTGAAGCACGGGTGGCTTGAAATGGTTTCCATTCTTCAATAAGCGGGGTTTTTCCAGCCTCTCTTATTGGAATCACAGAAAATCCCAAGTCATAATACCGCAGTGCAGCTATAAGGTTTTGATTTTCAGTTTCCATAAATTATTTGGTGTTCTCTTTATTCGACTCTCGGTGGAGACGCAAATTTATTTTGGCGAGGGTAACGTAAATGGTAGCGAAATCTTTTAGAAGTTTCTGTATCTCGCTTTCAGAACGTCCCACAAACACGCCCGTCTCTTCAATAGGGATTCGCAGCTTCTCAAGTTGTTGAGCTGTGAATTCCATATCATTTCAGAGCGTACAGACGATTCTTGAGTTGCTTTTGATTACTAAAGAGGCTCTGTATCGAGACAGAGATTTCAGTACCAGCCCAATAATCGCTTACGACTTTTTCAAATCCTTCTGTTCGACGAAACAGAAAGTTTATGCGCTTTGCATCTGCACGCTCCAAATCGACCAACTCAAATTGGAGAGTAAGTAAGAGGGTTGCCAATCCTAAGTCACTAATTTTTTCTGTGTCATTCACCTAATCATTAGACCAAAAATAGCGACCGTTTCCCTCCGTTCACAAAGAAAAAATCTACCCTCAAGATGTGAGGATAGAAGGGTGGTTGTCCACAATCTGAATGTAAACGGTTGTAAACGGAAACTAAAAACGCCTTACGAGGCGGCTATGAAAAGTAGCAGACTTTATCTAACGCGCGGGGTTAGTGAGAGAAACTCCTCCACGCGGTTTAATTTTGACATAGTTTTTTAACCTCTTATCAACGCGTAAAAATAAACCGTTATTCACTGCATTTTTAATACGACGAATCATTTTGTCGTTCTCTGTAATTTTTTCTTCCCCAAGTCTTATTAGTTTGCTATCAATGTCTTTGTAGGAAAGTGTTTTACTGTGCCCATCATCCCCATAGAGGATTGAAAAAAGTTTGTAATGTATTGAGTCCTTATCTACAAAATGTAGAGTTTCATCGTTCAAGCGATAATCTTCTCCCAATCTTCCAATGAGTCGTTCGATAGGGGCATCGAAGCGTCTTGATTCAAGGTAATTAGGGAGTTCAGTTTTACTAAACTTGATGCTGTAAACTTCTTGCTCTGCGCGTCTATTATCATCATCTCCTTGGTCTGCAAATTGTTGTACGTTGCCTGTACACTCAAAAACGATTCCTCTCTTTCCCTTCGTGAAGAACCCCCATCCATGTTTGTATTCAATAACGACTCCTTTATCCCTTAATCTTTCTAGGGAAACTTGAACTTCGTTTTCGGTTAGTCCGCGAACCTCAAAATCCTGCACCCTAATAGCGAGCGGACGGACTTCTTTTGAGTCGTTGGCGATAATCTTCGCCACGGTTATTTCACTATCTTCAATACTCATTCCCATAATAATTACAGTCTAACAGAATATGCCAATACTTGCCACAGGTGAATAAAAGAGCTACACTATAAAGGCATATATTATGAAAGAAGAAAAGTATTTAACACTGAAACAGGCAGCGGATAAACTGCACGTAAAGATGCGTACAATTTACCGTTACGTTGCCGAGAAAGAACTGCGCGCAACAAAAATCGGTTCTTGGAGAGTTACCGAGAAAGACCTTCAAGATTTTATTAACTCTCGTTCAAACATTGGACAACGTAAACGCTCCAAGTAGTCGTCCGTAACGAAATGAAAATGTATATGAAAACAACAAACATAAAAAATAAAAAAGTTAATCTCACATCCTCGAATCTTTCAGAGGAAAAACTTGCGGAACTGCGTCGCATCCTTCCCGAAGCATTCAGCGAGGAAAAGATTGATTGGGAGAAACTCCGTACAATACTTGGTGATGACGTGGATGCTGGTATAGAAAAGTTTGGCTTTACTTGGGCAGGCAAATCAAACGCCATCAAGAACGTCTTGATACCAAGCAAAGCTACGCTTACCCCTGCCACAGATGAGAGCGTAAAGTTTGATGAAAGCGAGAATCTCTTTATCGAGGGCGACAACCTCGAAGTGCTCAAGCTCCTGCAAAAAGCATATTTTGAGAAGGTAAAAATGATATACATTGACCCTCCCTACAATACGGGTGGTGACTTCGTATATAAAGACAACTTTGCTTCACCAGTAAAAAATTACATGGAGCAAACAGGACAGATTGACTCCGAAGGTAACAGACTTTCAACCAACAAAGAAACGAACGGGCGCTACCATAGCGACTGGCTTTCTATGATGTACCCTCGTCTCAAGCTCGCGTGGAATCTTTTGCGTGATGATGGAGTAATTTTTGTGAGCATTGACGACAGTGAGGTACATAATCTTCGTCAAATAATGAATGAGGTTTTTGGCGAAGAAAACTTCGTTGCCAGTGTTGTGTGGAAGCGAAAACGTGGACGAGATAATTCTGCTCGTTGGTTTAGTAAATCACACGAGTATTTGCTTGTGTATGCAAAGGAAGTTTCTAATTTTGAGACCAACTTTCTTGAGTTGGATGAAGAGACAAAAGAGGCATACAAAAACCCTGACAACGATGAGCGGGGTGATTATAGAATGCTTGGTATTTGGGCGCGAGGAACACAAGGCGGAGTCAAGTATGATTTTACTGATAAGAACGGGCAGTATTTTGCTGAAAGACTCTGGCTTGTTAGTAAGATAAACCTTGAGAGATTAGATAATGAAAATAAGTTAATTGTGCGAGGAGATAATATCTACCGAAAACTTTTTATTACAGAAAACCAAGGGAAAATACCAGAAACAATCTGGGACAACACGTCAAACGCTGCTAATGCAGCAGATGAGATAAAGGATATTTTTGGTGGAATAATTTTTGACACTCCTAAGCCGCTCCCTTACATACGTGAAATGTTAAAAATAGCGACAAAAGAAGAAGATATTATTCTTGACTTTTTTGCAGGTTCCGCAACTACAGCACATGCTGTCATGTTGCAAAACAAAGAAGATGGTGCAAATCGTAAATGGGTTTGCGTACAGTTGCCAGAGAAAGTTGATGAGGATAGTAATGCGTACAAGGCGGGCTACAAGACAATAGCCGACATCGCTAAAGAGAGAATCCGTAGGGTAATCAAAGGATATGGGGATACTCCACAGCCAATAGACGGTGGTTTCAAGGTGTTCAAACTTGCAGAATCTAATTACCCAGAAAACACTTTTGAGTTTGACCCCGAACAATCAGAAACAGAAAACCATAAGGCATTTGAGGAATATCTTAATAAAGCAAAACAGAGCAAGCTGATTGATGATGTGGACGAGATGGGTGTCATATACGAGAATATCGTCAAAGAAGGATTCTCACTCAACTCAAACATCGTGGAGGGTGTGAAGGGTGGTAATAAAATCTACACCATTACAGATGGCTCACAGCAGTTCTCTATTTGTCTTGACCAAGACATTAAGAACGAGACAGTAAAGTTTCTTGCTAACTCGGCAAAGGGTGTAACTTTTATTTGCTTCGATAACGCACTCGATGATTCAGCGAAAGCTAACCTCGGTCTTGCGCTTGAATTAAAAACAATATGAAGTTTAAGTTCGATGCAAATCAAGATTTCCAACTCCAAGCGGTAAATGCAATTACCGATATTTTTGAGGGACAACCACGTCGTCAAAGCGTGGTTGTTAATGTTCCCACCCTACATCTATCGGGGCGACTTCCTCTGCAAGACACTTTTGGTATCTACCCTAACGAACTCACTCTTTCTGATGAGGAAGTGATTGCGAATGTTCACAAAATACAGGAGCGCAACAAAATAAAGAACGGTGGTACGGTTGATGATTTTGATTTTTCAATAGAGATGGAAACAGGTACAGGTAAAACCTACGTATACTTGCGTACTGTTTTTGAACTCAATAAAAAGCATGGCTGGAAGAAGTTTATTATTCTCGTACCATCTGTCGCTATCCGTGAGGGTGTAGTGAAGACACTTCAAATAACCAAAGACCATTTTTCTGAACTGTACGACAATGTGCCATATCGTTTTTATGAATATCAGTCAAAAAATATCTCACAGGTAAAGCGCTTTGCAGACTCTAACAACCTAGAGATTATGGTAATGACTGTGGGCGCATTCAACAAGGATGCAAACGTGCTTTACGCCGCACGTGACCAGATGCAGGGCGAGCAACCCATCAGCTATATCCAAAAGACAAACCCTATTTTGATACTCGATGAGCCGCAGAACATGGAGGGTGAAGCAACGACGGAAAAACTCAAACAGTTCAACTCGCTCTTTCGACTTCGCTATTCTGCTACGCACAAAAACACATACAACTTGATGTATCAACTCACTCCGTTTGATGCATACCAGCTCGGCTTGGTAAAGAAGATTGAGGTGTACTCCGTAACAGATGATGATTCTGGTATTTCTCGACCAACACTCAACCTCATTTCTGTTGAAGCTGGCGCAACTCTCAAAGCAAAAGTAGAAGCTATTGTGAAAGACACTGATGGGACACCAAAGCGAAAGAAACTCACGCTCAAAAATGGTGACGACCTGGCAACAAAAACAAATAATGATGTGTATGAGGGCTATGTTGTCGAATCACTTGATGCGGATGCTCCCGATATGGGGTTGGTTGGAAAAATACGTTTTCGCAACAATGTGGAGATACAGCAGGGTGAAGGCGTGGGTGGCAATCACGAGCAACTCATGCGCGAGCAGATTGAGCAGACCATCAGACGACACTTTGAGAAACGTGCGCAACTACGAGAACTGGGTATCAAGGTGCTCTCCCTCTTTTTCATAGACAAGGTAGCGAACTATGTACAATCAGATGGTTTTATCCGCTCAACTTTTGTAAGCGAGTTTAATCGTTTGAAGAAAGAATATAGTGCGGAAGAACTTGATGCGGATATGGTTCACAAGGGTTACTTTGCTAAACGTGGCGAAGAATACTTGGAACGAGAATCTGCTATCTCTGAAAACGCAGAGGCGTACGAACTCATCATGAAAGACAAGGAGCGCCTTCTCTCATTTGAAGAACCAACGGAATTTATTTTCTCTCACTCTGCTCTCAAGGAAGGATGGGACAATCCAAACATTTTTAATATCTGTACTTTGCGACAAACCATTTCACTCATGCGTAAGCGCCAAGAGATAGGGCGTGGTATGCGACTCTGTGTGAATCAAGACGGTGAGCGTATTTTCTTGCGTCATATCAACTTGCTTTCTGTGATTGCAAACGAAAGTTATACAGAATATGTCTCACAACTCCAGGGTGAATATGAAGAAGACGGTATCTACAAGTCCGCTCCTATTCCTCATAACGCAAAACGAAAGACCACAGTAAAACTCAAGAAAGGTTTTGAAAAGAACGCTGACTTTAGTGCTATCTGGGACAGAATCTCAAAGAAGACACGCTACCTGGTGAGCGTAAATAGCGAACGACTCATTGAGAATTGTGCTGGACAAATTGCCAAGCTCTCTATTTCTAAGCCACAAGTTCGCGTGAACCGTGCTGGTGTTGAGATGAGCAAAGAAGGCATAACCGCTCGTGTTGTCGGCGCACGTACGCGAGACCTCAACCAGACAAAGCGGGCTATTGATTGCGTTGAACTTATCAAGAATGATACAAAACTTACTCGCCAGACTGTTGCAGAAATTCTTACAAAAGCAAAGAACACTAAAGCCTTCGTTAATAATCCTGAACGATTCTGTTTTGAAGCGGCACGAATTATTAAAGCAGAATTGGTAAAGGACTACATTGAACAAATACGATACGAGGTGCTCCCCGAACAGTACGATGTGAAGCAGTTTGAAAATATCCCAAGTTACAAGGAGGCTACGCATCCAGTACAAAATTCAATCTATGATGCGATTGTGTACGACTCGGAAGTTGAGAAGAGCTTTGCTATTGATTTGGATAAAGATGAACGCATTAAGCTCTTTATCAAACTCCCAAACTGGTTCAAAGTAGAAACTCCTGTGGGTGGATACAATCCCGACTGGGCAATCGTAACTGCCAAAAGAGACCTCAAAGGAAATGATAGTGAGCGAGTATATTTTGTTATTGAAACAAAAGGTGACGTTTCCAATTTACGTCCTAGCGAACAGGCAAAGATTGCATCCGCAAAGAAACACTTTGAAGTCGTCGAAGTGAAATACAAGGAGGTTGAAAACTACGAACAATTCGTAAACCAGATATGAGTACATCACCATACAACCGAGGTTCAGAGTGGAGAAAATGGGATTTACATATTCATACCCCAGCTTCTTTTCACTGGAATGGTGGCAAGCAGCTTTTAGCAATGACGGAGGCGGAGCAAGAGCAGGCATTTCAAAAGATGTTTGACACCATCAATGCTTCTGATGTCGCGGCTTTTGCAATTACTGATTACTGGACGTTTGAAGGATACATTGAGTTCAAAAAATACATTAAAAAGAAAAATCTCAAACTCACAAAGACTGTATTCCCAGGAATGGAATTACGAGTTGAAGCTCCTGTTGATTACAGATTGAATATCCAAGTTATTCTTTCAGATGAACTATCGGAACAGCAGCTCAAGGATTTTAAATCAAAGCTCAAAATCGCAAGCATCAATCGGAACCTTTCTGACGATGCGCTAAAGGACTTTGCAAAAAGTCTCGATGATAGCAAGGCTAAAAAGCATGGGTTTGCTTCTCCCTCGACATTGAGCGATATAGAGCTTCTTCAACTTGGCGCAAAGACAGCACAGGTAACGAAAGAATCACTGTGTGCGGATGCTTTTGCTGCCATCCCCCCAAAGACAGGATACATACTCATGCCGTATGACACTTCTGACGGCTTAAAAGATTTGGACTGGGCTACTCATCCACACGACGATAACTACTTCATGCAATCGGCTCACATGTTCGAGTCTCGTAGTGATGAGTGCATTGATTTGTTTCTTGGTAGAGAGACTCCTAAAAATAAAGCGTTCATTAAAAATTTCCTCAAGACACTTGGAGGAAAACCAAAGCCTGTTTTTTCTGGAAGCGATGCACATAAATTTGAAGACTACGGAAATTACCCAAGCGGTAGGGTTACCTGGATAAAAGCAGATGTTACTTTTCAAGGTTTAAGGCAAGTTGTTAATGAACCTGCGGATAGAGCTTTTGTTGGAACTTCTCCGCTCAAACTTATTGAAGTAGCAAATAATAAATCTAAATACGTAGACTCAATTAAAATTGCACATACTTCACCAGGCACCACACCCGCTTGGTTTTCCAGTGAGCTACCCCTAAACAGTGGTCTCGTCGCTATCATTGGTAAAAAAGGTAGTGGTAAAAGTGCTCTTGCGGACATTGTGAGTCTTTGTGGTGACAGTAAAATAAATCCAAAAGATTATTCATTTCTTACTACTCAAAAATTCAAAAAGCGAGGTCTAGCAAAGAATTATGAAGCCAAGCTCGCATGGCTCGATACACAAGAAGTATCTAAAAATTTGGATAGCGAGGTTGAGATAGCAACCTCTGTTGAAAGAATAAAATACCTACCACAGCAATATGTGGAAACTATCTGTAATGAAGAAGGTGTCAGCACACTGTTTCAGCAAGAGATTGATAAAGTGATTTTTTCTTATGTCCCAGATGAAAGCAGGCTTGGCACAAATAGCTTGGCAGAACTGATAAAAACAAAAACAGAATCAGTGGACGGTTCAATCTCCGTGTTACGTACAGAGTTGCACAGGATTAACGAAAAAATAACTTTGCACGAAGATAAAGAAGCTCCTAAATATGAGGAATCTTTAAATAAAAAACTTGAAGAAAAACAACGTGAACTCAAGAATCTTCCTCAACCTAAAGTTGTTAAAAAACCCAAGACCGCTTTAAACAAACCGATGGAAGCTAAGATTAAAAGGCTCACCACATCTGTCGCTAAATTTGATGAGCAGATAACGGCTGCCAAACAAGAATTAAAAGATGTTAATGGCAAGCTCCATAAACTTGAAAAGATTACCGATAAAGTGACTTCTCTTAGCGGAGAGGTTGAGGCACTCATTGAAACTTTCCAGGAAGATGCGACTGAAATGGGTATTGACCTTGCCAAAGTCGTAAGCCTAAAAATAAATGAAGGGGTACTTAAAACGAAAAAAACGGAGTTGTCTGCGCAAAAAGAAAAATTAGATGAGAAGCTAGAGCAGAACAATCCTAAATCAACAACAAGTCTTTATATCAAGAAAGCAAAACAGGAAGCAGAGCTGGCGAAGATTACGGCTACGCTCGATGCAGACCAAAAACAGTACAAGGAGTATTTACAGGCACTCAAAGAGTATGGGGAGAAAAAACAGGCAATCGAAGGAAAGAAGGGTGACACAAGTTTGGACACCATAGCCTCTCTTGAAGAAGAAATTGATTTTGTTAAAAACAAACTTAAAGGTTTTTTGCAGCAAGGATATAAGAAGCGAGCGGAAACACTAAAAAAGGTCTTTAAGGAGCTTGAGCAAAAAATTAAGTTCTACCAGGAAATTTATACCCCAATCGTTAGCTTCATTGAAAGTGAGAAAGAGACTCAAGAAAAATCTGGAAATGTTTTAAGTTTTAGTGCGGGGCTTGTCTTTGAGCGACCAAAATTTGTCGATGATTTCTTTTCTTTTGTGAACCAAGGTAAAGACGGAAGTTTCCAAACTGTTGCTGGTGGTCAAAAAGTACTCAATACCATTATTGAAAAATACGACCTCACCAAAGAAGACGGGGTATCTGGATTTACCGAAGACCTGTTGACTCATCTTAGAAGTGATAACACTGGAGCAACTCCAAAAGTAAACTATATTAAATCACAACTCAAAAAAGACCAGACTGATTTCTATGATTTTGTATTCAACCTTGATTACCTGAATGTGAAGTACAAAATTCTCTTCAATGGGAAGGACTTGAATGCCAATGAGTTTTCACCTGGAGAGAAGGGTGCACTACTGCTTATTTTCTATCTACTGATTGATAAGGAGAACATCCCGCTAGTGATTGACCAGCCAGAAGAAAACCTTGATAACGAATCAGTTTATACGTTGCTTGTCCCGTATATTAAAAAAGCAAAGAGTAGACGACAAATTATTGCTGTTACTCATAATCCCAACCTTGCTGTGGTCTGTGATGCAGAGCAAATAATCTGTGCATCAATGGATAAGAAAAAGTCCGAAGTAAAATATGTTTCTGGAAGTATTGAGGACTCGGATATTAACAAAAAAATTGTAGATATTCTGGAAGGTACGCTACCAGCCTTTACGGTAAGAGATAGGAGTTATATTAGAAAAAATTAAAATGACGAAACTTTATATATTGGCAGGCATTGTTTTTGCAATCGGAATAATTCTCACAATCTTAAAAGCCAAGTTTGAAGGCGGCGAGAAAGAGAAAACGGAGTATCACTACAAGCGAAAGGATTTCTTTATGTCACGAGCAGAGCACGAATGCTTTGATGCTTTAGTGTCGGCTGTCGGAGACAAATACCACGTATTTCCTCAAGTGCATCTTCCAACAGTGATAGACAACAAAGTGGTAGGTCAGAACTGGAAGGCAGCATTTCGTCATATAAGCCAGAAGTCAGTTGATTTCGTTCTGTGCGATAAGGAATACATAGCACCCAAGCTCGCCATTGAACTTGATGACAAGACTCATCAGCGCCAAGATAGAGTGGAACGAGATGGCGAGGTAGAACGTGTTTTCAAGGGTGCAGATTTACCGCTTTTAAGGCTTGAGAATCATGGTCATTTTAATCCTGCGGAACTTGCTCAAAAGATTAAAGATATTTTGGAAAAATAATAAGCAGTTAAAATTTCCTACCATAGGTATATATAATTTTACCCATAAGAAAGAGAGGTCTACGCCCTTTTATATGCATCTGTTTGTTTTTGGTACTAGATGGTACACAAGAGTACACAACTGGTAGTGATTTTGCCTATACCATAGGCTAATCTACTGGTACTTTGATGGTATAGACATGACAGTGAATATCTTGACCCAAATCTAGGAACAGACAGTACGTACTGGTACGTACCCAGACAAGAAAATTTTTCCTAGAAATAGCTCCTGCGATATGGGCTGTCCCCCGTAAAATAAAATCTCGCGCCAGGAATACACCCACCAGCCTAAATACGAAAAATGGAGCTTCTATGCTCCTTTCCTTGAACCGAGTATAATAAGCCCATTAGGGGGCTGTTTAAGCCACAATAGCGAGCAATTGACGCATCTGTTGTAGGGAGACGCTAGGATATGGGAAGATTTCTTCCCATTTAACAGTTCGTACATAGTCCCCCCAAGCCCGCCAAAATTCCATATTTGAACTTATTGTCAATAATAAACAAAACATGAATAAAAAATATATCCTGAGTATTTTTATCTTAATTCTAGTCGGAGCTGGAGCATATTTCTACTATCAAACAAGCACAGATAGAACTAATGATCGAACTTACCCCGAAAGCTCAAATTTAAACTTTTATTCCATAAGTCAACTCAAAGGGAAGAATCTGAATTCTGGCACTTATAACACCGAAGGGTATGTTGTCAGAAAACACGAGTGCCCGCCATGTCCGAAGGGTGCGATGTGTAAACCATGCATGGGAGATAACATTGTGATCTCAGAAATGAACAAACTACTAGACACCTATTCTTTGACTAATAACGAAATGATTATTTTTGTAAAAAATCCAAATCAATTTGAATTGGGTAAAAAGTATAGTTTCTCAGTAAATGTGCGGGAAAGTAAATCAACAAGCGAACCTATCAACGATGTCGAACTTACTGGCTACAGTTCATTGAGTCAGTAAACTTTTTTAGCAAATCCCGGAATATCGAAATATCTTAGATTTTCCTTATAAAGTTTCCTTATTGGTGTATAATTGGATTAAGATTCCTGATACTGAGTCGTTTTATAGGTTCAAACTTTGGGACATCGCCACCTCATTATGCGTTATCTTGGTATTGACTATGGACATAAAAATATCGGATTAGCTCTGTCAGATGAACAGGGGAATTTTGTATATCCGTATTCTGTTGTTAGTAATGATAAAAAAACAATTCAAACTATTGCGAATGTTTGTCAAAAAGAGGGGGTGGGAGAAATTGTAATAGGAGAGTCTCTAGATTTTAAAGGTCTACCAAATCCAATTTTGAAAGCTTCAAAAGAATTTTCTGAATTATTGAAGTCAGAAACAAAATTGCTGGTCAATTTTCAAATAGAAACTTACTCTAGTCGTGAAGCAGCTCGCATTGTGGGGGATGATGATAATTTAGATGCCCGTGCTGCTGCGATAATTTTAGAAAGTTATTTGAGTCAGAGGAGAAAAAAAATATAAAGTTGTCATTCCTGTAAAAACAGGAACCTTATTTTGTGACGACACAAGATTCCTGTTTTTACAGGAATGACACAAACACTGGCTTCAGATTGCTTCATTCTTCGCAATGGCAATGCGATTTCCACAAAAAATGTCTACTATATTATTGTTTCTTGGGTTATAATAAACGAGATATGTCCTTATCTCGTTTTTATAAATTATTTCCTGTTCCTAGCTATCTGGAACTTTCCACTGTTGGAATTGATATTTCTGATACGTCGATTAAATTTGCTGAATTAAAATATTCTCCTAAGGGATATCGTCTCGGCCGTTTTGGTAGTGTGGATTTACCAGTCGGAACAATTGTTTCTGGTAAAATTGTAGACCATAAAATTCTAATTGAGGCCTTGAGTCAGATAAGGCATAAATATAATTTTAATTATATTTATGCTTCTTTGCCGGAAGAAGAGATTTTTGTTGTAAGAATGAAAGTTCCTTATGTAAAAAAGAATGATCTGCGCGGGAGTATCGAATTACTATTAGAAGAGTATATTCCCTTGTCAGCTGATCAGGTTGTTTTTGATTATGAAATATATTCAGAACCTAAAAATACAAGCGATAATTATATTTTAAGTGTCTTTATTTCTCCTAAAACTTTAGTTTCTGATTATACTTCGGTCTTACAGGAGGCCGGTTTTCATGTCGTGGGGTTAGAAATTGAAGTTCAGTCGATTGCTCGGGCTTTCGTTCCACCTCGAGACAGTGGAACATATATGATTGTAGATATTGGTAAAACTCGAACAGGATTTTCTATTGTTAGTCAGGGGATTGTTTTATTTACTTCCACTATAAAAAGTATTGGTGGGGAAAATTTGACTAAGGCCGTCCAGAAAGCTTTGAATTTGAGCTATGAGGAAGCAGAACAGATAAAAATAAAAAAGGGTTTATTATATTCCGAAGGCAACAAAGAAGTTTTTGACGCGCTTATTCCTGTTGTAGCCACCTTTAAAGATGAAATAAGTCGTCACTATATTTATTGGAAAAATTTGCGAGAGGATCATGAAGTGAAAGAGGATATAGGTAAGATACTTTTTTGTGGTGGGCAATCTACACTACCAGGACTGACGGAATATACTGCGGTGAATCTCGGTTCTCCTGTCGAGATTGGTAATCCTTGGGCATCATTTATGAATATTAGTCATGAAGTTCCTTCATTGGATTTTAATAATTCTTTACGTTATGTGACAGCTATTGGACTCGCTTTGCGTGGAATAAATGTAGATTTATTATGATTAACTTACTTTTACCAGAAGATAAAAAAATAATTCTTAATGAATACCGTATGCGGGTAATTTTTAGTTACGCCGTAGCTATGTGTTTATTGCTAGTCATTTTGATTATTGCTGGAGCCTCTTTTTATGGAGCTTCACTTATTAGTCAAAATTCTCTTAAGGTGGCATTAAAAACAGAAGCACTCGTGGTGCTACCAAAGGAAGTCGATGAGTATTCTTTATATGTTATCAAAGCAAATAAAATGATTAATCTACTGACTACTGATCAGAATAATTTGCACTCTGCTTCGACATTGTTTGATCGAATTATTATTGCTAAACCAAATGGTATAAAACTGCGAACAATCAAGATTGGACGGGGCAGTGACAGCGGATGGATTTTGAGTCTGCAAGGTATTTCTGAACAAAGAAATGATCTAATTGATTTTATTGCCGCCCTTAAAAAAGATCCTCTATTTTCAACCATTGATTCGCCATTAGCTAATTTAATCAAGGGTGTAAATAGTGAGTTTAGTATGACAGTTGTTTTGGTTACCAAATAAAAAATGACCAAGAATAAAACAAAAAATTATCTTTTTTTCGTCACAATCATTATCGCTGATGTTATTTTAGTGATCTTATTGATTTGGTTAGTAACTCAGTCAAATAGTTTATCTGAACAAAATGCTTTATTAAAAGGCCAATTAGATGATATTACGGCTAAAAAAAGCACAATAACCAACAATAAAACAGAAGCCCTGCGTTTTGCTGAATCCTTTCAGGTTTTAAATAAATATTTTACTACATCTGATCAAAAAGTTTTATTGTTTGTTGAATTAGAAAAATTAGCTAATCAGGCTGGTATCTCTTATAACTTAAACAACGCAACAGAGGCAACTAGAATCTATATAGATATGAATATTAAAGGATCTTTTCAGAATATTTATCATTTTATAAGGTTGTTAGAAACAAATGGTTATTGGGTTTCATTTGAAAAAATATTATTAGTTCGTGGAACAGAGAAAGGGGTAGCCAACTGGTCTGGAAGTATTGTTATAAATATTCCTAATTTAGATAATTAGTATGGATACTTCAAAATTAAAAGAATATTGGCAAAAAATATTTTCTCGGCAAGAACAAGACCGGGATAAAATGACAATAAATCCAGGCAGAGTTTGGTTTGTCTTAGTTTGTTTATTTTTTATTGGATTAGTTATTTCCTTAGGGGGCTTAGTTTTTTTAAGGAATATAATTTCTCAAAAAGAAGAAGACATTGTGGCTAATTCAGGACTGACATCTGAAAAGTTGAATGAACAAAAATTAAAATTAATTTTAATTGATAGTACAAAAAGAATAGAGGAGTTTAAAAATTTAGAGTTAGCAAAACCAAAAGTGGTTGACCCTGGGTTATAAATCCTATATATTCTTTGTACGATCTTGCCCTCGTAGTTCAATGGATAGAACAGCGGACTTCTAAGCCGTTAATGTTGGTCCGATTCCAACCGAGGGCACCAAAAATAAATGACTGTAGGTCATTTATTTGCCTCGGTTGGAATCGGACTAGGGAAGGGGTCGGGAAACAGACGAATTCATGTTTTTTGTGAGCGAAGCGATCGGATACAAAAAAGCATGAATTCGTGTCGCGGATGTTTTTGGATAAAACACAAGACATATATGCCCGTGAAGGAAGGATTGGGAAAACCGTGGGTTTCCCAGGAGTCTGATATTCAACCGAGGGCACAAAAACATTGTCTTTATTGTATTTTTGTGTTAATTTTATTACCAATGCGCGGTTAGCTCAGTTGGTAGAGCAACCCGTTTACACCGGGAAGGTCGGGGGTTCAAGTCCCTCACCGCGCACATTTTATGGATATCCCTATTCTCTACGAAGATTCTAATCTTCTGGTAATAAATAAACCGGCGGGTATTTCTGTGCATAAAGATGGGCGGAATGAAGAAGAGTACACTATTGCTGATTGGCTATTAGAAAACTATCCAAAAATAAAAAAAGTAGGTGAATCGATGATTAGTCAGGGTGGTGAAGAAATAGCTAAACCGGGTATTGTTCATCGTTTAGATAAAGATACGAGTGGTGCCTTAGTGGTAGCCAAGAACCAGCCAACTTATTTATTTTTAAAAGAACAATTTCAAAATCATACAGTTAAAAAAGCCTACCGTCTTTTGGTGAATGGAGAATTTAAACAAGCAGAGGGAACAGAGTTGACTATTGATATGCCTATTGGCCGAAGTAAAAAAGATCCTCGAATGAGAGTGGCTCGTCTAAAATCATCTGGAAAACTAAGAGAAGCAGTTACAGAGTATAAGATCCTCAAAAAATTCAAAAACTACACTTATGTTGAGGCTTATCCTAAAACAGGGCGAACTCATCAGATTCGGGTTCATTTCAAATCTATAAGTCACCCTATAGCTTGTGATAGTCTGTATGCCCCAGGTTTGCCTTGCCTGTCCGGGTTGAGTCGTCAAGCTCTTCATGCTTATAGTCTGGAATTTGTTCTTCCTAAGGGTAAGATTTTTAAAGTAGAAGTTCCTTTGCCGACTGATATCAAAAAAGCCCTTGAAAGTCTCGAAAGATTATGCTAGGATTCTCCTATTATGGCAACTAAGACTACAATCAAAATTTCACCAGTAGACATGGAAAAGCGTAAAAAGCTTGATTTGCGACCTGGAAATACTGTAAAAGTTTGGCAGAGAATCCAAGAAAAAGGCAAGGTTCGTTTGCAGGCCTATGAGGGTTTAATTATTGCTCATAAGCATGGCAACGAAGCTGGAGCCACTTTTACTGTTCGTAAGGTTGCTAGTGGTGTAGGAATGGAGAAGATTTTTCCTATTTATTCTCCAAATATCGATAAGGTAGAAGTTCTACGTCGAGCTAAGGTATCTAAGGCTAAGCTTTACTATATTCGCGATAAAGCGGCTAAGGAAATCCGTCGTCGCATGAGAAAGATTGCTGGCAAACCTATTGTTGATAAGGAAGTAGATGAGTTAGTAGAACAGGTCATTGAAGGAATTGCGACTGGTGATATTTCAACTGATTTGATGCAGGATGAAGAAGTAAAGGTAGAAACTCCAGAAGTAAAAGAATAATATTCAAAAAAATCCGGTTAGAATCGGATTTTTTGATTGTAAAATGAGCTATTTTGCGTATAATAAATAAGTTGATTTGCCCGAGTGGCGCAATTGGTACCCGCGCAGCCTTGAGGTGGCTGTGGTCGCAAGACCGTGGAGGTTCAAGTCCTCTCTCGGGCACAAAAAAATAACGGCTGTGGCCGTTATTTTTGTACCCGAGAAGTGAGCCAACTTCTTGGCTCACGTCAGGACTTGAAAGACTTTTCTATGTTTACGAGGCGATAGCCAAGTAAACCAGAAAAGTACCTGATTTACCAAAATCACCTACTGGGCGCCTCCGTTGGGGAGGGGAAGCCCTCTCCTAGGCACCGATAAGAATTTTTGAAAAACGAACTTATTGACTTTTAAAATAATAAGTTGTATAATCAAAAAAGGAGGTACCCCTTAATGAATAAGAAAAGATATGCGATCTTTGTTCTAGAGTTTGATCATGTAGCTGGACATAATGAGGTTAAGCTCCTTGGCTACATAACCAAAGAGAGAAAACCTAAGGATGACACTTTTGATTTTAACTACCAAAAGCTGTTTGTTTTGGTGGGTACTGAACGTTATTATGAGCTCTTGGCTCAGGTAACAATCAATATCCCGGCCATTATTAAGGAATTAAAGAATGGCCAAAAAACAAAAACAGAGTGCCGTCCTGTGATATTTGAACAACTGACTCTTTTTTAAGACGTACCTGACTGGCGCGTCTTTTTTTTGTTTTGTTGACAGTTGCTTTTTATTGGAATAATCTAGATATTAGGTTGTTCTTATCTATCTTACTAGTAGAAAGAGGGAGGTCTCTCGTATGAAGTCGTTCCAGTTGTGGAAAGTTTATGCCAATGGCGACAGGACGCCCTTACGTCGAAATCGGACGTTCCAGCTGTGGAAAGTTCATGCCAATGGCGACAGGACGCCCTTACGTCGAATTTCGGCTCAATCTCTCGCTGATGCGCAGGAAAAAGTTCCTCCACATCTGATAGGTAAAGTGGTCGTCGAACCGGCTAGGGTTTGGGGTAGACATCGTCGCCGACACTGACAGTAAGTGTCAATGAATAAGTACGGGTTTATCCCAGGGCGTGATCAACAGATCGCGCCTTTATTTTTGCTAATTTTCAGGGCGAGGGCATGGCTGAATAAGTCACCCCTAATTAGTGAAGCCGATTTTTATGCGTAAAAATCGCGTCAAAATTAGCAAATTTTGACGTAGATAAATTGCTTGAGGCCAGGGTAATTCTGTGATATATTTGCTTATATGTTGTACACCAAAGGAGGTGATGATGGAATGACGAAGTTTTTTGGCTGTGACCAAAGATTTTCTAAAAGTTCTAAAATTGCTGAAGCACTAGGGTCGCTTGATGAGATAAATTCTTTTCTTGGCTGGTGTAAAGTTAAGACAGACAGTTTTTTCTATATTACTATTTCTGGAAAAGATTTGTCTTTTGAACAAATCATTGATAATGTGCAACAGGATCTTTTTATTGCTCAAGCTGAGATAGCTGGGGCAGATAAATCCATTGAAGAAGAGAGGACTCTTGGTTTGGAAAATATTATTGATCAAATCGAAAAATCCGTTCCACCGATCAAGAATTTTATTGTTCCTGGGGGAACAGAATTTGCAGGTATGCTTGATTTTGCTCGTACGATTTCTAGACGCACAGAGAGGACAGTAGTTGAAGCCAAAGAAGAGGGAAAAGTAAAAATTAGTGATACAACGATTTCTTATCTCAATCGTTTATCGTCTTTGCTTTATGCTTTGGCTCGATATGCTAATACTAAGTCTGGAGTAGTGGAGGAAAAGCCGACGTATTAGTGGAATATAGTAGAGTTCGGTTATCCACAGTTTATCGTGCAACCCGCACGGCATTTTTTGGTATAGTTAAGATATGCCAGTAGCTGAATGCGGTATTTGTTCTAAAGAATTTTATGTTAAACCATCTTGGATCAAGTATGGGGGAGGGAAGTATTGTTCTAGAAACTGTGGAGATTTAGCCAGGAGGAAAGGCAAGGTAATCAAGTGTTTTATTTGTAACAAAGAAGTTTATAAACAATTGAAGGACCTAAAAAATTCAAAAAGCAAAAATTATTTTTGTGGTAAAAAATGTAGTTTGAAATGGAGTGCATCATTACATACCGGAGAGGATAGTCCAAATTGGAGGGGTGGAAAGTCTTCTTATAAAAATATTTTAAGTAGAGATAATGTAAAAAAAGCTTGTGTTTTGTGTGGAAAAGACGATCTTAAGATTCTTTCAGTTCATCATTTGGATCAAAATCGTTATAATAACAATGTTAAAAATTTAATTTGGATGTGCCATAATTGTCATTTTTTAGTACACCACTATGATTCAGAAAAACAGAGATTGTTAAAATTTTATGACAGATAACAGAAAATGTGAAAAATGTGGGAAATTGTTTCATTCCAAGCCTAGTCATATTAAAAAGGGATGGGGTAAATATTGTTCTTCAAAATGCCAATATGAATCAGCTAAAACTGGAAAATCAGAAAAATGCTATGTCTGTGGGGAAGTTATCTATCGGGCATTAAATCGAGCAAGTAATTCAAAAAGTGGTAAATTTTTTTGTGGAAAATCTTGTCAGACTAAATGGCGCAACAAAGAATATAGTGGTTTAAGAAGTTTATTATGGAAAGATGGGCATGCTACATATCGGGACAAGATGTTAAATAGCGGCATACCTAGAATATGCATGTTATGCAAAGAAGAAGATATTAGGATTTTAGCCGTACATCATATTGATCAAAACAGAAAAAATTATAAAGTTGAAAATTTAGCTTGGTTGTGCCATAATTGTCATCATTTGGTCCATTTTGATAGTGAAACAATGAATAGGTTGATAGAGGTTTTTTGTGGTAAAAAATGATATGGCGGTCGTCGTCCAGTGGTTAGGACTTCGCTTTGTGGAAGCGAAAACATGAGTTCGAATCTCATCGATCGCCCAAAACCCTTATTTATCAACATATATTGTGAGTTGATAAAATAAGCTCGAATCCGGGCAGACACCCCAAAAAACCGCTTTGGCGGTTTTTTTGATTTTGGATTATATTTGATATACTTTCTTTATATTCACTAGCCTAGAAATTTTCTCAAATATAGTTCTAACTTCCTCTACGACGGCACCCAAAATTGGAATATTGATTATGGATAAAAAGATAAATAAAAAAGGAGTTGTTAAAAAATCTAAAAAAGATATCGTAGTGGCCGTCAGTGGCGGTTTTGATCCTGTTCATATTGGTCATGTAAGAATGTTTGAACGAGCAAAGAAATTAGGGGATAAATTGGTGGTGATACTAAACAATGATAATTGGCTAGAGTGCAAAAAGGGTTATTCCTTTATGCCAGAAAAGGAAAGAAAAGAACTTTTAGAATGTTTGCGAGTGGTAGATTGGGTTGTTTTGACTAATCATAAAAAGGGTACGGAAGATATGAGTGTTTGTGACGCTTTGCGTAAAATAAAACCAAATGTTTTTGCTAATGGCGGAGATCGTAAATTGGATAATATTCCAGAAGTGCCTGTTTGCAAAGAGATTGATTGTAAAATGGTATTTAATATTGGCCGAGGAGGGAAGGTTCAGTCTAGTTCGTGGCTTTTAGCTAAGTATAAGGAAAACAAGGGAAACAAGGAAAAATCTTAGAATATAGGTTTAGATAAATTTTTTACCCGTTAAATTTATTGATATGAATTGGAATCCTAAGCTTGTTCGCAGAAATCCCGTATTTAATTGGTTATTATTTAGACAGACTGTTTTCAGCTGATTAAAAAAAAATAAATCATCACTATGCCTTTTACTAAAAAAATTGTTGCGTTTGACCTTGATGGAACCCTAACAGAGAGTAAACAGTCGCTGGCACCTGATATTGCCGAACTTTTAGCTAAACTTAGCTCAGTAGCTAAGGTGGCGATAATTTCAGGTGGATCTTATAAACAATATGAAAAGCAGTTTCTACCTTTTTTGTCCACTATCGACTTGGTCAAAAGTAATTTGTTTCTCCTGCCTACTAGTGGTAGTCAATGCTATGAGTATGACAGTAATCTAAGTCAATGGAAGATAGTAGATGAAGAACCTTTTCCAGCCGAAGTAAAAGACCGTGTGCTGGTGGCATTTAAAGAGATTATTGCGTCTGGACAATATGGAATCCCGACCGAGTCTTGGGGAGAGATCATTGAAGATCGAGGGACACAGATAACCTTATCGGCCTTGGGCCAGGAAGCGCCAATTGTTGAAAAGCAAAAATGGGATCCTAATCAACAGAAAAGACAAAAAATAAAAGCCGAGCTTGAAAAAAGTTTACCTGAAGTAAATATTGGTATTGGCGGGACAACTTCCATTGACATTTTACCTAAAGGTTTCAATAAAGCGATTGGTCTCAAGCGATTGCTTGAGAGATTGGGTTATCAGCCGACGGACTTACTTTTTGTTGGAGATGCGATTTTCCCTGGCGGTAATGATTACTCGGTTTTTGAGGCGGGGATTGAGATAGTAAAGGTGGTTGGTCCAAAAGATACAGCTAAAGTCATTGAAACTTGGCTGAATTAATTTTAAGGTCTAGAAAATAGATAAATAGGTTGTAACTCAAGGTAAATAAAGGTAAATAAAGCTAAAAAACAAATTTTTCTTTTTGCTTGCTTTTGTAAAAGTGGTATAATCTCATCATGGATACAATTATCACTAAAAAACCTTGGGGAAAATTTGTTTGTTTTACAAAAAATGAATTATCGACTGTTAAGTTGTTATATATAAATAAAGGAGAAGAACTTAGTTTGCAATATCATAAGCACAGAGAAGAATTTTGGAAAGTCATTAACGGTACTCCAGAGATTACTTTAGGAGATAAAGTCTTTGAGGCGCAAGAAGGGGAGGAATTGATTATCCCGGTAGAAACAAATCACTGTATTTCAGCAAAAAATGATGATGTGGTTGTTTTAGAAATATCAAAGGGTCAGTTTGATGAAGATGACATTATTCGGATAAAAGATAAATATAATAGATAACTTGCAATGAAAAAGGTCATATTAGAGAAATCAAAAAGAAGTAAAAAAGTAAAGGGTACTTTTTTAGCAGTTTTTGTTGTCACTGATGGGATGTGCGCTTTGGGGAGAGTTGATAAAAAAACAACAAGTTCTCTTTTTTTGTCCTGGAGTACTGATGGATTAAATTTTATTGCTGACCCAGAGAAAGTGGTAATTAAAATTTCTAGTACGAAAAAAGAAAAAATAAAAGATTGTGAAAATTTTGTTATTTCTAGTACAGAAAAAGGTCATGTGATGACTTATGTCAGGAGAGATAGAGTAAAAGAGCGAGATATGATTGTTATTGCTAAGTCGAAAGATTTGTATGAGTGGACAGTAAAATCAGAAGTCTACAGGATTGACTCAAATCATGCCGTCATTCTTTATTGTAAACAGCTGGATTTGTTTTCCCTTTATCGCGACGGCCTATTTGTTCGAAATCAATTGGCTAAAACAATCAATGCTTGGAAAGAAAAGTCTTCTTTGATTTTTACTTCTAGACATGGGATGTTTGATAGTGATGAAATTTCAATCATTGGTGGTACAGAGACAAGAGATGGCTTACTTTTAATATATAGTTCTTTAATAAAAGAAAATAATAAACACTTGCTTCAGATTGGAGGAGTGCTTTTTGATGCGGTCAATCCAGGATGTATTTTATGGCGGTCAGAATCACCACTTTGGCAGGGGGTAGTTGAAACAAAAAGTAAGGCTGATTTCATTACACCGATAGGTTTTATTTATTTTAATGATACTTTTTTGGTCTATTGGCAGACAAAAGATGGGGAGATGCTCTTGGCTACTTTTCCTTCGTTATTTAAAAATATAGAGATCTATCAACCAAGAATTTTGACGCGGTCAGAAAAAAATCCAATCATTAAAACTCGAATGGATAAAGATTGGGAGATAATGGGGACTTTCAATCCAGCGGTATTTAAAGATGAAGATAATGTTTTACATCTGTTTTATCGGGCTTTAGGTAAAGATGGTATTTCACGTGTCGGCTATGCTCAAAGTGAAGATGGGATAATTATTACCAAGAGATTACCTTACCCTATTTATGAACCATCTTTTGGTTTCGGATTTCCAAATGCTAAAACCGCCAAGGGTCCAGTTGGCTACTGTCCGGCTTATTATACTTCTGGTGGAGGCTGGGGAGGCTCGGAAGATCCTCGAGTAGTTAGGATTGGGGATAATCTCTATATGACTTACGTCGCTTTTGAAGGTTGGGGTTCTGTCCGGATGGCTTTGACTTATATTTCAGTGGATGATTTTAAGCACGAAAGATGGAATTGGAAAAAACCGATATTACTTTCGCCCTTGGGAGAGATTCATAAAAACTGGGTATTGTTTCCGGAAAAGATTAATGGCAAGTTTGCTATCTTACATGGAATTTCACCAAATATTTTAATAGATTATCTTGATTGTTTTGAAGGTTTTAACGAAACAATGTGTATAAAGAGTAAGGCCCCATCTGGTGGGAGAGATGCATATTGGGATAGTAAAATGCGTGGAGCAGGTCCACCACCGATAAAAACTTCATTAGGTTGGCTTTTACTTTATCATGCTCATGATAGAAAAGAACCACATCGGTATAAGCTAGGAGCAATGATTTTGGATAAAAATGATCCAACAAAAATATTGTATCGTTCGGCTCACGCGATACTTTCGCCTGATATGCATTATGAAAATGATGGTAAACCAGGAATTGTCTATGCCTCTGGAGCTGTTGTGATTGGGGAAGACTTACATGTGTATTATGGTGGAGGAGATAAAGTAGTTTGTGTGGCGACTACTCCATTGAAAAAATTTCTAGATTATCTGGTTTCAGGGAATGCCGAACATTATGAGTTAAAAAAAGTAATTTAATATGTTTGTTGTTAGACGATCAGAATATAACCCAATTTTAGTCCCTACCTCCGATCATTTGTTTGAAAGTTTTGCAACCTTTAATGGAAATCCAATAAAAGTAGATTCCACGATCTTGATGTTGTATCGAGCACAATTTTTTCCAGAAGTGCTTGAGGGTAATCAGTTTTCTTTGTCTTCTATTTGTAAGGCAACAAGTGCTGACGGTATTCACTTTAAAAATAGAGAAACTTTTATTTTTCCCAAAAATGTTTGGGAGAGATTTGGTTGTGAAGATCCACGTGTCACAAAGATTGATGGGAAATATTATATTTTTTATACCGCACTATCAACATTTCCATTTACTCCTGAGGGAATTAAAATCGGTCTTGCGATTAGTCGGGATATGAAAACAATTGAAGATAAACATCTCATCACCCCGTTTAATTCTAAAGCGATGACTCTTTTCCCTGAAAAAATAAATGGTAAATATGTGGCGTTGCTGACAGTGAATACCGATCTTCCACCGGCATATATTGCCTTAGCTAAGTTTAATAAGTTAGAAGATATGTGGTCAGAAAGTTATTGGAATAAATGGTATGCCGAACTAAGCAAACATTCCATAGAAATTCCTAAGCTTCCCACTAGTCATATTGAAATAGGAGCTTGCCCGATAAAAACAAAAGAGGGGTGGCTAGTGGTCTACGCGAGTATTCAAAATTATACTTCAAGCAAAAGACTGTTTGGAATCGAAGCAGTCCTATTGGATTTGAAAGATCCTAAAAAAGTAATCGGAAAAACTAAAGGGGCATTGATTACACCAGAAGAACAATATGAAAAACATGGCACAATTCCCAATACTATTTTTCCTAGTGGTTCTTTGGTTGTAAAAGATAAATTATATATTTATTACGGAGCGACCGATACCACGATTGCACTAGCAAGTGTTAATCTTGCACGGTTACTGGAAGCGATGAAGTTTCCTTACAAAGAAATAGGTTTTAAACGTTTAACCCCAGGTGCTTTACTTGCTCTACGTAAAGATTACCCCTGGGAAGCGAAAGCAATTTTTAATCCAGCCGCGATTGATGTAGGTGGGAAAATTAGTATTTTGTATCGAGCGATGTCTGAAGATAATACTTCTGTGTTTGGTTTAGCTGAGACAAAAAATGGTACTGATATTACGTACCTGTCTGATGAACCAATCTATATTCCTAGAGAATCATTTGAGAGTAAGGGAGTGCCTAATGGAAATTCTGGCTGTGAAGATCCTCGACTAACAAAAATTGGCAATACTATATATATGTATTACACCGCTTATAATGGGATTACCCCACCCGCGGTGGCGATGACTTGGATCAAGGAAAATGATTTTAAAAAAAGAAATTGGAATTGGTCTAAACCGGTAATTGTAACAATGAATGGGATTGACGATAAAGATGCTTGTCTTCACCCCGAAACAGTAAAAGGAAAATATTTTTTGTTTCATCGGGTAAATAATTATATTTGTGGTGACTACGGTTCGACTCCAGCTTTTCCTGAAAGAAATAATTTTAAAAATATTCCAATTTTATTACCAAGACCAGGAATGTGGGATAGTTTAAAAGTAGGAATATCATTTCCACCAATTCGTACAGATAAAGGTTGGATTCTGATTTACCATGGAGTATCCGCTAGATCGAGATATCGAATTGGGGCAGCTTTGCTCGATCTTAAGGATCCAACAGTCGTTTTGTCTCGTACTACGGACGCGATTTTTGAACCGCAAGAAGCTTATGAATTGGCCGGTCAAGTAAATTACGTCGTCTTTCCTTGTGGGGCAGTTTTACGGGGCGGAACTATTTATATGTATTATGGGGGAGCCGATTCAGTGGTAGATGTTGCTGAGATATCTCTAAAAGATTTACTCGATACTTTAACTAATTAAATAAAATATAAAAAGCCAGTTCTCGAGTCCTTGAGCTGGCTTTTTATATTAATTATCGTTTGTGATAAAATAAACACCTATGTCAGATATAAAACAAAAATCCATTGATTTACATAGAGAGAAAAAAGGGAAGCTTGAAATCACTAGCAAAGTGCAAGTAAAAGACCGGAATGATTTGTCTTTAGTCTATACCCCAGGAGTGGGCGCGGTGAGTGAATTGGTAGCGGAAAACCCTCTGGAAGCCTACAATTTGACCCTGAAAGGGAATACTATTGCTATTGTCTCAGATGGCTCGGCTGTTTTGGGACTGGGTAATTTGGGTGCTTTGGGAGCAATTCCTGTTATGGAAGGTAAAGCGATTTTGTTTAAAGAATTTGCTGGCTTGGACGCTTTTCCAATTTGTTTGGATACTCAGGATAATGATGAAATTATTCGGACAGTAAAAAATATTGCGCCAGTATTTGGTGGAATCAACTTAGAGGATATTGCGGCCCCTCGTTGTTTTGAAATAGAGGAACGGTTACGCAAAGAATTGAATATTCCAATTATGCACGATGATCAGCATGGGACAGCGACAGTGGTTTTGGCGGGGCTCATCAATTCTTTAAAATTACGTGGTTCAAAAAAAGAAGATGTAAAAATTATTATTAATGGCGCAGGTGCAGCCGGAACTGCAATAGTAAAAATTTTAGTAGATTATGGTTTTAAACATTTTACTTTATGTGATAGTAAGGGGGTAATAACCAAAGACCGGGGAGATTTGAATGATGAAAAATTGAAATTGGTTTCATATATTGAATCTAAAACAGGGAAGTACGAAGCTCTCGCTGGGAATTTAAAATCTGCGATAGTTGAGAAAGATATTTTTATTGGAGTATCCAAAGGAAATTTGGTAGATATAGAGATGGTTTGTTCAATGAATGAAAAACCAATTATTTTTGCTATGGCCAATCCTGTGCCGGAAATTATGCCAGATATTGCTAAGCAGGCGGGAGCATTTGTGGTGGCCACTGGTCGCTCGGATTTTCCTAATCAAGTAAACAATGTTTTAGCTTTTCCAGGAATTTTTCGTGGAGCCTTGGATAATCACATTAAACAATTTACTGATGAAATGTTTTTACATGCGGCCGAAAATTTGGCTGCTTGCGTAATCGATCTCAGTATAGAGCAAATTTTACCTAATCCATTTGATAAAAATATTGTGATAAAAATTGCTGAGGCAATAGTGGATTAGGGGGAATAGAGACATTGACATTTGGCTTGTTTTAGCCTATTATAGTAGCTAAGTGCCCCGCGGGGCTTTTTTTAGAGGAGATAATCTTTTAATTAAACAATATGAGTCTAGAAACATATTTGAAGGAGACAAAGGGAGAATTGAAACATGTGACCTGGCCAACCAAGCAGCAGACTATTAATTTTACGATTGTCGTAGCTGGTCTATCTGTTTTTGTCGGGATAATGTTAGGTTTATTTGATTTTATTTTCACTTCATTATTTAAGATGTTTATCATCTAAGGTAAAGATATTTTTTAAACTTAGACTTTCAGTTTTCGAATGCATTTCAAGGCACGAGCGAGGAGTGAACCGAGATGTACTAGCGGGTACATTGAGGGAGCACCACAGCGAGTAACGAAGAAATGTTTTAAAAATGAGAGTCAAATAAAAAACTAAACTATGGCAAGACAAGAATTAAATCAAGGTAGGAACTGGTATGCTATTCATACTTATTCTGGATATGAAAATGCAGTAGCGCGTAACCTCAAACAACGCATTGAGTCTTTAGGTATGGAAGACAAGATCTTCAACGTGATTGTTCCTTTAGAAAAGAAAGTAAAGATTAAGGGAGGGAAGCGAGTTATGATTGAAGAAAAGATTTACCCCGGCTATGTTTTGGTAGATATGATTGTAACTGATGATTCTTGGTATGTTGTCCGTAACACTCCTCGAGTAACTGGGTTTATTGGAGCGGGAGTTATTCCTGTACCTTTGGATGAATCAGAAATCAAGGAATTGTTCAAACGTATGGGCGAAGATACTGTCAAACATAAGATTGATTTGACTATCGGAGAGTCTGTTACGATTGTGGATGGTCCGTTTAAGGATTTTGAAGGTAAGGTTAACGAAATTGATGAAGAACGCGGTAAGGTAAAAGTGCTAGTTTCTATGTTTGGTCGCGAAACACCAGTCGAGCTTGATTTCTTGCAGGTTAAAAGAATTTAATATCTTGTTAAAAAAACGGGCATGTGCCCGTTTTTTTGTGTCGTTCTCGCGAAGGTGGAAATCTAGATCTTAATTTTGTAATTTTATTTATTTCGCTCAAGACTAAAGTCTTTTGCGAGCATACATAAAATTTTACTAAATTTTTGTTCACTCTCAGCACCCTTGTGTTTTTGAGAGTCTCGTCATAGGCTTTAACCTTGAGCTCGTTATTTTTATCTGGGTGAAGGAGGTAGGCTAAGCGGCCACTTTGTGTCTATTCTATGTTCGGCGTTCCCGAACAGTCGGCAGGGATGAAGAAAATTTGATTTTTATTCAAATCTATTGTAGTATAACTCTGTTATCAAACCGTTGGCTGAGCTTCTATAAGGCTTACGGGAACATAAGAAATACTAAATATTATGGCAAAAAAAGTAGAAAAAAAGATAAAATTACAGATTCCTGCTGGAAAGGCTAATCCAGCACCTCCTATTGGACCAGCTTTGGGTCAGGCGGGTGTTAATATTGGTGATTTCGTTCAGAAGTTCAATGCCGCTACCGCTTCGATGATGGGAGACATTATTCCAGTTGAAATTTCTGTTTATGCTGACCGAACTTTCGATTTCATTCTAAAAACTCCTCCAGTAGCTAATCTTATTATGAAGGTGATTGGAGTAGAAAAAGGGTCAGGTAAGAATTTGACCACTAAAGTTGGTAAAATTACCAAAGCTCAAATAAAGGAGATTGCCGAACGTAAGATGCCCGATCTAAATGCTGCTTCCGTGGAAGCTGCTATGAAGACAGTAGAAGGTACTGCTCGCTCGATGGGGGTAGATGTGAAGTAATAAAATATCTACACCGGCCAGAAGAGACGATTTTTAATTTTAAGCGTAAAAATCGAGTTAAAATGAGCACATTTCGACGAAGATAAAATGGCGGGTTCGGCGCAACTTTTTAGCATAAAAGTGTATGAGTTGAAGTTAAAGGATAATATAAAATTTAAAAAAATAAAAAAACCGCTAACTGCGGTTTTTTTGGGAAAAAATCAGAATTTTGACACAAAAGTTCACCTTTGTCGCTATTTTTTGTTTCAGTAATTTGGAGGTATAATTAGACTTAATATTTATCCCGTTAGAAATAAAGGTGGTAATTAAAGGAAGTGGTTTTTATTATAAAAAAGATTGATTAAAGTCTTGTTTAACTAATAAATAAATTTCTAATGAGATGAAAAAAATAAATAAAAAAACGAAACCACGAACAGACGTGATTTCGTGGGATGAATGTTTTATGCGAATGGCTCATGTGATTGCTTTGCGGTCTAAGGATCCATCCTCACAAAATGGGGCAGTAGTGGCGACACAAGATAATATTGTTGTTGGTTTGGGTTACAATGGTTGGCCACGGGGGATTGAAGTAAATGAATTGCCATGGGCACGCGAAGGAGATTTTGAGAACACTAAATATGCTTATGTCTGTCATGCTGAAGAGAATGCAATTTATAATGCCAATCGACAGACAAAAGGCGATAAATTATACTGCACTCTTTCTCCTTGTAATGAATGTGCGAAAACAATCATTCAAGCTGGAATCAAAGAAGTTATTTATGAAAGTGATAAATATTTCGATGAGCCGGCTTTTCGGGTTGGGCGTAAACTTTTAAAATTGGCTGGAGTAAAGATGCGTCAGTATTTGTCAGATGAAGTTAAAACTAAAGGAAAATAATTATGCCCAAAGTAATTTTAGGAATTGTCGGACCAATTGCGAGTGGAAAGGGGGTAATGAAAAAGCATATTGAAGAAAAATATCAGGCAAAAGATTGTCGTTATTCAACGATACTTCGTGATGTCTTGGTTCGACTTGATATTGCTAATAGCCGAGAAAATTTGCAGTTACTCTCGACCGTCCTTCGTCAAAATTTTGGAGAAGATCTCTTGGCTCGAGTGATTGTGAAAGACGCGAAAAATATTGAATCAGATATAGTGGTTATTGATGGTGTCCGCCGTTTAGCGGATATAAAGTATTTGCAAGAAATGGATAATTTTTATCTAGTGGCTGTCGATGCAGATCCAAAGATTAGATATGAGCGTCTGGTAAAGAGAAATGAAAATGAAGGTGATGCAAATAAAACTTATGAGCAGTTTTTGCAAGATCATTTGGCTGAGGCTGATTATGAAGTACCAGTAGTAATGTCTAAAGCAGATTTCATCATTCAAAATGGGGAAGATTTAGAAAAGTTTTATGGACACATAGATGAGATTATCAATAAGGTTTTTAAGTAGATTAAAAGAATACTTAGATGAAAAACGTCGAAAGATTTAATAAGTCAAAAATTTACTATGGGATGAAAGTTTTTATTTACGACGAATTTAACCCTCAAGACACAGCCATGATGCAAGCTCTTTATTCTCGGAGTGCCGATAGTGTAGAGGAACATGTAAAGAAAGTACATGAGTCAGGCTCGGGTAAATTTATGGAAAAGTTTTATGTTGGCTATGGTCACGCTAGTATTGCTGATTGTGGCAGTACGACTATTTTTCTAGAAGGTGTTTCAATGCTGGCCGCCAAGGCTGTAGAGGATTGGCCACTTTTTTCTGGGCAGGAGACGAGTTCTCGCTATATAAATTATTCTAAACAGCCGATTATTGATCCAATTAAGACAAAAGAATCAAAAGTGATTTTGGATAAATGGATGAAATTTTATATTGACAATCAGCCGGCAATAGAAGAACATTTGATGGTAAAATATCCTAGGCAGACAGGAGAAGATGAGAGAATGTATGGCCGAGCAATCAAAGCACGGGTTTTTGATTCTTTGCGTGGTTTTTTGCCAGCCGGTATTACCACTCAACATAGTTGGCATACAAATTTGCGTCAGGCACATGATAAGATTGTTTTGTTACAACACCATCCATTGAAGGAGATTAGAGAAGAGGCAGATAAAATGTTGGCCGAGCTCAAGAAAAAATATCCACAAAGTTTTAGTCATGTGGAAGTATCAGAACAAGAAGCGTATCGTCAATTTTTATCTGAAAAATATAATTACTATTTAGAAAAAGATTATTCTGGTGATTTTGCCGGGTACACTAATATAAAGAAAGATGAGTTAAAAAAATATTTACCAGTAATTAAAAGACGACCAGAAAAAATTGGTCTACCTCATTTCTTAGCGGAATTAGGCACGGTGTCTTTTGAGTTTTTGTTGGACTTTGGTTCCTTCCGTGATGTTCAACGTCATCGCAATGGAGTTTGTCGGATGCCTCTTTTGACAACAAAATTTGGTTTCAATGAGTGGTATCTTGATCAATTACCAGTCAAGGTTCGGAAAGAAGCTGAAAAATTGATTAAAGAACAAACTTCTGCGATTAAAAAATTGAAAGCGACTAAGGAAGATCTACAATACTATATTGCTATGGGTTTCAATGTAACCTGCAAAGTTTCTTATAATCTTCCTGCTGCTGTATATGTTATTGAATTACGTTCAGGGAAAATGGTTCATCCTACTTTGCGAAAAGTAGCGCACAAAATGGCAGATAAAATGGCTAAGATGTTACCAGATATGATTGTTCATACTGATCGTTCATTGGATGATTGGGATGTTCGAAGGGGAATGCAGACAGTATTTGAGAAAAAATAAAATAAAATGAAAAAAGGGAAATTTATCGTAATAGATGGGGGAGATGGTTGTGGAAAAAGCACGATTATTGAACATTTGAAATCAATTTACACAGATCTTAACAAAATGGTTTTTACTCGTGAGCCAGGGGGTTCTCCTTTTGCTGAAAAAGTGAGAAATCTAGTGCTTGATCCAGAAGCAAAAAAAGCCTCAGGTTATGTTCATTTTGGATTAATTTGGGCGTCGCGGGCTGATCATTTAGAAAAACTTGTTATGCCTTTCTTAGACGCAGGTAAGAATGTAATTACTGATCGTTTTGATTCCTCGACCTATGCTTATCAAATTTTTGCCCAAAAAACTCAAAATCTGAAAGAATTATTTAATCAAGTCAGGCAGAAGTATGTAGTAGAAAGATGTTTGCCAGATTTATATATTTATCTGGATGTTGATCCGACTGAGGGAATAAAAAGGATCAATGGTAGGAATGGAGGACAGAAGAATCATTTCGATGAAGGTAATTTGGAATATTTTAGCACTGTCAGAGATGGATATTTGGAATTTATTAAACAGCAAAAGCATATAATTGTTGACGCTAATCAAGATGTGGAAACGGTGAAGTTTGAAGTTGAAAAGATTATCAGAAACTTAATTAGCAATTAATATGAAAGATAAAGAAATTGAAAAACTGATTAAGGAGGAAGAGGTAAGACAGAAAAAAGCGATAAATTTAATTGCCTCGGAAAATTATGTATCCGATGATGTTTTGAAGGCGTTGGGCTCAAAACTGGTTAATAAATATTCTGAAGGTTATCCTGGTAAAAGATATTATGGTGGAAATGAAGTGACAGATAAGGTGGAACTCTTGTGTCAGAAGCGAGCACTAAAAGCTTTTAAATTAAGTCCAGCTAAATGGAATGTAAACGTGCAAGCTTTGTCTGGCTCACCAGCTAATCTGGCTGTGTATTTAGGCTTGGTTCCGCTAGGAGGGAAAATAATGGGAATGAGTTTACCACACGGTGGGCACTTGACTCATGGACAAAAAGTTTCGGCTACTGGTAAATTTTGGGAATCGGTTTTGTATGAAGTAGATAAAAAGACTGAAATGTTGGATTACAATGCTTTAATGGTTCAAGCAAAAAAAGAGAAACCAAATATTATTGTAGCTGGGTTTACTGCTTATCCTCGCAAGATTGATTGGAAGAAATTCCGAGCTATAGCTGACGAAGTGGGCGCCTATTTAATGGTGGATATGTCACACTTGGCAGGATTAATCGCTGGAGGAGCATATCCATCACCATTTTCTTATGCTGACGTGGTGACGACTACGACACATAAAACTTTGCGTGGTCCGCGGGCGGCTCTGATTTTTTCTAAAATAGATGAAAGAGATTTGGGTAAGAAAATTAATAAAGCCATTTTTCCAGGGCTTCAAGGTGGTCCTCATATGAATCAAATTGCCGCTGTAGCGGTAACTTTAGCTGAAGCGATGCGTCCAGAATTTAAAACTTATGCCAAACAGATAATTATTAACACCAAAACTTTGGCTGCCGAGCTGAAAAAACTTGGGTGGAGAATTATTTCTGGTGGTACAGATTCTCATTTGTTTTTGATGGATACTTGGGTGGATGGAAAAGGAATTAGTGGTAAAGAAGCGAGCCAGAAACTTGAACAAGAGGGGATTATTGTAAATATGAATACGATTCCATTTGATACTCGAAGTCCGTTTGACCCATCTGGTTTACGTATCGGTACAGCTGGAGAGACGACCAGAGGCAAGAAAGAAAAAGATATGATTATTTTAGCAAAGAAAATTGATAAAATTTTAAGAAACTAGAATTTGTGTCATTGCGAGCGGAGCGAAGCAATCTCGGTCACGTTCAAATTCAGATTGCTTCGCCCTATACTCCTCGCAATGACGATATAAAACTATGCAAATAAAAATACAAAAAATTTATCCTGATACAAAATTACCTAGTTATGCTCATCCGGGCGATGTGGGGATGGATATGTATTCGCGAGAAAACTACGACTTGAAGCCGGGAGAGAGAAAAATATTTGAATTTGGTTTTAAATTAGAATTTCCAGAAGGCTATGCTGCGATCGTAAAAGATAAAGGTAGTTTGCCGAAGAATGCTGGTATTCATACGATAGGTGGGGTTTTTGATGCAGGGTACAGAGGTGAATACAACGCCAATTTGATCAACCTAGGTAGCGAGACTTATTGTATCTCTAAAGGGGATAAACTTGCTCAGTTGGTTATTTATCCAGTGATTATTGCTGAACTGGAGGAAACTGATGCCTTATCTGACACCTCTCGAGGAGAGGGGAGATTTGGGAGTACTGGGAAGTAATAAATAAATGCCTAAAAATAAGCTTATTTTGCTAGTTGTATTGACATAAGTATATATAGGGTGTATAATATAAAGTATAGTAGCACCTTGATATTTGCGAGATTCGCCGTAGCCATAAGGAGCTTATTTTTAGGCTATTTATAGCTACGGCGAAAAACCGAGCTGGTCAGCTGCCCGTTTGGGTGGTCAGCCATAATCCAAAAAAGGTAGGAAACTCATCATGAGAAAAACTATCAGTCTCAAACAGGGAATCCAGGGTCTGTTGTCTTTGGGGGTGAATGTTAAATGGGATGAACTCGACGGAGAAGATTTCCAAAGAAGGGTTATTGAGGATCCGATTCGCGCCGGGGAAGAACTGACTCGTTTTCTCAAAAACGGCGCCCGCGTTCAAGTGGTTGGCTATCATGTCATTGATTGTGATGCCATCCCGTTTCTTCTTGAAGATTGGAAAGTTGAATCTCATCGCAAGGGCGGTCAAGTCGTTTGGGATCCGACAAATGTTGTTCTCTATCTTGATGAGGCACAACAAAATAGGAGATTGATCGAGGGTAATAATCTTCGCAAGAAGTTGGCGAAAATGCCTGTCATGAACGCTAACGTCCTCGACTATCTGTTGGATCACCCTGAGTTGATTCCCGAAGAGTGGAAAGGAATATACGTCTACTTTTGGGGGACGATCTACCGCAGCAGACTCGGCGGCCTCGGCGTGCGCTGCCTCCGCTGGGATGGCGACCGGTGGAACTGGAACTGCCGCTGGCTCGGCAATGACTGGGACTCGAGCGACCCGGTTGCTGTTTCCGCAAATTAGCACTTGGTTTTTGGATTTTTAGATCACTTTGATCTTGGATCTTTAGACATTAAATCTTCGGGCGTGGTCTGTTTCAGACTGCGCCCGATTTTCTTTTTTGTAATTTTAATATAGAACGGCATTTCTGTTCGGTGTTTTGTTTACAAAGCAAGCTGTGAGTGCTCTTTCAATTATCTCCACAAAAATGCAATCAATGACAAAGCGAAGGATGGGAAAATATTAAAGGAAAAACAGGGTCAGGAAACGAAACAATCGTATTTGGGAATATTAAAACATGGGAATGGGTACAAATTAAGCTGAATATGCTAAGATATTTTCAATGACTAAACAAATTAAAGATATTTTGGGCGAGCTGATTTTTGAGGCAGCAAAGGTCTTGGATATTGAAGTGGATCAGGAAGATATGGTTTTAGACCATCCAGCCGATATGCAGTTCGGGGATTATTCCTGTAATATCGCCCTAAAATTGGGACAGAAACAAAATCGTAATCCAAAAGAATTTGCCACTGATTTAGTAGCTCAGATTGCCAAACAAAATAATGAATATGTGGATAAGGTGGAGGTGGCTGGACCAGGGTTTCTTAACTTTTATTTAAAGTCAGATTTTTTCATAAATGAAATTAGTAAAATTTTAGTTGAAGCCGATGACTATGGTCGGGGAGATTTTTCTGCTGGGAAAAAAGTTATTGTTGAGTATACCGATCCTAACCCATTTAAACTTTTTCACATTGGCCACCTAATGACTAATGTGATCGGAGAATCTATCTCTCGTTTGTATGATTTTTCTGGAGCAGAAGTTAAAAGAGCTTGTTATCAGGGTGATGTTGGGATGCATGTCGCCAAAACAATTTGGGGTATTTTGCATTTGGAAAAAGATATGCCTAAGGCGGGAACTTTATCTGAAAAAGTTGAATATCTTGGCCAAGCATATGCTTTTGGTTCTAAACAAGGAAAAGATAATGAGACTGTTAAAAAAGAACAGCAAATAATCAATAAAAAAGTTTACGAACGAACTGATGAAAAAATAAATGAGATTTATGATTTAGGTCGGATTTGGAGTTTGGATTATTTTGAAACAGTATATCTTCGATTGGGGACTGAACATAATTCAAAAGAGGGGAAAGCTTTTGATTTTTATTTTTTTGAAAGTGAGATTGCTGGTTTTGGTAAAGAGTTAGTTTTAGAATGGATTGAAAAAGGAGTATTTGTAAAAAGTGACGGAGCGGTGGTTTTTCAAGGTGAACAGTATGGGATGCATACTCGAGTCTTTATAAATTCTGAAGGACTGCCGACCTATGAGGCTAAAGAAATGGGTTTGAGTAAGATTAAATATGACAATTTTCCTTATGACCTTTCCATCATTGTGACTGGTAATGAAATAAATGATTACTTTAAAGTTTTACTTAAGGTAATTAGTTTGATTTTTCCAGAATTGTCTTTGAAAACAAAACATCTTGGACATGGAATGTTGCGTTTACCGACGGGCAAAATGTCATCTCGCACAGGAGATGTAATAGTAGCTGAATATATTATCGATCAATCAAAAGAAGCGATTTTGGTAAAAATGAAAGAAAGCGAACATGATGTTCCTGATATTAATAAGACTTCAGATGAAATTGCGGTTGGGGCAATTAAGTATTCTATTTTGAGACAGGACATTGGAAAAGATGTAATTTTTGATTTTGATAAATCCCTTTCTTTTACTGGAAACTCTGGGCCATATTTACAGTATACCTTTGCTCGTACCCAATCTATATTAACTAAAGCAGAAAAAGAGGGGATCAAACCTACGGTATCTGTATTTGATGAAATAACCACCGTAGAAAAACTCCTTTATCGTTTTCCAGAAATAGTCGAGCGAGCTTGTCAGGAATATGCACCGCATCATATCGCTACTTACCTATATGAGTTGGCTAGTGCTTTTAGTTCGTACTATGTGGATCATCAAGTTGTGAGTAGAGAAGATAATTCTCCTTATCGCGTGGCTTTGACTTCGGCAGTAGGACAAGTGTTAAAAAATGGATTAAATTTGTTGGGAATCAAGGCACCACAGAAAATGTAAAAAATAATCCCCAAATGATTACAATGGATCATTCTGGTGTTTTTTTCTTGATTTTTTTATTCTTTTTCAGTTTCTGTTTGTGGTTACCTTAATTTTTTTCTGACTACTAGAATGTTCTTAAACCGGTCTCTTTTTGACTAACTGGAGGGTTTTTGATTTCCTCGAAAACAAGTAAAAACGTCGTTGTCTTCACTAGGTATATATTCAGTAATTTTTGGTGTATTTATAAAACCTCTCTTTATATGATAAACTTTTAAAAAGTAAATTGACACATTTTTTAGATAATAGCAATGATCACTTTAACTTTTGCCAATAATACGTTAATATTTGAATTATGTCAGAAGAAAATAAAAACGAATCAATTTTAAGTGATGTGGCTAAAAAAGAAGCCGAAGTTTTAGCTTTTTGGCAAGCTAATAAAATATTTGAGAAAACACTAGAACAAACCAAAAACGGGAAGGAGTATGTTTTTTATGATGGTCCGCCTTTTGCGACCGGAACTCCACACTATGGACATATTGTCGGGGGGACAATGAAAGATGTGATCCCTCGGTATCAAACAATGAAGGGTAATTTTGTTAAGCGTCGTTGGGGCTGGGACTGTCATGGTTTGCCCGTAGAAAATTTAGTAGAAAAAGAGTTGGGGTTGAAATCTAAAAAAGATATCGAAGAATACGGGATTGAGAATTTTAATCATCGAGCACGAGAGATGGTCCAAGAATATGTGGCTGATTGGAAAGAAATAGTTCCTCGTTTGGGGAGATTTGTGGATATGGAAAATGATTACCGAACGATGGATTGGTATTATTCCGAATCGGTCATGCAGATTTTTAAACAGTTGTATGATAAAGGTTTGGTATATGAGGGCTATAAAGCAATGCAGATTTGTCCTCGATGTGAGACTACCCTAGCTAATTTTGAAGTTAACTTGGGGTATAAAGATATTACTGATATTTCTGTTACTGCAAAATTTGAATTAATCGATGAGCCGGGTACTTTTGTTTTGGCTTGGACAACAACTCCTTGGACATTGCCAGGTAATGTGGCTTTGGCGGTTAATCCTGAAATTGATTATGTTAAAGTAAAACAAGCTGAAACATTTTTTATTTTAGCCAAGTCCCGATTAGAAAAATATTTTAAAGAAAATTTTGAAATTGTAGGAGAAATGAAAGGAAGTACACTTATTGATAAAGCATATAAGCCAGTTTTTGATTATTATTTAAATGATGAAACAATAAAAAATTGTGAGAATGGCTGGAAGATTTATGGAGCAGAATTTGTGACGACCGAAGATGGGACTGGTGTAGTGCACATTGCTCCGGCCTTTGGTGAGGACGATATGAAATTAGGACAGAAAGAAAAACTGCCTTTTATTCAACATGTTTCAACGGACGGCCGATTTAAACCTGAAGTTAAAGATTTTGCGGGAGAATTTGTTAAGCCAAAAAGCGCACCTGGACTGGAAGACGAAGGACCTTCCGCTCTAGCTCATCAGGAAATGGATATTAAAATATTAAAATATTTGGCCACCAAAGGTTTACTTTTCTCGAAAGAAAAAATTATTCACCCTTATCCACATTGTTGGCGTTGTGGTACACCCCTTTTAAACTATGCGACTTCGTCATGGTTTGTGGAAGTGACAAAATTTAAAGATGATCTAGTCGCGAATAATAAGACTGTTGGCTGGGTACCCGAGCATGTAAAAGAGGGTAGGTTTGGCAAATGGCTAGAAGGCGCACGTGATTGGGCGATTTCTCGGACACGTTTTTGGGGTGCTCCAATTCCAGTTTGGCGTTGTGCTGACTGTAAGAAGATAAAAGTTATTGGTAGTGTCGAGGAGTTAAAAAATAATTCACAAACCAATAACAACAATTATTGGTTGATGCGTCATGGAGAATCAGCCAATAATTTGACTGATATGATTGATTGTAAGATTGGTGGGGATTATCACTTAACCGATTTAGGACGTGAGCAAGTTTCCGTTTCAGCCGAAAAATTAAAATCTAGTAAAATAGATTTAATTATTTCGTCTGATTTTGTGCGTACGAAAGAGACAGCTGAACTAGTAGCAAATATTATTGGTTTTGATAAAAGCCAAATAATTTTTGATCCACGAGCTCGTGAATATGATGCAGGCAAAGTTAATGGTAGCGAATGGGCTACTTACAATGGAAACTTTAAATCTAAACATGAAAAACTTTTATATGGACACGAAGGCGGGGAGTCTTGTTTGGATGTAAAAAAACGAATGGGCGATTTATTGTACGAATTGAATGAAAAATACACTGGTAAGAATATTTTGATTGTGGGTCATAGTTTACCGTTATTCTTTATGCTGACTGCTAATAATGGTCTAAATGAACGTGAGGTGGAACGTCTGAGTGGTTGGGGTAGTAGTTTCCAAAATGCGGAAGTAAAAGATTTAAAGTTTCAATTCTTACCTCATAATGAAAATTACGAATTAGATTTACATCGGCCGTATATTGATGGGATTACTTTTTCTTGTGATTGTGGTGGAGATCTCGATGCTATGACCGGTGGGACAATGAAGCGCGTGTCTGATGTATTTGATTGTTGGTTTGAGTCTGGTTCGATGCCTTATGCTCAAGCTCATTATCCATTTGAGAATAAAGATGTTTTTGCTCCAGAAAAAGGGATTGGTTTTCCCGCTGATTTTATTGCTGAAGGACTAGATCAAACTCGTGGCTGGTTTTATTCAATGCTTGTTTTATCGACGGTGCTTTTTGGAAAATCTAGCTATAAACAAGTGATTGTAAATGGTACTGTTTTGATTGAAACAGGACAAAAAATGTCTAAGAGTTTAAAGAATTATCCTGACCCAATGCTTGTTGTGAGTAAATATGGTGCCGATGCTTTGCGGTTCTATTTATTATCTTCTCCTCTAATGCGCGCGGAAGATTTGTATTTTTCTGAAAAAGGAGTGGGCGAAGTATATCGGAAGATAATTATGCGTCTGAACAATGTATATTCTTTCTATAAAATGTATGGAAGTGAGTTGAAAGCGGGAGAAGAAACTAAATCACAGAATATCCTGGATATTTGGATTAACGCTCGGTTCGATGAGTTGGTTAATAAAGTTACTCTCGCAATGGATAAGTATGAAATAGACCGTGCTGTCCGCCCAATTGATGAATTTATTGATGATTTATCAAATTGGTATTTACGTCGGTCACGTGACCGTTTTAAATTAGCTAATCCATCTGAGGTGGACACCCGAACTGACGAAGGTGGTTTTAGGGATGATGAACAAGATAAAAATTGGGCAATAATCACTACTCGATCTATTTTAAACAATTTAGCAAAAGTGATGGCTCCGTTTATGCCTTTTATTGCCGAGGATATTTATCGTAAAACTGAGGGAGTGAAAGAGAGTGTTCATTTAGAGAGTTTTCCCATTGCTGAAACTTATAACGTTAAAATCATTGAAGAGATGTCTCGAGCTCGTGAACTAGTCGAGATTGGTCTGGCTTTGCGTGATAAAAAGGGTCTTAAGGTGAGACAGCCAGTAGAGAAATTTTTAGTTTCTAAAGAATATAATCTTAGCGAAAAGATATTGAGAATTATTGCCGAAGAAATTAATGCAAAAGAGGTTAAGATTGCTGACCTAACTAGTTTAGCATCAGATAAATATGAGATTTATCTTAACCCAGTTACCAATATTGCTACGGCTGGTTTGGATTTTGAAATTACGCAAGAGTTACGATTTGAGGGTGATATGCGGGAATTAGTCCGAAATATTCAGGAGCAACGTAAGAAAGGCGGCCTAAATCCTGGCAACGTAATAAATTTACAAATAAAGACTAATGAGGTTGGTCAGGCTTTGGTAAATAAATTTACTGAAGAGATAAAACGGGGGACAGGAACTCGTGAAATTAAATTAGAAATGGGTATTGGCGAAACTCAAATTGGCGAAGCATCTTTTGGAATTGAAATAGAAAAGGTTTAAACGAAATTTTTGTTATTACAACCCATATTGTCATTGCGAGGTACGCAGACCGCAATCTAACGATGAGATTGCCGCGTCGCTCGAGTACTTACTTCTTGCGATGACAGTTTTTTATTCGTAATTCGTTATTCATAATTGTCTTAATGGTCTACCATTTATATCAAACAGAAGCTTTTGTTTTAGATGAACGACATTTTGGCGAGGCGAATAAAATTTATTATTTGTTAACGCCCGATTTAGGTCTCGTTATGGCGACTGCTCAAGGTGTTCGATTACTTAAATCAAAACTTCGTTTTCAGTTAAATAAATATTCTCATGTGAGAGTTGTTTTGGTTCGAGGAAAAGAAATTTGGCGATTGGTGGGGGCAGAAAAAACTAATGAATATAAGGAGATTTATCTTAATCAATTCAAACTTAAAGAGGTAACTAAGATTTTTTCTTTGTTAAGACAGTTTATTCAGGGAGAAAGTCCTCAAGGTCTTTTGTTTGAAGATTTAAAAAAGTCGTTGGACTATTTATCAAATTTAGAAATGACTAAAGAAAATCATAAGTTTTTGCGTGGCTGGGAACAGATAACTGTTTTGCGAATGTTGCATTTTTTAGGCTATATAAAAGATGTCCCTAAATTGGTACCTTTTATCTCATTTGATCAATGGTCAGATAATCTTTTGCGAGTGGCAAATACCAATCAGGGTTTTTTGGTGGGGATAATAAATGACGCTATAGAAGCGAGTCATATCTAAAACCTTTTTTGAGTTTTGTTTTTTTATTGTGTTATAATATCCAGAATGGAGCTTAATAATAATCAAACTCCCGAGCGGGGGATAGAAGAATTAAAGAAAAAACTATACGAACGTGACGGGGGAGATTTTAAGGTTCGCCGAAGTAATTTGGCTCCTTATTATAAATCAGTTAATAAAACTTGGAGGGAACAGCCTGGGGTTGTTCCAACTAAAGCTCCTGGAAGTATTTGGTTGAAAGTTTTAGGTTTTTCATTTGTATTTTTTTTAATTACTATTGGAGCTGCTTGGTATATTTTTTCTCAAAATAAAAATGTGGTCTCTGATAAAAATATTGAGATTTCAATCAATGGCCCTGTTTCTGTTAAGGCGGGTGATGAGTTGGATTTACAGATAGCTTTCACTAATAAAAACACCGTCGCGATTGGTCAGGCTGTATTAACCACTGTTTGGCCTGCTGGTTCACGTGATCCTGATAATATTACTAAATCATCCACTTATTCCTCTCAAGATATTGGACAAATAAATGCCGGAGAAACAGTTAATATTGTAACGAAGGCGATTGTTTATGGTAAAGAAAATGATATTTTAGATGTTAAATTGACTATGGGTTATCATTTGGCTGGTTCAAATACTTTGTTTGAAAAAGAAGTTACTTATCGTTTAAAAATCAATGCTTCGCCGGTAGATTTGAGAGTGGCTATCCCGTCGGAAATAAATTCAAATCAAGAATTAAGTCTAGATTTAAAAATTACTGCCAATTCTGATAAACCGTTGAATAATATTTTATTAGAAGTAATTTACCCACCAGGTTTTCAATTTAAGAGTGCTAGTGTTCCGCCAACTTATGATTCTCGTAAGTGGCTTTTGGGTGATTTACAACCTGGAGTAGAACGAACGATAACCATTAAGGGTGTTATTGAAGGACAGGCGGAGGAATTGAAATCTTTCCAAGTGCGTACTGGAATCAAAGATACTGTCCAAGAACAGACTATAGCTGTTGTATATAATGATTTCTTTAAAACCTTAACGATTAAAAAGCCTTTCTTGGGCATTGCTTTTGTTGATACGAATTCACTGGATAAAACAACTTTTACTCTAAAAAGTTCCGAATTAGGTTTTTATAATATTAATTGGGTAAATAATTTACCAGTGAAAATTAAGGATGTACAAGTAGTAGTTCATCTTACTGGTAATGCTTTAAATAAAACAAGTGTTTCTGCTAAAAATGGTTATTACTCTTCTGTTGCTAATACTGTTACTTGGGATAAAAATACTATAGCTGAATTGGGATCTGTTGAACCAGGAGCCACTGGACAATTAAATTTAAATTTTGGATCTTTACCACTTCTTGTGGAAGGAAAAGATTTAAGAAACCCACAAATTTATGTTGATATAACAATTATAGGGACCCGTGTTTCGGAAGGTTTTTCTAATGAAAAAGTCCAAACAGATTTATCTCGGATTATAAAAATGGATTCTGTTGTTCTTGTTGATGCTAAAACTTTTTATAAAGATGGACCTCTTACAAATACAGGACCAATCCCACCTAGAGTGGATATCCCAACAACTTATACTTTGACTTGGGTTTTACAAAATTCTTCTAATGATGTAAGTAATTCTTCCATGGAAACTACGCTACCCCTTGGAGTGGAATGGGTAGGTCTGACTTCCCCAACCAATGAGATGGTTAGTTATAATAATCAAAGCCGAAAGGTTACTTGGGATGTAGGTCTTGTTAAAGCCGGTATTGGCGGGCCTATACCTCTTCGAACCGCTAGCTTTCAAGTATCATTAGTTCCTTCGATTAGTCAATTAGACAGTACTGTTAAACTTACCAACGACGTAATATTTAAAGGACTAGATACTTTTAGTGGATCTAATCTACTTATACGAAAAGGTTCAATGATTACTATTCTGGGTGATATTGGTTCAATTCAAAGAAATGGGGTTGTTATTAAATAAGCGTTTTAAAGTGAATTATAGACAATCCGAGCTTTATTGAGGTATAGTGTCTATTATTACTATATATTTGATAGATATGGAACAGAAAGATTTAATGGATAAGATTATCTCACTCGCCAAAAGGCGTGGTTTCGTTTTTCCTGGTTCTGAGATTTATGGTGGACTTGCAGGTATTTATGATTTTGGTCCTCATGGTGTTGAACTTTTAAATAATCTTAAGTATGAGTGGTGGAAGGCGAGTGTCTCAATGCGAGAAAATTGGTATGGCCTTGATTCTGGTATGTTTAAGAATCCACGGGTCTGGGAAGCGAGCGGTCATATTAAAGGATTTTCTGATCCTCTTGCTGAATGTAGAAAGTGTAATATGCGTATTCGTGTTGATAAAGTACTTGAGGCGATTGGTTTTGTGGCTGATGAAAAAATGAGTGAAGAGGAAATAAATACTCTCTTTGATGCTCACCGCAAAGAAATTTCTTGTGAGAAGTGTGGTGCATACGATTTTTCTCCAGTAAAAAAGTTTAATTTATTGGTTAAATCAAATCTAGGTGATTTTACTTCAGATGGCAGTGAACCAGTTTATCTTCCCGGTGAAGCATGCCAAGGCATTTATCTTGACTATAAGAATATAGTAGATTCGATGCACCCAAAGATCCCGTTTGGTATTGCTCAAATTGGTAAAGCTTTTCGTAACGAGATCTCTCCACGAAATTTTCTTTTCCGTTGCCGAGAGTTTGAGCAGGCTGATACACAACTTTTTATAAAACCGAACGAGAATAAGGAAGCATATGAATCTCTGAAACAGGAACGCATGGATTGGTATATTTCTATTGGTATTAATAAGGATAACCTTCGTTTTAAACAACATGAGAATCTTGTTTTTTATGCCAAGGATGCGTGGGATATAGAGTATCGTTATCCATGGGGGTTCGATGAACTTGAGGGTGTTCATGACCGAAGTGATTATGACCTTACTCAGCATCAGAAGTTCTCTGGTATTGACTTGCAGTTCACTGATCCGGAAACAGGGGAAAAATATATACCATGGATCCTAGAAACTTCGATGGGTATGGGACGTCTTTTCCTTGCTGTCTTGGCTGATGCTTATAAGGAAGATGAAATGAATGGCGAAGTTAGAACTTATTTAAAATTTAATTATAATATTGCTCCAGTTAAGGTCGCTGTTTTTCCATTATTGAAGAATAAACCAGAATTAGTAGCAAAAGCACGTGAAGTATACTCTCAGATTAAAAAAGAAATTCCACAATCGATGTTTGATGACAATGGAAATATTGGTAAACGTTATCGTCGGCAAGATGAAATCGGAACACCTTATTGCGTTACTATAGATTTTGACACCCTCACAGATGATACTGTTACCTTACGAGATAGAGATACTGGTGAACAGACAAGAGTAAAGATTAGTGAATTGGAGAGACATCTAAAAGCTGAATAAAAAATCTGTCATTTTGGGTTTGACTCGGAATCTAGTATTTATTGGTCTACTTAATATTGTGACTTTTCATAAAACCACTCTAAAAAACGGCTTACGGGTTATTGTTGTTCCCAAGAAAGAAAGTTTCTCGGTAAATTTGTTGATTTTAGTAGGAGTGGGCTCAAATTATGAAACTAAAGACATTATGGGAATTTCTCATTTTGTCGAACATATGAGTTTTAAAGGGACAAAAAAGCGTCCGCGAGCGATTGATCTTTCTTCGGAATTAGATGCTTTAGGAACAGAATACAATGCTTTTACAAGCCGAGAATTTACTGGATACTATGTTAGTTGTTTGCCAGATAAAATTGATAAAGCATTAGATATTTTATCGGATATGTATTTAAATCCAGTTTTTGACGAAGCTGAAATTGAAAAAGAAAAAGGGGTTATTGGTGAGGAGATAAATCGTGCTTCAGATACCCCAAGTCGACGAGTACAAGATATTTTTTCGGAATTGGTATATGGAGATTCAGCCTATGGCTGGAGTACTTTAGGGACGAAAGAAATTTTGAAAAAAATCAGTCGGCAAGATTTTTTAAGTTATCAAAAGAAATTTTATCACACAGAAAATACCGTTATTGCTGTTGCAGGAAATCTGGAACATCAAGATGTTTTGAAGAAAATAGAAAACTTTTTTTCTGGGGCATTAGAAGGTAAAGGCCGTCCAAAAGCAGAGATAAAAGAAAAACAGTCTGGACCGGAATTACGTTTAGTGTATAGAAAAGGGGAGCAGACGAATATTGTTTTAGGTTTTAGAACTTTTGGTTTTTCGCATAAAGATTATTTTACCGCTGAAATTTTGGCTGGTATTTTGGGAGGGACAATGAGTTCGCGATTGTTTCAAAAAGTTCGTGAAGAAATGGGGGCGGCCTACTCTATCGGGGCTTATCAAACAGGTTTTACTAATTATGGTCATCTAGGAATTGTTGGCGGTATCCAAAGTAAACAGTTAAAAGAAGTAATTAGGGTTATTTTGGCAGAAATAAATATATTAAAGTCTGAATTGGTTGACGAGAAAGAAATGGATAGAGTAAAAGATAGTTTGATCGGAACGACATATTTGAATCTAGAAACCCCATCTTCTTTGGCTGAATTTTATGGGATACAAGAAGTGAGAGGAGAGCCAATTATCACTCCAGAAGAATTTGGAAAAAAGATTAAGGAGGTATCAGCTCTGGATGTAAAAAAATTAGCTAAGAAAATTTTTGTAAATAATAGTATGAACTTGGCTATTTTGGGGCCACATAAAAACACTCAAGAATTTGTAGATATTCTTAGTTTGTAGTACTATTTGGATTAATAAAGGGAGTGTTATTGTGAGGAGTACATGGTGAAACAATCTCGTATGGTCAAAAAAATCCCCGCTTTCGTGAGGATGACAATATAGATGATACTTTAGGGGGGGTAATTAAAGTTATGGATAGTAATAAAAATTTAGCTATAAATATTACCACTGGTACGATTATCAGGACTATTATTGTTGGTCTTATTTTTGTGGCTGCATACAAATTGCAGGATTTGATTTTAATTGTTTTAGTTTCAGTGATTATTGCTACCGCAGTGGGACAAGGAGCAAAATTTTTAGCTCATTATCGAATATCTCGTGTTTGGTCTGTCCTGATTCTTTATGCTGTTTTCTTTTTGGTAATTTTTGTAGGTGTTTCGTATTTACTACCTCCACTTTTTAATGATTTAACAGATTTAGCCATTGGTTTACCAGCTAGATTAAATGCGATTACTCAGATAGGTTCTTCAGTAGATCCATTATCTTCCATTACTGGGGGACTAGCGACAAGTTTTTCTCTGGGAGATCTTATTGTCTCTGTCCAAAAATTTATTTTGCAATTGTCTGACAATATGTTTAGTACTGCCAGTGTAATTTTTGGTGGGGTGTTTAGTTTTATCTTAATTTTAGTCATTTCTTTCTATTTATCAGTACAAGAAAAGGGAATTGAAAACTTCTTAAGAATTGTTACACCGCTTAGTTATGAGGAATATTTACTTAACTTATGGAATAGAACCCAACATAAAATTGGTCGCTGGTTCCAGGGACAATTGTTATTAGGTTTGCTTGTTGGTTTGACTGTTTTTGTTGGATTATCATTGATGGGTGTTAAATATGCTCTGACCCTCGGTATTATCGCTGCTTTTTTTGAGATTATTCCTTTTTTTGGTCCAATTCTATCTGCTGTTCCAGGAGTATTACTTGGCTTTGTTGCTAGTCCCGGTCTTGGTTTAATTGTTTTGGCTTTTTATATTATCGTCCAACAATTAGAAAGTCACGTTATTTATCCCTTGGTATCCAACAAAGTTATTGGGGTACCACCTCTAATTGTAATCTTATCTATTTTGGCCGGGGCTGAATTGTATGGCTTTTTGGGTATGGTTGTTTCTGTCCCTTTGGCGACTGTAGTTATGGAAATAGCCGGAGATATGGAAAAACATAAAATTATGGCTCGTGCGAATATTTTTAAAAAATAATTTTACGGATACCTCCTGTCCCGTAGTAGAAAATGGTATCACAATTATTGCAAATAAAGGATAGATGGGGGAAAATAGTGTTTATTAAAATTTAAATGATCCAAATGGCTAATTGTTTAATTGTTGAGCAATGATTCCATTTTTCACTACCGGGATGAAAGAAAAAATTTATCTTACAACTACGTTGCCTTATGTAAATGCTGACCCTCATATGGGTCATGCTTTAGAATTTGTCCAGGCAGACATTATTGCCCGCTATTTACGTTTATTAGGAAAAGAAGTATTTTTTAATACAGGAACGGATGAACATGGTCAGAAGATCTATCAAAAAGCCTTAGAAAAAGGACAAACTCCAGAAGAATACGCTAATTATTTTACCGGGCGAGTAAAAGAATTATTGGAAAAATTGAATATTGATATAAAAAACAAAGATTACAATTTTGTTCGAACAACTGACGAGCACCACAAGCAATCAGCGCAAAAATTTTGGCAGAAATGCGCCGAAGCGGGGGATATCTATAAAAAAGAATATAAGATTAAATATTGTGTTGGATGTGAATTAGAAAAGACTGATTCAGAATTAGTTGATGGTAAATGCCCACTTCATTCAAATATGGAGATTGAGCTTATTAACGAGGAAAATTATTTTTTCCGTTTTTCTAAATATCAGCAAGCCCTTTTGAATTTATATGAAAATCCTGGTTTTGTTTTACCAAGTAGTCGTCTAAATGAAATTAAAAGTTTTGTGTCTGGTGGATTACAAGATTTTAGTATTTCACGTTTGAAAAGCAAAATGCCATGGGGGATAGACGTGCCGGGGGAGGAAACAAGCCTGCCTGCCGGCAGGCAGGTGATGTACGTGTGGTTTGATGCGTTGGTAAACTATGTCTCGGCTATTGGTTGGCCAAAAGATGAAAAAAAGTTTAATGAGTGGTGGCCAGCTATTCAATTTGCCGGTAAAGATAACCTTCGCCAGCAATCAGCGATGTGGCAGGCGATGCTTTTGTCGGCTGGAATTGAACCATCTAAACAAATTGTAATTCATGGTTTTATTACTGCCGGTGGTCAGAAAATGTCCAAAAGCTTAGGTAATGGTGTCAGTCCGTATGATATTATTGAGGAATATGAGGCTGAGGCTTTACGCTACTATTTTGCCCGCGAGATTACGCCATTTGAAGATGGAGATTTTACAATAGAGAAATTCAAAACTTCATATAATGCCAATCTAGCCAATGGTCTGGGTAATTTAGTTAGTCGGGTACTAAAAATGGCCTCGCTTTATGAAGTTTCGGCTAAAAAAGAAAACTTAATTGAGAGTGAAGAACTGATCAAAACAGATTTCTATCAGGAATATCGTGGATATTTCGACATTTATGAGATTAGCCGAGCCGCAGATTTTGTTTGGACTCAGATTCAGGAAGCTGATTTATTTATCCAAAATACTCAACCATTTAAACTGATTAAAACCGATCCAGAGACTGCTAAACAGCACATTGAATATTTGTTGGGAGCGGTTTGGCGTATTTCAGTGGCGTTGATTCCATTCATGCCCGCTACTGCGGAAAAAATTCAAGCCGGTGTTAAAACAGGAATTCTTGAAGTAAATCTTTTTATACGCAAAGACTAAGTATTGTCATTGTGAGGTACGCAGACCGCAATCTAGATTGCTTCGCTTCGCTTGCAATGACAGATGATATCCGGGAGTTTCAATGACCGATCTTAAATCTCCAAAAAGGACTGGCCTTTAGTTCTTCTTTTTTGTATAATTGTCTTTTGTTTTTTGTCACAAGATAATTTCATCTAAATTCTCCTATCGTCATCCCGGGCAAACCCGAGGATTAGTGGATAGTCTCAAATATGTCAATATTAGGAGTTCATATTTAAAAGAAGTAAAGTATCTCAGTAAAGGCGAGACTCGTTCCTATTGTTTAAATGCTGTAAAAATTTACAGTTAGATAATTTTTGGGTTTTAGGTTAATATATTTTAATGCAACCTAAATCTATTGATATCCATGCACACTTAACCTTTAATGAGTTTGGCTCGGATATTTTGGAAGTTCTGCAAAAAACTTTAGATCAAGAAACTTGGGTGATTAATATCGGTGCTGATGTCGATACTTCAATCAGTGCACTGGAAATTGCTAAGAAATATAGTGAAGGAATCTTTGCTTCCGTTGGTGTACATCCGATGGCAGTTGATAAAGTATCTGTGAGTGATTGGCAAAAACTGGAGGAAATAGCTCGCGACGATAAAATTGTGGCGATCGGGGAGTGTGGATTGGAATTTTTGAAAATTACAGATGAAGAAAAAGAGAGACAAATTATTTTTTTTAGAAAACACATTGAGTTGGCTTTATCAGTGAATAAACCATTAATGATTCACTGTCGTGATGCCTATGAAGATACTTTGCGAATTTTGAAAGAATACAAAGATAAAGTAGGGGAGAAATTGCGTGGAGATATTCATTTTTTTGCTGGATCTCTGGAACAGGCGAAACAGTTTGTTAACCTTGGATTCACCTTATCTTTTACTGGAGTAATTACTTTTACTACTCAATATGACGAAGTAGTGAAATGGTTGCCAGTCAATATGATAATGGCTGAAACCGATTGCCCTTACGTGTCTCCAGCGCCATATCGTGGAAAACGTAACGAACCGCTCTATGTAGCGGAAGTTCTCAAAAAAATGGCTGAGTTGCGGGGTGTCACTTATGAAGAAATGACAAGGACGAATTTAGATAATGCTAGGAGAATATTTGGGTTAGGTTCTCCATATTCATGAATGGGAGGAGCTCTGGACTTTATCTTAAAACCCTGTTAAGATAACCACGTGGAAAATGTAACAGAAATCGAAGTGAAGGACGCCAAAACCTACGAAATAGGTTACCTTCTGACCCCGTTTTTGCAAGCCGAAAAGGCTGACGAAGTGGTAGAGGCGATGTATAAGACCCTGATCGAAGATTTGGGTGGCGTGTCTGTTTTTAAGACTACCCCAAAGATGCGGCCGTTGGCTTATCCAGTTTCAAAATTTATCAGTAATAAGAAAAGTACCGTAAGTGAGGCTTACTTCGGTGCCGTCAAATTCCAAATCTCCCCGGAGAAAATCCGGACCATAAAGGAGCTATTGGAAAAAGACACCAATATTGTCAGGTTTCTGATAATAAATATTCCAAAGAATTCTAAACGGGTAGTTGCTCCTCGTGGAGCTACATCCAAAAAGACAACTTTGGATGTGGCCAAAGAAGATGTAACAGTAGAAAAAGGGGTAGAGATGACTAGTGAGGAAATTGATAAGGAAATTGAAGGTCTACTTGATACTCCAAGCGCAGTATAGTTCATTATTAGTTAGAAATAACTAAAATATACTTGTCCTGTTGTAAGTAGATGCTTTGATTGTCGATGAGTGGTGAGAATAGTAAAATAAAGATTAGTGAACATTGTCGTTTTTATTAGAATATAAACTTACAATAGGATGTATCTAAACAAGGCATTCATTTATGGGAATCTCGTCCGAGATCCCGAATTAAAGTCCTTACCGTCGGGAGTGCCTGTTACCAGTTTTAGTCTTGCTACGACTAGTATTTGGAAGAATAAAGACGGACAGAGGCAGGAAGATACCCAATATCACAATATCGTAGTATTTGGTCCAATGGCACGAAATGTCGCCCAGTATCTTAAAAAAGGTTCAAGTGCTTTCGTGGAAGGTCGGCTACAAACTCGTAGTTGGGATGCTGCGGATGGACAGAAGAAGTATCGTACAGAGGTTGTGGCTGATACTGTCCAGTTTGGCCCTAAACGAGAGGGAGAAGGGGGAGGAGCACCGTTTGCTGGAGCCGCCACTGGGGCAAGTTCTCAGTCAGTTCCACGTGATGAACAACCAACCCCACCTGCGATGGATACTATCCAATATCCAGAAGAAGATATTAATCCCGACGATATTCCATTCTAGTCATTTTAGTGTCATTTCGGCTACCGAGTCGGAATCCAGTAGGTTCTGTTAATCTCTCTTAAGAGGGAACCAATGGTTACTTAACAGAACATCATTAACCAATATAAATATAAATATGAATCCAACCAAGAAACAATGTCATTTTTGTACGAACGGAATCAAGGAAATTGACTATAAAGATGTGGATGTTTTGAAGCAATTCATTGACTCTCACGGCCGTATCGTCAATCATCGTCGAAGTTCTGTTTGTGCGAAACATCAGCGAAAATTAGCTAATGCTATCAAGCGTGCCCGTTTTCTCGCTTTAATGCCATTCATTATCTCGTAATAATTGATTAAGAATACAATAAATAAAATACCGCCGGAAGGGGGTATTTTATTTATTGTATTTGTCAGCGGGAGTGAGCCTTACCATTTATAGATGCTCTCAGAGCTATGAAGACTTCAAGACGAGTGAGTTATTTATTACCTACTCTTTCCACATACTCACCCGTATTGGTATTGATTGAAAGTATATCTCCTTCATTTACGAATAGGGGAGCATTCACCGTAACACCAGTTTCTAGGGTTACAAGTTTGGTTCCACCACTAATGGTATTTCCCTTTATTGCTGGTGGTGCCTCAGTTACTTTTAATTCTACTTTTATTGGGACTTTTACTCCCATGATTCTACCCTGAAAAGAAACTAGTTCAACTAAGTTGTTTGGTTTAATGTATTTAATATCATCACCAACTTCCTCAAGAGTCATTTTAAAACGCTTACTGGAATCCTTTTCTTCACAAAACCAGAGTTCTCCACGGTTATCGTACATAAATTTGATTTTACGGCTATCGAGCTCAGCTTCTTCAGCTTTTTCATTTTGATGAAAAGAGTACTCCATTACTTTGCCAGTAACCAAGTTTTTTAATTTAGTTGCGTTGACTGGCTTACGTGCTTGTTTGCGGAAAACATGAGAGGTGATTACCTCATAGGGTTGATCCTCCATAACAATAATTTTTCTTGGTTTGATTTCATTGTATTCTAACATGATATAAAAAGTTACGAGTTACGAGTGACAAATTACGAATAAAAAACTAGAATTAGGGATAATTGTGCCCCAATTAATAACTTTGCCATTTTACCCTAGACTGGCCATTCTGTCCAGATATTGAGCCGTATTTAACCAAAAAATCGCCATTGGCGATTTTTTGACCATATTCGTAACTCGTCATTCGACATTCGTAACTTTTTTATACTACCTCCGCCATTTTAACCTTAACTAGTTTAACTATTTCTGTTTGAATCTTAGGATTTTCTTTTAGGAAAGTACGGGAGGCGTCGTAGCCACGGCCTAGCTTTATTTCGCCAAAAGAATAGCTTGAACCTGACTTTTGAATGACATTATATTTTTCGCCCAAGGCGATAACCTCTCCTTCAGGGGAGATACCTTCATTGTAGAGAATATCAAATTCTGCCGTCTTAAAAGGAGCGGCAACTTTGTTTTTGGCTACTTTTACCCTTACTCGGCCACCGACAACCTCTTCACCTTTTTTAATTTGGGCAATTCGACGGACATCCAACCGAACAGAAGAATAAAATTTAAGAGCCTTTCCTCCTGGAGTAGTTTCTGGATTGCCAAACATTACACCAATCTGCATACGTAGTTGATTGATAAAGATGACTAAAGTTTTAGATTTATCAACGATTCCAGTCATCTTACGCAAGGCTTGTGACATTAGACGAGCTTGTTTTCCAACATGATAATCTCCTACATCACCCTCAATCTCATCTTTAGGTGTAAGGGCGGCAACAGAGTCGATAACTATCACATCTACCTTGCCAGAACGAACCAAACTCTCAGAAATTTCCAAGGCTTGTTCACCATAATCTGGTTGGGAAATTAATAATTCATCGATTTTCACTCCTAATCTCTTTGAATATTCTGGGTCTAGGGCATGTTCAGCGTCAATAAAAGCACAAATTCCACCTTTTTTCTGAGCTTCGGCTATTACATGAAGGGCGAGAGTAGTTTTTCCCGATGATTCTGGTCCATAAATTTCAATGATGCGCCCACGGGGGAGACCACCTACTCCTAGGGCCAGATCTAGACCAAGTGATCCTGTTGAAATAGCGTTAATTCCTACTTTTGGTTTGTCACCCAGTTTCATAATTGCATCATCACCAAAACGACTTTGTAGTGCCTTAATTGTATCTTCTATGCCACCTCCAACAGACTTCTGCTCCTTTTCTTTCTTTGGTTTTTTTAACATGATGTATTTTTAACGAGCGTAGCGATTATTTAAATAATCACCCCGCCCTGACTCATAAATTTTCCAGGGCGGGGTTAATTGAACCGCTCCGGAATTTTATATTAATAATCGTTTTTTTAATGATCGTCAGGCTCCTCCAAATTGTTTCAATTTTAGTTCTCGTTTTTTAGCTAAATCTTCGTCGAGATAGGTTTCGTAGTAAATCAGCTTACATTTTGTCCTTATACTATGTTCTTTAAAACGGCGTCGTAGATTGGATGTGTATCCTATATAATATCTAATCATCCTCTCTTTCTTGATGATGTATGTGTTGTACATGGTGCGACCATTGCTAATTTAAAACTACGCGCATCTCTTTAGTAATCTCTCTTCCAAATTGATCTTGAACTTTAACTTCAATTATATTATAGCCATACCCTAGGAGTAATGGTACATCAAAGCTGCCGTCGTCTTGAGTAAAAACTTGCCGACCACTGATAAAAATTTTAGCAATCCTCTTTGTTGTTCCTTTTACTGAAATAATGGGATCTTTAAGTGTTTCTCCGTCGGTTGGGGAACTTATGATTAAAAGAGGTCCATATATTATGTCATGGGCCTCATATAGACCGTAAAAAAGAATAATGACAGCTAAAGCTAGCCCGATTAGAATTTTTAGAGCTGGTAATTTCTCTTTGAATTTCAGATTAGTTTTCATTTCTGTATTGTCATCCTCGCGGAAGCGAGGATTTTGTCCTTAGGTTGTCATTGTGAAGTATCTCGAAGCAATCTCATTTTACCACTAAATTCAGATTGCTTCGTATTTATCTACGTCAGAATTTGCTCGTCTAGACGTGATTTTTACGCATAAAAATCAGCAATGACATAAATCCGATTATTCTTCCTCTGGCGCACCGGTCACATTGCCTGCCGTCTCATATACATCACGAGGTTTGGCGCCATCGCCAGGACCAATCACATTCCTTTCTTCTAACATATCTAACAGACGTGCAGCACGAGCATAGCCAACTTTTAATTTTCGTTGGAGATAGGAAGCTGAAGCTTTGCCGGCTTCAATTACTGCCATCCGGGCATCTTCGTAGAGGTCGTCATCTCCATTCATGCCATCAATAGCTGAACTATATAGAGAATTACTTTTTTCTTCACTGGTAAAGTTTAGCTCGGATGGCGCTTCTTCTGCATAATTATCTTTTAGATATTTAACGACATTTTTTAATTCTGTTTCTGTGATGTAAGCCGACTGGATACGAATTGGTTTGGACATTTCTCCAGAAAGATAGAGCATATCCCCAGCTCCCAATAGTTTTTCGGCGCCGGCCATATCCAAAATAGTTCGTGAGTCGATTTGCGAGGCAACCTGCAGAGCTACACGGGAAGGAATATTGGCTTTGATTAAACCAGTAATGACTTCTACTGATGGTCTTTGGGTAGAAAGAATAAGGTGAATACCAACAGCCCGTGACATTTGAGCCAAACGGACGATTGCTGCCTCCAATTCTCTTGGATAAGCAGTCATGATATCTGCCAATTCGTCAATAATAATGACAATATATGGCATCTGCTCGACATCACCAATATTATCTTTATCGTCCTCATTTTTTACGCCTTTTTCTTGTTCCTTTTTGACGATATTTTTGTGATAGGACTGAATATCTCGAACAGCATTTTGTTCTAGAATATCATAGCGACGATCCATTTCTTTGGCCGCCCAGCGTAAGGCGAGGATTGTCTTTTTGGCATCAGTAATAACAGGGGTTAAAAGATGCGGGATACCATTATAAAGAGTGAGCTCTACTCGTTTTGGATCCACCATAATCATTCGTAGACGTTCAGATGGATTACGATAGAGAAGGGAAGTGATGATTGTGTGGATGGTAACAGATTTACCAGAACCAGTAGCTCCAGCAATCAACATATGAGGAGCTTTAGCCAGGTTTGCAAAATGTGGGACACCGGAAATACCTTTCCCCAGAGACACATATAATGGGTGAGTTGATTCACTAAAATCACGACTACCAAGTAATGTGGCCAATCCGACAATAGATTTTATTTTATTTGGGATTTCAATACCAACCAAAGACTTGCCTGGAATTGGAGCTTCTAGACGTAATGGGTGGGCAGCGAGAGCTAAAGATAAGTCATTCTGTAAGGCCACAATGCGTGATAATTTAATTCCTTCAGCTGGTTTTAGGGCATAGCGTGTAACAGAAGGCCCAATAGTAATTTCATCCATTTCCACGTTGATTCCAAAATTTTGCAATGTTCGTTTAATAATATTTGAATTTGATTTCACATCTCCGACTCCAGGTTTTCCACTATCTTGCGCCAAAAGAGATAGGGGAGGGGGGACGAAGTCATCGGCATTTTTCTTTTTTCCAAAATTCATTAGTCCACTAAACATCCCAATATCTTCGCCTGTTTTAATTTTTATTTCTTTATTTTGTGTGACAGGAGCCGTAGTCTCAGTTTGTTCGTCTTGTTTGATTAATAGTTGTTTTCCGATAAATTCTTTGTCTTCGTCAAATTCTTCATCTTCAGGATTTGTTCTTCCAAAATGATATCCAAATAAACTCAAATTGAGAGTTAATTTTGTATCGAAAATAACTAGGGCGGAGATTAGATCGAGGGCTCCAAAAAATATGAGACTAAAATAATAATCGAAAAAACTGATGGCTGGGTTGGCAATCAATTCTCCTGCCCAACCACCAGCATTGTTTTGAAAAGTAATAGACAAGATTCCTAAACTGGCTACAAAGAAGACTAGACCACCAATCATTCTAATGACAAAGAAATTTGGTTTTACTGCTTTTAAAAATGAGATACCTAAGAGAAGAAAAATTATTGGTATTAAATAGTACCCAGCCCCGAATAGTCCATCAAGTATTTTGTAGAAAAAATCTCCGGCTTTTCCAGCTATATGAAAGGCTGCCAATAAAAAGAAAATAGTCAGTGCAAAAGCTAACACTGCTAAAATACCGTGTTTAGTTTCTTCTTTAATTCGTGGTTCGCGTGGAGTATTAATCTTATTGGCGGAGTTCCGCCTTTCTTTACGATCTAGTTTTTTTTGATTGTATTTTAGTTGTTTAGACATGAATTACTGTGGAGTTATTTTACACTCTATTATATTTGTCTCAAGGCTAGGCTTTAAGGTTTAAAAAGACCTAGCCTTGAGACATTAGTGAAAAGGCAGGAATCTTATTTTTAAGTTGTCATTGCGAGGCACTGCCTGCCCCGATTGCCATCGGGGAAGCAATCTCGCATTGTTATTATACCAAATTTTCCCCTACAAAGTCCTGTGTACAACAAATAGTATTATTTCGGAATACCTTATTTTTTCCTTCTCTTTTTTGTATTGTCATTTCGGACTCGATCCGAAATCCATTATGCACGTATATGTTTGGTTTGGAATTCAAAAGGTCTGGCTTTAAATCCCTAAAAAGGCCAGTCCTTCGGTTTTTCTAGTATTTAAAAAGGTTTTTCTTTGCTGATTTTTATGCGTAAAAATCGCATCAGAATGAGTACATTCTGATGAAGAACAATCAGAGGAGAGATCTTGAGGATTTGTCCCATATAGACAAAATCGTCCGTCTCAGATACAATCTAAGACAAGGAAGAAACTAATCGGACAAGTTATGGATTACTCAAAAGACACTCCCGCTAAAGACGTAAAAGACACTTTTAAGACAAAAGATGCCCTTTGTCGTTATGTCTTTTTAAAGACCGAGAAACTAACTTCGGCCTTATATATAATCACCGATTTCTTATCGGACAAAGAGCCTTTAAAATGGAAACTTCGAGAATTGGCTTTGAGTCTTGTCTTTGAAGCAAATTCTTTAACTAAGGACAAAAAAGATTTCTTTGGAATCAGTGGTCTTGGTCGCGTGTCTTTTGAAATAAATAACATAATTATTCTATTGGACGTCGCATATGTCGGGGGAGCGGTATCTCAGATGAATTTTGAAATCTTAAAACAGGAGTATCAAAATTTATCTAATCTGATCAATACTCGATTAGAAGAGAATTCATTTAAAAGATTTGTTTCCGACGAAAGTCTCGGTTCTTACACTGCTTTAGTAGATAACTCAGCCAATCACTGGTCTCAAAGAAATGAAGTAAGTACTGCTCCCTCGGTTTCTTTTGGTGTACATTCTTCCAATGAAAAAAATAATAATAATTTAAAGGCACAAAATAAAGTCCCCCTAGGTAGTCCTATGGGACAAAAGGACATTAAAAAAGACACAATAAATGACCTTTATGGTTTAAATTCTAAGACAGAAAAAAAGAGTATTCGTAAAGAACAGATAATCAATTTTTTAAAAGACAAAAGTTGGACAGGTATAATGGACATATCCAAAGTTTTGCCTGACTGTGGTGCCAAGACGGTCCAACGTGAGTTACTGGATATGGTCTCCAATAATATTCTAAAAAAGCAGGGCGAACGCCGTTGGAGTAAGTATATGCTATCTTAAAAATGCCGAGTCGTGGGGAAAGGTCTCGCCTTAAAGAGGAGTGGAGCGACGGGAAAGGCGAGACCTTAAAGAGCGACACTTTGACCTAACCTTGAGTCTTTCTGGAATTCTAAAGGACTGGCCTTAAATCCCCAAAAAGGCCAGTCCTTCGGTCCCTTTTAATCTTAAAATTTGATCCAAGTTTTGTCTTTAAGTTGTAATACTAAAAAGGTCAATTTATGGAATTCAGTGGTTTTAACAATAAAGGCGAGGAACGGGCAGGTTGGGAACTCTTACAGGATGGCTGAGCCGGTCTTTTAACAGAAGGAGTTTTTATAAAGTCACAAAATCGGCTTTTTATACGGCTTTCTCTCCTGTTCGCATGTGTAGTGGAAACGAGTTTCGCTATTTGCGGATGCCCCGAAGCAGTGAAGACGCTGACGCTATTTTAAGCTTAAAAATCGCGTCAGAATTAGCAAATTCTGACGTAGATAAAATAGGAGGGAATATGTGTCTTCTGCAAGTGGCGAGTCGAGCGACCTTTGACTTTTGGACCTTTTTAGCATATAATAAACCCCAGTTTTAAAGGATCCTTTATATAGGGAAAAGAGGCTTAAATTGAGTCGTAAGTACTCCTTTTGAAAGGTTATCCACAAATACCTTTTGCAGGTTATTTTGATTAGTATATAATTTAAAGAATACGGAAATATTGTACCCGGTTTTTGCTGGCAATTCTGATTGAATGAATGAACTTTGACAATAGAATACGAGCAAATATTTATAAAATGTTTAGCTCTTACAGGCGAACATTTTTAACAAAATGTTTTAGTCTAAAAACACACAATAAAAATCTAAAAGTTTTTTAACTTTTCTTTTTTTTAAAATATAAAGTCTGGTCGACTTACTTTATATATAGACAAAAAAAGGAAAAGGCAAAAATGTAGGTATTTGAATTTCTCAGTGTGGGATTCATTGTAGCGAAATAGGAAAACAAAAATCTGTATTGTCATTCTCGTGAAGGCGGGAATCCAGGTTTTCTTTTTTTCTCTAATTTTTCTTTCGCTCTAGCGAATCCCACATTGGGATACAAATGTAATTTGTATGTTCAATAGATAAGGGAGTCGAAACTTTATCCGTTGATGCAAATTGTTTCTTCATTTAACTGAAATGTTAAAAGAAGAAAAAACATTTAGAAAAAGATTAATTATTAGGAATTATTAGAGGACCCATCCACAAATCTATCGCCAGCCAAAATTTCGACTGATTCGTGAGAAAAATAATACAGACGAGGAAGTAGTACTGAGGTACTGCGACCAAGGATAAATTATTTTTTATCGAAGCAGGTGAAATGACGCGGCGAAGCGGTATAATTTTTTTACCAAAGTGGTAGGTTTGTGGATGGGTCCTAATATTATTAAATTACAAACAAAATATGACTAAGAAAATTGTTTCATTGATGGTAGCCATCATGTTGGTTGCTGGCATTTTCGGTGGAGTCACCGCTTCTGCTGCTGCTCTTGATCTATCTACAATGACTTCTGCAGAGTTGACCCAGCTTTTGTCTCAGCTTACTGCTCTTTTGGGTGGTTCTGCTGCTACTCCTGCTGCTACTACTCCTGCTGCTACTACTTTTGCTAAAGATTTGTCTGTTGGTATGACCAATGACGATGTTATGGCCTTACAGTTGGCTTTGAACGTTGAAGTTGGTACAAGTCTTCCAGGAACTCGTTACTTCGGTCCTTTAACTAAGGCCGCTGTTATCAAATTCCAGACAGCCAATGGTATCCCAGGAACTGGTTATGTTGGACCTTTGACTCGCGCGGCTTTGAATGCTAAGCAGTCTGCAATCCTTCCTCCAGTATCAACTGAGAATCTTCCAGCTGGTTGTACTTCCGCTGTTGGTTTCAGTGCAACAACTGGTACTTCTTGTGCCACTGTCAGCACTCTTCCAGCCGGCTGTACTTCAGCTGCTGGTTATAGTCCAACCACAGGTACCGCTTGTTCTTCCACCACCGGTGGTTCAACTAGTGGCATCACTACCCCAGGTGTTGAAGGTACTTTGACTGTTACCGCCAATCCTACTCCAGGATCCGGTTTGACCGTTCGCGAAGGCGATGTCAAGAAATCTGTTTTGGGCTTGAAGCTTGAAGCCAAGACTTCTGATATCAGTGTCCAGCGCGTAAAGATTGACTTGGGTTCTAGTACTATCTTCTACAACAAATTGTTCAAGCATATCTATTTGTTGGACGGTAGCACTGTTATTGCCGAGTCTGATCTGGATTCCTCTACGATTGTGAAGGATGGAACTACTTACTACATCACTTTAACTGGTTTTAATGTGATTGTACCCAAGGATACAACTAAGGTCTTGACCTTGGCTTTGGATGCTTACACTTCTATTGATTCCACTTATGATGCCGTGACTACTTATGGTTTGCTTATTCCAGCTGATGCCGTTCGCGGTGTAGATGGTGCTGGTTTGAATCAAACTGGTCCAGCGACCGCTTTGACTCGCCGCACAGTAACGATTGATGCTACCGCTGCGGTTGATTCTGCTACCATGGTAGTTTCTAAGAATTCTGCCAGTCCTGTCGCTCAGACCATTGTTGCTAATGATGGTACTGCCGATAATGAAAAGGATGATGTGACTTTCTTGGTTTTCAATTTGAAGGGAACCAAGGATACCCTCACAGTAACTGATCTTAATGCTTCCATCGTCATGACGGCTGGTGGTGTCGCTGCGACTACCTCCACTGCTTATTTGAAGGATGGAGATACCACTGTCGGTTCTGCCACCGTTACCGCTAAGAATGGTATGATCTACTTCACTGATCTTGATATTACCGTAGAACCGGGAACTACCAAGACTTTGACCTTGACCGCCGACATTCGAAGCGCCGATACTACAGCTACGGTCTTTACCGCTTCTACGACTGGTTCTGGCATTACTGTTGAGAACTCTGAAGGAACAGCGGTTGTTCCAACCGGTTCCGCTCTTGGTAGTGGTATGACTGTCATGAAGTCTGGAGCTCAACTTGATCTAGTAAGTGTGGTTACTGACACACCGGTTATTGTTAATCTAAACACTACGACCGGAAAGGGTACCACCACTGTAAACGCGACCTTTAAAGTTAAAGTAACGGCAGTTGGTGGCAGTGTTCTTTTGGGTGGTAATGCTTCAAGCACTCCATTCTTTGGAACTACTTCTGTCTACGCTTTGATCTACAAGGGTGGAGCATCCAACTTGGGGATTACTCAGGTAGTTGCCTCTAGTACATCTGTTATCTTTGATGAAAATACAATAGATGTCTCTGGTAATACGGCTACTTTGACTGATGGTAACTCTACGGTTGTAACCCTAACTTACTACTTTGCTATTCGTAACCAGCTTACGGGTGCAGATCTAGGTATAGGAGATTACGCTGTTGGTATCGAAGGTCTTAAGTGGGTTGGTCCTGGTGGACTTAACACCTCAACCTTTATGGCCGGAAAGACAGCTTGGAGGTCTGCAGGAACTAGTGTTTCTCAGTAATCCTAAAGTCTTAAGCTAATCTTGTGTTGTGTGGGTCTAAAAACCCAAGCTTGCAAAAACCGCTCGAAAGAGCGGTTTTTGTTTTGCTCGGAATTTTAAGGACCGACCTTAGTTCACGTCTTGTGTTTTTTAAAAACATTTGCGACGCAAATTCATACTTTTTTGTATTTGACCGCTTCTCTCGCAAAAAACATGAATTCGAAAAAGGTCGGTCTTTTGGTTTTGTTCTTTTTTCTGTGTCATTCCCGCGCAGGCGGGAATCTAGTACTGTTATTGAGGGTGAAATGAAGCAATTTCACTCTTCTCCAGTATTGTCATCCCGGGTTCTACCCGCCGGGATCCAGTTTAACCACTAAATCTAGATTACTTCCCGTCCGAACATACATCCGTACGGGCAGGCACTTTGCTCGTAATGATCATTCACAAACTTTATCTGTGAGAGGCTGTGGATAAGTTTAGTGTATTTTATAATTGCATACATATATAATAAACATTAGTAATTAAACTCATTATTAATTTTTTATTATTATCTATTTCATAAATTATGAAAACTAAATTTATTTTAAGAAGTGTTGTTTTTTGTTTGCTGTTTGTAGCTGTTTTTGTTGTGGCTACTAATGCCTCCGCTGTCACTTCTACTTTTACCACCTCTCAATCGGTGGCTAATGTAACTCTCGGTCTAGGTACAGTGGCGACTTCTACTACGGTGGCTAATGTGGCTGAAACAAAAGCGTCCACGACCATAACTATCGCCTCGCTTCCGACTTCTGGTACTACCATCACTGTTGGTGGTTGTGTGATTATGGCCTCATCAACAGATTCAACAAATTGTACTGGTGGTACAGCGAGGATTGCGACGACGACTAGTGAAGATGGTGTGATTGGTAACGCCCGAACTGCTACCCAATTTGCGGCTGCGATGCAGGGCTTGACCTATGTCAAAAATCCGACGGCTTCTTCTACGACCAATATAATTGTCTCGGCTAGTTCCACTTCAGCCACCTCGGTTGGTTTTTCCACGGCTGCCAGTTCTACGGAAACCGGGGGTAATATTCTCTTTACTGATGGCACAACTGTCGTTACTCAATCATCAGCCGCGTCAATTAAAGTTCTCGGAGTCGCGCCAGTAGCTATGAAAGAAACAATTACTATTGGTGGAACAGTTAGTTATGATGATGTAATTGAGATTAAGTCAAAGGCGCTCCAAGTTTCTTACACTGTCTTAACTACTGACTCCAACTCTTCTGTTGCTGACGAACTTAATACTTTGATTCAAGCTGATAGTCTTTATGATAACGCCGGTTACTTTACTTCAGCTGTGGCTACGAATGTGATTACTTTGACGGCTAAAACGACTGGCACGGCTTTTACCGTGGCCACTTCAACAGTAACCAATCGTCCCGCGGTGGCGCAAACCGTAGTTTTCACTCCAGGCAGTATTACTTCGGGGGAAACTTTTACCATCACGATTAATGGAATCCCATATTCTTATACCGCAGTGTCTGATAATACCGCTACTCAAGTCAGCACTAGCCTAATTACGGCTTTGTCTACTAATTCTGCCGTGAATTGTTCTCTGGTGGGTGCTACTGTTTCTTGCGTGGCTGTCTCTCCCGGAACTGCTTTTACTTATGATGCGACCGTAGCGGCCCAAAGCCGAAGTGGTGGTTCGTCTTCTGGTGGTGGCGGTGGCGGTTCATCCAATCGGGCGGTTACTCCGACTCCACCTATTCCAGTTGTAGTTACCCCTGCTGGAGTTACTCCTCCCGGCATTGCCTATATTTTTAGTGGTTTCTTGTCTAAGGGTTCTAATGGCGCCAGTGTCTTTGCTCTGCAAAATCGGCTTAAGCGAGAAGGATTTTTTACAGTAACACCGACAGGTTATTTTGGTCCAGTAACTTTTACCGCTCTTAAAGCTTTCCAAAAGACTCATGGGATTGATCCTTTGGGAATTGTTGGTCCAGCCACTCGCGCAGAATTGAATAAGGGAGATAACTCTGTTACTCCGGTGATAACAGGGGATACTCGTACTGCTCTTATTCAACAAATTCAAGCGATAATAAATCAAATAAATATTCTTAGAGTTCGTCAGTCTCAGTAATTAATTTTCTTTATTAGTAAAAACATCGGAAGGTTTCACCTCCCGGTGTTTTTTTATTATTCCCTATCTTCGCCTTCTTATCACTCGGTGATTTTTACTAAATCACCGAGTGATTTGATTGCCGTTTCTTTTTTGTTCTAATTCCTGTTAGAATATCAGTAAGAATTTCTGTATTTTGTATTCTTATTTTTTATTTTACATTCTATATTTTTCATTAATTTAAAAAACATGGCTTCATTTGGAGAAGGGGATGCAGGGAAAGATTTGATTTGGGTTATTGGCTTTATCGTGGTCTTGGGTGTGGTGTGGATCATTATGGGTGGACCAGCGAGTTTTAAATCTGATGGAGCACCAAGTCGTTTTTTTAATCCACCAGATATAATTCCCAAATCAGCATCTACTTCAGGTAGTCAAAAAAAGACGACAAATCCTAAAACTACTACTTCTGTTTCAAAAACAACTACGACAATTAAAGCTCCTGTTGTGGAAAAAGTGGATCCCACCGTGAGTCAGTATGATGGTCAAGTAACGATTAGTCTTGGTCGGAGTGGAGATAGTGTGAGTACTACAAATCAAGAGTATGTTACCTTAACGGCTTCATCTAGAAATAAGGTTCCAATAAATATTTCTGGCTGGAAAATCGACAATGGCAAGAGTGGAAAATACTATGATGTCTATGGCAAGATGGTCCAAGGCCACTCTACCCAAGCTTCAATTCCTTTTGGAACGACTCTTTTGTCTGGGATTTCCAAGAGTTCTCTTGTTGTAATGAGATTATCTCCGGGTGGGAAAGCTTATATTGTGACCGGACGAATGCCAAATACCAGTCCTTATACAATAGACGCTAGTTTCCTTGTAAATAAATGTAGTGGTTATTTGGAAGCTTTACCAAATTACAAATTTACCCCAACACTAAGTGGCTCTTGTCCTTCTTATAAAACAGATGTGAATACCGCAGTTCTGTCTAGTTCTTGTTTAAGTATTGTTGATAATTATGGGACCAATTGCCATACTCCAGTAATTTCTCAAGATGAGGAATTGGGTGAAGTAGTAGATAAAAAAGTAATACCAAGTGATTGTAAAAAGATTATTTTAAGTACTTTCAATTATTCTTCCTGTATTGCTCGTCATTCCTCTGATACTGATTTCTATAAGAAAAATTGGTATGTCTATCTAAACTACTCAGGTTTCCCCTTATATGCCTCCAGTCGCGCCACAATCACTCTTTATGATAATCTCGGCAAAGTAGTCGACACCTACTCCTACTAATCTCAAAAGGACTCCCCTTTAGTTAGCGAGTGGCAAAAGGGGAGTCCTTTTGAATAATTTTAAGAACATGCAGCGAAAATTCATATTTTCAGTTGATGAATATTATCACATCTACAATCGTGGAGTAGAACAGCGGATTATTTTTATTGATAACGCTGATCGTTATCGTTTCTTAAAATTGATGTACCTGTGCAATAGTCATCATCCAGTAAATCTAGTGGAAATATCAAAAGGGGAGTCCTTTCGGCATGAGCGAGGAGAACTTTTGGTTGATATTGGGGCTTATGTGTTGATGGATAATCATTTTCACTTATTGATTAAAGAGAGAGAGGCTGGCGGAATCTCTAAGTTTATGAGTAAGGTTTGTACTGGGTATTCGATGTATTTTAATAAGAGACATAAACATAGCGGTGTTTTGTTTCAGGGAGTATTTCAAGCTACACACATGGATACTGATCCACTTTTGGAATATATCTATTCATATATTCATCTCAATCCAGTTAAAATGATCGAGCCAGAATGGAAAGAAGAGGGGATTAAAAATTCAGACGAAGCAGTAAATTTCCTAGATGGTTATATATTTTCAAGCCATTTGGATTATAAAAATGATCAATTGAGGGAGTTAAGTCCGATTTTAAACAAAGAAGCTTTTCCTGAGTACTTTGGAACGAAGACAGAATTTATGGATATTTTGAATACCTGGCTGAGATTTCAAGAATCTGATGATGAAGATCTCAAAAGGACTCCCCTTTAGTGGACGAGTGTCAAAAGGGGAGTCCTTTTGAATAGTTGGGATAATATAAGTTTTTAGTTAGGGATTAGTGGTTATTGATTGTGAATGGTACAATGAGAAAAGAAAAAATAAAATTATTAAAATATCAAAAAGGGAAACCCTTTGTTTTATGCTAGTATGAAAATTAATAAAAAGAAAATTTGGTGGGGAGTATTATTGGCGACAATTATAGTCGCTTTTTTTGTATATAGATATGTAGATGATAGAAGAATTTTTGCCAAATTAGATCAAGGAGGCGTCGTAGATTATCCTGTTAGTGCTCGACAATATGAGGCATACATAAAAGATTTAGATGCGCGGTATAAAAATGATAGATATGGTAGTACGACACCAGAAGGGACACTGAGTCTGTTTGTAGAAGCTTTAAAAAATGAAGATGTTGATTTGGCTGCAAAATATTTTGTGTCAGAGAAACAAGTAAAGATGGTTGAAGATTTAAAAGCCGGGGTGAAGAGTGGTGGAGTAAAATCTTTAATAGGCGATTTAAGTAAGAAAAAGATAAAAAGTATACTAAGCGATTATCGGGTGAGATTTGAAACAGTTGATAGTAATAATAATTTGGAGTTTTCTTTTGATTTAAGACTCAATAAATTTACCGACAAATGGAAAATAGAAAGTCTATAATCCTTTGTCTATTATGTTTTTTTCCTTTTATTTCTTTGGCTTATGATGGAGTATCTACTCATCAGGCTTTGACCCAAGAGGCAATAAAATTGTTCCAGGTAAATTATCCTCAGAATACTTTTCCATTAGTAGAAATTTTGACGATAGAAAAAGGTTCATTTCAGGAAGATGATCCTGTGTCTCGTTGTCTTAATCATTTTTTTGATCCAATTCATAATGAGGGCATACTTTTTTATAGCTCTTCAAAAGATTGGGCACAAAATACTTTTAGTCAAAATAAATTTTTAGATGCATTCAATCCGTTTAAAGGTAGGTTCTCTTCCTCCATCGACTATACTTGGGAGCGGGGAATATATGATTATGTTCATGGAAATAAAAATAGGGGTCTAGAGGCACTTGGGCACGTGATACATTTAGTTGAAGATGCCTCAGTGCCTGATCATACTCGTTTAGATAATCACTACTTTGGTGGCCCTTATGAAGAATGGGCAAAGCGATTTACTAAAGTGAATATTGATATTGCCAATGGTTTGATTTTGAAAGGCGAGAAACCAATTTTATATACAGATTTAGATAGTTATTTTGATAATTTGGCAGAGTATTCTAATGGTAATTTTTTTAGTTTAGATACTATTTTTGATAAACGTTTTGTTTCTCCGATAATAAAAAAAGAAGAAACAGTGACTTTAAAAAGTGGTATTAACACAACCTTTGGTATGGGGGTTGATTCTGTTGGTAACAATTTTAGATTGGTTCAAATAAGTAGAATTAGAAATTTAGAGAATGATATCGTTAAGACTGATTATATTTTTGATAACGCTGATCACCTCATTGTCTCTGACTACTGGACTCTTCTCTCCAAACAAGCCGTTCTAAACGGTGCTGGGGTGATAAAACTTTTTTTTGATAAAGTTGAAGAGGAAAAGCAGACTAATGCTTTACTAAAAAAGAATAGAAGTTTTGTCACTAGAGCTTATGAAAAAAGTCTCGTAATGATTGATAATGTAACGGCAACTCTTGGATTTTTGGAGAGTAAGAAAACAGAGGTACCAGTTTTGTCTGTTATAAATACATCACCAATACAACCAGTGACAGTTGAAAGTGAAGTAGTTGTCATTCCATCGGTTATTCCATTGCCAGCGACTACTAATGAAAATTTAAATAGAATAGCGTTACTCAATCAGATTCTAATTTTACTCAGTCAATATTCTCAAACATTAGGAGCTATAAGTGTTAGAGATAGTCCTTTGGTTGAACAAAATTTATTGGTTCAGGGTTCTGTTTTACGTTCTGCCGGAGGACAGAGCTCTGGGAACAATCTTGGTGAAATTTCAGAAATGATAGATGAGATTACCCCTGAGTCTGACGATTCTATTGTTTTTATTGTTTCTCCTCCTCTAATTATTTTCCCGACGGATTTTTCTACTCCTTTTGCGACGACCAGTATTTTGTTTGAGGGGACTTCGGCTACGGGGACGATTATCTTAGTCGATTTTAATGGAGCGACTACAACGGTCGATGAGATGGGAAAATGGGAGTTACTGGTGGATGATTTGCCGATAGGTACGACAACGATTAATTTTATAGCACAAGATCTTTTTGGTAGTACTTCCACACCTTTATTGGTTGTTATTTTTGTAGAAACAGTAGAAGAAGTAATTGCGTCTAAATTGGACTTAGTAATCGAGGAGTGCGTTGGGGCAATCTTTAATGATATTTGTCTGGCAATTTGGACGGAAGATCTGCATTTTTCATGGACGATTAATCGGCCGGGGGAGTATACCTACGTTTTGAAAAATATAGAGTCGAGTGATGTTATTGCAACGACGACGGATGTGAGTATTGCTTTCAATTGGGATGACTATTGGCCACTGGAAGGGACTTATTATTTAATAGCTTATGATTTAGATGGGCAAGTTGTGGCCACTGCTACTTCGCCTGTGATTTTGATAAATAACACTTTAGTAATTAATGAAATCGGTTGGCGGGGGACTAGTGCGACTGACACACGTGAATGGATTGAGTTATATAATAATTATTCAGAAGAATTATTACTAGATGATTTTTCTATTAGAGATAAGGCTGGAAATACAGTCATCCAGCTATCCGGAACGATTCCAGCTCAAAGTTATTATCTTATTGAACGAGAAGATGACGCCGTTGTTTCTGATGTGGTAGCTAATTTTGTTTCCGATTTTTCTACAACAGTGGGGGAAGATGCTATCCCTGATGTTCAATTTTATTTGGAATTAGTAAGAAAAACAGACGATATTGAAAAGGTTTTTGATCAAACTCCCAATGACTTTAATCCTCAAGAATATTGTAAGGCAGATGAAGAGTGTCTAAGTTGGTATCAAAGTGTAGAACGTTGTTTTCCGGAAGAATCTGGTATTAGTCTACAAAATTGGAATATTGGTGATAAAGGTTGGCCTAATGGTCTAAATAGTGAAGGGTTAGAAATTCACGGCACTCCAGGTCAACGAAATGGCCATAATCGAGTATCTATGTATTAGTTTTTATTATAAATTTAAAAATATAAAGATATAAATATTTAAATGAATAAAAAGATAATTATTTTTTTATTATTAGTTTGTACTCCATTTTTGACCAGAGCCCAGGTTGTTCTAAATGAAATCATGTATGATTTGTCAGGGACTGACACAAAAAGAGAATGGGTAGAAATTTATAATACCGGGGCCAGTCCAGTGACAGTGGTGATTGGGGGTACTAATTCTGCTTGGAGATTTTCAGATGGTTCTCAACATGAATTAGGAGTAGTAAGTGGTAGCGTTATTATCCCTCCTGGAGAATATGGGATAATCACTAATGATAATACCGGGGCTGGTTTTCTGTTAGATTGGCCTAGTTTTTCTGGTAGCTTATTTAATAGTTCATTTTCCCTTAATAATACAGAAGATAGCTTGTCGCTGATGTCATCCAAAGATGGTGAAGTTTTAAGTTTGGCGTCTTATAACTCTAATCAAGGAGCAAAAGGTGATGGGAATTCTTTGCAACGCCAAGCAGGTGGTACCTGGATCGCTGCTTTACCGACTCCTGGGTTAGTAAATGCGACAACGGCTTATGTTCCACCTGATGATTCTGGTGATAATTCAGGAACAACTACGGCCACATCAACTCAAGAAGTGGTAGTGCCACCATCTGGAGATGGGGGAGTTTCTGTACACTCGAGTCAAGCGAATCTTACTAGTGTAGAAATAAAATCTCCTAGTGTGGGTGTTGGCCGAAAAAGATATGTAACAGTTGGCACTCCTATTACTTTTGATGCTTGGACTAAAGATACCGGCAGTTTATCTGGGAATTATTTTTGGTCATTCGGAGACGGTTCATCGGCGGTTGGAATAAAAACTTCGCATACTTATTTATTTTCTGGTATTTATAATGTCGTCCTCAATGCTAATTTTAACGGCCAAGAAGCCGTCTCCCGTACTTTCGTTAAGGTATTTAATCCTGAAATAAAGATCAAACAAATTGATACCACTGCTGGTTTTGTAGAGCTCGTTAATAATTCTACCGTCGAGACTAATTTATTTGGTTGGTATTTAGGTTGCGATAATAATTCTTTTTCTTTTCCCCGGGACACGATTGTTAGTTCTAAGGATAGTTTAAAAATACCGCTTTCCTTAACAAAATGTTCTGCCACCACGACTGACTGGAGTTTACTGACACAAAATGGAATAGTTTTGGCACAATATCAATCACCTAAAATTTCAGAAAACATTGAAGTTACTGATCGAGAAAAAACAATTTCTTTAATTAGACAAAGTATTATTTTGATTACTTCTGAGCTAGAGAAGAGGAAAAATCAATCAACTTTTGCTAATCGTGTAGAAAATTATGTTTCTCAAGTTGTGTCGGCAGAAGTATTCAATGGTCAAAATACTCCGGCGACTTCCTCAGAAATTGGAATAAATCCGAGTTCTCAAGTTGCGGGAGTTATTGTCTTAGATAAAGATCCGTTGCCTACAAATAAATCTTTTTTTTCTCGTTTGAAATCTTGGTTCGGGAGATAGGTGGTCAGATAAGATCCCCGGTCGAGTACGCCGAGGATGACAAATAAAAGAATGATTATGATATCAAAAGGGGAGTCCTTTTGATATACCGGAAGGGCCGCCCTTCCGGTATAGAAGAGCTGTTCAGTCATCTAATATTGCGGTATTATTAGATAGTTGATTGGCGGAATATCTTTGGTATGAAAACAATAAAAACATTTTTGACTGTCCTTGCTTGGTTGGCCACAATTTTTGCCATTATCTTTTTTGGTTTCTTTTATTTTTCTTCTCTTGACGATACCCAGAGTTGTGAAAAGATAAAAGTGGCTGATGACAAAAATGAATGTTTGGCGACTGTAAAATTAGACGTTACTTATTGTTCCAACATTACCGACGATAATCAAAGAGAGGATTGTTACTATTTTATTGCGGTACAGAAAAAAGACCCATCACTTTGTCCATCCGACGATGATATTGTTGAAGGCCGATGTATGGAAAGTATTTCTAGTGGGACAACTATTCCGTTGGATAAATCTTTTTTTGAGAAGATTAAAAATTGGTATGTGAGATAAACAAGTCTTTTTATTGTCAAGAAGGATTTTAAAACGTATAATATTTTTATGTTAGAATGTTTTGACTCTGATTTTTTTAAGATGACGGAGGGTTTTATTGCCATCATCGTTTTTGCTTTAGTTGGTTTTTTTATTCTTAGTTATGTAAATCAAAATGAACAATTGGAGGGGATAGTAGTGGCCACTTTTGAAGCGATAATAAAGTAGCCAAAGAGGGGGATTGGCGTAGTTTGACTTTTAGTTTCGTTTAAGTTATATTGTCCAAAGCCGTAGAAAGCTGGTGGCGACTCAAAAACGTCTTAATTATTACTTGCGATGATGGGATTCCCTAAGTCAAACGTTCTTGTTTGACCGGGCAAACCAGCAAAGCTGGTTTTAGCCGGCCGAGGTCGATAATTTGAAGCGGCTTTTTGCCGTTTTTGTTTTCCCTAAAAATGAAAATGAAGACGAGAAAGCCAAATTAAGAAAAATATAATGGCAATATCAAAAGATAAAAAAGTAGAAATCTTAGGCAAACTGAAAGCGGTTGCAGAAAAAGCCAACACAATAGTGTTTGTTAATTTTCATGCTCTGCCAGTAACTTTGGCTACGGAAATTCGTAAGACTTTACGTGAGAATAATGTGGATTATTTTGTTACTAAAAAGACCTTAATTAAAAAGGCTTTTGGTGAGAAAGTTTTTAGTGGAAGTATTCCCGAATTACCAGGAGAAATTGCTGTCGCCTATGGCGATGATCAGATTGCTCCAGCTAAGGGGATTTACGAATATCAAAAGAAAAATCCAGGATTGTTAAAAATCGTTGGTGGTGTTTTTGAGGGGAAATTTATGGACGCTCAAATGATGACCTCGATTGCCGCAATTCCTCCACGTGAAATTTTGTATGGTATGTTTGTAAATGTCATCAACTCTCCAATTCAAGGATTAGTGATGGCGCTTGATCAGGTTGCCAAGAAAAAAGAAGCAACTGCTTAATTAATTAAAATTTAACTTATTACTATGGAAGAAACAAATGATATCGATACTCCCGTAGCTGAGGAAGCCAAGGCCGCTCCAGTTAAGGAAGAAGCTAAAGAAGAGAAAAAAGACGTTGTTGTTCCTGCCAAGTTCAAGGATATCATCGAAAAGATTGAGGCCATGAGCGTTTTGGAACTTCACGAATTAGTAAAAATATTTGAAGAAAAATTTGGCGTATCTGCCCAAGCAACTGTTGTTGCTGGTGGCGCTTCTGCTGAAGCAGTTGAAGAAAAAGATTCCTTCACTGTTGTATTGTCATCTTTTGGAGAGAACAAGATTGGTGTAATCAAGGCTGTAAAAGAGGCTTTGGGTCTTGGACTTAAAGAATCCAAGGATCTAGTCGAAGCTGCTCCTACTAATGTAAAGGAGGGAGCTAAAAAAGAAGAAGCTGAAGCTTTGAAGAAAGCAATTGAAACCGCTGGCGGAAAGGTTGAGCTTAAATAAATCCTTCAAATAAAAAACCCGGATATCCGGGTTTTTTATTTGAAGGATTTATTTGGTGTTTGCACCTTGTGTTTAGAATTGGTACAATAATTAAAGTAAATGATCTTATTTAGCGATCATTTACTTCTTTTTTGATTAAAATCGTTAATTTTTGATAAAAATGTCTAATGGAATGGATGTTTTGAGTAAGATTTTTGGTAGCCTGAATAAGGTCAAAGTTTTACGTTTTTTCCTATTAAATCCAGACGTTCAATCTGATCTATCAGAAATTTCTTCTGTAGTTAAAGTTAATATTTCAGTTTTAAGAAAAGAAATAAATTTGTTAGAAAGTATAAAATTTGTTTCTCAAAAAATGGCGACCAGAACTAGCGCCAATGGAAAGATAAAACGTCGGGTTAAGGTCTGGCAGATGGACCCGAGTTTTCCCTTTAGTGTTGATTTACGGAAAATCCTTAATCACGATATTTTAGAAGACAGAATGAATGTTGCCAAAAAGTTTCGTGGCTGTGGTAGATTGAAATTGGTTATCCTATCGGGAATTTTTATGAATGATGCGAGTGGACGAGTAGATTTAACTGTAGTAGGGGATGACCTTAATCGCCGAGCTATAGAAAGGGTAATCCATAGAATGGAATCAGACTTTGGTAAAGAATTGAAATATGCAATTTTAGAAACGGAGGATTTTAATTTCCGTATGTTTAGCGGTGACAAATTTATCCGTGATATTTTTGATTATCCATTTGAATATTCTTTGAATAAATTAGGGATTTAAAAAAATGAGCAAGGCTCGTTTTTTAAAAGGTGAGCGAGCCTATTTAGCAGTACGAATGAGAGATATCCACAACTTTATGTAAAACTACCCCTATAGAGTAGTTTTACATGTTATTATATATAGTAATAATCGTTTCTTGAGAAGCTGTCAAAATTTAATAATTTTTATTAGTCTAATTTTATTTCTATGCCTTATGTTAATACCTGGAGTGATGTTTTAACACTATCATTTCAAAGTTTGTGGGTGAATGTTATTAGCTATCTTCCATATATCTTTATCGCGTTGATAATCTTTTTGGCGGGCTGGGTAACAGGAGCTGTTTTAGGAGAGTGGGTTGAAAAGATTATTAAAACATTGAAAGTTGATAAACTTTTGTCTCAGGTAGGGTTAAATGATGTTGTTGAAAAGGCTGGTTACCATTTGAACTCGGGAGCATTTTTTGGAGGGTTAGTAAAATGGTTTATCATTTTGGCTTTCTTGATGGCCTCTGTTGAAATTTTAGGTTTATCTCAAGTGAGTGCCTTTTTGCAACAGGTCATCGCTTATGTCCCAAATATTGTTGTCGCCGCTTTGATTCTAATTATTGGAGCTTTCTTCGCTGATTTCTTAGGTCGTTTGGTTGTCGCTTCTGCTAATGCTAGTGGAGTAAAGTCTAGTCGAATGATTGGCACTGTCATTCGTTGGGCAATTTGGATTTTTGCTTTTATGGCCGCTCTATCTCAATTAGGGATTGCTGCTTTTTTGTTCCAAACATTGTGGACCGGAGTTATTGCCGCCTTGGCTTTAGCTTTCGGCCTTGCTCTTGGTTTGGGTGGAAAGGATGCTGCCGCTCATGCAATAGAACGTCTAACAGGGGATCGCTAAATCTATCTAAAAACAACAAAAAATACCCGCCTAAAGTGGGTATTTTTTGTTGTAGACTAACGGTTTTTGTCTATGTTGACCCATTTAAAAAACATGTGATATATTATACTGGCTCAGGACATGGGGATAATTCTCTATATAATATAGTGCTTGCCCGCACTGCAAATTTGGCATTGTTTTTAAGTCTAGTTATGGTTTTGTAGGGCCTTTCAGATTAGTTATTTATGTGGATAAGTTTCATCAAAAATGACAAAAACAAGGCTTGACGCCAAAATTGATGTTCGGGCTTGACTCTCAGCTTCTTTTGAGTATAATAAGACACATTGGTTATATGAATAAATTAATCCTAACAAGTAAGCGGTCGTAGAATACAGACTCCTTTTATTAGGAATGTATCCCAGACCGCCCAAAGGCGGATTTTTTTTCTCCTAAATAAGCTTTGGCTAAAAAGGGGAATTCCCGGATGGATAGAAATTTGAAAACTTAATCCTGTCATGTTGCTGTATTTTGCACTGCCTTTAGGTGGTGTGGGGTCTTTTATGTAACAGAGACAGACTGACATTAAATCAACAAATTTGTTTGTAAGGTTTTTTTAAAATTTTGCAAACAACAGGAAAACAAAAAAGTGAAATCTGTATTTTCAAACCCGACGAAATTTTAAAGAAATTTTTTTGGGTAAAATGAGAAAGTGAGAAGTGGTTCTTATATTTCCTAATCGGAAATAAGAGTATATGGTGGATGCCTTGACTCCAAAAGGCGATGAAAGACGTGGCTTGGCTGCGATAAGTTTCGGGGAGGTGCCTAGCAACCTTTGATCCGGAAATGTCTGAATGGGGAAACCCTTCCGAGTAAACCTCGGAAATCTTAAGCTTGACTTAAGATGCGCACCCTGGGAAGTAAAACATTTTAGTACCAGGAGGAAAATAAACTAAATTAGTATTCCCCTAGTAGCGGCGAGCGAAAAGGGAGAAGCCCAAACCGACTGTAGCAATACATTCGGGGTTGTAAGGCAGAGATGTAGTTTACTAGAAGAGTTACAAAATAGTTAATTAGTTGAATGTGCTGGGAAGCACAGCCAAAGAAGGTAATGGCCCTGTAGATGAAAATTAACAATCTCTTTTATCTCTGTTCTTGAGTACCTCGAGGAACGACTGCCTTGAGGGAATCCGCCGGAACTAACCGGCAAGGCTAAATACTTTTGGAGATCGATAGTGAACAAGTACCGTGAGGGAAAGGTGAAAAGCAGCCCTATAAGGGCGTTGAAATAGATCCTGAAACCATATACTTACAAAGAGTTGGAGTCTGCCTTCGGGCGGATGACAGCGTGCCTATTGAAGAATGAGCCAACGAGTTGATGCATACTGCTTGATTAAACCCAGTAAAATCGGGTGAAGTCGAAGGGAAACCGAGTATGAATAGTGCGTTTCAACTTTTTAACTTTTCGCTTGTTAACTTAAGCGAAGGGTTGAGAAGTTGATTGTAATATGCATCAGACCCGAAGCGGGATGAGCTTGCCATGAGCAGGATGAACCCTTCAGAAATGAAGGGGAAGGTCCGAACCGTTTAGCCGTGCAATACTATCGGATGACTTGTGGTAAGGAGTGAAAAGCTAATCGAATTCCGTAATAGCTGGTTCTCTCCGAAATATCTTTTGGGGTAGCGTCGAGCGTACCTTCTGGGGGTAGAGCACTGGAAGAGTTGAATAGGGAGAAATCTCGTCAACTCTATCAAACTCCGAATACCAGAAGTAAATTACTCGGCAGTCAGACTGTGGGCGCTAAGGTCCATTGGTCAAAAGGGGAACAGCCCAGATCTCCAGTTAAGGTCCCTAAATCTATGCTAAGTGCACTTAAGAAGGTGAAATTTCTCTGACAATGAGGAGGTTGGCTTAGAAGCAGCCATCCTTTAAAGAAAGCGTAATAGCTCACTCATCAAGAGATTTTGCGTCGCAGATTATCGGGGCTAAGCATAGTACCGAAACTGAGGGTTTTATCTGTCTTCGGACAGATGGAGCGGTAGGAGAGCATTTTGTGCCGCTGTGAAGCTGAACGGTGACGTTTGGTGGAGCGCACAGAAGAGAGAATGTTGGCACAAGTAACCACAATGCGGGTGAGATCCCCGCACGTCGAAAGAACAAGGATTCCTTGGCAATGGTAATCAACCAAGGGTTAGTCGGGCCTAAGCCAATGACGAAAGTCGCAGGCGATGGACACATGGTTAATATTCCATGACTTCTGTACATTTCTATGGAGAGACGGAGTTTAGTATGTCTGGTGCATAATTGGATTTGCATTCGTGCTGTCAGGAGGGCTTTTAGGCAAATCCGGAAGCCAATACTCCAAGCAGAGCGAGAATTTCAAGGGCAACTGCGAGAAATCAGACAAAGCAAGCTTCCAAGAAAAGCTTCTAAGATTATGTGTATAGAAACCGTACCGCAAACCGACACAGGTGTTCAAGTCGAGTAGACTAAGACGAACGAATGAAAGATCCTCAAGGAACTCGGCAAAAAAGCGGCCGTAAGTTCGCGATAAGGCCTGCCCCAATTTATTGGGGCCGCAGCTAAAGTATCCCTGGCGACTGTTTATCAAAAACACAGCTCCCTGCGAACTCGCAAGAGGAAGTATAGGGGGTGACGCCTGACCAATGCCAGAAGGTTAAATAAGACTGGTGATGTCGCAAGACTGAGCTGGTTTTATAAGCCCTGGTGAATGTCGGCGATAACTATAATCGTCCTAAGGTTTTCGATTGGTTCAAATGAACAAATCGAAAAGAATTGGGACGATTATAGCGAGTGGATAAGGATGAAAACAATGCGCTACCTTAATAAAATCTAGCCAAATGCTGGAAAATCTGTGGATAAAATCCTCAAGAATCCGAAGCTACTATGGTATAATTATTCCATATGGAAATTAAATCAAGTAAAAATGCTCTCGGTGCAGATAATCAGCAGGAAAGATTAAAAATTGAGTCTTGGATAACTGGATTCACAGATGGAGAAGGGTGTTTCTCGGTCAGTTTTATTAAAAATAAAACGGCTAAAATTGGTTGGCAGATTTTTCCGGAGTTTGTAATAACTCAAGGAGAAAAAAGCTTGCCGGCACTGGAGATATTCAAAAAATATTTCAGGTGCGGAAACATTTATATCAATAAACGACATGATAATCATAATGAAAACTTATATCGTTATTGTATTAGATCTATTGGTGAATTAGATAAAAAAGTTATTCCTTTCTTTGAACGACATAAATTACAAACTTACAAAAGAAACGATTTCGTTATTTTTGCTAAGATTGTAAAGATGATGTCTTTTCAGAAGCATTTTTCTCAAAGTGGAGCGGTTAAAATCGCTAAATTAGTGGAAAAAATGAATCGGAAGAAAGCTTCTCAATTTTTAAAATCCTCAGAGACTATACGCTAGAATCGCAAGTTTGCGATAAGATATAGTCCGAACTTTATGGCGACATAAAGAATGATCCAGAAATGTGGTCATCGTTCCAATAAAATGGAATTGTAACAAGATTGAGCGCAATTCCTTGTCTGGTAAGTTCAGACGTGCACGAATGGCGTAACGACTGGGGAACTGTCTCGAGGATTTATTCGGTGAAAATACAGTGGGGGTGAAGATGCCCTCTTCCTGCAGCTAGACGAAAAGACCCCGGAAGCTTTACTATAACTTGATATTGAGTATACGTTTTTATTGCGTAGCATAGATGGGAGGATTTGAAGCGATGATTTTGGTTGTCGTGGATCCAACAGTGAAATACCATTCTATAAAGAGGTATATTCTAACTTGTCCGGAAAAAACGGACAAAGACAGTATCTGGTGGGTAGTTTTGGTGGGGCGCTATCCTCCTAAAGAGTAACGGAGGAGTCTATTAAGGTTGGCTAGGCGCGAATGGAAACCGTGCCGATAGTGTAATGGCACAAGCCAGCTTGACTGCAAGTCGTACATGACGAGCAGGGGGGAAACCCGAGCATAGTGAACCGACGGTCCACGTTAGATGTGGCCGAAGATTAACGGATAAAAGCTACTCCGGGGATAACAGGCTAGTTCCGCCCAAGCGTCCATAGCGACGGCGGAGTTCGGCACCTCGATGTCGGCTCAACTTATCCTGGGGCTGGAGAAGGTCCCAAGGGTTTGGCTGTTCGCCAATTAAAAAGTTACGTGAGCTGGGTTCAAACCGTCGTGAGACAGGTTGGTCTCCTATCTGCTGCAGGCGTTGATATTTGAGAAGACTTGCTCCTAGTACGAGAGGACCGGAGTGAACTGACCGCTGGTCTGAGAGCTGTCCCGCCCGGGGCACTGCTCTGTAGCTATGTCGGGAATGGATAACCTCTGAAAGCATCTAAGAGGGAAGCCACCTTCAAGATAAGATATCGTTATGAGACCCGTAAGAGATGATTACGTTGATAGGCTTTAGGTGTAAGCACAGTAATGTGTTCAGCCGTGAAGTACTAATTCGTCCATCCGATTAGGAAATGTGAGAAGCACTTTTCTTTTTTCATTTACCTGCCTAAGTTTTTGCAAAAGCAAAAATTTTGGTAGGTTTACCCGAAAAAATTTCTTTGAAATTTCGTCGGGATACGGAAATCACAGATTTCACAACAACGCAGCTAAATTTGTTTGAATAAACCCGACGAAATTTTTTTTCGAAAATTTTTCCGGGTAAGTGTCAGTCGTCTAAGAAATTAGATGGATTAAGAAAAAAATTGTACGTAGGTACGATTGGTTTTAAAATATAATAATCGAATTTTTTGTTTTGGTGGTTTAACCCCAGTAGTACAGCAGAGCTGACTACGGGGCAGGCGCCCAGACAAATCGGGAACATTCCGAAAACAGAGAAGCATGCCCAGTAGTAAAATTGAAAATTAAATAAATTTAAACATTTTGTTTCGGTGGTTTAACGCCGGGGTCACACCTCTTACCATTCCGAACAGAGAAGTTAAGCCTGGTAGTAGCGATGGTACTTGTAAAGGGAGAGTAGCTAACCGCCGGAACAAAGCGTTTAAATTTTCAATTTTTATTGCTGGGTTAAGCCTAGTAGTAGCGATGGTACTTGTAAAGTAGGAATGAAAAGCAAACTGTTTTGCTTTTCATCCGATGCCACGTAGTAGGCAATCGCCGTTGTGAGCTTGCAAGCAGGCGATAGGGATAGCTAACTGCCAGTACAGAGATTTCAATTCAAAAAACTGCTAAACGCGGTTTTTTGTTTTTGGTGGCTGTGATATAATATCGTTAATATGACTTGGGCACGCAAGAGACAAGTAATGTATCTTTCGATAATTTTCGGTATTTTTGCGGTTATTATTCTTGGTTTATACCTTATTTATAAACCAGTTCCAACTTGTTTTGACGGCAAAATGAATCAAGATGAAATAGGAGTGGATTGCGGAGGTACTTGTTCGAAAGCTTGTTCTAGTCAGCTTATCCCTTTAACGATTTGGTGGACGAGAGTTTTTCAAACATCTAAGGGTATTTATGATGTGGCTAATCTAGTTGAAAATCAGAATGCCCAATTTGGTGTACGAAAAATAAGTTATACATTAGTCATTTATGATAAATTTAATGTTAAAATTGCGGAAAGATCAGGAGAAACTTTTTTCAATCCACAAGAGAAATTTGTTATTTATGAACCAAATATAGATACCAAGGAACAATTTGCAGATAGAGCATTTCTTTATTTTGATGATACTGCTGTATGGCAAAAAATGAAAATTACTCCTCCAATGATTTCGATTGGAACAAAGGATTATGTCAATGTTCCTCAGCCAAGACTGCAATCTAGTGTGACTAATAATTCCTTAGACACTATTCGGGCAACTAAATTTGTTGCAGTGTTGTCTGATCAGAATGGAAATGCTTTGGCGGCTAGTCAAACATTGATAGATGTTTTGGCCGGGAATGAAAATAAAGAATTGAATTTTACTTGGCCAACACCCCTAACTCAAGCTCCATCAATTATTGATATTTATCCTAAACTGAATTTGTTTAATGATGGAAATCTTGAGTAATGAGGAGCGTAGTTTTTGAGTTTTGATAAATAAAAATAGATTCTTCCGGCTTTTTTGTCTCAAATTTCTCGCGACCTTGTCAAAATATTTTAAGTGAATCATTAGATTTATGTTTTTGCGTCCAAGACGTGAATCTACTGATTCAGGACACAAAAGCCCCGAATTTACTGATTCGGATATGATTTTTGTGGTGCAAAAATCAGGAATGACAATATAAAGTTAGTGCATTTTATATAATATGATTTGGTTTAAAAAAATTACAGGAATTAATCTAGATTGGACACTTTTTTTGTCTACATTACCTTTGTTGGTCGCTGGTTTGGTGACAATGAGTTCGTTTAGTGGTCAGAATTACTTTTTTGAACGACAACTCACATGGATTGGTGTTTCATTGTTAGTATTTTTTGTTTTTAGTTCTATTGACTGGCGTTTTTTACGTCGGAGTGAAGTAGTTACTGCTCTGTATGTATTAACTTTAATAGTTCTTTCTTTATTATTTTTTGTCGGACAAATTAGAGGATCACAAAGTTGGTTTTCGATTGGTGGTGTATCACTGCAACCGGCTGATTTTACTAAGCTCGTCTTGATTATTGTACTCGCAAAATATTTTTCTCGACGACATGTCGAAATTGCCAATATTCGCCACATTATTATGTCTGGCGTATATACCTTTTTACCCTTTGTTTTGATTTTGATCCAACCAGACTTTGGTTCGGGTATGATTATATTTTTTATCTGGCTGGGGATGATCATGGTTTCTGGTGTGTCTAAAAAACATTTATTCACTGTGGCTGCTCTTGTGTTTGTATCTTTTTCTTTTGCGTGGTTATTTATTTTCGCTCCATATCAAAAGGCGCGAATTTTAACTTTTATCCACCCGCTCGCCGACATTCGTGGAGCAGGGTATAATGCTTTTCAATCTCAAGTGGCGGTAGGCTCGGGGCAAATTATAGGTAAAGGGGTGGGATATGGGACACAGTCTCGGTTGTCGTTTTTGCCGGAATATCAAACTGACTTTATTTTTGCCGCTTTTGCTGAAGAATGGGGACTGGTTGGTGTGGTGCTCGTTTTTCTAATGTTCGGATTGATTATTTGGCGATTGATGGAAAACGCTAGAGTGGGAGCAACCAATTTTGAGACATTATTTGCTATGGGTTTAGCAATTATGTTTATGAGTCATTTTATTGTGCACGTGGGAATGAATGTGGGTTTACTTCCTGTTACTGGGTTACCACTACCATTTTTATCCTATGGTGGATCACATCTTTTAGCGGAGTTTGCAGGATTGGGGATTTTGATGGGGATGAGAAAGTATAGTTTGGCTTATCACCGCGATGACATGAAAAATGAGTTTCTTGGCCCGCAATGAGCCTTCGGCGCAGATATGATTTACGTCAGAATTTGTTAATTCTGACGCGATTTTTACGCTTAAAAATCGCAACCGGGAAACTCTGAGCTGAAAAGGATAGCCTTGCTGGCTATTTTTGGTTATTATTGATTTTTTATTTTAAAAAGAAAAAGGGCGAACCAAGAAGGTTCGCCCGAAATTAAAAACAAGAATCAGTTACTCGAAAAAGACTTTGGGAGCGAGGCCGTGGCCACGGTTTTCTCCCAAGTTTCGGGAGATGTCATTGACTTCGTCGAGACTGGTTGGCATCAGCACGATTTGAAGTACTGTGCCTCGGAAATTATTGAAACCAATGGCATTGGCCGTAATGACTGGTGTTCCTACGATATCCCGTGACTCAGACATCTCGTAGGCGACAATATCGACCCCTTTTCCGCTGAGGTCATTTGCGCTCATCGCCACCGTATTCTTTACGACGCGATTTAGGCTAAGTTCCCCTCCCGATCGTCCCCATCGAAAATCTGAATAGAGGACAATACCGGTACCGTTGTAGCCTCCACCATCAGTGGCAGGTACTTGGAGAATCCCAGATATTGTGTTGTGGGATATGACGTTCTCTGTCACCTCACCGCCGTTGTAGACGCCGACGATGATTCCGATTCCTCCACCATTGCGGGCTTTTAGACCTAGAATGGAATTGTGGCTGATCTCCCAGCGGCTGCCCCCCCAGTTCGTGATACCTTGAACGGGATTCTTTAGGGTGTTCTGAGTAATGGTCACATCATCAATGACGAGGCTGCTAATAATCGGCAGATCCACTTCAAACGTAAGATGTGAAATGGTTGCGCCATTCGAGCCGTCCAACATCCTGAACCCAATTACCATCCCAGACGCGTGTGCTGGGCCGGAGTCAATAATGGCACCATCGGCGCCCTTGATTTCGACTGATTTCGTGATGAGAGCTCCTGCGTGGTTGCCGGCACTCACAGTGATCTTGTCGCCATTTATCACTGCTGTGCTATCAATAGCAGCCTGGATTGTTGGGAAATCGCTCGGGACTTCCCAACCGGCGGCTATTACAGTCATAGTGATTACCAAAAACAGACTTGTTAAAAGCATGATCCGTTTCATTTGTAGATTCCTCTTTCACAAAAATGCGGTCATCCAAGATGACCGGAACCACTTGAACAGTGAAAAATACTGATCCTCCTTGTTTATTGAGTTGTTTTTTGTAAAGACCTTTTACTTTGAATAGTCTATCACATTGTTACTGGCCTGTCTAGAGTAAACGGTAATGTGCACACACATATGGCACTTTTTGCTAGATTAGTAATTAATGACCATCCATATGCCAAAAGACGTGCAAGAAGAGCGATATCGCTGGATCAAACCCATTCTCGACCGAGAGCTCAAGATC
>Ga0247841_10000171_pt1 | contig 177458 bp, 88 predicted proteins | sample LaCruzMarch2015__2_FD_192410 | JGI IMG/M metagenome (GOLD analysis project Ga0247841, IMG submission 192410) | Freshwater microbial communities from meromictic Lake La Cruz, Castile-La Mancha, Spain - LaCruzMarch2015_18m | ecosystem: Environmental > Aquatic > Freshwater > Lake | place: Spain... | reverse complement strand
CTCGCCGCTACTCTGAAAATAGATTTCTCTTTCTTTTCCTCCGGGTACTGAGATGTTTCACTTCCCCGGGTATCGCTCCCTTACCCTATGTATTCAGATAAGGGTATTGCAGTATTACCCACAATAGGTTGCCCCATTCGGAAATCCCCGGATCAAAGCCAGTTTGCGGCTCCCCGAGGCTTATCGCAGCTTACCACGTCCTTCATCGCCTATCAGTACCTAGTCATCCATCATAAGCCCTTTGTAGCTTGACCACATATTAATTCGATAGTCTAACTCGGCATTACTGATTCTACTATTACATGTTATTCAATTGTCAATGAACAATTACCTTGAGCTTCAAGGCTCAAGACCAAAAGCTCTAATCAATATTAAAGATTTTGGTCTACAGCCTTAAGCGCTTCAGCAGATTTGGTGGATCCACCCAGACATTTTGCGAATCAAAATGGCTGGCGAGATCTCGCCAAAAATTTTGCTTTATAAAATTTTTGGTGGACCTGAGCGGGATCGAACCGCTGACCTCATGCTTGCAAAGCACGCGCTCTCCCAGCTGAGCTACAGGCCCGGCTAGTCAACAGTTCACAGCTGACAGTTCACAGAAAAATTTAGATTTTTATCTCTATCTGTCAACTGTCAACTAACTGGTGGGCCCAAGTGGAGTCGAACCACTCACCTCCGCGTTATCAGCACGGCGCTCTAACCAGCTGAGCTATGGGCCCGAATTTGCTTAGCAAATTCGATCTTTAGCCCCAATTTATCGGAGCGAAAGACCTTCGCCGTTCGTGATTCGTTGCCCGCATTTTATTTACGAATTACGAATCACGAACTACGAAACCCATCGTGTAAACACGCGGATATTCAAATAATTAATAGCCAGACGTAACGGAAAAGTTACGATTTAACCTTCTTTACTATCCGTCTCCACTAAAAACTTAACGTTTTTAGTTTCACCGGACTGTGGGTCAGGTAAAACCTTTGCAAATTCGCCCGAGGGCAAATTTGGCTCCTTAGAAAGGAGGTGATCCAGCCGCACCTTCCGATACGGCTACCTTGTTACGACTTAGTCCTCCTTGCCAACCACACCTTCGGCGCCTCCATCCCTTGCGGGTTAGGTCAGCGACTTCGGGTGCAGTCAACTCAGGTGACTTGACGGGCGGTGTGTACAAGACCCGGGAACGTATTCACGGCACCGTGTCTGATATGCCGTTACTAGCGATTCCAGCTTCATGAGGGCGAGTTGCAGCCCTCAATCTGAACTGAGGCCGGCTTTTGGGATTAGCTCGACATTACTGTTTTGCAGCCCGCTGTACCGACCATTGTAGCACGTGTGTAGCCCAGGACGTAAGGGCCGTACTGACTTGACGTCATCTCCACCTTCCTCCAGCTTATCGCCGGCAGTCTCCTTAGAGTGCCCGGCCGAACCGATGGCAACTAAGGATGATGGTTGCGCTCGTTGCGGGACTTAACCCAACATCTCACGACACGAGCTGACGACAGCCATGCAACACCTGTATACATGTCCCGGAAAGGAGGTCTCTACTTTCATAGAGATTTCATGCACTTTTCAAGCCCTGGTAAGGTTCCACGTGTAGCGTCGTATTAAACCACATGCTCCACCGCTTGTGCGGGTCCCCGTCAATTTCTTTGAGTTTCAACCTTGCGGCCGTAGTCCCCAGGTGGATCACTTAATGTGTTAACTTCGGCATGGAGCCCTAAGGACCCCACACCAAGTGATCATCGTTTACGGCTAGGACTACCAGGGTATCTAATCCTGTTTGCTCCCCTAGCTTTCGTGTTTCAGCGTCAGTTTTGGTCCAGAGAGCCGCTTTCGCCACTGGTGTTCCTCTCGATATCTACAGATTTCACCCTTACACCGAGAATTCCACTCTCCTCTCCCAAACTCAAGACAAGCAGTTTCGAATGCAGTTCTTTAGTTAAGCTAAAGTATTTCACATCCGACTTACAAGCCCGCCTACACACCCTTTACACCCAATAAATCCGAACAACGTTTGCCCCCTCCGTATTACCGCGGCTGCTGGCACGGAGTTAGCCGGGGCTTCCTCTCACAGTACAGTCAGCCCACAGGGTTATTCACCCATAGGACGTTCTTCCCGTGTGACAGAGGTTTACGATCCGAAGACCTTCATCCCTCACGCGGCGTCGCATCGTCAGGCTTTCGCCCATTGCGAAAGATTCTCGACTGCAGCCTCCCGTAGGAGTCTGGGCAGTGTCTCAGTCCCAGTGTGGCTGACCATCCTCTCAGACCAGCTACCCGTCAAAAGCCTTGGTGGGCCGTTACCCCGCCAACTAGCTGATAGGACATGGGCTCCTCTTCAGACGATAGGCCTTGCGGTCCCCATCTTTTACCACAGCTCCATGCGGAGCCGTGGTCTTACCCGGTATTAGCACTCCTTTCGGAGTGTTATCCCCGTCCCGAAGGTAGATTACCCACGCATTCCTCACCCTTTTGCCGCTATCAAATCAAGTCTCTTGACCTTGCGGCCTCAAAACTCAATAAGATCGCTCGACTTGCATGCCTTAACCACGCCGCCAACGTTCGTTCTGAGCCAGAATCAAACTCTCCAAAAACAATTAACGTAACTCAGACCCGTTAGTCTGGCTATTTAATTTAGAAAGAACAAAAGAACATAAAAAAAGGCACCGAGACGATGCCTTTTTTCACATCCTCCCTTAATAATGATTTTAATTATCTTATCAAGGAAACCTATTCAATAAACTAACCTCTTTAGAGGAATTAAAAGTTTACCACAGGAAAACCTGATCGTCAAGAGGAAATTTTCAAATGAACGACTTGCTCAATTAGTGTTTGCTAATATACCATTAGCCCCTGCGCCTGTCAAGAACTTTTTTTAAAATTATATAATAACCTGATTTATATTCTACTTACGGAGTAACCTGCGAATTCGGATTTTATTTTTGCCTATTTTTTACCATCTTTATAGCTCATTCCTATGAGCTGCATTTAATATTAGCGTAGATTCTGCGGGTAAGTCTGCTTTTCCAGTAACTTGGTCTAGAGGCTCGACGTCTTTTCTTTCAGCAACAGAAGAGGCCTTGTCACCTTGTTCTATGATCCATGGGTTAACTGGTAAAGTACTCAAAAACTCTCTCAATGCCGCAATATTTTCTTCTTTATGGGAACTCCAGCCATAAGTAACAGCAAATCCTCCTACAAGAGCTCTGCCTTCTCTAATCATATCCGCTATCTGCTGAATAGCTAAAGGAGCCCCTATCGCTAATATATTATCACATTCCAATTTAGTAAGTGAATGTCGCGGAAATACCTTTATGTTCCCTGATTGAGTTCTTATATCAAAGTAGGCCTTTTCGCCTACTTCATGTATAGAGATATCGTCCATTGCTGATTTTTCAACTATCTTAATTACTTCATCTCTATTTAATGCTTCCATTCCTAATTTTTCCACAAATCCAATGAGACTAGGCGTAGAGGTCGTAAAAGAGGCTGGACACGTAAGGATGCATTCAGAAAGATTAGACAACCTTTCCATATCTTGTAATAATATGAGCAGCATAACGCCGCTTAACCTTAATTTCTCAAAACCATCTGTTAATTGGTCATCAGCGATAGAAAAATACAATAGAGATGGTTTTCTTTCTGCATCTACGCTCCAATAAAAATGCATCAATGGCTTTGTTTTGTAAGCATCTGCCTGTCTATCAAATAATAAATATATATACATATCTTCTTTATTCAAATTATACGACGCTCGCACTATTTGATATATTCTATTTCCTATCACTATGGTTCCTAAATACCTCTCGAAAGTAGGTTGGCTTAAGTCCATTGGGGCTTCGCCACTTAATCCGTCCTTGTGTTGCATGAGATATTCTCCAATATTTTCTGCTTCCTGCGTCATTTCATCGCTTCCAAATGAATATGGCAATACTCTTCTAAAAAGCCTGATAGCCTGGTTAGAATCTTCAACAGGCGCTTTTATCCTAGAGACTTCCTCATGTTGAGGTAAAACTATACTAGGTTTAAAAATTGCCGTACTTGCAGTCAAGCCTAATAAGCCAAAGGGAAACACCCCTAAATTTTGGGTTATATTATTATAAGAAAACTCTACTGGAATAGGCGCAGGTGAACCTATCTCCCCGCCTAACACCCCTAATACAGCAAGAGCTGCTAATATTAATCCGCCAATAACAATAAACCATCCAGCAGTAGTGGCCCAGTTACCTGAACTGCCTGACTCTTCTTTTGATTCTGGTTCTGGCTTAGGAGCTGGCTCTGACTCGCTCTCTTTTTTGCTCCCCCCGCCTCCAAGCAATGCAGAAAGCAATAAAAATGCGACTACTGCAATAGCAATTACAGGAAGGGCTGAAGATAGAAATGCTATTAAAGGGCCTATAATAACTGAGCCCAAAGCAAATACTGCAACTATGCCAATCAATATAATTATGAATCTCGCTCCCGTATTCCCCTCTATCCGCGTTCCTTTGGGAGTACTCTCTTTGATCTTTTTAAGATCTTTATTATCCCAATCTTTTGCTAAAATAAAGGCAAGAATTATCAATACTAATATGCCGAAACCTACAAAACCATATAAGTTCGCTTCATCTGCTGCATTGCTAGCTCTTGCAACAGGCACTATCCCAAGTAAAAGCATTAATGATAATAATGCCGAACGTGAAAATATCCCTGGAATAGATATTTGCCTGGCATTCATATTTTTATACATACTTATATCTATCTGCGAAGCTAACTCAGTATCCAAGAAACCTATTGCTCCTAATACAACTTCCCTATTAGGCCATTTTGCAAAAGATTTTCCTATGCCTTGCGCAATCTTTGCTTGTTTTTTAGGATCATTAAAAGTAGCTAAATACGCTTTTATATTATTACCCAACGCATCTTTTCCTACTGTATCTAGAATAGCTTGCGCATATTCTGTTTCGCCTTTAGAAATCAGCCAGTCAATAACTCCTTTAAATATATCAAAAGAAATCCAGTCTAATCTCAACAAATCTTCCCCAAACCTTGTTTCTTTTGTAATTTTTTTATCGCTTAAAATAATTTTTCCTATAGCACTTGGGCTCATATTATTCAACATAATTGCTGTGCTTTCGATGGACTCTGCTTGCAATCCTATAACATTTCTTATTAAATACACTGCATCTTCAGAATGTTTATCGCTTGTAATAAGCCCTATACCTTTTGCAATTACCCAGAGGATTCTGACCCCGCTTACGTATTTAACCAACTTCTTATCATCAGAAGATTGCCTATTCATAAAATTATCTTCATATGTCATTTGACTTATTACCATTGCAATCTGCCTTGGCAAATGACCGCAGAGATTCTCTGCGTAAGCAAACACCACTTCTAACGGCGCAGTAATACTGGGATTTACAACTGGCAGGCCTTTAGCTAATTCATCCATTTTCTTAATTAACTTAAAGAATTCATATATATTTTCCGGTTTTATAAATTTTACCCCTAGACTCGCTAATTTATCCAATGCGCTAGCTACATCAACAATAGCTTTAACAGCGAGAACTCCAAAACCTGGAGATTGTCTTTCATAATGAGCAGCGTAATTATTTACATCTCCGTAAGCCCCAATAAAACTATTAATAACCTCTGCTTTTATAATAAGAGAATCTACATCGCCTACGCATCTCTTCAACCCTTCTATTACTAATAAATTATGCTCCGCCAGGCTTAACCTCCCAACGAATCCCTGTTTTAAATAATTCTCTAGAGCCCAAACAGCTTCTTCTAAAACATCTTGTCTATTATATGCCCTCATGCTTAATAAAATACCGTATAGCTCCCTAGCTCCTAATAGTAATACGTCCAAATCATCCCATGTCCCTAATTTTATGCCTTCCAGAGACATTTGTTCAAATGCCTTATCTGAATTAGGCATATCAAATACTACGCTCCCGCCTCTACGTATTATTTGCATAATCTCTGCTTCTACTCCATGCGCGACTTCCGCCCTAAGCTTTAAGCCTACAAATAAGTTTACAACTTTTATAACTGCTGCTCTTTCTTCCTCTGGAAGCTGCGATATAGCATAGATCAATCCGCTATAATCGCTCATTTTTTTATTATCTGCAGCCATAATTACTTCTTCGCGGGCCTTCTTAGAATCAGGCAATTTCTTAAAAAGATCTGCTGCTATGCCAAGTTCTTTTCTTATTAGATAATCTACAACAACTTGAGCTATTGACTGGCCTTTTTGGACAACTACAGGAGGGTTATAAGCAGTATCTATACGGCCGACTAGTCGTGCCTTAAGGCTATTTCGCCTTGCAGGTTCTACTCTATTAGCAATATCCAACGATAATACAAGTAAAGACCCTCTAATAGCAGGCAATAATGTTGATAATGCCTGCTTGATAGCTTGGCCAGCGCTTAGTACAGCTGTAATATCTTGTTGTTCAATAAAACCCTCGGAAAGCTTGCTAGTTTTTAAATCTTGGTGAAATTGATTTTTCCCTATTGAGCGCCATGCGCTAGCCCTGTCTGTGCCTCTTGCCATTTCAAACCCTGCTGTCCTGGTAAATTGAGCTGCTGTTTCTGGCGTTACGCCAATTCTCTGCGCCAATGCCAGAATTGCCTTTTGGCTTATATCGAAAAGCATCCAGATATTCTTTCTGACATATTCAACATTTACGCCATATTTATTAAGCGCTGATTCTTTATCTTTAAGCTTTTGCATTAATTCATCAATTTTTTCTGAAATCACGCCTCTAAGCGCAACCGCAAATCTTTTTGAACCATTTATATCTACTGTTTGCATAACTCCCATAACCACACCTTTTGTCTCCCTACTACTATCTCCTGATTCAGCTAAATCAAGCCCTATCTTCAATCTGTTTATAGTGCTCCATTCTGCGCCTTTCCATTTTGTTTCAAGAGCTTTTTTGTCCTCTTTTATATTTATCAAAGCCCTTTTTGAAAAAACTATAATACTTATCTCTAATATTACAGTTGAAACAATAGCTATAAAGCTCTCAACAAAATCTGTATCTTCTATAAACTGCACTGCGAGATATGGCAACAAAGGAATCAATATAATTCTAGCTAAAATAATTCCTATCCTAAAAATATTTAAGCCATTAATTTCATGCCTAGTCTTTTCCTGCTCTTCTAATTGCCTTTCAAGAAATCTTGCTTCAGTGCCTGCCTGTTCTCTAGACTCTCTATATTTCAATCCTGGCCCGCCAATTCCTCCTATTATTCCAAAAGCCGCAAGAGGTAAGAGCAGCAAAGTTGTTATCCAAACTTTTTTAGCGCCATTGGTTTTCTTAGCTACAGGCGTTACTTTATGCTCTACAGGTTGCGCAACAGGAGCTTTTAAAGCATCTAAAGCAGCGCCAACTCTATCTGAAAGAGCAGCCGCTGGAGTATTGCCTATACCTGATGTTTCAAGATCTGTTAGCGCTTTATCATCAAGGTGTCTTATGGACCCTTTATCCGCAAACCCCATAGGTGGCCTCAATTTATTATTAAAGCCTATTAATAATTCTGACAAAGGCTTAGGATCAGAAACGTATTCTTTTCTTGAAATAGGAGAGAAATCAGTAGCCCAAGCTAGATCATATGCAATAAAAGCCATTACCAAAGTTACTGATATTATTTTTAACCATGTTTTGCCTTGCCAGTATAACATTAACTGCTCCTTGATGCTTAATATTAACCATCAACGCTCTAAAATATACTATTATGTAAAGTATATCACTAATTTAATATATTTTCAATTGTTTTTATAAGTTTTTATTTATTTCTAAATTTTCATATTTTTATAATAAATAGTTATATAAGGCATGATGCTACATCATGATAAGGATATTTTGTATATTGCTGTTTTGTTGATATTTTTCTACTTGAATATTACTTTCAGGAAGCGCTTTTTACCTACTTTGATGCAGTATTCTTTGGAAGGCTCTAATTTAGAATCTAATTCTTTTACCCTTTTATTATTTACTTCTATAGCGTCCTGTTCGATAAGCCGCTTGTATTCGCCTTTACTTGAACAAATATTCTCTCCAACTAAAAAATCGCAAAGCTTATCGCATTTAAACGCCTTTGATTCTAATTTTAACTCTGTAAATGGGTCTCTCTTCTGAAATTTGTTCTCAAAATCCCTCAAGGCAATATTGCCGGCTTCTTCTCCGTGATATTGGCTTACTATATTCCTGGCCAGCCTCTTCTTTGCCTCCATCGGATGCATCTTCCTGGTATCATCCAGATTTTCATCTGTTAATAGCTCATAATATTGAATCATCAGCTCATCCGAGATAGACATAATCTTTCCAAACATCTCTTCCGGCTTTTCATCTATGCCTATATGATTGCCATAAGACTTACTCATCTTGTTTACGCCGTCAAGGCCTATTAGAAGAGGGGTCATTATAACTACTTGCGCTTCCTGGCCAAAATCTTTCTGAAGCTCCCTACCCATCAAAAGATTGAATTTCTGGTCAGTGCCTCCGAGTTCAACATCCGCCTTAAGCTCGACTGAATCATATGCCTGCAGAAGCGGATACATAAATTCCAGGAAGCTTATATCCTTGCCTGATTTATAGCGCTCGCTGAAATCCGCCCTGGCTAAAACTTGAGAAACAGTGGTATGCGCCATTAATTCAAGCGTATCTTTAAGCGTCATCTTAGCTAACCACTCGCTATTGAATACAATCTCTGTTTTTTTCTCGTCCAGTATTTTGAACGCCTGTTTCTTGTAAGTCTTTGCGTTCTCGCTAACCTGTTCCTCGGTAAGGCGCTTTCTTATTTCGCTTCTTCCTGTAGGATCTCCTATCATGCCGGTAAAATCGCCTATAAGAAAAAGCACTTTATGGCCGAGGTCCTGAAAATGCTTGAGCTTGCGCAATAAAACAGTATGGCCCAAATGAATATCAGGCGCGCTAGGATCAAAGCCTGCTTTGACCACAAGTGGCTTACCTTTCTCCAGCTTTGCGACAAGCTCTTTTTCAGAGATTATCTCAACTGTCCCGCGCTTGATTATTTCTAATTGTTTTTTGATGTCCATAAAGTCTCCAAGACCAGGTCTTAGCTTAAAGACCTGGTCTTGATTGCTTACTCTTTTGTTTTCTTAATACTCAAGCGAATCTTCCGTTCTAAGTCATCAACCTTTATGACAATAGCTGTAATCTTGTCTCCAATCTTATACATCTCCTCCAAATTTCCTGAAGGCTCCATATCCAGTTCAGATATGTGCACAAGGCCTTCCAGATCTTTTTCGAGTTCCACAAAAAGCCCGAAGCTTGTAATCTTTGTAATAACGCCTTCTACTGTTATGCCAAGAGAGTATCTTTTCATAATTTCAGCCCATGGATCGCTGGTAATCTGTTTTATGCCCAGAGATATCTTTTGGTTATCAGCGTCTACCGCAAGAATCATTACATCCAATTTCTGGCCTTTTTTAAGATACTCCTTTGGATTGTTGATTTTTTTGGTCCATGACATGTCGTTTATATGAACGAAACCTTCTATGGCGCCTTCTATCTCTATGAAAGCTCCGTAGTCAGTTAAGTTCCTGACTTTGCCTTCCACTTTCATGCCAGTGAAAAATTTTTCCTTTATTTCAAGCCATGGATTCGGCTCTATCTGTTTCACGCCCAGGGATATTTTCTGGCTGGAACTGTCCACGCTTAAAACAAGCGCCTCTACCGTATCTCCTATCGCAAGGACATCCTGCGGATTATTCACCCTTACGGTCCAGGAAAACTCTGAAACATGAACAAGGCCTTCCACGCCTTTTTCAAGTTCCACAAACGCGCCGTAAGGCATGATATTCACAACCTTGCCTTTGATTCTCGTGCCTACGGAGTATTTTTTTTCAATATCTTTCCACGGGTTTTCAGTCTTCTGCTTCAAGCCAAGAGAAACCTTCATATTCTCCTTGTCAAAGTTCAGTATTACTACCTCTATAGTATCTCCTATCGCCACCATTTCGCTCGGGTGAGAAATCCTTCCCCAGCTCATATCAGTTATATGCAAAAGCCCGTCCACCCCTCCTAAATCCACAAAAACCCCGAAATCAGTTATGTTCTTAACAAGGCCTTTGCGAAGCTCCCCTGTCTTCAGTTCGCCCAATACCTTAGTTTTTATTGTGTCTTTCTCTTTTATTATAGCGTCTTTCCTGGAAACCACTATATTTTTCCTTGGCTTGTTCATTTTTACTATCTTAAATAAAAGCGTCTGGCCTACAAGTTGATTTACGTTTCCAAACCCTTTTAAGGCGACAAGTGAAGCGGGTAAAAACGCCTCTATTCCCACGTCTACCATGAGGCCGCCTTTAACCTTTCTTGAAACCTTGCCCTCTATAAAATCCCCTTCCTTATAAGTAGCGGAAATCTTATCCCAGCCCTGCATGTTTTCCGCCTTGCGCCTTGAAACAGTGATAAGCCCGTCTTCGTTCTCTTTTGACTCTATGAATACGTCAAATTCATCTCCGATTTTTAAATCAGGGATATCTTTCATTTCTCCGATAGTGATAATCCCCTCTGATTTGTATCCGAGGTCGATATACACGTCCTTTACCCCTATAGCCAGGATTTTTCCTTTCACCACATCGCCTTCGCTCAGACGGCGGAACGTCTTGCCGTAAGCCTCTTCCAAATTAAACGTTTCCTGTAACTCTTTTTCCTGCTTTAACTCTTCTGTCATGATCTTAAACCCCTTTCTCTTAATTTATAATTTTTTTATACCTTCTACAACTCTTTTCACAGTTGAATCCGGCGTTGACGCCCCGCTTGTGATGCCAACGCAATTCTTGCCTTCAAACCACTTTCCCTTTAATTCCAGCTCTGTTTCAATATGAAAACTATCCACCCCGCTTTCTTTGCAAATCTGCCAGAGCCGCCTTGTATTGGCGCTGTTTTTACCGCCAATAACTATCATAAGATCGCAGTCTTTTAAAAGAGTGCGAGTCGCTGATTGTCTTTTTGATGTATCGTTACAAATCGTATTAAAAACCTTAACTTCGCTAAAATCCTCTTCCAGTATCTTTTTAATTTCGTCTATATAATCCGCTTTATTCTGCGTTGTCTGAGATATGACGCCTATTTTCTCCGATAATTTATCTTTTCCTGCGATGCTTTTAAGCGCCTTGACTTCCGGATGAGCGCTATCCCCGATTATTATTATCCTGTATCCGTCTTTTTTCAAGCCCTTCACGATATTCTGTGCGTATTTTACAAAAGGACAGGTAGCGTCAATAAGCTTTATTTTCTTTTTCTTTATCTCTTCCAGTATCTCTACAGGCGCGCCGTGCGATGATATTATTATCGTCCCGAGTTTTATTTCCTTTAATCCGCTTATTACCTGAAGCCCTTTTTTAAAAAGCTCGTCAACCACTTGCGGATTGTGTATTATTGCGCCAAACGAGTAAATTTTTTCTTCGCTCTTTATCTCCTTCAAGGCGTTTTCAGCGATATTTATCGCCCGCTTTACCCCAAAACAAAAACCCGCGCATTTGGCTACCTTAATCTTCATTATTTTTTAAAGCGCTGATCGCCGCCATGGTATCCTTGGCTATCTGCATGTAGCGTTCTTTCCCGGCAGAGTCCTTATTAACCCTTAAAGGTTTACCTACATATACTGTTATTTTTCTAAACCTCGGAAAAACAGCTCCTTTGGGCAATGATTCCCTGGAGCCTTTTATATAACATGGCAATATGCTCGCTCCGGAACTGGCTGCCAAAAACCCTATGCCGGCTCTCGGGGTTCCGAGAGTGCCGTCTTTTGACCGGGTTCCTTCCGGAAAGATTAAAACCGCTTTCTCGTGGCATAACTTATCTATGGCCGACCTCATCGCTCCCACGTCTGCGCCTTCTCTTTTCAAAGGAAACGCGTTTACTGACGTAAGAATTTTTCCGAAAATTATATTCCTAAAAAGGCTGTTGCGCGCCATAAAATTTAATTCGCGGCGCACTGCAAAACCCGCTATCAAAGGATCAAGAAAGCTTGTATGGTTTGGCGCAACTATGAGCGGCCCGAATTTTGGGCAGTTTTCAGAACCAACTATTCTTAGCCTGAAAAATATTTTAAAGAACAGCTTCAATATATTCCTGGAAATAAAATATATCATTACGAAAAATCTCTGATAGATTTAGCTTTGCTTAGCAGTCTCATTAAATCCCGGCTATTGTTGTTTCTCAAAGCTGTTTCTATTTTAAGCAATTCTTTCCTGAATATTTCTATATCCTTCAAAAGGTTTTCTCTATTTGTCAAAAATATATCCTTCCATAATTCCGGTTCGCCTGAAGCAATCCTCGTTGTATCTCTGAATCCTCCTGAGGCAAGAGACAGGCCGTCTTTCCCTGCGGCATTTACTAGGCTCGCGGCTACTGCGTGAGGCAGATGGCTTATTTTTGAAAGCAAACTATCGTGCGCCTCCGGAGACATTACAATAACGTTCATCCCTAGCTTGCCCCAAAATTTTTTAACCTGGTTAAGGCTTTTCTGGTTTGTATTTTTTGTTTTTGTTAAAACGCAGTACGCGCCTTTGAATAAATCCTTATCCGCGTATTTAATGCCTGATTTTTCAGAACCTGCAACCGGGTGGCTGCCTACAAAATTTAAGCTTTTCCTGCCGGAAATTTCTATATTTTTAATTATATGCTTTTTTGTACTGCCTGCGTCTGTCAGGATAGCGCTGTCTTTTAAAAAAGGCGCTAGGGTCCTGGCTATATCCACTATCTTAAAAACAGGCGCTGCTATAATTACAAGATCCGAATCTTTCACTCCATCTTTTAGATTTACTGTTGCCCAACTCACTATCTTTTTCTTAACCGCAAAATCTATAGTGCTTTTTCTTCTAGAAACCCCCACAACCTCTCTGGCTAGCTTTTTTTCTTTTATAGCAAGCGCTAAAGAACCGCCAATCAATCCTAAGCCGATTATAGTTATACGATTAAACATAGTGTTTAGGTCAAGATCAGTATAAGGTTAAGCTATATCTCCCGTCCTACTGCCTTGGCAACTGCCTTAAGCTCCTTCATCATTACATCAAACCTGTAAGGCACCAAAGACTGCTCTCCGTCGGAATACGCCTCTTCGGGATTCATATGTACCTCTATCATTAACCCGTCAGCTCCGGCAGCAATCGCCGCTTTCGCCATCGGGCTTACAAGATCCCATTTACCAGTCCCGTGGCTCGGATCCACAATAACAGGCAGATGGCTTAATTGTTTTATAAGAGGAATAGCATTAAGGTCCAGCGTGAACCTGGTAGCGTCTTCAAACGTCCTTATGCCTCTTTCACAGAGTATGCAGTTAAAATTCCCTGCTGCAAGTATATATTCAGCTGACATCAGGAATTCTTTTATAGTGGCTGACATGCCTCTTTTTAAAAGCACTGGCTTTTTGGAAAGCCCTACCTCTTTAAGCAAATTAAAATTCTGCATATTCCGCGCGCCAACCTGAAGGATATCAGCGTACTTTTCAACCATCCACACATCCCTGGTATCCATCACCTCCGTCACGATCTTCATGCCGGTTTCTTTTTTTACATCTCTCAGGAATTTTAATCCTTCCTCTCCTAAACCCTGGAAGCTATAAGGCGAGCTCCTGGGCTTAAAAGCTCCTCCTCTTAATATACTAGCCCCTGATTTTTTTACTTTTTTGCCGACATCCATAAGCATCTCCCGGCTTTCCACGGAACAAGGGCCTGCCATGACAATTATCTTTTTACCGCCTATTTTTACGCCCTCCACATCTACGATGCTATTCTCAGATTTAAACTCCCTAGACACAAGCTTATACGGTTTTAAGATAGGCATTACTTTTTCAACGCCTGGAAAAGCCTCCAGCGGTTGAACCCTTAACACATCTTCTTCGCCTATAACGCCTATAATAGTGCGCTCTACGCCCCTTGAAACCATTGGCTTTAAGCCAAGCTTTTTAACTTTTTCTATTAAATGATCGATCTGTTTTTTTGTTGCATCCGGACGCAAAACAATTATCATAAATCCCCCTTATAATATTATCTTCTTAAGCTCCTTAATAAATCTCTTATTCTCCGCCTCTTTTCCTACAGTCACTCTTATGAAGTTTTCCAATCCCCAGGCTTTCATATTTCTTATGATAATCCCCTTTTTCAAAAGCCTTTCCGTAACCTCTCCTGATTTAGGCCCAAGTTCTATCAATATAAAATTTGTAACGCTCGGCACATACCTCACGCCCATTGCTTTTAACTCCGTATATAAAAATTTCTTGCCTTCCCTTACTGTCTTTTTGGATTTTGCCACAAAGTCCTTATCCTTCAGGCCGCCTATGGCTCCCATCTGCGCAAGCAAATTTACATTGAAAGGCTCTCTTACAGCTTCCATATATTTTATTATTTCAGGGCTCGATACCCCGTACCCGACCCGCAGGCCCGCCAGGCCGTATGCCTTTGAAAAAGTTCTCGTAACTATCAGGTTACTCTTCCCAAGATAATCGAGGCCGTTCGGATAGTCCTGCTCTTCTACAAACTCAAAATAAGCCTCATCCAGAAAAACTATTGTCTCGCTACTCAGGCCTTTTAAAAAATCTTCAAGTTCATATTTTGCGACATATGTGCCGTTTGGATTATCTGGGTTTGCAATAAACACAACCTTCGTATTCTTAGTCACCGCGTCTTTTATGGCTTTTAAATCATATTTAAAATAACGCATTGGAATTACCTTTATCTTTGCGCCATGCGCGGTAGAAGATACTTCATACATAAGAAACGTCGGGCTTGCGACAACTACCTCATCGCCTTCATTCACAAAAGCCCTCAGGACAAGCCCAATAAGCTCATCAGAGCCGTTTCCGAAAATAAGCTGTTCCGGCTTTACTTTCAATTTCTTTGCGACTGCCTGGCGCAAATAAAAACATCCCCCCTCAGGATACCTGTTTATATTACACAGGTATTTCCTTATGCTGGCCACAGCCTTTGGAGAAGGGCCTAAAGGATTCTCGTTGGAAGCCATTTTAATTACATCCTTTAAACCAATCTCTCTTTTGACTTCTTCAATAGGTTTTCCAGGCTGATATGGCTTTACGTTTAAAATAGCTTTTCTCGGTAACATAGTTTTGCCTTTATTCCCGTTAGTCGATCGGGAATGATCTTAAATCCCTATAGGGTATGACCCTAATATTTTTAAAAATGAACAATGTTTTTCAAGTTCGCTCAGCGCTTTTTTTACGTTTTTATTTTCACAATGGCCGGTCATATCCACAAAGAAATAATATTCCCACGTCTTTCTCTTGGAAGGCCGGGATTCGATCTTGGTAAGATTTATTTTGTATTTCTTAAAAGGCACAAGTATATCGTGCAAAGCGCCTACCTTGTCCTTCACGGAAAACATTATAGAAGTCTTGTCTTTTTTTGTAGGCTTAGGGATAACCCCTCCTATTACAAGAAACCTTGTAACATTATTCAGGTTATCCTCTATATCTTTCGCGATCACGTTAAGCCTATATTTTTTAGCGGCAAGCATGCTGGCTATAGCGGCTGAATTTTTTTCCTGCGAAGCAATCTCTGCGGCCTTGCTTGTAGAAGATACCTCCAGAAGGGCTACGCCCCGCATGTTTATTTCCAGCCAGAGCCTGCATTGGCCGAACACTTCCTGCTTTGAATAAATCTTCTTTACGGATTTCATGCTGCATTTACCTAAAAGGTTATGCGATATCTCAAGCATTATTTCAGAGCATATCTTTAAATCAGAATTTATAAACATATCCAGGGTATGGCTTATCATGCCTTCCGTGGAATTTTCCACAGGCACAACTCCGTAATCCGACCTTTCCGCCTCCACATCCCTAAAAACATCAGTTATCGTAGGGCAAGCGTAACATTCTACGTTTGACCCGAATTTTTTTATGCCTGCCTGGTGCGTAAATGTTGCCTCAGGCCCAAGATACGCTATCTTTAATTTTTTTTCAAGGCCAAGGGAACCGGACATAACCTCCCTGTAGATCGCAAAAAGCGCCTTATTTGGCAGAGGGCCTTTATTTTCTTTTATTATATTTTCGTATATCTCCACTTCCCTCTCCGGAGCATAGATAGAAGCGCCGGTCTCTTTTTTCAGCTTTCCTATGACCTTTGCGGAAGAGGCTCTTTCGTTTAATAATGCGATTATCTTTTTATCTATCCCATTTATGTCTTTACGAAGTTCATACAGTTTGGACATCTAGATTCCCTCCCTCTTGCTGATTCGACTCTTCTTCCTGCTTGAGATGCTCCGGCAACTCTATGTCCTTTTCCGTAAAATTAAACTCTTCCAGCCTTGGAAGCTCCTGAAGAGAACTCAGGCCAAAATACTGCAGAAATTCCTGAGTAGTGCCGTAAATAATAGGGCGCCCGACCGATTCTCTTCTGCCAAGAATCTTCACAAGATTTTTTTCTATCAGGGTCTTCAATACGCCGTCCACGTTCACGCCTCTTATAGCCTCTATCTCCGGCTTGGTCGCAGGCTGCTTGTAAGCTATTATTGCCAGGGTCTCAAGGCTCGGCCCTGAAAGCTTGTCAGCTCCGGCTGTCTTATATAATTTTTTAAGCCACGGCGCCAGCACAGGGTCGGTTACAATCTGATACCCTCCCGCAATCTCTTTGATCCTAAGAGCGCTTGTCTGCTTTTCATATTCACTTGCCAGCTCAACTATGACATCCTTTATCTCGTTCACGTCAGGCCCTTCCATGACGTTTTTAATTTCTCGTAAAAACAAAGGCTTGTCGCTTACAAAAAGCATCGCCTCAATTATATTTTTTATCTGTGTTCTTTCCATTTTCGGTTATCCTATATTTAATCTATGTTTTTCGTTGCGTATGATTTCTATATCGCTGAAATTTTTATTCTGCACAACGATTATCTCTTTTAATCTTATAAGCTCTAGTACAGCTAAAAACGTAGCTATTATTTCAGTTTTATTTTTTGCATTTTTAAAAAGGTCGAAAAGGCTCATCGCGGGAGTCTTCACAAGCATATGCAAAAGATCGTGCACCTTCTGCTCTACGGTAAACTCGTCCTTTATTATTTCCTGAAACATCTCTTTGGGGATATCCTTAAGCACCCTTGTAAAAGCTGTTATCAGGTCAAATAAACTAGCTTCAAAAAAAACCTCGCCCGGAGCGACCTCAAAAGGAATGTCTCTGGTAAACATCTTCTTTCTCTGGCCTTCCAGGTCCTGCAGAATCCCGGCAACCTCTTTGAACTTTTTATATTCCACCAGCCTACGCACAAGCTCTTCCCTAGGATCTTCTTCCTCTTCAGGCAAAAGCTCTTTTTCATCAGGCGGCAAAAGCATCTTGCTTTTTATATGGATCAATGTCGCGGCGATTACCAGGAATTCGCCTGCGATGTTCAGGTCTAAAAGCCGCATGAGGTCAAGGTATTCCATATATTGCTCTGTAATAGTAGCTATTGGAATATCATAAATATCTATCTCATTTTTCTTTATCAGATATAACAATAAATCCAGCGGCCCCTCAAATACATCTAATTTTACTTTATATGACATAATGGTTGACCAGGCGTCAGATTAATCCTATCGCTTTTTTAACCTCAGCTATTGTCTCAGACGCAACCTTGGCCGCTTTTATCGCGCCTTTTTTCAAAATCGAGCGGATATTGTCTTCATCTTTCAGAAGCGCTTCTCTTTTTTGCCTTATATCAGAGAGGTAATCGGAAACAATATTGCCTAAATTCTTTTTACATTCTGTGCATCCTGTTTTTGCATTCGTGCAATATTCATAAACCTCCGGCGCTTGTTCTTTTTTAAGCAAATCGTAATACGCGTAAACATTGCATTTTTCAGCATGACCCTTATCGGATAGTTTTATCCTCTCGGGGTCCGTAAACATACCAGAACATTTCTTTTTTATTGTTTCTTCGTTGTCTCCCAACGCGATAAAATTATCATAAGACTTACTCATCTTCCTTCCGTCTACGCCCAAAAGCTTTGGAGTCTTAGTAAGAAGCGGCGTTACAGACGGGAATATCTCTTTGCCGTACAAGCTGTTAAACTTTTCTCCGATATTATTTGTAAGTTCAATATGCGGGATCTGGTCTTTTCCGACAGGAACTGTATCAGCCTTATATATTAGTATGTCCGCTGCCTGTAAAACAGGGTAACCAAGAAAAGCGTACGTATGCAACTCTCTTGTCGTGATTTCCCTGAGCTGTTCTTTATATGTGGGGCATCTCTCAAGCCATCCGAGAGGCACAAAATTAGAAAAAGCCATATATAATTCTAGGTGCTCTTTTACATGAGATTGCGCAAATACAACGCTTTTTTCAGGGTCTATGCCGCAGGCTATCCAGTCTGCCGCACATTCTATTGTAAATCTGGAAAGTCTTGACGGGTCTTCATATTCGCTCATCAACGCATGCCAGTCCGCAATCATAAAAAATGAGTCATATTTATCCTGGAGCTTTACCCAATTGTCAAGCGCGCCGAATAAATGACCCAGATGTAGCGGCCCCGTCGGCCGCATTCCGCTTAAGATCCTGCTTTTCATGTCTGTTAATTATAGCGCTCTAGAATACGCCCTGCAAATTTATCGCAAAGCCCTTTAAATTATTTTAATCTTCGCGCTGTTTTCCTGACCTCGACCGCTTCTATTAAATCGCCCTTTTGTATATCCTTAAAACCAAGGCTTATCCCACATTCAAAACCTTCTTTCGCCTCTTTCAAGTCATCCTTAAAATGCTTTAACGAGCTCATCTTGCCTTTAAACACAACTTCTTTTTCCCTTATAAGCTTACATACTGCGTCACGGGGAATCTTGCCTTTTGCGATAAAGCACCCTGCCACAACGCCTGTCTTCGAGACATTAAAAACCTGTCTGACCTCCGCCCTTCCCAGAAAAATCTCTTCTATGACAGGCTCCAGCATGCCTTCCATGGCAGCCTGTATCTCATTCACTATCTCATAAATTATACTGTAAATCCTTATCTCCACTTCTTCCTGTTTCGCAAGGGCTTTTGATTCATTGGTTGTATTCACGTGAAAGCCTATGGCTATGGCGTTTGAGGCGGAAGCCAGCATTACGTCCGATTCATTAATATCGCCTACCTGGCTATGTATTACAGAAAGCTTTACCTCTGACGTGCTTAATTTTTCAAGAGAATCCTTTATGGCTTCCAAAGATCCCTGCACATCCGCTTTTATAACTATCTTTAATTCCTTTATCTCCCCGTCCTTTACTTTATTATACAGTTCTTCCAGAGTAACCTTGGAGGTTCTGCCTGCAAGTTTTTTCTTTTCCGCTTCCATCTGCCTTGTAGCCAGAATATCCCTTACTTTTTTTTCGTCAGTTACTACATAAAACTTTTCTCCTGCCAGAGGAACTCCTGAAAGCCCTAGTATCTCGACAGGCTTTGCGGGCGCGGCTTCTGTAACCCTGCGGCCTTTGTCATCCAGCATTGCCTTTATCTTGCCGTAATTAAGGCCTACTAAAACCATGTCCCCGATTCTCAGAGTGCCATTTGAAACAAGCACTGTCGCGACAGGCCCTTTGCCTTTAGAAAGTTCCGCTTCTATAACTATGCCGGTAGCGGGTTTTTCAGGATTTGCCTTAAGTTCCAGAAGCTCCGCTTCCAAAAGCAGCATTTCCAGCAATGTATCAATACCTTCGCCCGTCTTTGCGGAAACGCCTACTGTAATAGTCTTCCCTCCCCATTCTTCAGGGGCGAGATTATGCTCTGCCAATTGTTTTTTGACTTTATCCAGATTTATATTTTGTTTGTCAATTTTATTTATCGCGACTACTATTGTAACGCCTGCAGCCCTGGCGTGGTCTATCGCCTCTATTGTCTGAGGCATTATACCGTCGTCAGCAGCTACTACCAGGACAACAATATCAGTAGCGTTTGCGCCTCTTGCTCGCATCGCAGTAAACGCGGCGTGGCCGGGTGTGTCCAAAAACGTAACGCTGCCCTTAGGAAGCATTACTTCATACGCTCCTATATGCTGCGTTATCCCACCTGCTTCTTTATCGGCAACCTTTGTCTTTCTTATGGTGTCAAGAAGAGATGTTTTTCCGTGATCAACATGCCCCATAAACGTAACAATAGGCGCCCTTGGCCTGAGTTTTTTAGGGTCGCTAGCTTTATCAAGATCCGCTAAAAAAGTTTCCTCGAAACTAGGCGGTTTTTCAATAGTATATCCAAACCCTTCGCAAATTGAACGCGCCACTTCTTCATCAAGCGCCTGATTTATTGTAACAAGCACTTTTCTATCCAGAAGTTTCTTTAAAAGATCCGCTGGTTTTATTTCTAACTTCGAAGAAAGATCTTTAACCATTATCGGGAAATCTATTTTTAATACCTTTAGCTCCTGTTTCGGTTCCTCTTTTATTTCCTCAATCTTAACCTCATCCTTAACCCAAATCTTAACCTCGTCAATCTTAGGTTCTATTTTCTTTTCCTGAATCTTCGGTTGTTTAACTTTTTTTTCAGGCTTTTTTGTTTTTTCCAGCGCCTTCTCTTTTGCTGGCGCTCCGGCGCCCTGACGCTCTGGCGCGCTTTCCTTTGCTTTTACTGTCTTCTTAAGTTTTAATTCTTCTTTTACAAGAAACGCTGTATCGTCATCAATAGCGCTCATATGCCCCTTAACGTCTATCTTGAGGCTATGAAGTTTATCAATAAGCTCTTTACTTGTAATCCCCAGATCTTTTGCTAACTGGTGAACGCGTATGCTCATTCTTTATCCTCTTGAGGCTCTCCCTCTTTCTCTTCTTTTCCTTCTTTGTCTTTTTTATCAACTTCCGCAGCCAGTTCTTTCTCTCTCTCAGCCTTGGCTTCCCTGTTTTCTTTATTTTTTTTATCCCTCACTTGATGCACCTTTTGTTCCATAAGCTCTTTGGCTGATTTAAGAATCTTTTCAGCTGTTTTCTCTCCAACGCCCTTAACATCAGTCAGTTCGCTCAGACTCAACTTGATAATCTTTCCAACTGTATCATAGCCTACTTTCTTAAGTTCTTTTCCGGTCTTAGGCCCGATTCCGTCTATCTCTGTTATAGAAATATCCCTTACCTCTTCTATCTCGGATTTGCTTCTTATATCGATATTCCATCCTGTAAGTTTCGCCGCAAGCCTTACATTCTGTCCTTTCTTGCCTATCGCGAGAGAAAGCTGGTCATCCGCGACTATGACCTCGGCTCTTCTTTCAGTTTCGGTTGTTTTTACGCTTGTAATCTCCGCTGGGCTCAAACTGCCGGATATGAATTCTCCTATATTTACGCTCCAACGTACAATATCTATTTTTTCTCCCCCTAGTTCTCTTACGATATTCTTAACCCTCTGACCTCTCATGCCTACGCACGCGCCTACCGGGTCAACCTTATCATCTTTGGAATACACGGCTATTTTTGAACGGTCCCCCGCCTCTCTTGATACAGCTTTTATTTCCACAATACCCTCGTATATCTCAGGAACCTCCAGCTCAAAAAGCCTTTTTACAAAACCCGGGCTTGTCCTGGAAAGCAATATCTCAGGCCCTTTTGAAGACTTTTTAACCTCCACAATCAACGCCTTGATCCTGTCGCCTTGGCGGTATTCTTCGCTGGGAGGAAGCTCTCTTTTCGGCAAAACTCCTTCAACCCTCCCGAGATCAACGATTATCATGCCTTTTTCAAACCTATGGACGGCGCCTGAACAAATATCGTTTACCTTCTTTTTATATTCTTCGAATAATACATCTCTTTCAGCTTCCCGGATCTTTTGTATTATGACCTGTTTTGCCGTCTGCGCGGAGATCCTGCCAAAGTCTCCGGAAACCTCTTTGCCTTCCGCCGTGAGAACCTTAAAATCTCCTGTTAAAGGATCAAATTCAGCTTTTATGTCCTCGATATGTTTTCCGAGATTTTTACGCGCGGCGCTGACCAGAGCTGATTCTATCGCTTTTATAAGAATCTCTTTTTTAATGCCCTTGTCCCTTTCAATGCTGTCTAATATCGCCAATAAATCCTGATTCATTTCTTTCTCCTATTATTAGAACTCAACTTCTTCTCTTGCTCTTATTATCCTCTCGAAAGGTATCTCTATAACACCTTTTTTCTTCACATCTATCTTAACGCCTGCATCAGATACATCTTCTAGCCTGGCTATATATTCTTTTTTATCCTGCACCCTTTCGTTTAACGTTATCCTGACAAGTCTTCCAACAGCCCTCTCAAAATCCCTTTTTGTCTTAAACAACCTGTCGATCCCGGGAGAAGCCACTTCAATAATGTAACTTTCCTGTATTATTTCAGCTTCATCAAGGGCCTGGCCTATTCTTTGGTTTAATCTCGCGCAATCTGCCAGATTTATTCCGCCGTCTGTGTCAACCAGAAGCCTCAAAACCTGCCTGCCCGCTTCTTTTCTGTAAATCATCTCTACGAGTTCAATCCCGTCTTCTTGCAAAATCGGATCTATGGTTTTTTTGATCTTTTCTAACATGGCAATAAAAAAAGCGGGCAAAATACACCCACTTCAAAATCAACATCCCCCTTTCATAGAGATGCTTACAATATACTATACCTTATAGAGGCATGTCAAGCAAAAACTGTCAACTGGCGGTTATTTTTTTGCTTGATGCAACAAAGACTTTTACGACGCAAGAAAAATCTGCCGGTCTTTTGGCCTTTTTAGATAGTTTTGATCAAATTCGACATTTCTTTTTTAATAATCTTTATATTTTCTTTATTATCGATTACTCTTATAAAAAATCCAACGCCTCTCTGCGACATCAGGGCCTTATATGAAGCTTCTGCGAAAAAGTCGCGGACCATATTAGGGCTTATATTATGAAGGTACGGTTTGGCAAATCCTACAGCCGGCCTTCCTGAAGCGGGCTTTTTAGGTATAACTGAGATAATAAATGCCAGATATTTATTAGGCTGCGCCAGAACCTGCTGATAACTGATATGCTGATCTCCTGTTCCTTGCATAACCCATTCAACGCCTTTAGAAATCAAATAATCCCTGAGATCGTAAAACTTATTTCCTTCAAGATAAATAAAAGGGACCATCTTCCTGCCCTTTTCTCCCGGCAATACTTTAAATTCATTCTTCGCCTCAGCTATTTCTTTTATTTTCTCGTATTCCCTGCCAATCGCCCCCGGGCTTTTGCGCTCCTTTTCATGCAATTCTTTTAATCTATGCTCGAGAAGGCCTTTTCCGAGCTCAACATAAGGCTGGCGAAGATAAAGATTTTCCTGAACAATCTTCGTGGCGGGATTATCCAAATTATTTAAATCAACATCGCTTACGCTATACCCCGCTATATTAAGCGCTTTCACTATCAGCGTGTTCCCTACAATAGCTGTCATGCCGTAAAATAAGGTGAAAAACTCCGCTATCTCATTTGCAGCTTCTTGATATCCTAATTTTTTAAAATCAGGCGTAGCGATATCAACCGCATTGAATGATTTCTCAGAGACAGTTGCGCCTGAAAGGTTTATAACTAATTTTTTAGGGTTATCCTTGTAATATTTTTTTTGCATCTCCCAGTCGGATTTTCTTATAGCTATCAGATTGCTGAAGCCTTCCTGCCATATGCTTTCATTGAAATTCTGCTCTATGGATTTGCCGAACCAGAAAAATTCATCAGGTACCAGAAGGCCGATATCTGTTACGCCGGAATCTACGATTTTTTTGGCTATAACGTTCGCGGTATGTTTGCCTTCTCTGATTTTACATATCCCGTCTCTACGCGATTTCCAGTACGCTTCAGCGTCCAGCCCGTAATAAGCAAGATACGTCATCATGTGTAAATCAGCCGTCCATCTGCCGCCCACATTGTCAAACATCGCCCCGAAGCCTGGAGAATCTTCTCCAAGCTCTTTATCAAGCCCGGAGTTGCGGATAAAAGCTGAGAGCCTGCTCTGTTCAACCCTGTCTGTAGTCTCAAAGAACATATTGCCCAGGACTTTCCCAAATACATCTTTTACATCCTGAAAAGAAACATCTAAAGTTTTAGCCCTCATGAAAATCAATTCAATAAGGCTGCTTGTCCCAAATATTTCTTTATCAAGCCTGAACAAGTCCTTGGCCGGCCTTTCTTCTCCGCTGGTCAAAAAATTAATCTCGTTTAGCGTATTCAAAACTATGCCTGCAAATTTCTCTCCGTCAACGCCTTTTTTCACAGCCTGATGTTTTAACGTCGCATAAAATATGTCCACAAACACCATCATGGTTTCATCGGTAGAGCCTGATTTTGAGCTCGGTATGACACATACCTCGTCCCAGTCCGCTTTAAGCTCTTTCAGCGTATCTACCATAAACGACTCGAAATCTTTTCCAAGCTCGTATTCCCCGCAAATCTTTACAGGTTTTTTCTTCCCGGCCTTTACCATATTAAAGATATCGGCAATGCCCTGAAACGGCGTATGCTGGCCTCCGATTCCAGGTTTAATAATAAATCTTATCGGCCTCTTTTCAAAAAACCTTTTCATCTTATCGACTGTTTCCAGAAATATCCGCTTGCCGGACTGCTTTCCGCTGGAATCTTCCGCGTAATATCCCTGCTCACCTTCAAAGCTGAACGATCCGTTAATAGCGGAGCCTTCGGGCACCCCGTATCCGTCCTGCTTATACCCGCCCTTAAGAAACCGCTTGGCCATATCTACGTTTCCATGGGCGCAGAGTGGAGCGCACAGTTTCTTCATAAGCTCATCTGTTTGATTTTTTTCTTTCTCAATCTTTTGTTTCATAGTCAACCTTTCGATAATGTTAATATTCCAAGCATATCAAAATCAAATTTGGTAATCAAGCTATTTATAAAAATAAGGACAGCGGCAGTTTTTTTACTTAGCTCCTGTTTTAGTAAAAACTGCGCTGTCCATATTTCTTACAACTCTCCGGATTATACCCCTTCCGCTATCGCTCCGGCTGCTGTTCTATATTGATCAACCGCGCCCGCGGTCCCTAATTTAAAACCTCCGAAAAGTTCAGATGTCCCGAATTCTCCAAACATAGCAATCAACGCCTGGCGGTTTTCATCTCCTTTAATATCCCTGCCGAACACTTTTATAAAAGCTATGTTTTCATATTGCCTGACGTTTTCATACTCGGCGTCGGACATTGCTATTATCACAACCGCGACGTTCTCAGGTTGTTCTGCGATCCAGCTTTCAAACCCTTCTTTATCGCTTATAACTTTTGCCGCATCAATAGCTACAATCTGATCCATTGAATCAGCCTGTTGTCTCCTGGAAGCCTTGGCTAATCCAATCAACCCCTGCGCAGCGTCTTTATCCACGATAATAGTTGTATTTTTATGTACCTGTAAAACCGAGGCAGGTACCCCCGGGGTCACCTTGCCCGCGATAGTTTCTGTAATAGCTCTTGATTTTCCCGAGCCCGTAGCTACCAACAAAATTTCTTTTGCTTTTAAAATAGTGGATATGCCCTGGGTCATCGCATAAGGAGGCACTGCATCCGTATTGTCGCCGAAAAATCTGGAGTTTGCCTTTTTTGTGCTTTGAGCCAATGTCTCAACCCTTGTCGTAAGCCCGAGGAAATCATCCAGCGGCATATCCGGCCTTGCTTCTATAAAAGCTATATGGCCTTCCACCCCTACCCCCAGAACCTGCAAATCCACGCCTTCGCCACTAGTTTCTTCCATAATCAACGCTTCATAATCCCTTACTTCTTTTTCAGCGTCATCCGTAAGGCCGTTCATAAAATGGATATTCCCCTCTTTTAATCCGGCATTTTGAATTAATCGGGTAAACAGATTAGTGCGCATAAATACCTGATAAGACTCGATGTCGTAATATTGATCCCTATAAGCGCTATCATACCCCGGAGAATTCCATACGTATTCATCCAGATTAAAGGTTACCACGTTTTCCCAGCTTATATTTTCTTCTTCCGTAATCTTGATCAGCTTTTCATATATGCCCTGGTAAGTCCCGCCAGTGGCAAAGCCAATAACTATCTTTGCGCCTTGGGCATTTTTTGATTTTATCAGATCCGCTATCTTCCTGGCAGCGCGCTGTTCAGCACTATCTCTAGTTTCCGTAATTACAGTATCTACCCTGGCTATATTCCTGAGCCTCTCCTGCGCCTGAGACGCAAGGATATTTTCCTCCGCTGTAACCGATCTTAAGGAAGCGGATGTTCTTGCTGCAAAGCCTGCTGCGGCAGCCCCGAGAGACTCCGGCCTAGGAGCAGCGTCAACGCTTCTCTCTGCCGTCGCATTTCTTACAGCTTGCCCAAGTATGCCGATATTGTTTTCGGAATCCGTCATCCTCAAAAATAAACCAAGCCCTCCCTGCTCTTTTCTGGACTCTGTCAGCGCCCTATATGAAGCGTCTGCAAATAAATCGCGCACCATGTGAGGGCCTACATTATTCAGATAGCCTTTGGCAAACCCTATTGCCGGCCTGCCGGGAAGCGCTTTTTCAGGAACAAATGAGACGATAAACGGCAAGTACTTCTGAGGCTGGGCCAATACCTGCTGATAGCTGATATGCTGATCTCCTGTCCCCTGCATTACCCATTCAATCCCCAAAGAAATCAGATAGTCTCTTAGATTATAAAATCTATCTCCTTCCAGATATATGAAAGGCACAAACTTCCTGCCGTTAGCTCTGGCGAATTCGCTAGCCACGCGCATTGCTTCCGTCAAATCAGATAAATTTTTTACATTGCCTGGCGCGTTTAATCCTTCTATATTCGTCTCTAACCTGCCTTCTCCGGCTAGCTGCTGCACGCGGCTGAACTCTCTATCTATAGCGCCTGGGCTTTCAGCTTCCTCAGCCTGTAGCGCCTTCAGCTTATTCTCTAAAAGCCCTTTTCCGAGCTCTACAAATGGCTGCCTCAAGAAAAGATTAGCCTGAACAATCTTCGTAGCCAGTTTTGTCACGTCATTTAAATCCACGTCGCTTGCGGTATGGCCCCCATCTTTAAGGGCTCTTGCTATTAAACGATTGCCGACAGTATTCGTGATCCCGTAAAAAGTAGTGAACAAATCCGCGAATACCTCTGCTAAACCTTGATTATCAAGGCCTCTAATGCCAGGCATACTTATATTAACCTCGTTGAACTCTCCTTCTTTTAGCGGAGCCCCTGTCATATTGATCACGAGTTTTTTGCGGTTATTCGCATAATGGCTCTTTTGCGAATCCCATTGCGACTGTCTTATAGCCACAAGATTCGCAAAACCATTCTGCCATATGCTTTCATTGAAGTTCTGTTCGCATGATTTCCCGAACCAAAAAAATTCATCAGGAAGCACAAGAGCGATATCTTCTATTCCTTCATCTAAGATCTTATTACCTATAACATTTCCCTGGTGGCTGCTTTCACGCATGCTGGCTATGCCGGTTTTACGAACCTCCCAATATTTTTTAGCGTCTAAACCATAATAAGCTAGAAACGCCATCATGTGCAAATCGCCTGTCCATCTTCCGCCCACATTGTCAAACATAGCCCCGAACCCAGGTGCATCGTCTCCTAACTCTACGTCAAGCCCTGAATTCCGGACAAACGCCGAAAGCCTGCTCTGATCAACACGGTCTGTTGTCTCAAAAAACATATTGCCTAAAACCTTCCCAAATATTTTTTTCACCTGGTCGCGAGAAACGCCTAGCGGCTTTGCCCTTTCAGCTATAAGCGTAATAAGGCTGTCTGTGCCAAATCTATCCTTATCCACTTTAAATAAATCTTTCCCGGGCCTTTCCTTTCCGTCAATAAAATTTATCTCATGTAACGCGTCCAACACTATCTTGCTGAAAGCTTCTCCGTCTATTCCTTCCCCGTCTGCCTGATGCCTCAATAAAACATTGAATATTTCTACAAAAATCATCATTGTCTCATCAGTAGAACCGGATTTTGAACTTGGGATAACCGCCACCTGATCCCATTCTATGCCTAAGCTTCTTAAAACCATAGTCATAGTAACATCAAAGTCTTTACCTAATTCATACTCGCCTGCTATCTTCCCCTGCAATACGCTGACTGACCCGTCATTCATAATCTCAAAAACATCCGCTATGCCCTGAAACGGCGTATGCTGTCCGCCAATGCCTGTTTTAATAACATATCTTATAGGCCTGCCTAGCCTTTCTGCGCGTCTCTTAAAAAACTCCGACATACTTCTGATCGTAGCTAAAAAAACTTCTTTACCGATCTCCTGGCCGGTTGCATCCGTTGAATAATATCCCTGGTTGCCTGCAAAAGTGCGGGAACCATCTATAGCAGCTCCTTCACTCACCCCATAGCCTTCCTGGCCATAGCCTCCTCTAAGAAAAGAGGCTGCCATCTTAGTATCTCCTTTTGCATTAAGCGGAGTAGTCAATTTTGCAGCCACAGTAGCGGCTTCCTGTTTTTCTTTTATATTATCTATCGTCCTTTTTATCTCTACTGAGTCTTCCCCTATAATCCTGCCTTTGTCTAATATTTTTATTACATTAGCAGGCAACGATTTTAATTGTTCATTCGTAAGGCTCACAAGGACTTTAAACACTTCTCTGCCATTCTCATCCTTAGTTCCTGTATTTACTATTATGCCTAAGCTTTCCGCGTCCTTAAACTCTCTACGCACCGAACTCTCGGACCAGGCCTTGCCCGCGTCTTTAAGCCTCTCGGGCTGTACGCCTAACACCGTTATCTCGTCCCCTGCCTTGATCCCTAATCTGGCAAACGTATTCAAAGCTCCCCACACAGATCCCCTGCCAGTATCAGCTGTTCGCTCTTCTGTCGCCTGAGCATGTCGCGCTTCAGAATACACTGTATCGCCGGTAAAATCAGCCGGACGAGCCGCGGTTACTCCTTCCGCGGTAACTTTATAATATTGAGGGCTACCTTTTTCAGAATTATACCGCGCTACTAAAACTCCTTCCGCGGATTTCTTCAACTCCACAGAGCCGCCGCCAAACCCTATCTGCAATACCGCGACAAGCCTGTCCCTAATAGAAATTGCCGAACCTGAATCAACGCCTAAATACGCTTCTAATTTTTCCGCAAGAGCATTGAATATCAAAGGCACCCTTAGCGTTTTCACATAGCGCTGAAGCATATCCGGCACATCAAGCTTGCTGAGCATTTCAGTAAGAGGCTTGCGTTTTCCTGATAACAAGAAATGGTAATTTTTCTCATCTATGTCCGTTTTGGAGTAAGGGGATACTACTATATAGGAATAACCTCTTTCTCTCAAAAGCCTGGTAATGCCTTTGGTATGAAACCCTCCGGCTATTAACGCGGAAACTTTGGAATTACGTTTTTCTATTTCGGATACAGACTTACTTACCATTGCCACATCGCGGTCTTTTACAACCTTATAAAAATCCTCCAGCTCTTGGAGATGCTTATCTATCAAATCCGGGTTATAGTCTATAACGCCAGAGATATTATATTTCGCCATAGCTGGTTTTAAAAACTTTTCAAAAAACGCTACCTTATGAGAATCCTTGTTGCTTAAATAATAGTCAAGTTCTTCATTCGACACTTTTAGGTTAAAGAAACCTTCCAAAAATTTTATATTCCTCAGGCCGGAGGCAAGCGTCTTTTCTTCGGCGTTTCTTGCCAGATTGGTTTTTATGTCATACGACAAATTTTCCATTTCAACAAATAGCTTTGTGGAGTCCAACAGGTTTACTTTGGTAAGATAATCCACAAAAAAGTCCAATTCCGGGTACTTTGCGGCAAAGCCTTCTTTTAAATGCTTATTAGCCAAATCCTTTAAATAGCTGTAGAAACTAAAGGGGGAGATTTTTTGGTCCTTGAATAGATTCGCCCTGGCAATTAAACTGTCTAAATCATTATTTAAAGACCTGCTCTGCAGAGTAGACTGCAGATTTAAAAATAGATTTTGATAATCTTTCATTATCTTTATCTGGTCTATGGCCTTCTCTTTTACCATTGTTTCGGTTAGAAGGGAAATGTTTTTATAATCAGCTGTGGGAAGATTAAATTTTTGGATGTAGGCGCTTAGGTATTTCAAATATGTGTCTGTTTCTATTTTCTTATTTTCATAGTCTGATTCTTTCTGGTCTAAAAGCATCATTTCTTTTGAATAGACCCTCGGTTTCAACTGTTCCAAGGCTTTCTTTGCCTGCGAGATAAATACCTGGGAAGATGTTTTAAAGTTCATTATATTATTAAAATCCGCTATGTTTTGAAAATAGATCTTTTCATCTTCTATGCCCCATATAGGCAAATTCGGATATTTTGTTATAGACAGATACTCTTCTCCTGTAAGTTCTCCTGAATCAATAAATATGCGGGAAACTTTTTCTTTTGCCTGAGAGTCTGGAAAACCTGAAACCAAGCTTGTATCTACTTTTCCATCCGCTCCTTCCGAACACACCAGGGCCATATTGTAGTCTTTTAAAAGAAGCTCCAATATTTTAGCTAAATTCAGCTCTGCTTCCGGGTTTGTATGAAGGTCTTGTATATGTACTATTAGATTGGATTTTTTATCTTTGGAATCAGCGTTATTATACACTTCTACAATTCTGCCGAGTTCCTGGGGTATATGTATCTGAGATATATCTTCTAAATGAGACGATAGGATTTTTTTAGCCTCTTTTTCTTGGGATTCAGCCTGCTTAGCGTCTTCTCCGCTGAGAATAGCCTTTTTTTGCCGCATAATTCCGTCATTTTTATCGCTTATTTTCTGATAATCTACTTTTTTATTCTTAAATATCGAGTTTGAACTTGGCGCAGAATACGCTATGTTACTGAAAAGAAAAATTACAAAGGTAAGAATAGAAATAACTCTGAAGAAAAATTTGGAATTGAAATACGCTATACCTCGCATCATTTTTAACTCCTTTCATTCTTATTACGGTGATTAAACTATAGAGCTCTGTTTGTTCTTCTGTATTCAGTGGCGAATAGTTCAGTGCCTTCCCATAAAAAACTGATCCGCCTTACCGGTTTTGAAATAAGGCGCCCTAGCGCCTTTGAATCCGCTAATAACACTGGTTCAGGCCTGCCCGTCGTACGGGAAGTCTGCATGGTTTTTCTCATAAAATTACCGGGAAACGGTTCTACGCCAAACCTCAGTAAATACTGAAGATCGGAAGGAGTGGGATATATCGGCCCTGAATAGCTTCCGGTAAAAAAATCGCTTTTCTCGAGAGGTTCCTCTCCTCTCGCCAACTCTACATCAGACTTCATGCCGGGGTCATTATACACCACGGAGCGAATAATATATCCCGGCTCTATACTGCCGGCGGCTGCGTCTTTAATCGCTGGTTCAGGCAGGAATTGCAATAATCTTTTCCACATCTCCCTGAAGGTCAAGCCCTTGTTTTCTTCCCTGTCTCCGACAGGGGTAACTACAAAAATAGTTATGGCTTGCTTGGCCTCCATCAAAGCCTTTTTAACCGCGGGCTGTAATAATAGCGGAGAGAGACTGGTAACAAAACTCGTCATGCCGATCAATATGATTTTCGCATTGCGTATCTTGTCTATATCCAGCCCTTCGACATTAAATTCAGGATACAGATATTCTACTTTTTCAACCCTGTTGTATTCACCCGCCAACGGGCAATGAGAAATCAAATCCTGAGTTATCATCGGAACACCGTTGCGGGACCATGCTATCAAGACGTTTCCTACCATATTGGACGGCATAGGCTCTATATCATACTGTTTCTTTTTTCCAGGCGTAACTAATTTTTTATATAATAAAATTCCTGCCTTGACGCCGTATGGATTCAGATGGCCCTCCACAATGTTGCCATTGACATCTTTAATTATCTCTATTCCTTGCGCTTCAATCATGCAAGCCTTGGATATGAAATTCTGGACCGTATTCCTTTGTATGCCCATATAACCCGGACGTATAAAAAATTCATCTATGAGTTTCGCTTCTTTTTCAATTTCACTTCTCCATAAACTGAATTCGTATTCGCTCAAACCGCCTTCATTTATCGCTCTGTCCTTATAATATTCCATCATAGTCTTACCGCCGCCATCCTTGACTTCTATCCAGCCTTTAGTCTTATCTAATACCAATTTAATACTAAAAATAGCTTCGAATAAAGATTTTCCTTTAAAAAGCGATTCCCTGAATCGTTCTCCCATTAAGTCCTTCATCCAAGATTGCATCTTGATAGATTTATTCATATCTCCGCTTGCCACTGTAGTCAGTTTAAGCAATATAAGGTCAAGCGCTCTTCCTGCCTTCGTTGAGCCCCCGTCATCATCAGGCCCGAGCAAAGGCTGTATAAGCATATCGTCTTCCAATTCATAAAAATTCTTCGTCTCCAAAGCGTTCTCCAAACCCTGAGTTCCGCCACCCCCTGAAAGAGTAACGATGGACGGATCCCTACTTTGTAACAGCATATCGTTAAGGTCATTGATTTCTCCCAATCTATACAAATTACCAAGAAGGCCCCTTGTCATGTTGAACAATACCAATGTTGGTCCTATACCGTCATCTATTTGAAGCATCTGCCTAGAATCCCTGATTCTCTGTTCATATGCATCTTTTAAATCCTTTTTTAACTCGGAATTTCTTAGTTTCTGCACAAGGACGGCTTCGCATATGTCTGCTATAGTAGCGCAGCTAATTCTCCTGACCTGCTTATCCTGCGTATCGTCTCGAGCTATCTTTCCTAATAAATCCAATAAAATAATTGCGGAATCACCGCATTCCCCTAACGCTTTCAATACGCGGCTCTTTAGGGCGATCTCGTTTTCCCCGTTATTTAAGATCTCTTGCGCGGCCATGAATGCCGCTAATTTATATTTCGAACTTTTGAATATAACAGCAATCTCGTCTTTGTTTTTAGCGCTTTCTATTTTTCTTTTTATGTCATAACATTCTATCCCCTGACGCGCAAATCCTGCATCATAAGTTAAATCAAAAACAGGGCTGTAAGAAGGCGATGTTCCAAACTCTATAGGGGACGCAAAGGGGGCCATTCCTTCGCCGGATTCATATTTTGGGATATAACCCGGCCATTTTTTATCATCCTTTTTGGCATGCGGATCCAGCAAAGCGTCCAACAGGACAATAACCTCGCTCATATCCCCGAATAGCTTAAGCCTGTGTATAGCATTGGAGCGCACCCAATAAAATCTTTCAGATCTAGTGGTGGTATCGCTAGCAATTCCAATCAATGCCTTTGCTATATCTGTTCTGCTTTCAGGTTCTTTTACTGCCAGTTTTTCGAGGGCTTCTAACAGCAATAAATCTAAATCCAAATTTCTTCTTACCTCTTCCGTTATTCGCTCTTGCCTTTTATTGCTTAAACTGTAGATAGCGGATAATTTTTCGCGGCCAGGGTCGTCTTTGCCCGAGCTATTTATCTCCGCTTGTAATTTATTGTTTTCCACACTTATTTTATGAAGGCCAAATGGCCGCCTGTCTCTTTTTAAAGCCTGCATAAGCTTAGGTATCGCGCCCGCGATACCTAATTTCCCCGCAACCCTTACCGCCTGCGCTCTTAAGACAATATTATCCGAATCCAGCATGCTTAATAAAAAACCGTTGAATTCCGCCTGCGTCAATGCCCTGCTTTTTGACTTCAGAATAATGCTTATAACTTTATCACTGTAATCGGCGGAATAATCTCCGAGCCAAAGAGCTACCCTTACAAGATCCTCTCCTTTGAGGCCTCTTATGAAAAAGGACAGCGATTTTGCGTCAACAGGCTCCTTGTCTTCATCCTCTCTCGCGTTGAATTTTTTAAATAATTTCTCCGCCCTGTCTTGTATTGCTTTATCTTTTCCATGTTGCCGGTCAAGGAGCAGCGGAGGTCTTAAGGTTGATATGCTTTTCTCGTAGGGAAGCGGACATGCGGTATTTGCAAAAATAAAAACCGCTAAAATAAGAAATGAAAAAACCTTCATCATCTTTTTATTTTTCATATAGGTTTCTATTTAATAAATGGTGAGTATGCTATTTTTAAATACTTTCTAAATCTATGTAAATAGTATATCATGTAAACGTTTTCTTGTCAAATAAAAACCAAGAAATCAACCGCCCTGAGTTTATAAGTTATTGGTTAATAGTGGTAGGATTTTAGATTTTATTTCTTCTTTTTTGACTTCCAGAATCTCACCGGTCTCTCTTATCTTGATTTCAACTATGCCTTTTTTAAGGCCCCTGTCCCCTATTACTATTGAAAAGGGTATGCCTATCAATTCAGCGTCGTTAAATTTAACCCCAGCGCTCTCATCTCTGTCATCCAACAATGTCTCTACGCCTGCTTGATTTACTTCTTCGTAGATACTATCCGTGATTTTTCTAATATTTTCTTCTTTATAATTTATAGGGATGACTATGACCTGAAAAGGCGCTATTGACATAGGCCAGATTATGCCCTTTTTGTCATTGTGAAGCTCTATAGCTGTAGCCATAATCCTGTTCACGCCTATGCCGTAACAGCCCATTACTACTGGCTTTAACTTACCGTCTTCATCCAGAAACTCCGCCTTCATTGCCTTTGAATATTTAAGGCCCAGCTTAAACACATGGCCCATCTCTATTGCATGTTCTATTTTTATGCTTTTATTGCACTTAGGGCAAGGATCAATTTCAGTAATCATTCTCAGATCAGCCCATTCGCCGGCCTTAAAATCCCTGTCAAGGTTTGTATTAATATAGTGCTTATCTTTCTTATTGGCTCCTATTACAAAATTAACCATAGCTTTGACAGAATTATCAGCTATGACCCTTGCATCTTTTAATCCAACGGGCCCTGAAAACCCAACAGGGCCGCCGGTTACCTTCTTTATAACATTTTCATCAGCCATCTCAAGGTTCTGGCATTTCAATATTTTTTTTATCTTTGCCTCATTTGCCTCATGATCTCCCCTTATTAAAACAGCCACCGGCTTCTCGTCTGCCACATAAATAAGCGTCTTAACCATCTGATCAGGCCTTACCTTTAATAACTGCCCGACCTTTTCTATAGTAGTTACCCCCGGCGTATCCGCTTCTTCTATGGGCTTCTCTATACTCTCTGCTCTATGCTCTTTGCTCTTTACCTCCGCCACTGGCAAGCTAGCAGCGTATCCGCACGAAGCGCAATGCGCTAAAAAATCTTCCCCGCTATCAGCAACCACCATGAATTCGTGCGAAACATCTCCTCCCATAACTCCGGAGTCCGCTTCTACTGCAATTGCATTAAGGCCACATCTTTTAAAAATCGCTTCATACGCTTCGTACATCTTTTGATAACTTTCATCAAGGCCCTGCCAATCCCTATCAAAGCTGTAAGCGTCCTTCATTATAAATTCGCGGCTGCGTATTACGCCGAATCTAGGCCTCACCTCGTCTCTGAACTTAGTCTGGATTTGATAAAGAGTAATCGGAAGCTGCTTGTACGAGTTAACGTGATTTCTGACAAGGTCGGTTATAACCTCTTCGTGCGTAGGCCCGAAAACCATAACCCTATTGTGCCTGTCTTTATAAGTGATAAGATCTTCGCCAAGAACTTTGAACCTGCCTGATTCATGCCACAACTCAACCGGCTGCATGGAAGGCATGAAAAGTTCGATAGCCCCTTTTTTATCCATCTCTTCGCGGATAATATTCTGAACCTTTTTTAAAACTTTCAGGCCCAGAGGAAGGTACGTGTAAGCGCCTGATACAAGTTTTCTGATCAGACCGGCCCGTATCATAAGCCTGTGGCTAACCGCCTCAGCCTCGCTCGGCACCTCTTTTAACGTAGGGATAAAATACTTACTCCATCTCATAATCTTTACACTCTGACAATGACGGTTTTGTAAAGTTTATGTGCTTTTTAACAGCACTGCTTACTCCGGTCCCATAAACTTTACACTTTAACAATGTTAATTTTGTCAAGTTTATACGTTTCTTAATAATTCTCTGACTATGTCTTTTTCTTTTACTCTTTTTATTATCTTGCCTTTTTTAAAAATAACTCCTGAGCCTTTGCCGCACGCAATGCCTATATCCGCCTCTTTAGCCTCTCCTGGGCCATTAACCTCGCACCCCATAATCGCTATCTTGCAGCTTTTTGCCCGGGTCCTGCAGCTTGCGACTTGTGACTTAATGCTTGATTCTACTTTTTCAACTATACCCTGCAAATCCACCTGGCATCTCCCGCATGTAGGACACGATATAACCTCCGGGCCAAAGTTCCTTAACTCTAATGCCTGAAGGATGTTTTTCGCCGCTATTACTTCTTCGATAGGGTCTCCTGTCAATGAAACCCTGATAGTATCTCCTATGCCATCCAGAAGCAAAGCGCCTATTCCTATAGATGACTTTACGACGCCTGTTGAAACAGCTCCTGCTGCAGTAACTCCCAGATGAAGAGGATATTTTGATTTCTTTGAAAAGAGCTTGTAGGCTTCTACGGTGCTGATAACATCAGATGCTTTCAATGAAACTATTATATCGTAAAAATCCATTCTCTCCAATATCTTTATGTAATCTAAAACGGATCCTACTAAATCTTTCGCTCTCTGTTCACCGCCCTTTACCCTATCTCTGATCGACCCGGAATTCGCCCCCACTCTTATAGGAATCTTTCTTTTCTTTGCTAATTTTATAACTTCTCTTATCTCGTCCTCTTTATAAATATTTCCGGGATTAAGCCGTATCTTATCAGCCCCGTTTTCAATAGCGCATAAAGCTAATCTGTAGTCAAAATGTATGTCCGCCACTAAAGGTAAATTTATTTTTCGCTTGATAGCTCTTATGGCCTCCGCAGCTTCAAAATCTTTTACAGCAACTCTTATAATTTCACAGCCTGCTTTTTCCAGTTCTTTTATCTGCCTTGCGGTTCCTGAAACATCCCGTGTGTCAGTCTTCGCCATCGACTGGATAGAGACAGGCGCTCCGCCTCCGATTTTGATCCCTCCAATCTTTATCTGTCTTGTCATACGCATACACCATTTTCCGATCGCCGAACAGGATAACTATCCCGTTCGGCGATCGGATCAGGTAATTATTTTTTAAAAATCTGCGTTATTTTTTCGGTCATAAAAGTAGGACCAAATCTCATAAAATCATTATAAAATACAAACAGCATTAAAACTATTAAAAGCGCCATGCCAACTTGAGTTATATTTTCCTGCATTTTGATAGAAACAGGTTTTCTCCTGATTTTTTCTATCCCGAGAAATAAAATATGGCCACCGTCCAAGACAGGTACAGGCAAAAGATTAAAAATAGCTAAAGACGCGCTTAAAACTCCCATTAACTGCAACAAATAAACCAGCCCCAGTTTGGCTGCCTGGCCTGTTATAATAAATATGCCTATAGGGCCTGTCATAGACTCCTTTATAGGTATTGCTCCAGTAATACTCGCCCACAGAGCTCTGCATGTTATATAAGTCAGCGTCCACAATCTTTCAGCCCCCATGTAAATAGCTTTAAAAAATCCGTATTTTACATATACAACTTCGTCGGACGGAGCGATGCCTATTATGGAAATATTTTTTTTGGAGCCAAAAATAGTTTTCGTATCCTGAGATTTAGGCGTGACAAGAAAAGTCGCATGTTTGCCGTCTCGCTCTACAAGAAGCTTCATTTCCATGTTTTTACTGGTATGCACAATCTTCGTAACGTCTTCCCAGTAAATTACGTCTTTGCCGTTTATATTTAAAATTTTATCGTCAGCCTTTAGCCCTGCTGATTCAGCAGGATACCCGGGCATAACTTTGCCTATCCTGCTAGTCAGCGCAGGGCTCCCGGCCATAAACACGAATGAAAATATCAAAAACGCCAGTATATAGTTTAATAACGGGCCGGCGAATATTATCTTCATTCTTTCCCAAACCGTCCTTGAAAGATATTCCCACTTCTCTCCTTTTGCCCCTTCCAAGGTTGTCTCTCCTGCTAATTTTACATAGCCCCCCAATGGTATTATAGAAATTGAGTATCTAGTATCTCCCTTTGTAACACCGATTATCTCCGGTCCGAACCCTATAGAAAATTTTTCAACCCGCACTCCCATCTTTTTTGCGACAATAAAATGTCCGAACTCATGCACGATAACTAAAATACTCAAAACAATTATAAAAGAAACTAGCGACAGCATCTAAGTATCTCCTTGGTTTTTACCTTCGCCCATTTATCCGCTTCCAGAATATCTTCTATACCCGGATTCTTAACTCCCCTGTGAAGCGTTAGAACCTTTTCAATAGCCCTTGGTATATCTGTAAATTTTATTCTGCCTCCTATGAATTCCCTGACAGCCTCTTCATTTGACGCATTCAGGGCCGAAGGCCACGTCCCTGCTTTTTTCCCGGCCTCATACGCCAGGCGCATACATGGAAATTTTTTAAAATCCGGATTATAAAAACTCAGGTTCTTTATCTTAGAAAACTCCGGGCTTTTTATTCCGGAATCAAATCTATCAGGATACGTAAGGGCGAACTGAATAGGAATCCTCATATCGCACGCTCCCAACTGGGCAAGTATTGCGCCGTCTCTGAATTCCACCATTGAATGGGCCACTGCTTCCGGATGTATCAAGATTTCTATGTTACTGATATCCATATTAAAAAGCCAGTGCGCCTCAATCACTTCCAGCCCCTTGTTCATCATTGTGGCGGAATCCACTGATATCTTTTTGCCCATCTTCCATCTAGGATGGTTGATCGCCTGCTTCAGTGTTATATTCTTAAACATGGACTTTTTCACATTTAATAAAGGCCCACCTGAGCCTGTGAGAAAAATCTTCTTTAAATCCTTCCTGCTGCTGCTTCCGATACATTGAAATATTGCGCTATGTTCGCTGTCCACAGGCACCACCGCCACTTTATTTTTTGCCGCCTTGCTCATTATAATGCCGCCCGCCATAACAAGGGCTTCTTTATTTGCAAGAGCTATTTTTTTAACCCTGTCCAAAGCCGTTAATACAGGCAAAAGCGCGGATGACCCTACTATGCCCATTAAAACAGTGTCTATCTTTAAATCTTCCAACATCCTACACAATCCGTCTTCGCCCTCATATACCTTTATCTTGCTAAAATTTTGAGAAGCGGCATTTGGTTGAGCAATGCAAACAGCTTCCGGCTTAAATATCTTTGCCTGTTTGCTTAATAGCTCGACATTGATATTCGTTGACAGCGCGCATACCTTAAATCTATCGGGAAACTTCTCTATTACATCCAGACCGCTTGTGCCTATAGACCCTGTTGACCCTAAAACTGCTATTCTTTCCATAATATTTTATCTAAAAATAGTTAGGCAGATATAAAAAATCGGCGCCGTAAAAAGTACACTGTCAATCACGTCCAGCATGCCGCCAAGGCCAGGCAGGGAAGCGCCTGAATCTTTTACTTCATAATCTCTCTTAATAAGGCTTTCTGCCAAATCTCCAAGCTGAGCGAATATACCTATGATAATGCCGCTTATAAGTACAAAACTGAAGCTCATCCAGGGAAAATAATGTCTGCTAAGAAACGCGCTGATGATGCTGAATACAAAACCTCCTATAGCTCCTTCAACTGATTTATTAGGGCTTATCCTTGGTATTAGTTTATGCCTTCCAAAGCGAGACCCCGTTAAATACGCCCCCACATCGCCTGATTTTGTAACAAAAAGTAAATACGCGACTAATTTATGGCCGTCCTCCAGGAACCTTATTTTTACAAGAAATGTAAAAAACCATCCTATGTAAAAAATCGCAAACAAGGTAACCGCTATCAACGATACCGCATCCTGATTTTCTTTCCTTGTAAATTGAATTATAAAAAGCGTGATTAATACGACTATAAAAAACGCTACCTCCCATATGCCGCCTGTAGGCCGGTAAAAATATGTTATATGCGGCAATAATATCCCTGACAAAACGCCTACGTAGGCAAAGCTTAAAGGCAATACCTTTTTCGCGTTTAGCTTAAAAAATTCGCAGAGCCCCAAACCTACAAATAAAGACGCTACTGCCCCAAATGTCCATATGGGCAATACAAATATGCTCAGGACGGTAACGGATATTAAGATCAGCGAGGTAATCACGCGTTTAAACATACATCACCTTCCTCCGAATCTCCTGTCTCTTTTATTATATTCCTCTATAGCTTTATTCAATTCTTTCTCGTTAAAATCAGGCCAGAGAGTTTCAGTTACGTAAAATTCAGCGTAGGAGATCTGCCATAATAAAAAATTTGATACCCGCATCTCTCCGCTTGTTCGTATTAAAAGCTCAGGGTCAGGCTGTCCTTTGGTATAAAGTTTACTAGAAAATATTTTTTCATCTATTTCAGATAAATCAATTTTTGCGCTCAAGACATCTTCCGCTAAAATCTTTGCGGCGTTTAATATCTCCTGTCTCCCCCCATAGCTCAACGCTATATTCAACGTGAGATTATTGTAATCCCGGGTATCTCTTTCAGTGCTCTCCATCTTGGCCAAGACGTCTTTCTGTATCCTCTGCCTTTCTCCTATTATATTAAACTTGATTTCATTGTCATGAAATAGCTTGAATTCCTTGTCTATAAAATCTTCCAGCAGTTTAAACAAGGCCTTTACTTCATGGTCAGGCCTAGACCAATTCTCATTTGAAAACGCATAAAGCGTAAGGTGCTTAACCCCTATATTAATGCATGATTTTACAATTTTTTTTACAGCGTCCACTCCTTTAGCGTGGCCCATAACCCTGGGAAGGCCTCTGGCCTTAGCCCATCTTCCGTTACCATCCATTATTATCGCTATATGCTTAGGTATCTTCATATGTTTCAATTACCCCTCGCCTTTAATGCAGGCTTATTTGAAAAGAAAAACGCGAATTCGCATTTAATCCAAACACGATTCGCGTCCTTCTCTGATTCCATAAAAATTTTGCGCATTAGCCAGCCATGGAAATAATAGCAGGCTTAGCGTCAACCGCGTCAAGCTCTGGATTTAAAACTAGCGCGATTGACTACTCTGCAGTAACAGCCTAATTAACCTCTGGCTGCGGCACATTAACGGGAACTTGCTCTTTCAGCTTTGATTCAAGATCTGAATATGACGTCTTTAACTTTTCCAATTCTGCGCTAAGTTTATCTAGAGAACTTTGTAAACTGCTGACAAGGGTTATCTGATCATTGGCCTTTGTAGTTGAGCTGATCAACTGTGCCTGTAAATCGCCTACCCTAGTATTAAGCCCTGCTATCTGATCGTTAAGCTGCATGGTTTTTACTTTCTCAGCGCTTAGCTGCGCATTTAAATTTGCCGCGTAACCCGCAATAATAATACAAAGAATAACTAAAGCTGCGATAACAACCACAGAATTGTTCTTTATCTTATCCATTCCGCCCTCGCTCCCTTCTATTTTTTATATTTCTTAAGCTGTCTTTCTATCTGCTGTTTTCTCTGGGTGATCTTATCCATATCCGCCTGGATCTTTTCCATGTTCTTCGGCAGGATTACTATTTCTACTCGCCTGTTCTGCTTCTTCCCTTGTACAGTATCGTTTGAAGCAACAGGTCTGTATTCGCCGTAACCGATTGCAGCCACCCTTTTAGGGTCTATCCCTTTAGCATCCACAAGATAATGCAGAACGCTGGTAGCCCTTGAAGTAGAAAGTTCCCAGTTAGATTTCCATTTGGAATGCTTTATAGGTTCATTATCCGTATGGCCTTCTATCCCTATATTCCTGTCTTCTATATTATCTTTTAAAACGCCCGCTATTTTATCAAGAGCTGGAAAGGCTTCCTGTTTTATATCTGTTTTACCGGAATCAAATAAAACTTCCGTCAGGAATATAATCGCAAGGCCTTTCTGCGCCATCTCAAGCCGTACACTCTTATCGTCTATTTCCTGTTTTAATTTTTCTTCCAAAAGCAGTTTCGCCTTCTCCAATTCAGACAGCTCTGTTTCTTTCTCTTCCTGCAACTGGCTAAGTTTGGTATTCAAAGATTCTATCTCACTCCCAAGCGAACCTATCTTATCCACATCGCTTTTATGCCTCATCTGAAAAGTAACCGAACATCCGGACATGATAATAGAAACAAACGCTAAAAGTAAAACAGTAAATATCTTGCTATTTCTAACCATAATATTCCCCTCCTACGTTTTTGTTAATCATAATACAGCTATCATGCAAAGTCAAGAATTTTTGACGCAATAAACTTTACAAAAGTGACATTGTTAGAGTGTCAAGATTATTTGAACAAGGTGTTCTTTATTATAAATGACGCAAATACGATTGAAACCATTGACATCAATTTTATCAATATGTTTAAAGACGGCCCTGATGTATCTTTGAACGGGTCGCCTACTGTATCGCCTACAACTGTTGCTTTATGAGCAGGTGAACCTTTGCCTCCGTAATGGCCTTCTTCAATATATTTCTTCGCGTTATCCCACGCTCCTCCGGAATTCGCCATCATAACCGCAAGCACAAATCCTGTAACAGTCGCACCCATAAGAAGTCCGCCAACCGCGTTAATTCCCACCAGAAGCCCTATCGCAATAGGGGCTACTATCGCTAAAAGCGAAGGCATTACCATTTCCTTTTGCGCGGCAACTGTTGCAATGTCTATGCAACGCGCATAATCAGGCTTTGCCTTGCCTTCCATTAAGCCTGCGATTTCTTTAAATTGCCTTCTCACTTCTATGACAATCTTCGTTGCGGCTCTTCCAACCGCGGCCATTGTCATTGAACAAAATAAAAACGGAAGCATGCCTCCTATAAGCAAGCCTATCAACACGGAAGGATTCATAAGACTAAAATCCATTGTCTTACCGAACAAATATACCTGGTCCCTGTAAGCGGCGATCAATGCCAGAGCTGTTAATGCAGCTGAACCAATAGCAAAGCCTTTTCCCGTAGCGGCTGTTGTATTTCCCAAAGCGTCCAAAGCGTCTGTCCTTTTTCTCACCTCAGGCGGCAAATGAGCCATCTCAGCGTTTCCGCCCGCATTATCAGCTACAGGGCCATAAGCGTCTGTTGCAAGGGTAATCCCAAGGGTAGAAAGCATTCCTACCGCTGAGATTGCTATGCCGTACAATCCTGCATTAAAATTTGTAGCTCCACCTGAAAGAAAATAGCTTGTCATGATAGCTGTACAAACTACCAGGACCGGAATTGCCGTCGACATCATGCCTACCGCAATACCGCCTATAATAACCGTTGCAGGGCCTGTAACGCTCGCATCTGCAATTGCTTTAGTAGGTTTAAAAGTGCTTGATGTATAATATTCGGTTGAAAGCCCTATCAGGACGCCTGCTACAAGGCCTGATATGACTGACCAGTAAACTCCCATATGATCTGTTCCAAGAGTATATCTAACAAGAAAATAAGACGCTATCGCCACAATAAGAGAACTTGTAAACACTCCTTTTCTCAAAGCTGCCAACAAGACCATCTGATTTGCGTCTTCTTTGCTTCTTACAAAAAACGTTCCTATTATCGACGCAAGAACTCCTACTGCCGCCATAACCATCGGAACAGTGACTCCGGCCAGGCCTAATCCAGCCGCAACGCCAAGCGCAGAAGTAGCCACTATAGAGCCCACATAAGATTCATAAAGATCCGCGCCCATACCAGCGACATCGCCTACATTGTCTCCTACGTTATCCGCTATAACAGCGGGATTTCTTGGGTCGTCTTCCGGAATGCCTGCTTCCACTTTTCCTACAAGATCAGCTCCTACATCCGCCGCTTTCGTAAAAATACCTCCTCCTACGCGCGCAAAAAGCGCCTGAGAACTTGCGCCCATACCAAAGCAAAGCATTGTAGAGGTAATTGCTCCTATTTTATCCACGCCTATAGGCAGAGGATAAGCTGAATAATACCAATCCAGAAAATAATACCAAATACTGAGGTCCAGAAGCCCAAGCCCTACAACCGTAAGACCCATAACAGCCCCGCTTGAAAACGCAACCCTTAAGCCGGAGTTCAAGCTCTTCATTGCCGCCGCGGCTGTCCTGCTTGAAGACTGCGTAGCTATTGTCATGCCTATAAAGCCTGAAAGCCCTGAGAAAAATCCTCCTGTTAAAAACGCAAAAGGCACAAAAATAGGCAGATATTTAAATAACGATAACGCTAGCAGTATAAAAAATACTACTATAAAAAATAAAGCAACGCCCAAATACTGCCTCTTTAAATACGCCTTTGCGCCTATCCGGACAGCGCTGGCGATTTCTTTCATCTTATCATTTCCTTCATCCATCTTGAGTATTGACACCGCGAGATAAAAAGCGAAACCCAATGCCAATATTGAACCCACTGGCGCTAAGAATAACATTTTACTGCTCCTTTCTAGATCCTAAATGCCTGTTCCCGTTTCGACCCTACTGAAACCATTCCTATCTTAACATTCAACAATTTTGACAGCCTCAGGAGATACCTCTTTGTATTTCCTGGTAAATCCTTGTATTTCGTCACAAGAGTGGTGTCTTTCATCCAGCCATTGCAAGTTTCATAAACAGGTTCGCAGTTCTCCAGGACTTCTATATCCGCTGGAAAATCTTTATAGAGCTTGCCTTTATATTTATAACCCGTACAGATCTTTATCTTGTCCATCTCGTCAAGCACGTCCAGCTTTGTAACCACTATCTCGTCAAGGCCGTTCACTGCCACGGCATGTTTAACTATAATCGCGTCAAACCATCCGCATCTCCTGGGCCTTCCTGTAGTAGCCCCGAATTCCTTGCCTTTGGTCCTGATTTTTTCCATGAGAGGTTGCTTGAATTCCGTGGGAAAAGGGCCTTCTCCCACCCTTGTGGTATAAGCCTTTACCACGCCTATAACCTTGTCTATCCTGGCAGGGCCAACGCCTGTGCCCGTGCAAGCTCCTCCTGCAGTGGAGTTAGAAGAAGTTACGTATGGGTATGTGCCGTGGTCTATGTCCAGAAGGGTGCCCTGAGCGCCTTCGAACAATATATCTTTTTTCGCAGCTATCGCTTTATTCAAAACCTGCGAAACATTTGTAAGATATTTTTTAATTTTTTTTCCATAATTCAGATAGTCTTTATAAATCTGCCCGGCGTTAAATTCCGATGAGCCTTCCAGGTTTGCATAAATTTTCTTTTTAAGGCTTTTAGGATTTACAAGATCTGTCATCCTTATTCCACAGCGCGCCATCTTGTCTATATAGCATGGCCCTATGCCTCTTCCTGTAGTGCCTATCTGAGCGCCACGCCTTTTATCTATCACTTTATGATACGGCAATATCACGTGGCTGGACTCGCTTATCATAAGATTTTTGTCTATCTTTATACCTTTTTCTTCCAACATCCTTATCTCGCTCAAAAGCGCTTCCGGATCTACTACTACGCCGTTTCCTATGATACAAAGCTTGTTTTTCCTGAGTATCCCTGAAGGTATGAGGTGCAGGATAAATTCTTTGTCTCCTATTACCACTGTATGGCCCGCGTTATTTCCGCCCTGGTACCTGACGATTATATCAGCGTCCCGGCTAAGAATATCAATAATCTTGCCTTTGCCTTCGTCTCCCCACTGCGCGCCTACCACAACCTTACAAGACATAAAAATTCTCCTTGCCGTTCCAAGCCCGGAACGGAACGTAAATTATAAACAACGCCCTGATATTACGGCGTCATCGTAAATATCTTCCTGGCTATTTCAGGATATTTTGCTATAAATCGCAGCTCGTCGTGCGTAAGCGGCTGCTGGGTATGCACATTCGCATATCTTACTAACTCGAGTATATTTGCCGCTTCTTTGTCGTCTTTAAACTTTATCTCCAACTTATCATATACGTTTCTGAACCCTTTTATACCTGAGTATTCGCCTGCGATAATCTGCCTGCCTGTTTCTATCAGCTCCGGCTCGCCTCTTCCTAATTCTTCGAAATCATAAAGTTCATAGTTGCGCCTGTCTTTTAAAGCGCCGTCCGCGTGAATGCCTGACTCGTGGGCAAACGCGTTTGTCCCTATGCCCGGATGATTTATAGGTATGGGCACCTTAAACGCGTAAGAAGCGTATTTTCCGATCTTCCACGCGTGGTTCAGCTTAACCCTCTCGTCAAGCTGATACTTGCCTGAAAACCCGCTCGAATATTTAATCGCCAGTATGATAGAAACAAGGTCTGCGTTTCCGGCGCGCTCTCCCATACCGTTTACAGTAGTATTGATATACGCGTCGCAGCCTGCATCTATTGCCGCCTTCGCCCCTGCTACGGAACACGCTATAACCATTCCTAAATCATTGTGGCAATGAAGCTCTATCGGCAATTTTACCTCGCTTGCCAGTATCTTTATTCTCTTGTAAATAGTAAAAGGGTCGTCATAGCCCAGCGTGTCGCAATACCTGATCCTGTCTGCGCCGTGGTCTTTTGCCGCCTTTGCAAACTTTATAAGATACGGCATATCGGTTCTCGAGGCGTCTTCCGCGTTCACGCCCACAATCTTTAATTTCTTTTTTCTTGCAAAATCCACAGCGTCCGTCATCAAAAGCAATATATCGTCTCTTGTCTTATTGCCGAGAAATTTTCCATTGGTCATTTGCTCGGACGTAGATATAGAAAGGTTCAGATTTTCAACATCCGTCATCTCGCACGCTTTTTTGACGTCTTCTTTTATCGCCCTTACCCAGCCATTCAGGACAATCGGCTTTAACGCTCCCGCCTTCACAAGCTCCATGTTCGCATTCAGATAATTTGTCTCATGACGCGTAACAGGAAAACCAAACTCGCTTCCATAGATTCCCATATCATTCAGGAATATATTTATCATGGTCTTCTGAAGCTTGGCCAGTCCCAGCTTCGCGGTCTGCACCCCATCCCTGTTAGTTACATCGATAATATAAATCTTGTTATTTTTCATAAGATCTCCTATAACTTACGCCTCTACAGTTTTATCAACGTTGCATCCAGTATATTTTTATCCCCTCTTATCTCGTTCAGTACATTTTCAGGAACAGCGCTATCCACATTCAATACGGATAAAGTCTTTCCACCCGGCTTTTCCCTACCGAATGTCATAGTAGCTATGTTTATATTATTCTTTCCTAAAATAGTCCCCATTATACCTATAATACCGGGCACGTCTATATTATGAGCCACTATCATATAGCCTTCAGGAACAGCGTCCACATGGAATTCATCTATCTTGACAATCCTGGCGTCTTTCTTTGTAAAAAGAGTGCCGGAAACAGACCTTACTCCGGTATCTGTCTTTATCTCCACGCTTATAAGGCTGGAATATTCCTCAAGCATGGTAGCCTTCATCTCTTCCACTTTTATGCCGCGTTCCTTTGCCACAATTATGGAATTAACATAATTTACAGTCTCTTGCAACACCGGAGATAAAACTCCTTTAACAATAGCCACGGTAATAGGGGATAAGCTATATTTAACGACATCTCCCGAATACTTTATCTGTATTTCCTGGGTCCTGCCTTTGGCAAGCTGAGACGCCAGAGCCCCTATCTTTTCGCCGAGATTTATATACGGTTGCAATATCTTGTAAAGCTCAAAATCAACGCATGGCACATTAACCGCGTTTCTTATCCCGCAGCCTAGAAGAGCGTCCCTCGCGCTGTCCGCGATTTCAATAGCCACATTTATCTGCGCCTCTTCTGTTGAAGCCCCGAGATGCGGAGTCAGCACAACCTTGTCGCATTTAAACAAAGGATTGTCTTTCGCCGGAGGCTCTTTTTCATAAACGTCAAAAGCCGCTCCCGCGATCTTGCCGCTATTTATGCCTTCAAGAACATCCGCTTCATTTACTATACCACCTCTTGCGCAGTTTATAATCCTTACGCCCTGCTTCATAGTTCCTATTGAATCCTTATTTACTATATTCCTTGTCTCGTCTGTAAGAGGCGTATGAACCGTGATATAATCCGCTCTCTTAAATATCTCTTTTACATCAACTGACTCTATCCCTAGTTCATTTGCCTTGTCCTTGGATAAAAACGGGTCATAAGCTATAACCTTCATGCCAAAACTAATCGCGCGCTTAGCAACCTCCGCGCCGATCCTGCCAAGGCCTATGATGCCAAGGGTCTTGCCGTATACTTCCGTGCCCATGAATTTTTTTCTTTCCCACTCGCCTCTTTTAACAGAAACATCTGCTTGTGGTATATTTCTTGAAAGAGAGAGCATAAGAGATACAGCGTGTTCCGCCGTGGACATCGTATTCCCGCCAGGGGTATTCATAACTATGATACCCCTCTTGGAAGCTGCCGCTAGATCAACATTGTCAAGCCCTACCCCAGCCCTACCTATCACCTTCAGATTAGTAGCGGCTTCTATGATATCTTTCGTAACCTTTGTCTCGCTTCTTACCAAAAGCGCGTCATAGTCTTTTATTATTTTCTTTAATTCTTCGGGAGGCAGCTTATGTTTTACATCCACCTGAAACTCTTTTACCTTTTTAAGTATATCCACGCCTTCCTGCGCCAGCGGATCGCTGACTAATATTTTAAACATACCTTCTCCTTCCAAGAAACTTGACACTCTGACAATGTCGGTTTTGTAAAGATGTTGGGGATTACTTAAGCGTCTCCTCGAGCGCTCTTACGCCTGAGCCAAGCTGAAATTTATATCCCATTTCTGAAAGCACGATTTCAAGAGTAGCCAGGCACACAATAAGGTCGGACGGGGTTATATAGCCCATTGTAGCTATCCTGAAAATTTTGCCCTTCATCTCGTCCTGCCCCCCTGCTATGCCAACGCCGTATTTATCCCTCATCGTCTTAACAAGTTTTTCTCCGTCTATACCCTGAGGAACCTTTACAGCGGTTACTCCATCTGAATAAGCATCTGGTGCGAATAATTCCAATCCCATCGCCTTAACTGCTCCACGCACTGAAGAAGCCATGTTCTTATGCCTCGCAAATACGACATCCAGGCCTTCTTCTTTTATTATTTTCAACGCCTCCCTCAACGCAATCATCAGATTCACCGCGGGAGTAAAAGGCGTATCAGTTTTAGTAAGCGCTTTTCTATACGCCTTGAAATCAAAATAATATTTAGGTAAAGTTGATTTTTCAACCAGCGCCCATGCCTTTGGACTCATGCTTGCAAACGCCAACCCGGGAGGTATCATTAATCCTTTTTGAGAACCTGATATCACAATATCCGCTCCCCATTCATCTGTTTTTATAGGGACTGCCGCCAAAGCGCTTATTGCGTCCACAACAAGAACTGCTTCATAGCTCTTCAAAATCCTGCCGATTGCTTCTATGTCTGTGGAAACTCCTGTAGATGTCTCGCATAATGTCGTATATACCGCTTTTATCTTCTTGTCCTTCTTCAGGATCTCGTCTATCTTTTCAGGATCTACCGCCTTTCCCCACTCCACGTCAATTGCGATAAATTCAATGCCATACGCCCGGCATATATCCCCGAACCTCTCTCCGAATTTTCCGCCGCGCACTATAAGAACTTTGTCTCCTGGAGAAAGCAGGTTTATAACAGATCCTTCCATTGCGCCTGTCCCTGAGGCTGTAAAAATAAGAACTTCATTTTTAGTCTGATATACATACTTTAGATCCTCTTCAACTTCCTGAATAATCTTCTGAAATTCAGGAGTCCGATGATGAATGATCGGCCTTGCCATAGTCTCCAGAACCCTTGGCGGTATTGGTGTCGGCCCTGGCGTTAATAAATAATTTTTTAGCATTTTTTTCTCCTTATTCAAGACTAGCTATTATTTCTTGCTTTCTGCGAATATTTCGTCCACAATCCCGTATTCCAGGGCTTCTTGACTGGACATAAAATAATCCCTGTCAGTATCTTTCTGTATTTTATCAAGCGGCTTTCCCGTATGCTTCGCCAGGATCTCGTTGATCTTGTCCCTTGTCTTCAATATCTCTTTTGCCTGTATGCTGATATCTGACGCCTGGCCCTGAACTCCGCCCCATGGCTGATGTATCATGACCCTTGCATTTGGAAGAGCGTATCTTTTCCCTTTTGCGCCTGCTGCAAGTAAAACCGCTCCCATGCTGGCAGCCTGGCCTACGCAGTAAGTGCACACCTTAGGTTTTATAAACTGCATCGTGTCGTAAATCGCCATGCCTGCCGTAACCACGCCTCCGGGGCTGTTTATATAAATATTTATGTCTCTCTCGCGGTCTTCCATCTGAAGAAAAAGCATCTGGGCTATGACCACATTCGCGACTATATCGTCTATTGCTGTGCCAATAAAAATAATTCTGTCTTTTAGAAGCCTTGAATAAATATCATACGCCCTTTCGCCTCTATCTGACTGCTCGATTACCATGGGTATCAACATATAAGCCTCCCAAAATTTTGATCCCGAGCCCCGATTTATCGGGGCGAAGGACCTTTTTCTTCGCCTATTCTATCTTCGCCTCTTTTAAAAGGAGCTCCATCACCTTTTTATTACGCATATTCACGGCCAACTCGTCCATGCCGTGGCCTTTCTCCAGATAACTTTTAATCTCATCTTTTGTCTTGTGATACTGGGCCGCCAGCTCTTCCACGTATAAGTCTATATCCTCCTGCTTTAAATAAATCTTCTCGGCCTGCGCAATTTTATCCAGGATAAAAAACGCCTTTACCTGCCGGATAGCCTGCTTGGAAGCATTCTCCTCCAATTCCTTTTTGTCTTTTTCTTCCAGATTAAACTTCTTATCCGGATTTTCTTTTTTCTGGAGCGTATCCATGTACTTAATGCGCGTTTCAGCGTCTTTTATCAGCCTTTCTTTTTCTGAATTAAGAAGCGTGTCAGGCACTTCAAAATCCACGCTGTCCAGAAGTTGATTTATAATCTGAACCTCCATATCAGCTTCGCTATCCTGTTCTAATTTTGCTTTGAGATTCTGCTTTATCGCTTCTTTCATCTTCTCCAGGCTCTCAAAACCAAGATCCTTTGCAAATTCATCGTCAAGCTTAGGTAGCACCTTTTCTTTTTCCTGGCTCCCTTCTTTAGGCACGCTCTGGGAATGCATTTCTCTCAGATATTCCATATTCTTCGCCAGATCCTCTTCCTTAACTTCGGAGTTTTTCTTTTTCAATTTCAGGCCTTTGTAGTTTTTCAGATTAATCTCAGGCCTTGTTTCAATGCTTGCCTTATACGAAAATCCTTCTTTAACGTCAATCTTCACATCGGTTACGTCAGGATACCCTATAGGGTCCAGCTTGTGCTCTTCTAAAATCTTTTCATAGGTTTCAGGTATGAGCTTTTTTAAAACTTCTTCCCTGGCGGCTTTAGAATAATGAAGCTCTAAAAGATCTCTTGGCGCTTTGCCCTGCCTGAAGCCCGGCACGCTCGCATATTTTCCTAGGTCGCCGTAAACTTCATCAAAAGCCTTCTTCACTTCCTCCGGCGGAAGACTTACTTCTAAGCTGTGTTTGCAATTTTTCAGTTTCTTGATGGATGACTTCATTTAATGGACCGCTCCTATGTTTATGCGAATCAAGCCCCTTGCTCATTTACATTTTAAATTTTTCGCCTAAATATATTTCCCTTGCTTTCGGATCATTGATAAGCACTTCTTTTGTGCCTTCAATAAGTATCTTGCCCCCTGCCATTATATACGAATGATTTGTGATTTCAAGCGTTTCTCTGACATTATGATCTGTAAGAAGTATCCCAAGGCCTTTATTTTTTAACTCTCCTATAATCTCCTGCGCGTCAGCCACTGCGATAGGATCTATGCCGCTAAAAGGCTCATCCAGGAGAATAAAAAGCGGATTTGTGACAAGCGCTCTTGTTATCTCCAGCCTTCTTCTTTCCCCGCCTGAAAGCATATACGCCTTTTTCTTCGCGAGATGGCTTATCTTTAGCTCTTCCAAAAGTTCCTTAAGCCTGTTCATACGCACCTGCCTGGGAAGATGCAGGGTTTCCAGCACAGCCGCTATATTTTCTTCTACGGTAAGCTTTCTGAATATAGAAGGCTCCTGCGAAAGATATCCTATGCCGTTTCTGGCTCTCCGATACATCGCAAGCCTCGTAATGTCGTTCCCGTCAAACATTATATTTCCATCGTCAGGCCTGAGGATCCCTACCACCATATAAAACGTGGTTGTTTTTCCTGCGCCGTTCGGCCCCAGAAGCCCCACAACCTCACCCCGCTTTACTTTCATGCAGACCCCGTCCACCACCCTTTTCCCGTCGTAGGATTTTATCAAATTATTTATTTCCAGCAAATGTCCGTTATTTTGCAATTCCATCGCTTTGAATAACCAGTTTCGGCCTGTTAGGCAGTATTACCCTTCCCTGGTCCACTAGGTAAATCGCCTTATCGCTATAAGTTATATTTTCGCCGTTTATTATCTTCACATTGCCCCTGGCTACCACGCACTTAACGCGCCTTGTTTGGGGGCTAAAATAGACGTCTATGCGATCCGCCAGTATGCTGCCTTTTGAATCCTCAACCTTTACATTGTTATAGAAAAACGCCCTATTCTGTTTATAATTCAGTTCCAGCGGCCCATCACATGTTATGGTAGTCTGACTTTTGCTGGTTTCAGGGTTCAAAATTCCTGATTCGCCGGAGACAAGACTCGCGCTTATATCCTGTTTTAATTCAGCGGTTTTACCCTCTACGTCGCAAACAGCGCCTGTGCCTGTAATGCTCATATCAGGCCTTCTTATGTTTACGCTAACATCACTAGATACATTTTTTGTCTCGGCGTTCCAAACCAGATGGTCTGTTGTCAGCTTTGTGCCATCGGTAGAAGCCATGACCACATTATTATTAAGATTGACGATATTTTCGCCTTTGTCAAAAACGCCTTCATTGGCTTTTAATTTAAGCGTCGTGCCTTCGCCAAAAGACAATGCGGACAAATGCTCTATATTAACTCTGCTATCCAGAACCTCCGCGGAACGCCCGTTCATTTTCCATTTCTGGCCCCCGCCTTCCTGGTACTGGACAAAAGAAAAATCCTTTACCTCCTGCTGAGCGGTTGCTTTTTTTTCTTCTTCTGCGGCGTATAATGAAGAAGAGATTAACAATAAAAAAACAACTATTTTAAAATCTTTTCGCCACATAATTTTGTCTTCCATCTATCATGAAACCACACCCACTGCTCAGGATATTTTCTTATATAGCCCTCAATCGCTTTCGTATACCTCAGGGTATTCTCCTGAATATCTTTTTTTCTATCTCCTGTATTTACCAGTTCGATGGGTTCCCCGATTAAAAACTCATGCCCGAACGCCTTCCTTACCAGAAAACACGGGACAATAGGTGCTCCCGTAAGAAGATTTAAAACAGCCGGGCCACTCGGCGTCCACGCAAGCTTTCCGAAAAAATCCACAAATACGCCTGATACGCTGTCCATATCCTGATCAGGCATAATGCCTACGAATTTCTTATTTCTTAAAAGATCTACTATTTCTTTTGCGGAGGCGTCTCTGTATATCACATTAACGTTATTTTTTTTCCTCATTTTGCCTAAAAATGCCTCAAGAGCGTCCATTCTCACGCGCCTTGCAATCACATTTAAAGGCAGGCCCTGCATCGAAATATAATGGGCCAGGAGTTCCCAATTTCCAAAATGAGCGGAAAGTATGATTACCCCTTTACCTTCCCGCAGGAATCGCTCCAGTATACCTATATCCTTGCAAAAGACATATTTATTTATATTATCTCTGCTAAATTTAGGGATAGCTATTACTTCCGCTAAATTCTTGCCCAGATTTTCAAAGACCTTTTTAGCTATGTTTTTCTTCTCTGCCTTGGACTTTGAACAGCCGAAAGCGGTATCGAGATTTTGAAGCGCCTTTAATCTTTCTTTTTTTAGGATATAAAAGCTCAGCCTTCCAAAGGCGTGGCCAAACATAAGCCCTATTCTGGCAGGAAGCGCTGAAATCAAAAAATTTATCAGCCTGAAGAGCAAAAAAATAACCAACCTTCCAGGCTTATTCTTCGCCATAGCCAAAGTATATTATCATAGAGAATATATAAAAGTCAATAGAAAGAAATCAAATCGGAAGGTACCTGCGCTATGGAACGCGCATACAAGCTAATAGATGTTTAATTCCAGGATATGTTTCTGGCCATTATCTTCAAGGACAACGTTTTTCTCGTTAATCTCAATAACAATCATCCCGTTTACCTTATCGCCCAGTTTAACGACATCATTATTTATGATAGCATATGGATTTTCTTTATCCGCCATTATCCCGTTAAGAGCCAAGTCTTCCATACCGCCTGGTTTTTGAACGTCAGATGCTCCCAATAAAAATGGATCCCTGCCCCATTCCGCGTTATTTCCATAGGCTGTTTCGGAAACCGCTGTCATCGCAGATTCCAAAGTCACGTAAGGTTCAGCCTTTAGAACAACCTTGCTGTTTACCGGCCTGGACAAATGGTTCGTAATTAAAAATATAAAAACAATTACGCCAACGCCTGTTATGGTTAATTCAATCTTTTTCTTAGCTCCGATTTTTAACATATTATTCTCCGAGCACGCAGGCGTTTAGCTCTATATCCGCCCTTATCTTTGGCAATATATTTATATCCTTTTTCATTTCTATCCTTCTTACCGAGATCATAGGATTCCTGCCAAACTCTATTTCATTCAAAAAATCTCCCAGGGCCTGGTACCTTGTCTCAACGCTTAAATCCATAGGCATGCTTTTACACAGATAATTAGAAACCTTTAATTGAGAACCTTTCATATCCGTATAGCTTGACAAGTCTCCGGGCTTTATGGTAATTACGCTGACCTTTAAACCTCTCGCTTCTTCATTAAGCTGTTTGATTATATTAGACGCGTCTTTTTCAGAAGGAAATGTCTTTTCAAGGCCTGATACATGGTCACGCATCTTTATAAGATTATCCTTGAGATTCTCTTCTCCGCCTATAAAATTATAAAGCTCCACGATCCCGGTTTTCATGCTCTTATATTCTGCGCCAAGCCTCTTAGCTTCATTGGCTTTCGGCAGATAAATAAACTGCAGAAATAAGCCTGTTATTGCGGCAAAGATAACTAATGTTGTAATTTTATTTTTGTCCATGCTATTTTTTTCTGATATTACATGTTATTTCAAAATTTACCGCATCTTGCCCTGCCCCTTGATTCTCCTGGCTAAAAGAAAGTTTCACATTCTGAAACAAAGAACTTGATTCCAGCTTAGACATAAAACCTGTCAATGAATCCTGATTCAATATAACCCCGCTTATCCTTATATTGGGCTCTTTACTATCTATGGTGAACTGATCCAACGCTATATCAGGAAGAATTAGATTGCTTATTTCTTTCATTATTTTTCCGGCGTTTATATCGCCCGAAGAAAGCGTGTTTATAACAGAGTTATACGCTATCATCTTATCTTTTAATATTTTTATTTCCTGGATATTGTCCCAGTGCTGTCTTTGGATTTCCAAGCCTTTTTTAAGGTTTATGGCTTGTATGCATAATAAAGCGTACGAAAATAATAACATAATCCCGAAAACAAAAGTAACCATTGTCACGGAAAATCTTTTAAGCGCTTTTCTGTCTTCTGACTTGAATTTTTCAGGAAGCATATTCAGGCTAAAATCCCTGCTAAGAGCAAGCCCTATAGCGCCTGCTTCTTCAGGCAATGTTGTCAGCACTTCTATTCCTGTCTCTTTAACAATATATTCCTTAAGGCCTTTAAGTTTGGAACCGTTTCCTGATAGTATTATTTTTTTAATCCCCGCCTCATGAAAATGCTGTTCATGATATTCCAGAGAGCCTTTTATCTGGCCTGTAAGTTTCTCTAGTATGGGCCTTATCAAAGAAAATATTTTAATATCGGAAGAAATGCCTTGCTCTATTTTCATATTTTCCGCGTCTAGTTTGGATAATTCCATCCTGCCTCTGTCTGAAATAGTAACGCCTGTCATAGCGCTAGTAATAGTGTCTCCGCCTAAAGGTATCTCTCTTGTAAAACAAACCCTGTCTTTTTCGACTATTGATATAAGCGTTTTTACGCTGCCTATATCCACAACCGCGACTTTCTCGCCATGGGGTATGACTTTTGAATCATTTATATATCTAGCTATAGCAAAATCCAAAGGCATCACATTCTGAACATTTAAACCTATTTCTTTTAACTCTCTTACCTTTGATTCAACATCAGATTCCTGGTACGCAAAAGCGATCAGCTCTATCTTTTTTGTGCCGTCTTCAGCGTCTTTTTCCTCCAAGACATTAAATCTTATCCTGGCTTTATCAATATCAAAGTTTACCTGCTCTTTTAACTCCCACTTAAGAGCACTCTCTATTTCTTCACGAGGCATCATGGGTATACTGACCCTTTTTATAATAAGGCTTCCCAGATTGAAATTCACGCATATTTCTTCTTCATCTTTTATATGCATTTTAGCGGAAAGGCTGTTAAGCTCTTCGATCTTTGCTATCAGCTTATCTTGCACTAAAAATTCATCCCCTGTCTTGTTTATCCTTACAGCTCTAAAATGCATAGAACCTATATCCAGGCCTATAAAATTAGAAGGCCTTTGCGCTATGCCCATGCCTAATAAAAGCGACTTTGATTCTTTTTTGAGTTTTTCTAAAATGTTTGCGTTCATATTATTATATTATACCATAATTACAATATTTCCTGCCATAGAGAAATTACGAGAGGTGTCCCTCTAACTACATGGCAGCTTATAACACGTTGAACAGTGTTTCCATCCCAGGCATTAACCTTGCCTGTACCAACTATGTCTATGGCGTTTCTTGAAGCGTTGGAATAAGTAACGCTGAATGTGCCTGCGCCAAATACCTGATTAGTTTTTACCGTAGGCGCGCTGCTCCAGTTGCTGTCATTCTGCAACCGTTCTAAATACCATTCCATGCCAGCCTGCGCAACATAAAACGCCTGATCTGACTGCATATCCGTAATAGCCGCCATATTCCCTGATGATATTGAAGAAGCTACAAACAGGGCAAGCGTCGCGACTATCAGCATTACAATAGTAACGGCTACCAGCGATATGCCTTTATTATTAAAAATTCTCCGTAGAACTATCTGACCGTAAGTAAACATTTTGTCCATTTTTTGTAAGGGTAAGGTCTATTCTTACTCTTCTTATATTTGTAGCAGAAGGACTGACTGTAGGAGCTAGAATCACAGTACCGCTTAAATTATAATAAGTAAAAGCCAGGTTTGAAACATTCTCAGCAAGTAAATTGGGAATCCCATTTTCAGTTCTGTTCAAATCTGTACTGCTTAAACTATAGGTTATATCCGCGCCCCCTGTATCAAAAAATCTAAATTGACTTGAAGACGCCGTAGTCACGCTTGTAGTATTTCTTACTTCCCTTATTTCCCTTGTCATCCTGCCCAAGGCAAGCCTTCCGTCCCACAGAATATCGCTTCTATTAAATTTAAATGTCCATGCTTTGATAACCCCGAGCATCATAAATCCTACAGTGCTCGCAGTGATGCCGATTATTATTATCGCTATCACCAGTTCCACTAATGTAAACCCTTTATCTTTTTTCATTTTAATTATTGGTAACGATAGTTTTCAAACTAATATCCCCCACTATCGGATTTGTCACACGCGCTTCCACCTGTTTATAATTAGCCATACCTGCGTCGCTGGCAATAGCCACTGGCACAGCGCTCACTACTATCTGCCAGTAATAATTAGTGAAATTTCCGCCAAAACTTACAGGCGCGCCCGCGTTTTGGGAAAGAATACTGGCAAAGCTTAATCGGGTTGTTCTTTCCAACTCTCCTTTTGCCAGGCTCGTAGCAATAGTTACCACCTCGTCTCTGGCTGCATTTTTAAATACACCTGTAAAAGTAGCAAATAGCCCCATAGTTATAACTCCCAACACTACTATCCCTATAACCGTCTCTATTAAAGTAAAGCCTTTCATTGCACGCTCACTTTGCCTGTTTTAGCTTCTATCCTCACTGTCCTTGAATACGCGCCTGACTGAGCCTGAAGAGTTATAACGCCCTGGCTTGATAAAATAACGCCATTCCCGCCATATGGAGCGCCTGCTGAATCAAACTCTATCTTATTGCTAAAATTTGTGCTGGCCATATCTATGCCTTTAAATTCATTAAGAGTGACAAATGAAACGTTAAAATTATTTCTTGTCTGAGGGTCCCTGGCTACGGTACCCGTGTTCACTCTGTAAACAAAATAAGCTTCGTTAACAGGATCGAATGATATCCCAAACCTCACCTGTTGGGCCAAAGCCATTTGCTGGGCATATCTTAAATCAGAGGCTATCTTCTGGCAAGCTGCCTCCAGCCTCACAGCTTGGGAGGTAACAGCCTTTGGCATAGCGATAAGCGCAACTATACCCAAAATCACAATTACCATCACCAACTCTATTAATGTGACGCCCTTATCTTTTTTCATTTCTTCAATTCCCATAATATACCAAGCCCGTATTTGACGCCAGCAAAAAAACCAACCTGAGAAGCTTCTTTAAAATACCTTGTCTCAATAGATATCTCAGCGATCCTAAGCTTTAGCCTGGCTGCTTTTATTAAAATCTGTGCGTCAAATAAGAAATCATCTGAATTATCCTGCCAGCCGACTTTTTTAAGAAATTCGCTGTTATACGCTCTTAAGCCTGTATGATATTCCGATAGGTTTAATCCCAAAACCTTATTCTGACAAAAGGTTAAAAACTTGTTAGAAACATACTTATAAAAAGGCATGCCTCCTTCCAAAGCGCCCTTACCCAGCATCCTTGAACCCAGGACAATATCGGCCTGGTTATTAAGTATAGGTTGAATAAGATCTGGAATTTTTTTTGAATCATACTGGTAATCAGGGTGCAGCATGACTATCACATCAGGGTTTCTCTTGAGCGCTTCTTTATACAATGTCTTTTGATTTCCGCCATAACCTTTATTCTTTTCATGCAACAGCACGGTAAGGCCCAACCTTTTTGCTATCTCCACAGTCCTGTCTCTACTCTGGTCGTCACAAAGTATTATTTCCGACACTAGGCCTTTTGGAATATCCTTGTAAGTTTTTTCCAAAGTCAGTTCAGCGTTATAAGCAGGCATCACTATTACAATCTTCTTCCCCATACGCCCCTTCTCAAGACCTAGTCTTTAGCACAGTAATTTTGAATACAAACGCCAGGCAACAAGCCAGCGTTCCTAACGTTATTATAGCTCCTATTCTAAACGAAAACGGATCATATGTAAACTTTACAATATGCTTGCCTGGCTCCAGATATACTGACCGTAATATATAATCCGCCCTGTAAATCTTATCCGGCTTATCGTCCACACATACCTTCCACCCGGGATACCACGTATCGCTCAGTATTAAAAACTTAGATTCGCCTACAACAGCTTCTATTTCAACATAATTTGGTTCATATTTTAAAATATCCACCGATTCTTCTCGAGTCACGCGAGGCTCCTTTTGGTCGTCGCTCGTATAAGAAAAATCTTCTTCTAAAACCACCTCTTTCTCCGGCTCAAAATCTTTGCTTTTTAACCTTTCCAAGATCTTCTTTTCGTCTTTTATAACCACTGCCTTCTCTGCCAGAAACGCTCTCGGCAGAAAGTTTTTATTTTCATAAATATTCGCCTTTTCGGATTTCCTGACAATATTATAACCGTCTGCTTTAAAATCCCTTGGCGAAATTACATACTTTACATTTAATAGATTCAGAAGATTTGTCTCGCCCGGAACGGTTGACCTTACAATAATATCTATAATTTTTCCCTGCCTTCTATTATAAAGCGATCCGTATCCATACGCATCATATATTCCAAAGCTCACTCCTCTGTCTGAAACTACTCTCTCCTTGAGGGCCGACATGCCTTCAAAATAATCTCTTTCCGGCACAAACATGTTCTGCCTCAGGGTAGCCGGAGAATCAAATATCCTAAAAAGAGTCTTATCCTTCTGCAAAAATTCTATCGTAGAGCCTGGTTTCAAGAACTCATTTATATTCATATTCTGGTATACGTTTTTATTCGCGGTAAATATATCCGCTAAAGATATAAGTAAAATCAAGGGCAAAACCATATTCAAACTTATCCGCTTTTTGATCCCAAAAAACATAACTACTGATAAAAACATGAATAATCCCAACCCTCTTTTTATATTATAGGCTCCTGAGGTGACCAGCTGTTCAATATTATTGATTTTACCGCTAAGCTCATTGCTGGCGTTTAATACCGCCTTTTTTAAAAAATTACATATCGGATAAAAATTAAAACTTAATACAAGATAAATTAATGACAGCAAAAACCCAAGAACCAATGTCCATTTTAAAAATTTCTTGAACCTGGAATCTATTTTCGCATGTTGGGCGTAATAGTCCACTCCCATACCCGAGAGAATCGCCAGAGAAAATGCTACTATAAAAAAGAATTTTACAGGATATCTGGAAAGTTTGAAACCGGGGAGATAATTATATAAAAAATAATATAAAGGCGTATATCTTCCGAATGAAAGCGCAAGACCTAACGCAAGGATATAAAAAATTGTTCTTCTTCTTTTCGTGGAATCGAATTTTAAAGAGATAAACGTAAATACAATCGTAGATATGCCCATATAATAAACCAAAAGCCAGCTTTGTCTCGTCCAGTAATCTTTATATATATAATCTGATTCGCTTAAATAAGGAAAAAATAAATCCAAAAGCGCGTATACAGGCATAGACCACATAGATGCCTCGCTAAAATCCATCATATTTCTTGAGGTGTGTTTTAAAAATTCTAGAAAAGGCAGAATCTGAAAACTCGAAAGCCCTAAAAAAACAGCTATGGCAAGCATCATTGGTTTTATGCGCAGCCCTGCCATTAAAACCAGTATAAAAAAAACGCTATATAATACTATAGGCTCCCCTCCCAGGAACATCAGCGCCATAAATACGCCTGTAATAACAGAATTTTTAACCCAGTCTTTTTTTAACGCCCTTTCATAAAACAAGATTACAAGCGGAAGCCAGATAACCGAAGCAAGCGAAGCCAGAAGATTTATCACGGAGATTACATAACCGGAGAACATAAAAACTGTCGCGGATAAAAACGAGGCATGCCTGGAATAGCCCCACTCCCTCATCAAAATATAGATAAATAAACCTGCCAGGAAAATATGGGCTATTATGAAATAATTAAACCCTTGCGGATAAGAAAAGAATAGATAGATTGCGCTTAGAGGGTAGAATACGCATGTTTGCAGTTCTGCAAGATGCGGGCTTCCGCAATGTATATACGGATTCCATAAAGGGATTTTGCCTGACAGAAATTGAGTAACGCTAAATTCTCTCAGAGGATAGAAAAACCTGGAAAGGTCCCTGTGGATAAATATCTTGTTCTGCAATAATACTTCTGAAAAAAAGACTAGCGCAAGTCCAGCTAAAATAAAAATGGGGATGGTGTTCCAAACCCATCCCCATTTATTTATATTAATCTGTTTCAAATCTATTTTACCAGGTAGCTGTATCCTGTGTGCCGTCTGAAAAAGCTCCTACTCGTCCTGAAGCTGATAGATACCACCATCCATCAGTAGACGTTGCTGTGCCTGATGTAGCTGATACTGTACCAACGCTGGTAGAATTATTTAATGGATTTTTTGGAATCAAACTATCTGCGAAAAGCGCGGTAGTAAGAGCTGTAGGAAACGCGGCTGTGCCGGAAGTAGCGCTCTTAGCGTAATCTATAGCTACTGCTGAACGCATTGCTCCAAGGCCGCCTTTTCCAGCGGAGATTTTTGCCTGTGTAGTCAAGTCTTGAAACTTAGGAATGGCTACTGCGGCAAGAATCCCAAGTATCACAATAACCATTACAAGTTCAATCAGCGTAAAGCCGCTTTTATTGCCAAGCTTTGCCATAACCCCTTCCTTTCATTTTGTACCGCTATGTTATAAATAAAGTATAATACTTTTAATAAATTTGTCAAGTATTTCCAATATATTACCCAAATATGGTTAAAAGATTCCACATAGGCATAAATATGGCAAGCGCCATAGTCAAAACCATCATACCGAGCGCGAATATAAGAACAGGCTCTATAAGAACTGTAAGATTTCTCACAGCATAATCAACCTGGGAATCATAATAATCAGATACCTTTAAAAGCAGTTCATTTATCTTGCCTGTTTCTTCCCCTATCTTAACCATCTGAACTACGATACTTGGAAAAAGCCCGCTTAACTTCATTGGCTCCGCTATGCCTTTACCTTCGCTTATACCATGAATAATATTATCAACTGCATTAGTTATGACTCTGTTGCCCAGAGAATCCCTGACGATTTCAAGCGTATCTATTATAGGTATGCCGCTTGAAGTTAACAACGCTGTCATCCTGCTGAACCTGGATAGCGATATCTTTAAAAAAATTTTACCAAAAACAGGCATCTTTAATTTAACGCTGTCCCAGACGTACCTGCCTGATTTAGTATCAATAAAACGCTTGAAGCCAAAAACCAAAACAATTATAGCTAATATAATAAACAACCAATAATGCGAAATTACAAAATGTACGCCCAGAAGTATCTTTGTAGGAAGAGGCAGTTCTGTATGGAATCTTGCAAAAAGCGCGCTGAACTTAGGTATTATAAACATGACTAAAATAGGAAACGCTATGAAAATAACCATTACTACCAAAAGTGGATAGCGTATTGCCTGCTGCACCCTCATATTTGTTTCCCGTTCATGTTCCATAAGAGTTGCCAGTCTGTCCAACACCTCGTCCATTATACCCGCCGCTTCTCCTGAACGTATCATATTGATATATATATTTGAAAAAACCGAGGGAAACCTTGAAATGGCGGCTGAAAAACTTTTGCCCGACTCTATATCGTTGATTATCTCTTCAATGATTCTTTTGAAATAAGGATTAGCGATCTGCTCGGTAATAGAACCCAGACTTACAAGTATTGCCACGCCTGCGCCTTGTAATGTCATCAATTGCCTGGTAAAAACTATTAATTCTTCCTGGCTGACTCTGTTGAAAAACCTCTGGAATGGATTAAAATTTCTTATGCCCGGGGTCTGTTCTTCTATCAGGATAGGCATATATCCCATCTGTTTAAAATGGCTGGCAACAGATTCCCTGGTCTCGCCTTCTATCGTGCCTGTAGATGCTCTGCCGTGCTTATCGCGTATCTTATACTTAAAATTAGCCACGCGTAATTTACTCCTCCTGAGTTGCCTTTATAACCTCTTCAGATGTTGTAACGCCTCTTAAAACCTTGTCCAGTCCGTCATCCCTTAATGTCTTCATGCCTGTCTCTATCGCTATCTTCTTTATCGCGCCGCTTGAAGCTTTATCTACGATAAGTTTTCTAATCTGATCATTTATGATCAGAAGCTCAAATATGCCTATGCGCTCTCTATAGCCTGTATTTTTACATAAGCTACATCCTTTGCCTCTGAAAAAACTTTTCTTTTGATTTATTCCCAGGCCTTTTAGGATATCTTCTGAAGGAGTGTATTCCTCCTTGCATTTATCGCAAATCTTTCTGACAAGCCTCTGAGCGAGGATACCTATCATAGAGCTGGAGATTAAAAACGGCTCTATGCCCATATCTATAAGCCTGGACAGCGCTCCTGCGGCGTCATTTGTATGAAGGGTGCTTAAAACAAGGTGTCCTGTCAATGCCGCCTGCACGCTTATCTCAGCCGTCTCTTTGTCTCTTATTTCCCCAACCATTATTATATCAGGGTCCTGCCTTAAAATAGACCTAAGGCCTGTGGCAAAATTTAGGCCTGCCTTTGGATTTATCTGAGACTGCCTTATCCTTCCCAGGTGGTATTCCACAGGGTCTTCTATTGTAATTACATTTTTTTCTTCCGAGTCAATCGTTGAAAGCGCTGAATAAAGGGTAGTGGTTTTCCCGCTTCCCGTGGGACCTGTCACCAAGATTATGCCATGAGGATGTTTTATCAATTTTTCAAATTCCTTCTGGATCTCCGCGGAAAAACCGATCTTGTCAAGGCCCATAAGTATAGAGCCCCTGTCCAGAATCCTTATAACAATATTCTCTCCGTATATAGTAGGAAAAGTGGAAACCCTCATGTCGATATCTCGATCCATAACTTTCATATTAAATCTGCCGTCCTGGGGTTTTCTTTTTTCAGCGATATCCATCTTAGAAAGCACCTTTATTCTGGACATAAGAGCCGGCTCCAGATGTTTCGGAGGCGCGAACATTTCATGCAGTATCCCGTCTATCCTAAACCTCACTACTAGCTTATCATCTTCCGGCTCGATGTGTATATCGCTTGCCTTATCTTTTACCGCCTGCATAATAACCATGTTTACAAGTTTTATTACAGGCGCTTCTTCCGCTATCTCCGCGAGTTTTGTGGAATCAAATTCTGCTCCCTGAAACTGGAATTTGTTTTCTTTGTCTATGTCCTTTACGACATCGTCAAAAGAGGATGACGTGCCGTAATACTGCTCTATGGCGTTTAATATAGCGCTCTCCGTGGCCAGCATACTCTCTATATCGCATTTGGCCCTGCGGCTAAGATCGTCTATGGCGACTATATCCTTTGGATCCGCCATTGCAACGGTCAGGGAATCTCGTATTTTAAAAATAGGCATTGCTTTGTATTTCCTGGCCATTGTTTCGGGAATAAGCCTTACAACATCTTGGTCTATGATATAATTTGCGAGATTAACATACGGTATATCCAGGGCCTCTGACATTGCCTGGGCGTAAGCTTCTTCAGTCGCCATTCCGGAACGCACAATCACCTTGCCTACACTCATGCCTTTTTTCCTGGACTCCTCCATGGCCTTATCAAGCTGCTCTTTCGTTATGATAAAGCCGTCTAATAATATTTGTTCTACGCTTTTCTTTGCCATAATTCGCAGTCCTAATTGCCCTATACCCAAGCGAAGCGAGTGGTGCTGGGCAGTTTTACATTTTCAGTATCTCTCTTGCCTTCGCGACTAAATTATCCAATTCAAACGGCTTTTCTAAATATCCGCTGATTTTCTGAAAAGCGAAAAGATCCCTGACTTTCTCCTCTTCTTTGCCGCTCATCATAAGAATAGGTATGTCTCTTGTTTTCTGGATTCTCCTGATTTCTTTCAGGCATGAATACCCGTCAATTTTAGGCATCATGATATCTAAAATAACCAGATCAGGCATTTCCAACTCCGCGGCTTTTATGCCTTTTTCTCCATCGCCTGCGACCAACACTATAAAGCCTTCCTGTTCAAGCCTTATCTTTAGTAGTTTCTGTATATCTTCCTCATCATCCACAATCAATATCTTTTTCTGGCCTTCCATATATCCCCTCCTTCACTTTTTCTCCAACAATTCCTTCATTTTTCCTAACAACACTTCTGGTTCAAAAGGCTTTGGAATGTAAGCGTCTGCTCCCATTTCCATGCCAAGTTCTTTATCGCTTGTCTGGGCCCTTGCCGTAAACATTATAATAGGAATAGCTTTATAGCTTTCGTCAAATTTGAGCATACGGCAAACCCTATATCCGTCAAGTTTTGGAAGCATAAGGTCTAATATAATAAGATCCGGTTTTTCAGACCTGGCTTTATTAAGGCCTTCCTGGCCATCAGAGGCTGACAGGACTTCATAATTATTTGCCTCCAGCCTGAATCTCAATACTTTTAATATATCTTCCTCGTCGTCTACTATTAATATCCTCTTTTTATCCATTACCTTCTCTCCTCAAATTTTGCTTCACAAAATTTGATCCAAGCCCAGATTTATCGGGGCGAGGGATCTATATCTTCTCCAATGATTCCTTTATCTTCTCCATCAAGTCCTTTATGTCAAAAGGCTTCTCTATAAAAAATGCTACCTTTTCAAGAGAAAAAAGATCTCCCATTTTTTTCTTTTCTTTTGCGCTAAGTATAATTACGGGGATATCGGCATACTCTTCGTGCTTCCTCATTTCCCTCAATATACTGTAACCGTCCATATTAGGAAGCATTATATCCAATAAAATTACATCCGGTTTTTTTATCTTTAAAGCCTCCAGCATCTCTTTCCATTCCATAGCGCCCATAAACTCATAGCCCTCTGCCTCAATCCTTACCTTAAGCATTTTTGCTATATCAGCGTCATCGTCTACCACTAAAACTCTTTTCTTATCCATTTTTCACCCCCAGCAACTTATTGATTTTATCAACCAATAAATCCGGTTCGAAAGGTTTTTCAATAAACCCTGCCACTCCTAGTTTATCTATAGATTCTTTTGTATTTTTATTTCCAAGCGCCGAGAAAATAATTACAGGTATGTTTCTGGAAACAGCGTTCAGCTTCAGCCTCCTTGACACCTCAAACCCGTCTACTTCCGGCATCATAAGATCTAAAAGTATAAGGTCCGGCTTGTTTTCCTTAGCTAGCTCTACTCCTCTTACTCCGCTATTTGCTACAATAGCTCCAAACCCCGCTCCTTTAAGCCTGAAAGCAATCATTGACAAAAGATCTTCTTCATCATCTATTATAAGAATGGTCTTTTGCGAAGATATTGAATTCTTCCCGCTCTTTAAATCTTCTTCCGCCTTTTTCATCAGCTCGTTTTTATCAATAGCTTCATCAGGGTAAACAGAAATACCAAACAAAATAGGGATCTTAATATTGTCTTTGATCCTTTTCGTTATCGCCATCGCTCCGGGCCTGTCCGTGCATGCGATTATTACTATGCATTCTCCTTTTTTTCCTCTCACTGTCCTATCTTCCGGCCCCCTGACTGTCTTTTTTATAATATCCTCTATTTCGGAAATATTTTTTTCAACCATATCCTTGGCGTTTTTTATCTCAAAAACAATAACGGCTATTTTATTATCATTGCGCTTTGACCTTTCTATAGCTTCTTCCATTAAAAAATCAAACTCTTCATGTTTTTTATATATAGGTATGGTAAAAATAAATTTACTGCCCTCATTAGGCTCTGACGTGACCCACATGTCTCCGCCGTGCAACTCCACTATGCCTTTTGAAATAGCCAGGCTCAGGCCCGCTCCCCCGTGTTTACGGGTCATGCTTGCGTCTAACGGGCTAAGATTGCTGAACAGCTTCCCTATATCTTCTTTAAACATCCCTATGCCGTTATCCTCTACTGTAACTTTTATAAAACCTTTGCCGTTTATATCTTCCCTTGAGCTGGATATTTTTATCTTTCCGTTATCCCTGCTGAATTTTATGGAGTTCAATATGAGGTTTTTTAAGATCTGCCCTATCCTGTCAGGGTCAAACCATGTAAACTCTATAGACTCTTCCAAAGAAAGGCTGAATTCCATATTCTTCTGCTCAACGGTTATTTTTGTAGTGTTATAAACATCTTTTATGATTTCGTTTATGCTTAACTTTCTTTTATGCATTATAATCCTGCCGGCTTCCAGTCTGGACATATCCAGGATATCTGTTATGATTTTCGCCAGGCGCTCTATGTTATTTTTGGATATAGTAAGGATTTTTTTCTGCTCTTCGCTAATGGGACCAGTTATACCATCCAGCACAAGAGCGACGCTTTCTTTGATGGATGTGAGCGGGGTTCTTAATTCATGGGAGATTACGGATATAAAATCGGATTTTATACTAGATAATTTATTAATCTCTTCATTCGCCTTTAAAAGCGCGTCTTTAAGATCCTGCATTTCTTTTTCGCAATCCTTCATGCTGCCTCATTTCTGATATTCGCTGATTACCTTATCCCACAACCCCTGCGACTTCAAAATAATCTCTATCAGCTCCCTGACAGCGCCTTTACCGCCGCTTTTTTTTGTAATATAGTGACAGGAACTTTTAACCTCTTCCACTGCTTCGGGAGTAGCAACGCTTAAACCCACTCTTTTCAAAACACTCAGGTCTATAAGATCGTCTCCGATAAAGCAGATTTCCTCGTCTTTTACTTTGAATTTCTTAACCACTCTTTCATAGACCTTGAGTTTTCTGTAATCTGAATAGACCTTTGCTACGCGCATATCTCTTGCCCTGCGCTCCACTATCCTTGTCTTTTTGGCGGTAATAATTACTGATTTAATGCCTGCTTTATGGAGAAGCATCATGCCTAAACCGTCGTAAACATTGAAGCTTTTTATTTCGTCTCCAAAATTATCATATATAATACGGCCGTCAGTAAGCACGCCGTCCACATCAAGTATTAATAATTTTATTTTCTTAGCGCGCTCTTCTATCATACCAGCCCCGCCTTCAGTAAATCCTGCACATCCACAAGCCCTATAGCCTTATCTTTTTCATCAACTATCGGTATTTCATCAATCTTATGTTCCTGCAATATCCTTAACGCCTCGACGGCAAGGCATCCTTTTTTAAGCGTCCTCGGAGATTTTGTCATAACATCCCTCACTTCCCTGGAAAGGAGCAAAGGGTCGTTCCCCAGATGCCTTCTTAAATCCCCATCTGTAAAAATACCTTTCACCTTTCTGTCTTTATCTATTACCGTAGCGCTTCCCGCCCTTGAAGCAGTAATAGCGAGAAGAACGTCTTTTACCTTCCTGGACTCTTTCACAATAGGATTAGAGGGGCCTTTTCGCATTATGTCTTCTACCTTCAGCAGTAATTGTTTTCCGAGGCTTCCGCCGGGATGAAGGAACGCGAAGTCGCTTTTTTTAAATTTCCTCTTATCCATAAGAGCGGCGCATAGTGCGTCCCCCATCGCAAGCATGCTGGTTGTGCTCGCCATAGGAGCTAGCCCCAGAGGGCACGCCTCAACTTTAATAGACACATCCAGCACAGCGTCGCTATTCTTTGCCAAGCTGGACTTTTTATTTCCCGTTATCGCTATTAGAACGGATCCTATCTTTTTTATCTGCGGCACAAGACTCACGACTTCTTCTGTTTCCCCACTATTTGAAACAACAATCACCGCATCTTCTTTTCTTACCCTGCCCAAATCTCCGTGTATCGCTTCCGCTGAATGAAGCCAGAGGCTGGGCGTACCAGTAGAAGCAAGCGTTGCGGAGATCTTCTGCCCCATAATGCCTGCCTTACCCATCCCTGTAACCACAACCATCCCTTTGCAGGCGTATATCAACTCTACCGCCTTCTCGAAATCCTTATCTATGCGGGAAATCAACCGCCTTATAGAATCAGCCTCTATCCTCAAAACCTGTTTAGCGCGTCTTTTCAACATCTCTCCCCCATAAACTTGACACTCTGACAATGACGGTTTTGTAAAGTTTATCCCACAATGTTATCTATCTTTTTGACATCCCTCAATAATTTCTCTAACATCTCAAGCGTTATCATATTCGGCCCGTCGCAAGGCGCTTTATCAGGGTCCTCGTGAACCTCTAAGAATAAGCCGTCGCAGCCAACCGCAGCTGCTGCGCGCGAAAGAGCCGCCACAAACCTTCTTTCTCCTCCGGAAGAACACCCTTTGCCCCCTGGGATTTGCACGCTGTGAGTTGCATCATAAACAATAGGATACCCGAACTCTCTCATTATTTCAAGGCTGCGAAAGTCGCTGACTAAATTATTATACCCGAACATCACTCCGCGTTCTGTAATAATAATATTTTTATTTCCTGTATCTTCTATCTTTTCTATTATATTCTTTACATCCCAGGGAGATAAAAACTGACCTTTTTTTATATTCACAATCCTTTTTGTTTTCGCAACTTCTTTAATAAAATCTGTCTGCCTGCATAAAAAAGCTGGTATCTGTATAATATCCAGCACATCTTTTGCTTTACTCAGCTCAGACCTGCAATGGACATCGCTTAATATAGGCACATCCAGTTCTTTTTTAACCTTTGCCAGTATTTTAAGGCCCTTATCTATCCCAGGCCCTCTGTAAGATTTTGCGCTCGAGCGGTTTGCTTTGTCATAGCTGGACTTAAAAACAAGCCCTATGCCCAATTTGACGCATATCTTCCTGATCTTTTCCGCATGGCGCATCACATGCGATTCTGACTCGATCACGCACGGACCTGCGATCAGAACTATTGGATTTTTCCCGCCTATTTTTACATCTTTAATTTTTATCTCTTTAACCATATTTTTCTTTCTGGCTGCTTAACGCCGCTCTTACAAAATCCCTGAACAATGGATGACAATTGTCCGGCTTTGATTTAAATTCAGGATGAAACTGACAAGCGACAAACCATGGATGGCCTTCCAATTCTACTATCTCCACCAGCCTTAAATCAGGAGATGTGCCTGAAATCATCAGGCCTTCTTTTTCCATGCTCCTCCTGTAATGAATATCAAACTCATACCTGTGCCTGTGCCGCTCTGAAATCTTTTCTTTCCCGTAAGCTTCAAAGCTGAATGTGTTTTTTTTCAATTTACACGGATACGCGCCAAGGCGCATCGTGCCTCCCATATCCTTTACCCTTTTCTGCTCCTCAAGAAGGCTTATCACAGGATACGGGGTGGCTTTATCAAACTCCGTTGAATTCGCCTTTTTAAGACCACACACATTTCTTGCAAACTCTATAACAGAACACTGCATCCCAAGGCATATGCCGAAAAACGGTACCTTGCTTTCTCTTGCAAACCTTATAGCCTCGATCTTGCCTTCTATGCCGCGATTACCGAAACCGCCCGGAACAAGTACGCCGCTTATATCTTTTAAGAATTTTTCAGCGCCTTTTTGCTCAATCTCTTCCGCGTCTATCTTTTTGATATTCACCTTTACGTCGTTTGCGATGCCCGCGTGCTTCAGCGCTTCATAAATAGACTTGTATGCGTCGTTAAGCTCAATATACTTCCCTACAACTGCTATGGAAACTTTCCCTGTAGGGTGCAAGGATCTTTTTACAACTTTTTCCCGCCACTGGGTAAGATCTCCCTCCTTGTATCTAATATCAAGAAGTTTCAATATTATCTTTCCAAGTCCCTGCTCCTGGAATAAAAGCGGGACTTCATATATGTCTTTCACATCAGGCGCGTCTATTACAGCGTCTTCGTCCACATTGCAAAAAAGAGATATTTTTTCTTTTATCTTTTTTGAAATAGGTTTTTCAGCCCTACAAACCAATATATCAGGCTGTATGCCTATTTCCCTCAGCTTTCCTACGCTGTGCTGAGTAGGCTTTGTCTTCAGCTCCTCCGCCGCTTTTAAATAAGGGACAAGCGTCAGGTGTATATTTATTGAATTCCCTCTCCCCAGATGCTGCCTGAACTGCCTGATGGCTTCAAGGAAAGGCAGGCTTTCTATGTCTCCGACTGTCCCGCCTATCTCGCATATAACCACGTCTATATCCTTGCCCTGAGAAACCTTTTTTATATGCGATATTATCTCGTTTGTTATATGCGGAACCACCTGGACTGTTGCTCCCAGATAATCTCCGCGCCGCTCTTTCGTTATGACAGAGTTATAGATCTTGCCCGTGGTAATATTATTTTCCTGAGTCATATTAGCGCTTATAAACCTCTCGTAATGCCCCAAGTCCAAGTCTGTCTCAGCCCCGTCATCCGTCACATACACTTCGCCGTGCTGAAACGGGTTCATTGTGCCGGGATCCACATTGATATACGGATCGCATTTTTGTATCGTTACTTTCATGCCTTTTGATTCTAAAAGTTTTCCAATAGAAGAGGACGTTATTCCTTTGCCTAAACTAGAAACAACCCCGCCTGTTATAAAAATATATTTTGGCATTACTGTTTCCCCTTTATCATCTCGATAGCCTTTTCCAAATCCTCAGGAGTGTCTATGCCTATTGTATCAAACTTTGTTTCAATAACCTTTATCCTGTAGCCGTTTTCCAGGACGCGTAACTGCTCTAATTTTTCCGTTTTTTCCAGACGCGACTGCGGAAGCGATTTAAAAGTGAAAAGAAAATCCTTTGCGTACGCATAAATGCCTATATGTTTATAATAATCTATGACCTGCAGTTTATCGTCCGACCCCATCCTTTCGTATGGAATAGGGGCTCTTGAAAAATATAGCGCAGAACCGTTTCTGTCAAACACCACTTTGACTACATTTGGGTCAAGTATTTCCGCGGCGTTTTTTATTTTATGACAAAGAGTGGACATCACCAGTGTTCTATCCCTCAGGATAGCTCCGGAAACGTCATCAATCATTGCAGGATAAAGAAGCGGCTCGTCCGCCTGAATATTTACGATAATATTTGCATCGATTGAAGCGGCCACTTCGGTCAGTCGGTCTGAACCGCTTTTATGAGAGGTAGAGGTATATACGACATTTGCCCCGAATCCTTTGGCAACATTATAAATACGTTTATCATCGGTAGCTATAATAAGATCGTCTATTGAATTTGATTTTTTTGCATTCTCCCAGGTGTGCTGTATGACAGGCTTGCCGCATAAGTCTGCCAACAACTTTCCTTCAAATCTTGTAGAGCCGTATCTCGCTGGAATTATGCCAACTGCGTCCATAAACTATTTCAACCTTTCAATCAACTCTTTCTGCGTAATAACAGCGATCCCAACCTTGCCAACCACAATGCCTGCCGCTATATTTGAAATATACGCCGCGTCTTTCATATCCACCCCAAGCGCCAGCGCCAAGGTAAACGCGCTTATCACAGTGTCCCCTGCTCCGGAAACATCAAATACTTCCTGCGCAACAGTAGGTATGTGGGTTACAGCCCCACTTTTTTGAAACAACTGCATGCCATTTTCTCCCAAGGTTATAAGGACGCCTTCGCAATCTAATTTTTTGAGAAGCGCTTTGCCTATCTTTAATACGCTCTGGCTATCCCTGACCTTCATGCCTATAGCCTGAGCCGCCTCATGATGGTTGGGAGTTATCGCTGTCACGCCTCTGTAATAAGAAAAGTGCTCTTCCTTCGGGTCAACAGTAATAATCTTTTTCTTTTTCTTCGCCGCAGTTAAAATCTCTTTTAAGAGCCTTGCTGAAATAACGCCTTTGCCATAATCTTCTATTATAATCGCGTCCATATCGTCAATTATACCCTTAATATACGAGATAATATTATCCAATACGCCGGCTGAAATGCCTTCTATTTTTTCCCTGTCAATCCTCACTACCTGCTGATGGTTCGCAACCACTCTTGTTTTTAATGTCGTGGGCCTGCCGTCATCTGTAATAATACCGTCTATATTTATGCCCTTTTCTATGAGGCCTTCTTTAAGTATGCCCGCCCTTTCATCGCTTCCCACAACCCCCGCCATATACGCCTTGGCTCCCAGCGAAGCAATATTATTTGCAACGTTAGCTGCCCCGCCCGGCATAAATGATTCCGACTTGACCCACACTACTGGCACAGGCGCTTCAGGAGAAATCCTGGAAACCTCGCCCCATACAAATTCGTCCAAAATTAAATCCCCTATTATCAGGACTTTTGTATCGCTAAATTTCGATATTGTCTTCTTCAATTTATCTATTTTCATATTTTCTCTATAACCGCTTGTCCAAGAAGCGGCAGCAGTATTTCATGATGGCCTATTATATTATAGCCTTTTCCGCCTGAAGCCACAGGCCTGGCAACCACGTTCTGATACGGCCTGTAATGCTGTATCATATCAAAGTTAACTGCGGTAAAATCCTTTACCTTATGGCCAAGATTCCTCGCAACATTCATCGCCTTTAAGAAAACCTCCGGAAGCATCACTGAAGAACCTATATTCAGCACCACGCCTCCGTCTCCGAGAGAAGCAACTTCTTCTATCAGGCTATGAAAGTCTCTCAGTGAAGCCTCGCCTGCTGCCGAAGCGTCAAAACTTGGATGCTGGTGTATTATATCAGTCCCTATAGCAATATGGACTGTCGAAAGGACATCTTCTTTTAAAGCGTTATACAACAAGCTGTGATTTCTAAAAGTAAGCTTTTCATCCTTCATCACTTCAGCTATCGCCAGGCCCGCTCCAATACCCTTTTCAGCAGCTTCTTCAAGAGCGCCGTTTATATATAAAGCTGTCTCCTTTGCCATGCCAAAGCTTCCATCCTCCAGGGCTCCCGGAACATCTTCCGACGTCCTACCTATAAGGGCTATCTCAAAATCATGTATCGCCCCGGCTCCATTCAGAGAAATAGCCGTAATGACTTTTTTCTTCATTAATTCTATGATAACGGGGTTCAGGCCGCATTTAATAACATGTGCGCCCATCATGAATATAACAGGTTTTTTATTGCGATATCCGGAAACAATAGCTTCTACGACTGCTTTAAAATCAGCTCCTGCTAATATGTTCGGTAGAGAGTTGTAGAAATCAGAAAAGGCCGCGCCTTTTGAAGGCGGTTTTGCAAAATCCTCATATCTTACTTTGCACATCCTTTTTGATATAGGGTAAGTCTTTAATTTGTCGAGATTTATCTTTGGTTTATCGTTTGGCATATCGATCACCCTTTAATCCGTGTATTGTAACATCAATAATGCCAAGTGTCAAGGCTATGCAATATCGCTAATTTATTCTACTTTTTGGAGGGTTATAGTGATGGTCCCGACAAACGGGATGCTGCTTTGCACTACTATCAGAAGTGGCACGCGCTGTTGGTCTGCTGAAAACCATATACTGACCTTTGCATTTTTGTTCAGCTCTCCCTGGAACCAGGACATAGGCTGCGCCATAAACGCCTGCCAGTTTCCAAGGCCTTTAATCTTTACAACGCCCCTTCCCGTAACCTTTGTTTCAAGAAACCAGTTTTTATCGTCCAGATGCACATTTGCAAAAAGAGCCTCGCCGGGATTTATGTTGCTCAGCCTGAAATAGTAGATGCAGCTTACAGGATCCTGCACGTCTTTTGGCACATTAAATTCTTTTTTCTCGAGCGTAATCCTTGAAACGCAAACCGCTTTTCCATTATCTTGATTAAAGTCCACGTATTCATCTCTATACTTTTTCCCTTCTTTCTGTTTTTTATCAAACCTTATGGGATATAGTTCTTTTGTATCAATATATGTAGTTATCTCGTCTTCTACCTTGAAAAGCTTTGCCACAAAAGAAGTTGTCTCTGCCTTTGCAACTATGCAATAGACCTCGTGGCCATTTAACTCCGTAATTTCTTTTACCAGTAAAGTTGCAAATCCGACATCCATACCCATCCACTCTGCCTTATAGGTAAGCTTTTCCCCAACCCGCAGCTGAGGCTTGGGGGCCTCTATCTTGATCTCCTCAGGCCTCTCTACTTCTCTAATCTTATAACTTGAAGTTATGCCGCAGCCGGAAATAAAAATAACAATAAAAAATAGCGTTAAAAATCCGCATTTCATAGCATCTCCTCTTTAAATTCGAATTCATGCATTTAATAGTTTTCTTGCTTCATCTAAAACCTCTTCCGCGCTTATCGCCTTAAGGCATAAAAAATCTTTTTTACAATCATGCGCAAGGCATTCAACGCAGCCAACATCTTTATGAATAGCTGCGGATTTGTCTCCCAGAGGCCTCCATCTGACAGGAGAGAGGCCTAACTGATTTCTTCCGAAGATAGAAATAACAGGGGTTCCTACCGCCGCTGCAACGTGAACAGGGCCTGAGTCATTTGATATAACCAGGCTTGCCTTTTTAAACAACGCGGCTAATTCTCCGAGAGTCGTAGGTTCGCAGAAAAAAACCGGTTTATTTTTCATAATCGCCCTTACTTTTTTTCCAAGCCCTGCCTGATCAGGCGCTAAATTAATCATAGCCTTTATTTTTAAATCCTCTATGAGCATATCCCCTATCTTGGCAAAGTTTTCAAAAGGCCACATCTTTGACTTACAGCTGGCCCCTGGATGAAGGATTACAAATTTTTCTCCATTATTTATACCAAGGCCTCCGAGTATCTCATCCGCTTTTTTTTCATCTTCGCTCTGGACATATATAAAAGGATCTGAAAATTCCGGGCTGATGCCAAGATGGCGCAATACGTCCAATGAATATTCAGCCTCATGTTTTTCGCCTAATTTTTTTGTATACTTTATTTTATCCGTAAGCAAAAAATCAGCTTTACCTCTGGCATACCCTATCCTTATGGGAATTCCCGCTAAAAAACAGAGAAGGTTCGTCCTTTTAGTTGAATGTAAGTTCAAAACCATGTCAAATTTTTTTGCCCTCAGCCATTTTATAAAACCAAGGCTTTTAAGGGCCCCTTTATGCTTTTTATTTTTATCATACACTATCACTTCATTAATATCCGGATTCCCTTTTAATATATCATCTATTCTCGGTTGAACCATAATTGCAATATAAGCGTCTGGAAACGCTTTCCTTGCAGCCTTTATAGCAGGCAAAGATAATATCACATCGCCTATCCTGTCAGTTCTTGTAATAAGTATTCTCTTCATATCAATCATAAACTTTACAAAACCGTCATTGTCAGAGTGTCAAGTTTATTGCTTTTATAATTTCTTCCGCACTGATAGAATACATGCACTCGTGAGTTCCGTATTTACACTGCGCTTTTTTGCACGGAGAGCATTCTAGAATTTTTTGTATTACCCTGTCTTTATTGCCTCTTGGGCCGTATTCTTCAGGGTCAGTCGGCCCGAATATGGCTACAACCCTCACCCCGAGGTCAGACGCTATGTGCATGCTGGCGCTATCTCCTGTCAAAAGTAAGTTAAACCTTTCCACAAGCGCGAAAAGTTCATTTAAGCTTGTCTTCCCCGTTAAATCAAGAAGGCCCGGCAGTTTTACTCTAGAGGCGATCTCCTTTGACAGCCTTGCCTCGCTTGCATCCCCTATTAAAAGAACTTTATGCTTTGGGTTTTTAAGGATGCTATTTATAACATCAACAAACCCTTCTCTTTTCCACTGCTTCAGATGGCTCTTGCTCCCGGGGCACACCCCTATAATTATATCCGTATTCCTGATGCCATTATCTTGCAAGACGTTTTCTATTTTTTTCCTGGACTCGTCATCTATATAAATATTTTTCTGCTCCCTGTAAATTATTCCAAAAGGCCTCAGGCGCTCCAGGTGTATCAATCTTTTATGAACGGCTCCTGATTTATATCTTGGAAACAACCCGGTCCTGTATCTTGCTCCGATAAGTATCGGCAAAAGGCTTGTCTTCATATCAATCGCCATGTCATATCTTTCAGCTTTAAGCTTCTTTACAAATGCCTTCTTATCTTTTAGCCTGGCGTGCTTATCGTAAACAAAAACCTTGTTAATCCTGGGATCTTTTTTAAAAACCTGCTCGGGCCTCGGGCCTACCACAACATCTATAATTGCATCTGGAAAATTATCTTTCAGCGCGGATAAAACAGGCAATGTTAAAATCGCATCGCCTATATTTGAAAGAGTGATAAAAAGAATTTTACGGACACCTGATAATTTCATCAAACGCTCCCAACGCTTCTTCTACTGTTACTGCTTTCATGCACCTGTTATCTTTACATTTAACGTCATAGCAGGGAATCTTGCAGCCTATATCTTTATGCAAGACTTTGCATTTTCCGCCTCCGTACGGTCCTGTTAATTTAGCGGACGTAGGCCCGAAAATAGCTATAACGTTCGCCCCTGTTGCAGCTGCGAGATGCATAGGGCCGGAGTCGTTTGAAATAACGCACATCGCTTTTTTAAAAATAGCTCCAAGCGTTTTTAAACTAGTCTTCCCACACAGCATAAAAGGTTTATGTTCCATTAAGCCTGCTATGGTTTCAGCCAAAGCAATATCCTTTTCCGCGCCTGTCAGGACAATATGCGAGCCTGAAGTTTTAAATATCTCATCGCCTAATTTTGCAAAGTTTTCAGCAGGCCATCTTTTAGGATTCCAGTTCCCTCCTGCGTTAAGGATTACAAAATTTTTATAATTTATCCCGGCATCCCTCAAAACCTTTTCTCCTTTTTCCATATCCTTGCTGGAAATATAGATCTCGTAATTTTTATTTTTAGCTTCTATGCCGGCTGCTTTTCCGAGATTTAAAAAATATTCTACCTTATGCAACTCCTTATGCGGGATATCCACGCTCTTGGTCAATAAAAATCCCGCCCTTTTGGACACGTACCCCACTCTAGTCGGTATCTTTGAAAACAAAAGAAGGAGCGTCCTGCTCAGGGATTTTTTTAGTATAAAAGCTGTGTCAAAATTTTTCGATCTAAGATAGGATATTATGGAAAATCTTCTGAGCAAGCTCTTGTGCTGCTTTTTTTCGTCATAGATTATTATTTCATTTATGTTCGGGTTTCCTTCCAGGATATCATAGCATCTGGGATGCGTAAGAATTGCGATGTGCGAGCCGGGATATTTCTCTTTCACCGCCCTTATAAGAGGCGTGGCAAACAGCGTATCGCCAAGCCAGTTAACGTTGACAATAAGTATACGTTTCATACAAACTCCCATAAACTTGACACTCTGACAATGACGGTTTTGTAAAGTTTATTTTCAATCCTTGTCCCTGTGCTCCTTGATCCAGGTATAAAACCCGGTTATCTCAAACCAGAATACGAACAAATTATCCGAAGTGCTTGATATCCTGAGGCGCTTCATGGCGAATAAATCATGCTTCGGATATTTTTTGCCCGGATTTGTCGAAACCGCGATTTTATATCTCGCCTCTATAACCTTTTCTCTTACATCTTTATTAAACCCGCCCAGAGGATAGCTAAAAGAGTTTGCTTCTTTATTTAAACGGCTTTCTATTGCTAACTTAGAGCCTCTTATTTCAGGATCCAGATTCTCTTTTGGCTGAGTAGGAAGCCATGGATGAGTCATGGCATGGCTGCCTATTTCAATAAATCCGCTTTCGGACATCTCTATAACCTGGCCCCATGTCAGATAACCATCAGTGCCTATCATTGCAGGAATTATAAAAATCGTGGCTTGTAAGCCAAGCTTCTTTAGAACAGGGTATGCATTTGTATAATTATTTTCATACCCATCATCAAAAGTAATGGCAATTGTCTTCGAAGGCAGTTTATTTTCATTTAGCATCCCTGCGAGATCTTCAAGCTTAACAACATTGTACTTATGGCTTTTTAAAAAATTCATCTGCCTCTTGAAACTCTCCGGTGAAACGCTTAGTCTTGAAGCCGCGCTGTGCTCGTCGATATTATGGTACATAATAACAGGCACGATATACTGCGTCTTGGCGTATAAAACTACTACTGCTGCGAACAGAACTATGATAATAACCGCATAATATCTTTTTATATTAGATTTCATTTAATCCTCTTTTTTTGGCTTACAGCATCTCTATAAACTTCTTCCGTCCTGTCCGCCATCCCATTTATAGAAAACTTTTTAATCACTATCTCTTTTCCTGAGGATGCCATCCTTGCGTAGACAGCCTTGTCTTTCAACAACCTTAAAACGGGCTCTACTAAAAGCTCTGGCCTGGACGGCTCCACAAGAAAACCGTTTATGCCATTTTCAACAACGCTCGACACGCCTCCCACATCTGTCGCCACAATTGGCTTTCCTGAAGCAAGCGCTTCTAGCAGCACCAGGCCCAGCCCTTCGCGCCTTTTAGGCGTAAACATAAAAACATCCATTACCGCCAGAGCGTTCACCGTATTTATCTGCGGCTTAACAAACACCACGTTATCTGAAAGATCAAGCTTCTGGCTAAGCGCTATTATATCCTGCTTTTTATCTCCGTCGCCTACAAGCATAAGCTGCACATCAGGCTTCTTCTTGAGTATCTCATAAAGCGCGTACAGAAGCACATCGTGGCCTTTGTCAGGAGTAAACCTGGCTATCATGCCTATTACGCTGTAATCCCTTTTTATGCCAAATTTGTCTTTCAGCCTGGTTTTTTCTTCTTCCGGAAAATCCTTGAGAAATTTCTTCACGTCTATGCCGTTATATATTAAAGTTACTCTGCTTTTATCCAAGCCAAAATAATTTACCAGGTTCTCATTTACCGCGTCGCTTATCGCTATAACCTTTTCTCCCCATGAGGGCAATATAGCCCTTCCTATATTCTTATGAAAAAATCCATGGCACGTGGTAACCATAGGAATCCCGCATAACTTTGATACAAAAAACCCTGTCACCTGGGCGACCCTTGTCTGGCTATGTACAATATCTATACCGAGCCTTTTTACTATTTTTGAAATTTCAAAAACAGCCCTGAAAACCTTCGGGCTTAATTCAGATTTTGTAGAGATGTTTATATTAATATGGGAAATACCTGAAATCGTAAGCTCAGGAACAAGCATGCCTCCGCTGGAGGCGACAAAAACCTCATGGCCTTTTAGCTTCAACGCCTTGGCAAGCGAAACAGTATATGTACTAATCCCGCCAATATTAAGATGAGTTGTCAATAACAATATACGCATAAGTACGCTCAAGACCAGGTCTTGAGCACAGTAATTTTACGTTTTTTCTATTTTTTCCATCATCAATTTATACACTTCTTCCACGCTTATGCGTTCCATGCACACATTGCGCTTGCATTTGGATTTATAGCACGGGCTGCATTTCAAATCTTTTCTTATCACGGTCCCCTTCTCTGTCGGCTCAAAATGCCTGCCAGGGTCAGTCGGCCCGAACAGCGCTATGAAATCAACGCCCACGCTGGAAGCAACATGCATAGGAGCGCTGTCGCCTGTCAGAAAAACCTTGCACCTTTTTATCAAAGCGCCGAGCTGTGTTATGGATGTCAGGCCGACCGCATTCACAGGTTTTATGCTGGAGAGCTTCATAAAATCTCTCACGCTATCCATAACGTCCTTTGAGCCTGTAAGGACCACTCTTATATCCTTTTCAGCCAGCATATCAGATAATTTTGCAAAATTTTTCAAAGGCCATCTCTTTGTCTCCCACCTGGCGCTGGACCCGATATTGATCCCTACCAGCGCCTGGCTGTTGCTGACCCACGCGTTCTTCAACAGCTTGTCTATATACAAAAAATCTTCCTTGGAAGGCCATATCTCAAGATACGTAGAAGCGCCAAGCGTATCGATCTTCACGCTCTTAAGCAACCTGAACTGTTCCGCGAGAGGCGTTGCTTTTATCTTAAGATACTTTATTCTCTTGTTTACAAAAAAACTTAATTTTCCGTTGTTATAACCAAATCTTTCCGGAATAGCTCCAAGCCAGGAAATTATATGGCTAATTTTACTATTCTGAAAATCCACAGACATGTCAAAATTCTTGCGCCTTAAGATAGCGGATGTTTTCAATAATCCCTTCAGCCCTCTATCGCGGCCTTTTCTGTCATAAAGAATTAGCTCGTCTATATACGGGCAGTTTTTAAGTATATGTTTGGCCTCAGCACCCACAAGAACGCTTATGTGAGCGTCCGGAAAGCTGTTTCTTAAAATCCTGAGGCTCGGGACCACCAGGATCGTATCGCCTATCGCTCCAAACTTTATAACAAGTATATTCTTCTTTTTACAGGCGTCCTCATAAACTTTAATAGTATCATCCGTCATCTTTACTAGGCCATATTCCCGTTCTATCTTTTTTCTCGCCTCCACTGCCAGATTTTTAGATAATTCCCTGTCTTTTAATACCCTTATTATTGAATTCACCATTTCAAGTATATCGCCCGGCCTTACCAGTATCCCTGTATGATTATCTTCTATAATCTCTATCGCCCCTCCTATGGCCGTAGCTATAACAGGCACTCCGCTCGCGCTTGCCTCAATAATCACTCTTCCAAAAGCCTCCTGGCCTACTGACGGAAGCACCAGCAGGTCAAGTCCGGACATAATCTTTGGTATGTCATATTGGGCCCCGGTAAATTCCACGAACTTTTCTATCTGAAGCTGCTTCACAAGTAATTTTAATTTTTCCAGATACCCTGGTTTATCTTTAGGCGCATCGCCTACGATTAAAACCTTAACTTTAGGAAACAGCCTGGCCACCCTTGCGATTACCTGCAGAAAAAATCCATGGCCTTTTATAGGAGTAACCCTGCCTATGACGCCGATTTTATATTCTGACTTTGGAGAAGAGCCGGGCATTCTGAATTTGAATTTATCCAAATCCACTCCTCTGGGGATCAGCCTTACCCTTTCATGAGGCACTTTGAAATCCTCTATCATATGCCTGCCTATGACGGAACTTGCCACAATTACAAATTTTGCCCATCCTGTTACGCGGCTTATTAAATGATTGGAATAATAGCCATGAGCGGTTGTAATAAACTTTGCGCCTGTGTGCCTGGCTGCAAAAAACGCTATTATATTCGGAACCCTGGAACGGCTATGGACAATATCTATGCGCTCATCTTTTATAATAGCTTCTAATTTTTTAATAGAGCTTATTATTGTAAACAGGGATTTTTTATCAACGCTCAGTTCTATATGAATTGCGTCCATCTCTATTAGATTCCTTACAAGCTTCCCCCCTCCGGAGACAACGACAACCTTATGCCCTCTCTTGATCAGCTCTTTAGACAAATCTATAGTCCCTGTCTCCACCCCGCCCACGTCAAGTTTTGGAAGAATCTGCAATATATTCATATACAATAATCTTGACACTCTGACAATGTTAGTTTTGTCAAGTTTATGTTAAATTAGCCATTTTAGCCGCTCTACGATTATCTCTCTGTCATTCAATCTTCTGATGCCGGGCCTTGTTTCCAGAATTTCTTTTACCTTATTATAAATCTCTTCAGGCCTTGCAGTCTTTATATAACCTTCTTTTTCAAAATTAGTGACAAGCCTTTCGTATTTGCTCAGGCGCTCCGCCTGCCCCGCATCCTTGTGGTGCGAGGGCGCTCCAACGCTCTGGATGCCTCTAAATACTATTACATACTTTCCTGAGCTTGCTGCCTCTGAAATCATAGACATGCTTTCCGGAGAAGTTACTATAATATCGCTCAACCCGAATATGCTGGTTACAGCGCCTTCTATATTTTTCTCATTTGCAATAACAGATAACTTGCAACGCTTATTGCCGCTTAATTTTTCTTTTAATAATTTATCTATTTCAGGAGAGGTTCTTCTGGAAGTAGAGAAAAATATATCGAGATTTTTTTCTTCGCTAATTTTTATAACCTCATCCGCTACTTTTTCGACATCTTCTTTTTTCAATCTAAAACCCTTTGTGTCTCCTCCTACAAGCAATCCCACTCCGCCATTTCTCTGAAACCTGGGATCTGAAGCCTGAAACCTGGCAATAGCTTCTTCCCTGCCTTTTTGAGTTATCCTATTCGGCGCTCCTTCAGTTACCAATACATTAGGCCTGGTCAACCTCCGAGGTTGACTTGAGTGGCAATCATGGCGCGGAAGAATAGTTAAATCTACCTTCTTGCTGCGAGCAAGCCCCGGCTTCATTATCACAACATTTTTAGCGTTGTTCTCATATGTTAAAAATATATTCGCCGCTACCAGGGAAGCCCCGCAGGATATAACAATATCGGCGTATTTATTTTTTACATTCTCGAAAGATTCCTTTGTCAGGCAAAACTTAAGGCATTTTAAGCACCCCTGGCATCTTTTAGAAGCAAAAACGCTTATGAGGTTTAAAAGCATTTTTGTAAATTTATTTTTAAATTTTATTTCCACAGCCTGAATTTTAACAATGGGCTTTTCATTTATCCGCCTTGCAAGGAGCCTTGAGCCCAAAGCCTCTTCTGCCATTTCCGCCACTGCCATTCCCTGATTAAAATGCCCAGCCTTAGCGTCTGTCAGAATCAATACGCTTCGCTGAGGCGTGCTTTTCCATCTTTTATGAGCCCACAGCCATTGCTCTGGAAATTTCCTTATATAATCTTCCAGGATATTCGTTATCTTCTGAAGATTCTTCTTCACATCGTTTTCTTTATTTCCTGTATCTATAAGCTGTAACGCTTCTCCCGCCCTTGCTATGTGATGGCCAGCCCCTGTCCGCCAGATAAACGAAGGGAGGATATGAGCCCCTGTCTTTAGGCTAAAAACTACTATGCCCGGGGCAGTTGAAGCAGGCCTGTTAAAAAAATTCACAAATACGCCGCTCGCTCCCGCGTCCTGATCAGAAAGCATAGCGACTATGCCGTTATTATTTAAAGTCCTGATTATATCTTTTACGGAAAAGCCTTTTGTTATTACCTTGCATCCTGTAGACTGCCTGAATTGATTCAAAAGATCGTTTAATCTTTCATACTTCTGTTCACGGGCAAATACAGACATCGTATAGCCGTTTAAACTTGCGGCAAGGGATGCGATCTCCCAGTTGCCAAAATGAGCCGTGAGAACTATTACGCCTTTTCCTTTTTCCAGGCTGGATTTAATCCTGTCAGCGTTTTCAAGTTTTACGCGGCTCTTCAGAAAATCCTGGGCCATAAAAGGCAGCTTTAATAATTCTATTACATTCATGCCTAAGTTTTCAAAATGCGCCCTGTTTATTCTTTTGAGCTCACCTTGAGTTTTTTCAGGAAACGCTGCTTTTAAATTAGCGTATGCGATCATCCTGCGCTTTAAATTGGCATAATATACCATATCTCCCATACTCCTCCCTATCCATAACGCAGGATTTAGAGGAATACACCATAAAAACATGCTGAAGGATTTAACTGTTATAAATCCCAAATAGTCTATTATAGAATCCATCTTCATTTTCAATTATCTCCAGCCTAACTTTTAAAACCAAATATTCCACCCCACGTCCTTTGCTCTCTGCTCTATGCTCTATGCCCTCTGCCCTTTGCTCTATGCTCTCTGCCCTCCACAACTTCACCGCGTCCTTTTCCGTGGTAATCACCGCATCTAGGTCATTATTTTTGCAATAATCTTCTATATGAGCGATATCTTCTTTTGTATATCCATGATGATCTCTGAAAATAAAATGTTTATTAATCTTTAATCCCAGACGCAGGACTGTCTTTTCAAAACATTCGGGGCTGCCAATTGCTGAAACCAGCGCAAACTCTCTATTCTGCAATTCGCTTATATTCACCTTTTCATTATCTGACAAGGGACAGGCATGTATACCCCCTGCACTATCTGAAAGCCTGTAAAAATATAAAGGCCTGTGTATGGCTTTTGTAATAACCGCTCCGGGGTTGATTGATTTTAATTTCTTTTCCAGTTTTTCTAATTTATCTTTACCGGAAACAAGATCCGCCTTTGTTATTAAAAATATATCCGCCCTTTTAAGCGAACCAAGGCCTTCGCGTAACGAGCCCGCCGGTATGCACCAGCCGTTTCCAAAAGGTTTTGCAGCGTCTATGCATACAATATCCAGGCTTCTTTCCAGCCGCCTGTGTTGAAAGCCATCATCCAATATAACAGTATCTGAAAGATGATTTTCTATAGCCTCTATGCCCGTCTTAACCCGGTCTTTCCCAATCAGCACAGGCACATTTGAAGTTAATTTCGGAAGAAGCTCCGACTCATCATTTCCATATCCTCTTATCAAAATGCTTACTCTGTGATTTTTCTTAACCAGCTCATCTGCAATAAACGCTACCACGGGAGTCTTTCCAGTCCCTCCCCATGTAATATTTCCAACGCTTATAATCTTTGCATTAATCTTATGTTTTCTGAAAATATTAAAATTATAAAAAATATTCCTGATAAAAGTTATAAAAAAATACAGAAACGCAAAAGGTACGCTTAACAAAAAAAGGATTTTATTAAAAATCACGGTTCCGCCTTGTGTAGTATATATTTATACTATATTTGATATATGATAGTATATTTGAAAGGATTTGTAAAGATGAATGGGGGAACTCTGCTGTACTGCTTGGATAGTTAGGTTACATTTTAATTATATTAGCTCTGCCTGAGAATCAGATCTATTGTTCTACGGCTGGAGCCTGAATTTTTGCTAATGGCTTCTCTGGCGTTAGCCCCAAGCTTTTTTCTTTCCTCTGGATTATCCAAGAGAAATCTTATAGCTGAATAGAGCTCTTCTTTATCCTCTACTTCTACGGCCGCGTCGTTTTCCAGGAATATCTTCACCACATCATGAAAATTAGAAGTATATTTTCCAAATATTATCGGCTTTCCCAAGCTGGCCGGCTCTATGGGATTCTGCCCGCCTTTTTTAACAAGGCTTTTGCCTACAAAAACAATATCTGAAGCGGAATATATTGATTTCAATTCTCCCATAGTATCAAGAATAAACACCATTTCTCCGCCCCCCGCTCTCTGCTCTCTGCCCGCTGCCCTACCTGCCCCACATCCTTGTGGTGCGGGGTGCTCTATGCCAATAAAAGAAACCTTCACGGCCTCAAAGCCCGCCTTAGTTAAAAGTTTTTCTATCTCCGAAACACGCTCTATGTGGCGAGGGGCTATTAATAACCTCAGGCCTGGATAATCTTTTTTCAGATTTGAAAAACAATCAACCAGGATATCTTCTTCCCCTCCGTGCGTACTGCCGGCTACAATCAAAATTTCATTTTCACTGAGATTTAATTTTTTCCTAAGCTCCCCCCTTTTGGCGTCACTGTCAGCCAGCGGAATATCAAATTTCAAGTTGCCTGTCACAAAAACCTTTGCACTAGGGGCGCCAAGCGCAATAACCCTTGATGCGTCCTGGCTCGATTGCATTAATATAAGAGAAAATTTTTCCAGAAGTCTTGATATAAAAAATTTACATTTTTTATACCTCGGATAAGACCTGTTTGAAATCCTTCCATTCGTCAATATAAGCCTTGCGCCTGAAGCATACAGCGAATGCACTAGGTTGGGCCATAATTCTGTTTCAGTAGAGATAAATATTTCCGGATTAACCAGTTTTACAACCCTATTAGTTATAAAACTTATATCAAGTGGGAGATAGAACACGCCTTCATTTTCCGCGGCTGTCAGCCTGGCAATCTTATTTCCGGTATGGGTAACAGTTGAAAATAAAAGCGTGTGCGAAGGAAACACCTTTCTCAAAAGAGGCGCGAGAATACCAGCCACTTTCGCCTCTCCTACGCTTACAGCATGCACCCATATAATTTTGCGCTTATTGCGGCAAATGGCTTTAATATCTTCAGGCAAAAACCCAAACCTGTCGCTAATGCCGTATTTGTAGCGCCCTGTTATCAAAAAATACGGCAGATAAAATATACCAAAAATTATAAATGCTGCATTATATATAATTCTCATTGATTATTCGTAATAAGTAGCACAGGATGTTTCAGATTCCCACACAGATAACGACTTAAGAAAAAGGCCTTTTTCTTTGATGGAACTTTTGAGTTTAGCGTAGATAAACCTGGCTATATTTTCTGCAGAAGGGTTGATTGTCTTAAAAGCTTCTATCTTATTAAGATGTGTATGGTCTAATTTTTTCAATATATATTTTAGCCTGGACTTCAATGTCACAAAATCCACTGATATGCCTATATCGTTAAGGCCTTCTTTTTCAAATCTCGCCTCTACTTTCCAGCTATGCCCATGCAGCCCCTCGCACCTGCCTTTATATCCTCTAAGATTATGCGCGCTCGAAAAATCTCCTTTGATAGAAATCTCATACATAATTCGCCCTTTCAGCCTTATTGATTTTTGTACCTAAAAATTTTTCTCCGACCCTCACAAAATGTTCTACCGCGTCTGTTGCAAAAAATTTGTGCCTTGGCTTTTTCTGTCCGGACAGCTTGCCAAGCGCCATCAAAATATTATGCACCTCGTCCGCCACTGAGCTCGCGGAATCAACTATCTTCACCTGTCTTCCTACTACCTTTGAGATCGCGTATTTCAGAAGCGGATAATGAGTGCACCCCAAGATCAGGGTATCTATTTTTTTAGCCATAAGCGGCTTGAGATATTTTTTAACAATATCGAAGGTAACGTCTTCCCTCAGCCATCCTTCTTCCACGAGAGGCACAAATAGCGGGCACGCCTTCGACGCCACCTCCACGTCCCTTGAAAAACGCCTTATTTCTTTTTCATAAGCCTTGCTTTTTATTGTGGCATACGTGCCGATAATGCCTACCTTATTATTCCTCGTTATCTGCACAGCCTTTTCAGCCCCAGGCTTGATAACGCCCACAATCGGAACGCTGAATTTTTCTCTGAGAATATCCAAGCTTGTGCTGGAAGCGGTATTGCAGGCAACAACGATAAGCTTGACCTTAAACCTCATCAAAAAATTCGCATTCTCAACTGCAAATCTTTTTATTGTTTCAGGGGATTTCGTGCCATACGGAACCCTTGCGGTATCTCCTACGTATACAATCTCTTCATTAGGCAGCCTCTTGAACATCTGCTTAACTACTGTAAGCCCCCCAACTCCGGAATCGAATATTCCTATAGGTTTATTTTTCATTAAAATAATTATAGCTTAAGTTACATGCCTATTCAATAGTTATATTCTTCCTTATTTATCCGGATTGGCTTATTAAAAGGAGGGTTTGCCTTGTAGCTTATTCTGCGCGATTATAATATAAAGTATATAGTATAGTAGGGACAAAGCTGCCGGGATTTTTATTGAAAAAACGGATTCAAAAGAAAGCCTTAATTAGCGACAAGAAGCCGTAGCATATGTTCGCTAAATTCAAGCGCAACACCGTCTTTCTCAATTCTTACTATCTTTGCCTCTCCCGTAAAACGGGAAAACGGAAAATCTCTTATGCTATCTCTGGGCACTGTAAGAGATACACGTAAGTTATCGTTAGGCTTTAGATTTTTAAGAGTTAAGTCTTTTACAAAAGCGCCGTTATAACTTACATCGCTGGTAAACCCTTCCGCAAGCTGCTCTTTTCCGTCGTCTGAAACATGTTTCAGCTTTACAGGAACAGACATGTTTAATCTTTCAAATTTTCTCTTCTCTGCAAAAATCCCTGGCCTCATTTTAACCTCCTCATTGCAATAATTATACCATAAGTTTTAAAATTTGAAAGTATTTATTTAATTTTATTTAGAAGGGTAGAGGGGGGGTCAGGCACTGAAATAGGAAATAAGAAAAAATTTTTGAAAGAAAACACCTTTTTTATGTGTCTTATATATAGAACACACATAACAAGCCATAAATCCAAAGGAGGTATTTTATGCCAAGATCGCCCCGTTTAGAAGCTGAAAACTGTTTTTATCATATCACAAGCAGGGGAAACAATAAAAACCCTACATATACAGAAAAAAAAGATTATAAGAAATTTTTGGAGTATCTGTTGAAAACCAAAGAAAAATTTAACTTCTATATTTATGCATATGTATTAATGACAAACCACTTCCATTTGCTCATACAGACTCGACTCGCTAATTTATCCAAGATAATGCACTATCTAAATACTTCTTATACAGTTTATTACAATCGGGTACACAACAAATGCGGACATCTGTTTCAAGGAAGATATAAGTCGCTATTAGTAGATACTGATAATTATTTTTTAAAATTGACGCGCTATATACATCTTAATCCTGTAAAAGCAAAAATCGTAGAAAAACCGGAAGACTACAAATGGTCTAGTTATAGAGATTATCTTAATAAAAGAGACAACCAAATAATAGATAAAAAAGAGATTAATGCGCTTCTAAATATGAGTTCTAAGGATTATGAAAATTTTGTATTGGCTGGTATGCATGAAGAGGAAAAATTATTTGAGGATATTTATGGCGGCTGTATTTTAGGAGGAGATAATTTTATAAAAAACAATTTAAAAAAATTTAAAAACGAGATTGAAAACAAAAATATAAGTTATCAAAAAAAGATGCTTTATGGGAAAATAGAAATCAACGATATAATAGAAAAAGTACAGAGATACTATAAGATAAACACCGTAGATTTAACATCTAGGAAAAGGAACTTTTGGCCACGAAAAATAGCAATATATCTCGCGCAAAGATTTACTCAGTTAAATAATAGAGAAATAGGAGAAGTTTTTGGCATCAGGAGTTCCTCGGTATGCAAGTTGACGCATGCTACTGAAAATTTTCTAGGAGAAAACAAAAATCTCAACATTAACGCAGCTATACAAACGCTTATTTCCTATTTCAGTGCCTGACCCCATAAATCAGAGTTTGTCTAAAATAGAGATGTCATAAATCAACGCACCTGTATAATCAACAGTGCATTCTTTAACCTGCCAGTCTTGTGCACCGAAATCTTCTGGGATTCCATCACTATTGTTGGCTATTATTCCTGGAATAACTCCACCTATAGATTTTTCAAAAGGTCTTCCGTATGGATCGTCATAGTACATAGACCCAATGCCTACAACCGCACTTTTGCCAAATGGATTATTCCCCAATACCCAGTTTATCATATTTTTCCCAGACTGAATCATTTCAGGATCCTCGAGACTCTGTCCAGCAACAAGCACATCCATAGCTATTTGAGCTAACCATCCGTTCATTCCAAAATAAGTGGTGATAAAATTTTCGGGTATCATATAAGGTTCTTTTGTGCCCTTTTTTATATTGTTAAAAATTATATTTAAATCGCTTTTGATTTTATTTTTGAGCTCTTTGTTTTTCGTTAGTTTATATACTTTAGCCATCGTTATTATAATCTGCTCATCGATTAAAGTCTGTAAGTGCCGCGTAGCGTTACTGCCTGGCGCTTTAATAAATGCGGAACTCCATATTCCATCTTTGCTCATATCCCCATTTTTTAGATCTCCCTCCGTCTTTTTAAGATATGCCTTTGCATTTTTAGGATCTATATTTTTCAAAGCAAGATAACTCTCTAAAGCCGCTGATGTCACATCGCTCGCGTTTCCAGTCCAATAACTTGGATACATATCGTCCAAGATGTAATTATCTGGGTTATTTTTAATGAATTCCCAGCCTTTTTTAGCTGCCTTAAGATATTTTTCTGCTATTTCCGGCCTGGCATCATTGAATATTCTATATCCGGTCATCCATGCAGAAACAGCTTTTGCAGTTACTCCAGTTCCTTTATTAACTATAATCCTTCTGGGAAGAGAATTTGGATTCCAAGCATCATAGGGTTTTACCGCAAGAAAAACACCTCCGTCTTTATCTTGTAATTTAAGCAGATAGTCAAGCCCCCATCCTGCTTCCTCTAATATGAAAGGCATATCCTTAGTCTTGTCTTTTTCAAAAAACGATGGGTTGTTTTCATAAGCAAATAGAAGTATCTGGGCAGTATATGCGATTTTCACAGTCTCTTTATCCGTAGAAGCTGCATCATGCCATCCGCCAAAATAATCTCCCAAAACAATTCCTAAAGGCTTTTCTCTCTCATCTTTTTCAAGCTCAAACCCTTGTAAGTTTATATCTATATCCTTATGCATTAAATAATAGTCTTTTCTTTCTTCTTGAGAAATTTTTTCTTCCTCACATCTTTGAGTTTTAAAAAAAGATTTAAAAATTTCCGTAATATTAATTTTATCTTTATACAAGTTTTCATCTATATGAAATGGCGCCGAATTTATATTAGCGAATTTAACCATATATTCTCCAGATGTTTTTAAACTCGAGAAATCAGCAATATAAAGTTCCTTCCCCCACTTTCTGCCCCAATAAACAGGGGTATCTTTAAATACAATCTTTTCCGGATTATAAGCTTCACTTATTGTAAATACCGGCTCATTTAAAAAAACTTCTTTGTGCTTTTTTATTAAAGACAAAATTGCAACTTTTTTGTCGCCTGTTTTATATCCCAAATTGTTGAGAGAAATTAAATCCTTTCTTAATTCAAAAGGTATGTCTTTTGTAGTCAGGCTAACTGCAAAAATGCATATTTTGCTGTTATTTGGCAAGATTAATGATTTTATATTTTTGGTGTCGTCACAAGCAATCTTAATATGGCTTAAGTATACTCTGTGATACGTGGTTTCCCCTTCTTTGGTATTAAAACCTGAATTAGCTACATGGCCATGAATTGGCCTGTTCCACCAGTCATCTATTTCAACGGAAATTTTATCAATAGTCCCATCGCTATAGCTGATACCAAAGATATCTTTTTGATTTCCATGGTGAGAAGCTGCAAGCAAATGTATATTTTTAAATCTACCTTTTAGCAGTTTAATCTCCTCTTTTCGGCACTCGATACTGTCAAAATTCTTGTTATTTTTAACTAGCCTTACAAAACCCACGGAATCAACAGGGCATGTCAGAATACCTTCTTCGATGGGAAAATTGCTTTCAGAAAAAGCATATCCTTCCCCATCAAAATTACCAGCAATACTCCCCAGCGTTATACTGTTACTATTTGAGTAAGGCGTTAGAGAAATTGTCTTCAGCATACTAGCATACATGCCGAATATGCTTTTTTCTTCGACTGTGTCAAAAGAGGCCAGAAGATCTTTTAAATTATCCTCTGTTGAAACCTTTTGATTTGAAAGCCTTGAAACTCTATTTTTTAAATATACATTCTCTTTGCCCAAATCCCGCATCTTCTGATTAAACCTGGCTCTCTGATAGAGCACGTGTTTCATAATCTTTTTTGTCTTCTCTTTGTCGTCCTCTAAATACGCTATAAGCTTGTCTTTTGTTTTAGTGTCGGTAACAACTTTTTCCAGGTCTTTAATTTGAGCCTTGTATTTATTAATCTTGCTTTCATTCAGCGCAATCTTGCTTTCTATCTCCTCATGCTCCTTGTCAAGCTCCAGGAGGTTTTTCTCAAGCTCGGACTTTTTAGCGGAAAGCTGGCTCATTTCCTCTGCCAATTTTATATTATCAGCCTTTGATTTAAAACCAGTGGTATAAAAGTAGGCGATTCCGGAAACAAGGAAGAAAAATAAAACTGCTATAATAGCCGGGGTTAAGATTGCTCTTGTGGCGTGGAAATAGATCCTATTCCTGTCTTTTGGATCTATCTGTAAAAATGAAAGGCCTATAAGATATTTATTCGGGTAACCTGACTTTATCTTTTCGTGCCAGGCGATCTTTGCTATTGCCTTGGTCTCAGGCATAGACAAAGGTATGTGAAGCCTGAGGTCTATTTTAGCCCTGCCTTCTTTTATAACCTGCTCAAGGCCCTCTTCTAAATTATTAATCTCTAAGCAAATACCGCTCTTGCTTACGTCTCTGGTAAAACCCTGCTTAATATCGCTTATAGAGCTGGATGTTTCAGAATCTATAAATTGAAACTCTACGGGAAATACCGCATTAAGCCTTATGTATTTCCTATGCTCAATATTTTCAGGGGTTTTATTTTTCGGAAAAAAATCATTGGTTCCCATTTAATAAGATATTAGCAGTAATATGCCATAAAATCAAGTAAAATAGCGACTTAAACTTGGGGGCAGATGAAAAAATACGGGGTTACCTAATCTATTAAATAAAAAAGTATATTTTAAAATATATAGTATCAAAATCCACATCCAAATTCACATATTCGGTACGCCTATATCCAAGATTCCATCTTAAAAATCCCCATTTATAATATTCAACTTCTCCTATAAAATTAATAACATCATAACTGTCAATATCGCTCAAGTCTTTTGAATAATTCAGATACCCTGAAACATGAAAATCTTTATACATATTATAACTTAGCTTATTATTAATATTAAAAACCCTAGGATCTTCGCTGCTCTCCTCTGATTTATCAGATAAAATATATTCTAATCTTGTACTGCCGCTCCACCTATCTGTAAAGTCTTTCCCAGCGTCCAGGTATGTTTCATATCTAACAGTATTTTTAGATGAAGGCCTCTCGTCAACTATAGAATATTTAAATCCAGGCGTGACTCTGAATCTACTGTCTGGAAAATTTTTACGCAATTCTATCCTGTAGTACCTCTCTTGCAGCTGATCTAAGCCAGGCGTATTGCTCTTTTTTGCTCTTTGAGAATCAATCTGGCCAAAAAGATCAAGAGAATCGTTTAATTTAATATTATAGTTCAATAGATAGTCATTTCTCTCTTCCGGGCCCCACCAAGGGTTTGCGCTTTTAAAATAACTTTTTCTATAAATAGGGTTAAGCGTTAAAAAATCATCTCGGCCAAAAAGAAAGAAGGTTTGTAAAATATTAAACTCATGAGTATCTGTTTGGCTAGGATAGTCTTCTTTAGGTTCATCTTTGTATTCATATACATATTTAAGCCTGGGGTGATCTTCGTACTTAAATATCGTTTCTATCCCATAAACCCTTGTAAATGGAGGCGTTAACTTCTCTCGAAGTTCCGCATTAGTAAACTCCCACGGCCTTTCTCCCACTACCCAAGAAATACAATCTTCAGCGCTTCTTGGGTCTTCGAATACCTCCATTTTTACTCCAACGCCTAAAGACTTTGTAAGCTTATAACCTTCTCCCGGGACATAATAACTCTCAGCGCCTGCCCTTTCAGGTGTAACCAAAATCTCTTTGGTCTTTTTCTCTGGCTCTTTAAAGAAGGCTTCTTCTGTAGCTATTTCTTGCGCTTTAGTTAAAGCATTTACTAATGCTTTCTGTTTCTTTGCTTCATACCTTTTTTTTCTATATAAAGCCTTTGCTCTTATATGTGGTTTTGAGTCATTTGGCTTAACTATGCCAGACTCGATAATCTTTTCTGTTTTTACCTCAGAATTCACAATTTTATCAGACTTTAAAGATTGCTTTTTAGCTTTCATGGGCTCTTCAAATTTGCCGCTCACTTTTAGATAAGGGCCTTTTGCGCTATAATCATTGGATGTCGCTCTTTCATTCTCATAATCTAAAAAATTATAGCCGAAGCCCATTCTAAGCGACCCAATAAATTTATATCCTAATTCCAGCCTGCAGCCAGACTTGATTTCATTTAAACTATCTTGGCGTATTATTCTATATTCAGTGGTTATATCAAGCTTGTCCGTGAAATTATACATTAAACCGGATGAAATCATATCTGTAGTCAAGCTAGATTTTAAAGGGGGCATTTTTTCCACTGTCTGCTTAACGGCATATTTTGTGGAAAGCTGCAATTTCGAAGTCACGTCAAATATCCCTTCCAATGAACATATTTGTGACTTTTGATCTATGGTAAGCGGGGCGCTAGCTATATCTCTGTATACTTCAAACTCATACTTAGCAATTAAGTTAAGCCTGTCATAATATATCGGCCTATAAGACAAGGCTATTGTGCCGTCCCTGTCTACCCTGGTCATAGCAGCTTTAGATTCATCATGATTCGTTGAGATGCCATATTTCGTAAGCAAGGCTATTTCCTCGTTTAAATCGCTCTTGAGGAACGCTTCATGATTGACCATTCTTACATTGCCTTCGTCCCTTACTTCATGTTTAGTGCCTGCTGTAATGCCGTTGTCCGGATTCCAGTCAAAACTTGCGCTTGTAGCTAAAGAATCCGTATCTGTCGCGCCTGTAGTAATAGACCTTTCAAAACTAACCGAAGAAGTCAAATCGTCTGATAATTCCATCTTTGTATTATACCCTGTTGACTGCCTTCCAAGAGAGGTATCGTATTCCATATATTTCTGGGTATTTTCATCTAGTTGAGTTTGTATTCCAAGAATAGTCCGGTTGGTATCTTCGTCTAGCCTGCCTTTTGAATCTATTATCTTATGACTTACATAAAGAATATTTTTTTCATCTATCAAGTGGTCCACATTCAGAGAAGTAACGTCTGAACGAGACCGTTTTAACTGCTCAACTCCCCTCTCTTTTGTTAAAGCATGCTCTCTTTCTATGCTGACTATCAATTTATTCTTAACAAGCTCGCGGCCTAATTTTCCGCTGACAATATTTGACCTATAATCTGGCACCAGGTTGTCTGACTCTTCGAACTCGCGATGTTCATATTTCAAATTATAAAAGAAATCGTCTTTTATTCTTTTAAATGCATTTTTTGTAAATTTATTTTCTATGTCTGTTCTTAATATGCTATCTTCTTTTTTTTCCTGCCCGCCAATAAGTTCAAATGAGGTTGAATCAGTATTATTATGAGCGGATAATAATTTATCATTATAATGGTCTACTACGAAGCTGGCGTTATCTGTGATATCATAAATAGTGCCCGCCCCCCACCTTTTAACACCCTGTTCTGTTAAGTTAACTGGATTTGAAAAGTTAGGCTGCACATCCTTATAATATCCTCTCAAGCCTAACTTCTCAGTAAGATGCGTTTCTCCTTTCAGTGATAACGCATAATCATTCATTCCGCTGCCATCGCTATATGCCAATTCACTAAGCATCTTCGTATTCTTGCCTAAGCTGATCTCGGTATCCACCCCAGTCAGATGATAAGCGCTGTTTGACTCATCTGTGACATGCATCATGCCTATCTTTAACGCATCTTTCAAAAAACCTAACTCTCCTCTTAATCCATAAATATAATTTGCATTGGACGCTGTAGGCAAATATTCATAATCAACCACGATATACACAGGATTGCTCTCTTCGTCCCATGAAGCAACAGGTTGCCTAAAAGTTAATTTGCCTATATCATATTCTATGTCATAATCTATTCCCCTGACTTTGGTTATTTCTCTTATTACAACTTCGGGCTTTGCTTTATCTCGTATTTCCAATCGCACCCTCTCTGTATATTCTAACATAGGCGTATTGCCCAAATAATAAGGGCCGCTTATTCCATTAGCGGCTATCCTATCCTGTTTTTGTTCTTGTTTTGAATACGCCCCGAACAAAGTAAGCGACCGAAAAGAACCGTCTTTATCCGGAGACTCGATATGCAGATTTACTCCGCTAAATTCTCGGTTGTAACTTGTAAGCTCTCTTTTAGTAAATTCTTTTGTAGCAAAATTGCCGTACATAAAGAAAGACTTGTCAACATTCAACTTTACGTATAATTTCCCCTGCGAGCCGGTTTCGTTAGTTTGCGCGGAAGTATCTCCATATAGCGGATAATACCTTTCCGGATCAATATATTCATGAAGCTTATCTTGATAATCTTTTTCCGAATCAAATGAAGCAGTAAGGAGATACTTGCCCTTTATCTTTCCTTTTAGATAAAAAACTGTTTTGCCGTCTGAGTAGGTCCCGTTTTCAAACCCGTCGCTCTTTCCTTGTTCAAAAAAATCAGTCGCTCCGGATGCTTTCAGTTTTCCGACTTCTCCGTCTACTAAACCTACAAAGATAAAATCCGTAGCAGTATCGGAAGACAAACTCTTAACAGGCTCCGCGCCTTCCTTGCTCAATTCTGCTGACGGCACTGGAAAATTAACTTTTGCTATTCCTCCATTTGGCACACGGACAAATTTAGAAATTTCAGGCACAGTTCCCTGCCCCAGCGTTTCGCTATCTTGAGCCATGCTGTAATCCATAACCCCTTCTACGCCCATATTGGATGCCTTTGATGTAAGCCTCAAGATATGTTCCCCATTATCTAATCCGACGATACTAAACTTACCATATTCATCAGTAGTAACAACATAGCCCTGCTCTGTAATTATAGTAGAATACGGAATGCCATATTCATCTTCTTCCTGTACGCCGTTTCCATTTTTGTCTTCAAAAACTTTGCCTATGACAAGGCCTTTTGAACTGAAAACTCCTTCATTTACAGTTACTATAGCGGAAGACGTGCCTGATGAGACGCTAGTATTTGTTCCGCTAACAACCATGTCTGCGGCAGCGCTCGCAAAGTTTGTATTCTTCCCGACTTTCACATCTACTCCTACTCTAACCCTATAAGTAATAGTAGCGGATTTGCTGGAAGCTAAGCTGCCTAAGCTCCATGTAAGCACATTTGTTCCAGAGGGATTGCTAATAATTACCCCATCCTTAGTGCTTGTGCCGTCGATATAATAAAACCCATGAGGCAGGGTATCCACAACCTGGAGATTAGTGGCGTCAGTAGTAGCGTTGATATTAGATACCGATACGGTATAAGAGAGCATATCGCCAATTGATACTGTGTTTCTATTTGCTATTTTATTGATAGCGAGGTTTGTCTGCGTTTTCAAGGTAAGAGGCGTCAGCGGTATGTTCCATTCCACTATTTTATCTGTAACGGTTATTAAAGGAGACGTATAATTGCTGTAATTAGGATATCGGGCCGTCAAATAATATACGCCCGGCAGAACAAAAAAATTATATTTTCCATCACCTTCCGTTATATCAACGCCGGAGGACGGAATGCCTTTTGTAAAAATTGTGCCGTCTGAATTGTAGCATGTCACTGTTGCGCTGCCAATTACCTGCATAGTCACGGAATCATACACTACGCCAAATGGGTCTATCAAGCCTGCTCCAGATTGGTTTTCATCCATCTCGTAAGAGCCGTCGGATGGCGCAACGAAAGAATCTGAATATTTCTCCTTATAAAGATCGCCTTCTGGAAATTTTACCTTGTAGGTTGTTCCGGATGCAGTAGATAATGTAGTAAAAAAGAAATACTCGCCGTCTTGATTGGTAGTTACTGTTTCTTTAAGCGTCTCATCGGGAGAATATTCATATAGTTCAACGGTTATATCTGACAGCAGCTTATTAGATTTGGAATCCTTGGCTGTGCCTTTAACAGTATAAGTTGACTGACGAGCTGTAGCTGTCACAGCTGTAGTATCAACCATCGCTGTTCCATCATCATCTTTTAATTCTCCGCTACCTGTGCCTACAAATTCTACGGTTGGCGCAGTATCTCTGCCAATAGGGTTTGCTAAAGTTAAAGTGCATGTAGATGAGGTTCCCGTAGTAGGGGTAACTGATGAAATTGTCTGAGCGACCCCATCCAGCTTAACCAAGAAATCTCCGGTATTGAAAGTAGCGGCGTCCATTACCTCGCTAAAAGTTACGGTAATAGTCGTAGTAGAAGCTACAGTAGCTGAAGAAATTGTAGGAGGTATATCTAAATGAATGTAATTACCAGTGGTAGCGGAATCTCCATCTCCATCCCAGGATTTCTTGCTATATTTAGTTACGCCAATAGTATCTGTCCCTCCATCGCCTGAAGTTGTACTGTAAATATCCGTCCAAGTAGAGGCATCGTCAGAAATTTGAAGTTTATACGCTGTTGCATATGCAGCTTCCCATGTTAAAGTAGTAGTATTGAAAGTTTGGGTAGTTTTACAATCAACATAAATCCACTCATTATCGTTCCAGTCTGATCCCCACCTTGTGAGCATATCACCATCGCTAGCAAGATCTGATTTAATGAGAATATCATTACCCTGAACTGAAGATGCGGCTGTAGCAGTGGTTGTTATTTGAGCAGAACCGTTGTATATCTCAAATTCGTATAGAGAATACCCCCAAGCAGTACCTCGCTCTGTACCGAGCATCCTGACATAACGGGCAGTCTGGCTAGAAAAAACAATTGTATCAGTCCCGCCATCCCCTGAGGTAGTAGTAAAAACATCAGTCCAACTTGAAGCATCATTAGAAACCTGAATTTTATAGGACTTGCCATAAGCAGCTTCCCATTCTAATATTACTTTATTAAAAGTTTGAGCGTTTTTTAAATCTACATAAATCCACTCATTGTCGGTCCAGTTTGATGACCATTTAGTAGTACTCGTGTTTCCGTCAAATGCAAGATCTGGCCTATTAGCAAGGTCATTACCTTGCACTGAAGATGCTGTTGCAGAAGTAGCAGTAACCCCTGACATCGCAAACTCATATAAAGAATATCCATTACCCGTAGCCCTGTCCACTCCGAGCATTTTTAGATATCTGAAAGTTTTTGTTCCTATATCCCACGCTGCTCCGGGTGAGTTGTCATGGTCAATGCCCACAAAATCCGCAGGAACAGATTGTCCTCCGGACGGCACTGTTCCTATATCCGTCCAGGGTATTCTCATTTCTACGGAATATTGGGTATCGGTATCACCGGCGCTATTTAATGTCCCGGAGAGATTAATTGCTTTAGAAGCGGCCCCGTCTCCTGCGCCATCTACTCTAATTGTATTGATACATAGCGTCCCATTATTTATACTGCAGGTAAAAGCGTCACTAGTTGCTGAAGTCAAAGATGTTTCTATTTGACCATCGGTTAATATAGCTCCTATATATAAATAAGTAGAATCCCACAGAGCTTTTGCAGTATAAGCCTGCGTGGTTCCATCCCCTGAATTGCCGCTAATCATAAAATTTACAGAGCTTGCCGTTGACCAATCAGCTTCACTCAAACTACCATCAATAGTAATTGTCCCTGTTCGTTGTTTTGCATTTAGCTCAGCTGCATAAGCCTGCGTGTTTATACAGACAAGCCAAAACACAATTAAAACCCAGAACTTAGCAAATTTTACCCGTTTTTCCATTTTATAGAATCGAATATCCCTTTTCATTGTTTTAAATATTAAAAAAACCGCGTTGCCTTAATACACAACCTCTCTTCGGCAACTCGGCTATCTTAAATTAAGACCCGTAGTTTTGCGCCCCACAATTTCTTGTGGTTTGCCATTTTCGTAGAAGCATATCTTCTCAAAGATATAGCATTCTAGATATTATGTCATAAGTATATACTATAATTTAAAATACGTCAAGGTTTGAGTTTTAAAAACTTTTTTAGAAGCTCCCCTACTAATAACGATATTAAAGATAACGTTTTCTTTTAAACTAGCTATCTTAAACACATTGCTTACCATATTGCATCATAGATAAACAGGAAATTGTATGAGTGTAATTTTAAATGTGAGCTTTATAATTTAGATTATTTGCTATTACTTCTCGGTTTAACAGCAATAACTGTACTTACCTTGCTGCTCCAAGCCCCTTTATTGTCTTTCACAATCAAGGTTACAGTATATTGCTGCTGTGAACTTGAAAAGTTATAATATGTATGCGTAGGATTTTTTATTTGTGAAGTGCTGCCATCTCCAAAATTCCAATTATATGCCTTTATCTGTCCATCAGGATCAATAGAGCGATCCCCATAAAACCTCACTTTTAATGGAGAAACCCAAGCTGTAGGCATAGCAACTATTTTAGCAACAGGCGGTTGATTGGGTTTATTGACTATGCTTGAGTTTGTGTAAAACCTCGTTTTTGATGGAGAAGCCTCAGGTGTTGTAGGCGTAGTAATTATTTCATCAGCAACAGGAGGTTGATTGGGTTTATTGACTATGATTGAGCTTGTGTCAGTAATCCTATGGCCAGCTTTATCCTCTACTGTCAAATTCACTGAATAGGTTCCTTGCGCAGTATAAATATGTGTCTGGATTTTGTTTTCAATGCCTCCTGCGCTGCTCTGTCCATCACCGAATTCCCATGTGATAAACCGTATATCGCTATCGCCGTCAAGATCGATCGCATTTGCAGTAAAAGTAACTAACTGGCTTATTTCACAGGGGTTTGGCTGAATCAAAACAATAGAAGCTTGCGGAAGCTGATTAGGTATTGCCTCTATATTTCCTACCTGAATATCATATTTCACTGCATAGGCATTTTCCCAAAGTATGCGGACTTTATTGATATTTTTATTTTCTCCTAAATCTACATAAATCCATTGAGGGCTTGCTTTAAGTTCTGACGACCATCTCGTGGCATCGTTATCATCAACTGCTTTAAAGCCTGTGTAATCAAACCCTTCTGCGCTTGAAATAGAAACTGTCTTATTCACAGCAAGGTCTGTCATGTCAGGCCCAAAAACCTGCAAGGTGAATATGGAATATCCAAAATCAGGTATATTGTTTTCTTTGCAAAGAATTTTTAAGTACCGAATATTAACCGTATCAAAGTCAACAACATCCTCGCCCCCATCACCAGTTGTTATAGAAGCTACTGTGGCCCAATCTTTAGGATAAGAGCTTGTCCATGTCTCCTTGTCAGTATTGTTCCATAGATACAGGGCCTTTAAAATTTCTAAATTAGCAAAGGCAGAGGCATCCTTAAATATATTCTGCTCAGCTTCAGATTTAGAAGCAGGCACCTTAAAAGCGCCATAATAACCATCATTATATCCGGGATCAGTAGGAATAGCCACCTGATAGGGTAAAATCTTCTCTTTAAGTATTTTTTCTCCTAAATCATAATCTCTGTATTCAATAGCTAATTGGGCGAAAAAAGCATACATATCAAGGCTGTTCCATGAGTCCACTGGTTCTCCTGTTGAATAATCATATCCTGCCCAGATCACTCCATCATTAATATACTTTGTTTTTATAAAGTCAAAAAACAACTGGCCTGCGTTTATCGCTTCTTGATTATTGACTAAATGGCCATAAGCCCCTAAACGAATTGTAAGATCAAAATCTGACACTGTGCTGCAGGAAGTAGCGCCATTAAAACCTGCGTACTGCTGAGTGCTCATATCATACAATGGCTTAATAAGGCCTTTTCCCGGAGAAGAGGAATCCTTATTTTGAGCATTTAAAACTATTTTGAGCGTACAATCTATGACATTTTGATAAAAACTGTCGCCCAGCCAAGTAACAGCATAATAATAAGAAAGAAAATTGTTATAGTTTAAATATATTTCGGCTGGGTCGTCAGGAGCGCTTGTCGGTGTTCCATCTAGTAACCAGACAAACCATGGCCGTAACAAATATCCTGTCACCGACCCGTAAATGCTAGCGTCAACATTATACGACTCGGCTGAGGCATATTCCCAATGAATTATAACCTTATTGATAGTCTTTACTGCGCCTAGATCTATCTCTAAATATTGAGGGTCTGACCATGCTGAAGCCCAGCGGGTATCCAGGCTTCCATCAATGGCATTATTAGCCTCAAAATCAGGCCCTTCCACTGAAGAAGCTGTAGCGCTACCTGTCAAAGCAAAATTGGTTGTACCGTCAGGGCCGTATATTTCTACTTCTAATATGGAATCGCCATATTCGGTATTTCTTGTCAGGCAGTTAATTCTGACATAGCGGGTAGCCTGATTCTGGAAATCAACAGTATCCACGCCGCCATCACCAGTGTCTGTGGAATAGACATAATTGTTGTTATATGGGGCTGTGTCAACATTATACGACTCGGCTGAGGCATATTCCCAATGAATTATAACCTTATTGATAGTCTTTACTGCGCCTAGATCTATCTCTAAATATTGGGGGTCTGACCATGCTGAAGCCCAGCGGGTATCCAGGCTTCCATCAATGGCATTATTAGCCTCAAAATCAGGCCCTTCCACTGAAGAAGACATAGCAACGCTTCCTAGGGAAAGATTGGTCGCGCCATCAGGGCCGTATATCTCTACTTCCAATATAGAATAGCCGTATTCGGTATTTCTTGTAAGAGCGTTTATTCTCACGTAGCGAGTTATCTGATTCTGGAAATCAATGGTATCTACGCCGCCATCACCAGTGTCTGTGGAATAGGTGTAATTTTTCCCAGAGGGATTTAGGTCAACATTATACGACTTGGCTGAGGCGTATTCCCAATGAATTATAACCTTATTGATGGTCTTTACTGCGCCTAGATCTATCTCTAAATATTGGGGGTCTGACCATGCTGAAGCCCAGCGGGTATCCAGGCTTCCATCAATGGCATTATTAGCCTCAAAATCAGGCCCTTCCACTGAAGAAGCTGTAGCGCTACCTGTCAAAGCAAAATTGGTTGTACCGTCAGGGCCGTATATTTCTACTTCTAATATGGAATCGCCATATTCGGTATTTCTTGTCAGGCAGTTAATTCTGACATAGCGGGTAGCCTGATTCTGGAAATCAACAATATCCACGCCGCCATCACCAGTGTCTGTGGAATAGACATAATTATGCGTTGTGCTATATGGTTCGAAATTACCCTGCCCTCCACCAACGCCTTTCAATCCTTCTGTTAACGTTGTAGCTAACTGTTTATAATCTCTTCCTCCTGTGGGAGTAAATTTGTCAGAAGCGATCTTTAAAGCCTCTACCATTCTTACTTCTTCGCCTGAGGCATTAGCATATTTGCCATCAGTGCTATATTTCATACCGGAAGAATCCAGTATCCAATGCTCTAATTTATATTTTTGAGAAAGAAAATAATTCTCTGAATTCCACAAATCATACATCTGCTCAAAGGCCTGCTGATCTCCTCTTAACGCCGCATAATGAGCCAATAATGAAGTTGATTCTGTGGAAACCTGATGATTTATGTTTACATTGCCCATCTGATCATCGTTAGTATGATAATCAAGGTAAGTTCCGTATACGCCATTCCAATCAGCCCTTATTCCGTCTGGATAGCATGGCAGTATAAATTCGTTATAAGCAAGGTCTTCTTCGTTATTAAAATTCGCATCTTGACTCTGTGCCGCTATTGTCTCATTGCTAATAGATGCAAAAATCCATAAAAAGAAAACTATTGTAATGATTATTATATTTTTCATGTGGCATCATTTCCCTTTTTTGATTATCTGTGATAAATACTTAACAAATTTACTTTTTAAACCATAAATCCAAAAGTTATTTTTGTTAATTTTTTCACTGTGTTTACAATATCCTAATTCTTATAATTGATTATTATATCATAATAATCAACATTACTCAAATCTTTTATAAATTATTTTATCTACGCTTACTATGCTTGAACTATAACGAATGACACATCTAATCAGGTTAAATAGTAAAGCTGTTTGTTAAAGAAACTAGATATCATCAGATGTTTGCCTCTGCAATACCCCTTTTATATCATAATCTGGCAGCATTTGATTAGGACTAGAAATTTGTTGCGCAAATCGTGGGGTTAAAACAACATCTTCGCCAATTTCATACGCTGTCAGCATCATCTTTGCTATTTCGTCAGAAAGAGTTGTTCTGACATTGCCCCAATAAAAATCATCTGCATTAAGAGAAGCTTTAATGCCCCTCTTAAGCCAGACATGGAAAGGATGCCCCTTATACAACCGTATCTTTTGACTATTGATATTCGCGGTAGGGCAGGTATGTATCTCGATATCATGTTCTCTAATATAGCGCAATAACCGTTCTATTGTCTCAAGATTAGCTGAATCCTCGATTGCTTGTCCTGCAAAAGAATATCCTTTGCTTGGACTTTTAGTAATAACAGCTCCTTTTGGCGCTAAAATCGTGCCATGATTTATATCGCTTATTCCACCTGCATCTAATATGCCATCTTCGACAAATCTAAGATGCTCTCGTACTCCTGCTTCTCTCTCAGACAGTTCCGCTATTTCCATGCGTCTTTCTGGTGCTGCCCTATAGGGCAAATCTTGGGCAGTAGCTTTATGGGTATTTCCTATATCCCCAAGGTGGCTCATAGTAATAAGTCCGGCATTGTGAGCTTTCTCAATTGCTGACTTATAATCTGAAGTCCTACGGTATTTTGTATTTAACCCATCATTAATAATAAATTCTCCGCCTGATAAATCAATGCCGCGTATTCTATGCATGCCTCTATTCTTAAGTTCTATAATCTTATCAACCACACCTTCTAAATACTCTGGGGTAACTTTACGCTGGCTTCTATTAAACGAAACCACTATGTTGACTTTAAATTTCTTTCCACCGTAGTACTTTTCTGCGAGACGTTCTGCCTCACTAAACGCTTCATCAGTAGCTTGTAGCATTTTTACAGTATCCGGCTCAAATTTTTTATCAATATTTATCAATAAATTCAAATCTACCACGCCATCACTAAAATTCTCAAAGGCTACATGAATAAGCATTCTTTTCCAGCTCTCTATATTACGCGCGGCAACGCTGCGTTCAATCTTAAACTTTTTGAAAACACCTATTATAAAACGTTTGAACTCAATATCAAGTTCATGCCATGTTTTCCCTGTTTTGAGCAAAGCTTCTAAACGAGCTACGATTGCACTCTGACTTGCAATATCTATACCCCCAGCATTTTCATCTATAGATTCTCTGATTTTATTGAAAATATTGCCTTCTACCCCATTATCGTACACAACCATTTCATTCCATATAAAACTTTCATGAATAGAATCCCCAATATGCGCATGCCAGTGTCTTTTGTCCCATTGCCTAACTACGTTAACAAGGGCTTGATAAGCAAGATTATCATAATCAAACTCACCTTCATTATCTCGAAGCGTTGCAAGAAGCGTTGTTATCGATTGTCTAGCTTTTCCTTTTACATCCGGTAAGATAGCCTTCAAGATTTCTACAATGTGGGTGTCTGGATTTTGTGTTATGCCTATTTGAATTTTTTCACTAATCTCTGCTGCAGTTTTTTTACTTTGCTCATCAAGATAAACTCCTGTAAGTTCGGAAGGAAGAAGATCGCTATAATCTGGCATATGTTTTGCTTTCGCAACTATTCTTGAGATTTCCGCTATTACAGCATTTCTATTATTTTTAATGCTTTTTTCTTTCAATCTATTTAATATTTTCCATATTTCGAATGTTAAATGGGGATCATTCCGTATTTTCCTTATAATCTGATATTTCGCATCAAATCCATATCCTTCTTGCACAACAACGCCTGTTTCTATTAAAATTGACAGATATCTCTGAATAGTTCTCTCGCTAAGTCCTAAAATATCAGCAAGACGCGCCCTCGTAATAGCTCGATCGTTTAAAAATCCCAAAATCATTCTGTATACATAACGAACTGGTAGAGAAACAACCTTAACCTTTGAAACAGCTTTTAATAAAAACATAGGATCCACAAGGTTATTTAACCTTTCTGGAGAAAAAGGATTAGGTTCGCCGGTAAATTCATCATCGTCTTCATTAATAGCATAAAACCATTCCATTTCATCACGCGTGGAAAAACGAGGCGTATTCTCTCCGTGATAGTACGCTTGGAGATGTAAATGAGCTGGCCCTCCTCCTGTCTCAAGCGAACTTCCCCATATATTCCACTTCAACACTTCTCCCAATCTCTGTCCGGGTTTTACCTGATAGGATTGTGCTATATCTCTATCTGGAGACCACCTTATATCCCTTATTCCTGTAGGAAGGCTACTATATCGCAAATGAGCGTAAGTCCACAGAATTCCATCATCAGATAATATTCTAATATTACACATATCATCATATCTTATATCTAAAACTACATCAAAAACTCTTCCTCCCTGGCAAGCTCTTACTTCTGTGCCAGGAGTTACTTTGATATCAATTCCAGCATGCCTAAAACCACTAGAAACTTCTGGACCATTTCGAAATCCTTGTATCACGGTAACCTTTTTACTATCTACAGCAACTGGCCATGATAAAGTTCCTTGTAAATGAGCAATGGCTTTAGGAAGACTATTTGCATCTAATACCTTTAATGTCTCTGCTAATCTTTTTTGACCTTCTTGAGTATTTCCAACAAGCAGGACTCTTAGGTGAGATTTAGCGGATATATCAATCCCGTATGCTGTGTTCTGGATAAGAAAAACTATACCTACAATGAATGCTAGTTTTTGCTTAAAAGATAGCTTTGACATTGACATCAAAACGTTAAAATTTAAAATTTTCCCAAACTTTATCATAGGAACTACCTTTTAGAAATATTACATATTTACCTTTAGGCCAAATGGAGCCCACCCAGGCTAAAGCCCGGGGTTCTTTGGGCAGAATACTGAGCGGTCATTACTCATCCACACCCTTAAAGGTGCGGTTTTCTGGCTGAGAATGTATAAACATATGTTTTCCTTAAACTTAAAACTTATTTTATATATATCTATCTATCACAAAAGTTAAGAAATATTTTAAAACTTTTAAAAAGTATATAGTTATATATAATAGTATATCATATTATTCGAGATGATTCAATATGCCCCAATAAAGACAAAATAAGATAAAAAACCCTTGACTCTTAATAAATAGTTTATTATAATTTATTGTAATTTTATTACGAAAGGAGAACGAAATGAAATACGGCTATTTTGACGAAAAAAACAAAGAATATATAATCACACGACCGGATACCCCTACCCCATGGATAAACTATATAGGAGATGGGGATTACGGCGGAATCATATCCAATACTGCGGGAGGGTATAGTTTTCATAAGGATCCTCGTTACAGAAGAATCTTAAGATACCGATATAACGCGATTCCAGAAGATCAGTCTGGCAGATATCTTTATATTCGTGACGAGGAAACGTCTGAATATTGGTCTAGCACTTGGCAACCTGTAAAAACCCATTTGGATAAGTATCAATGCCGCCATGGCTTAGGATACACCATAATTTCTTCAGAGAAATCAAAAATTTCAACTGAGGCAACATATTTTGTTCCTTTAAATACTAATTTTGAATATTGGGCCTTTAAAATAAAAAACCTTAGCGAAAAAAACCGTAAATTAAAGACATTCAGTTACGCTGAATTCTCTTTTTATGACGCTGTAATGGATCAGCAAGACGTAGACTGGGTTCAACAGATTGGACAAGGCGAATTCAAAGATGGAGTTATTTCTTTCTATAATCCCATGAAATCGGGATTTACGTTCTTCGCGTCAAATGGGAATATCGATGGGTACGATTGCGACCGCGATTATTTTATAGGCGGATACAATGATTTGAAAAATCCAGCCGCAGTAGTAAAAGGAAAATGTTCCAATTCAAGATTATATCGAGGAAATGGCGTAGGGGTTATATCGCATACCTTAAACTTGGCGCCAGGCGAAGAAAAAACATTGGTATTTATGCTGGGCATTGTCCCTAAAATTGAAGGCGCCTTTGAAGTTAAGAAAAAATTCTGCAGCCCGAAAACAGCAGCCAATGAGTTCGAAAAACTAAATGCAAATTGGAACGCTTATGTCTCAAAATTACAGGTAAAAACTCCGGATAATGATATGGACCTCATGGTGAATATCTGGAACCAATACCAGTGTAAATGCACTTTTAACTGGTCTCGTTTTGTTTCTCTTTATCAATTGGGCATCGGCAGAGGAATGGGGTTTAGAGACAGCAGCCAAGATATCTTAGGGATACTCCATGCAATGCCTGACGTCGCTAAAAAACGCATAATACAGCTGCTTAAAAATCAGTTCAAAAAAGGAGATGCTTATCATCAGTATTATCCGCTTACAGGGGAAGGCGACGGCAAAGGTTATTCCGACGACCATTTGTGGATTATCCTATCAGTGGCAAATTATCTTAAAGAAACGGGTGACATGGCTTTTCTGGGCGCTATCATCCCTTATGCAAATAATGAGGGCAAAGGAACGGTCCTTGAGCATTTAGAAAAAGCCATTGAATTTTCTTTGCACGATACAGGCCCTCATGATCTTCCACTTATAAGATTCGCTGATTGGAATGATACCGTTAATCTTGACAAAGGCAAGCACAAGGCAGAAAGCATTTTTGTAGCTTTTCTCCTGGCTTATGCCTTGCAGGAAATGATTGCTATTTATCATTTCATTGGTAAAAAAAATAAAGCAGAAAAATACGCCAAGACATGGCAGGCTCTAAAAAAGCAGATAAACAAAATAGCGTGGGATGGCAAGTGGTATATAAGGGCTTTCGATGATAATGGCAGAAAACTCGGATCTAAAAAATGCAAAACTGGCAAAATATACCTGGAACATCTGGGATGGAGCGTCTTAAGCGGAGTTATCCCGGAAAATAAAACCATTACAATGTTAGACACTGTGCACGATTTAATGAATACAAAATATGGCCTTATATTAATGTGGCCTGCGTACCATGGCCTTGATCCTACCAAAGGAGGAGTTACAACATATCCTCCTGGAGCAAAAGAAAATGGAGGAATTTTTCTCCATACAAATCCTTGGATAATCATAGCTGAAACAATAATAGGCAGAGGTGATAACGCCTATAAATATTACAGGCAAATCCTGCCTCCCGCGCATAACAACATTGCAGATATTCGTAAAGCCGAACCTTATGTATACTGTCAAAATATCCTGGGTAAAGAACATCCGCTTTTTGGCTTAGGCAGAAATTCTTGGTTAACAGGAACAGCCGCCTGGACATTGACTGCGGCTGTCAACTATATACTTGGCATTAAACCTGACTTTGATGGGTTGCGTATCGACCCTTCTATTCCAAAATCGTGGGGTTCATTTACTGTTCAGCGCGTTTTCAGAAACGACACATATATAATCGACGTGCGAAATCCTAGCCATGTCTCTAAAGGAATTAAAAACATGACAGTGGATGGAAAACTGATCGCCGGTAACAAGGTTCCTATTTTTAATGACGCTAAGGTTCATAAAGTTCTAGTGACTATGGGGGCATGACCATGAATTGCATGAAATATATTCTGTTAAAACCTGCTCTATGCGCTGTTGATATGAGTGACGGCAGCGAAAGGGCTGAATACGTCCCTCAAAAATATGTGTTTGAAGTATTAGAAAGGCCCAGCCGGTCAATCAATCTAATGTATGAGTATCATCCTAATGACAAAAATTGGCCTGAGATGGGCGTTTTAAAAAACAAGCGCTACGAAAGAAAAGGGCGCACAAACGGTTATTTTCCCTATATGGGGAATGACCAAAAAAATACAAATTGCGAGCCTTTCTACTCCATCAGGGATATTAGAAAATATGGCCAAGACGTACAGCTGACTATGACATTCGATTTGGACATCAAAGATAATGCGCTAATTCAAATCGCAAAGGACCTAAGGCCCTTTGGTGAACTGATATTAAGAATCAATCATGAATCCAACGGGTTCTGGTTTACTTTTAATAAAGAAAATAGCTACAAAGAAGTAAATGATTTTTTTGTTCGGTTCCACAATATATTAAAGCAATACGCGCCAAATGTAAAAACTAACGCCTGTTTCAATGGAGTCAGCAAAGGCCCCAACGAAATAAAAAACCATATGGGAGAAGATGAGCTTGCGCCTGCATTCAGGATCGCAGATATCTTGTCTTTTGATTTTTACCATACATTGCATTGGGGATGGCCAGATCCTGCTTATAACCCTATCAGATACGGGCTTAAAGGTAAAATAAAAAAAATGGAGAGGTCTTATCTTAAATCAAATGAAGAATGGTGGGAAGTCCTTTATGATTTTCATAATTTGATGTTAAAGATAAATAATGGCAGAGAAAAAGACATTTATCTCGGTGAAGCAAACACAGATGCGGAACTGGTCGGGTTAGAAGAGCAGGCCCAGTGGATTCGCAAATTCTATGGCGAGATAAAAGAAAGAAAACATGCCTGGTTAAAAGGCGCTACTTATTATCAGTTCAGGGATAGAGGCGGGCTTGGATTGGAATATGAAGATGACGATGATCCTAAAAAAGGCCTGCAGAATCCTTCGCTGAAAGCATACAGAGAGGTAATAAAAGACCCCTATTTTAGCCCGCAGTTTGAAATTTTGGAAGAAAAAGTAACTGAACCAACTTTGGAATGGAAATCGTCAACTAATGCAAAAGGCATTTATTTAGAGGAAAAGATAAGCCCCAGCATAAAAAAATGTTTTATAGAATTCGGGTCAAATATTAATCTTATTTTAAAAGCAAATGAAACATGGTTTCATAAGCCTGAGGAGGCAAACAGGCTGGATATTTCAAAAGCGTTAAACAAAGAAGACAAGCTAAAGATATCGTTTTTTGCTCCTCCGCCTACAGGAGAAAATACCCCTGCCCCCAACAACCCAGATTATCTTGATAATTATAAGTTCGAATTATCTAAACCCCCTAAAATAGATATTAGATAACCTGATAATCTCATTTCAAAACTATCTCGGGGAGATTATTTAGAATAACTTTATAACTATTGAGGTATTCCTGTTTTTTGGAATCAAAAGTATTTTCCCCCGCAGGAGGAGAAAAGATCATAATGCTAAATTCCTCTAAACCTCGAACTGCGGAAGATATATCCAAGGAAGATTTGCTGGGAGATTTACGAAACCATTTATTCTCAATATTCAATACTAGATTCAATTTGTCTGAAAAAGATAAAGTGCAGCTATTTATCTTTTTAGGGGCCTTCACCTTAATCGCTATCCCTTTCGCCTCTGTAGAGCTCACCCAATCAAATATTATAGGAAATTCAAGCGTTTTCTCAGAAGATATCTTAAATTTTGGCAAAAAATATGGGTCATTAATTACTCGCCGATAGGCATGCAAGGAAGGATTTTCAGTAACCTTATGAAAATCATATGCATCCTGCGTTTCCAAGCCCAGCCCGCCTCGGTCCTGAAAATGATAATAAGTGATGCCTTTAAACCATTTCGCTTTCTCTTTCTTTATTAAACCATAAGCATCTTCTATCCATTTAGCCTGCCCCTCCATCCCGTCTATTTCAGCATCGGAATTTGTCTCATTAATATATATGGGCGTCTCTTTGTCTCCCCTTAATTTTACCATAATTTCATGAAACTCACATACTATCTCCCACCATCTTTCTAATGAAAGGGAAAAATAATTTGTTGGATTAGCTGGGTTAAACTTGGGATCTGGCCAACCATAATGAAGAGAGTAATACTGGTCTACGGATACCAGGTCTGCTATCTGGAACATCGGCGCTAATTTATCTTCTGTTAAACAATACCCCCTCGTCTTTCCCTCCGTGACTTCACCCGGGCCATTAATACAAGCAATTGTCTTTATGTTTGGCGCATATTCATGCGCAATGTTATGAAACCGTACAAAAAAATCGCTAACCTCTTTTAGGCTATATTCCTTGTTAAATTGGAACCAACTACCATTACATTCATGATTTATTCTGAGATAGAGCCTGCCAAAAGGCCTCAAATCTTTTGCGATTTGAATCAGTTCTTCATCGGGTAAACTGCAATCGATTAATAAGGTCAAAATAACATCCTGGCCATACGCCCTTACGTCTCTGATTGAGGCAAATGGTTCTTTATATTTAGATGAATCTCCATTTATACCCCCCTCGTATGAAAAATAACCGTCATGCAGCATATATCTTCCATGTTTTGGTTTGCCGCGGCTAGGCCACTTTTTATTTTTAGGGTAATAACCATACATTAAATTTATAGCCCTAGAAGGCCGGCCTATTTTTTTAAATACATAACTCTGGGATACATAATCTCCGCGTTCGCTGCCAATACTTAAATCAGCTGCGCATGAAGGCTCCGTCATATTTACATATCTAACATCTGTTTTAAAATCCATTAACCCCTTCCCTTCTAAATGTAAGTTTGATCTGTAGGTTTAAAAACAAATTAAAAAACCAAGCTTTTTATAAAAGGCCTGGTTAAGCGGTTTTGTGTCCGCAAATGTACAAAACTTGCACTTTTTAATAGCCTTGATTCTGGGAACTCTTGCTTAACACTATATGATCAATCTTAAACCAGCCAGACCTTGCCGCTTCCCACATATCGTCTACAGAAATCTGTAACTCTTGTACTCCTTCAAGATCTAACAAAAACGGATTTTGCAAAAAATCTTTATTGGGTTGATAATAAGGATTGGGGTAAAAACCACCCTCATCTATAGTAAGGGGTAAAGTATAATGCATCCATTTAGTGTCTTTCATTTCAAAAGAGATTTGTGAAAGAAAAAGCTCTCCTTCAGCATCTTTAAGCCCAATTTTGATTCTATTTTCCCCGCCATCTCCTTTTAAGTAAAAAGATATAGTGTCGTATTGACTCCAATAATTCTTATTTACCGGCACAGGCACATTGCAATACATCCAAGCGCCTGATTTGCCAGGCACTAAATTGTATTCTATTTTGATGGATCCTCTGCCTATAACAAAATCTTTTTTATCTACTTTTATGCTTAATTTAGAATCAAGCGTTGTACCAAAACGCCAAAATAAGGCATTCTCACAAAAAGATAAAATAGTACCTGAGTACGTGTCAGGTTTTCTTTTCATATTTGAGCTAACAATTATAGCTATAATAGCTATAATAAATAAGCTTAATCCTATAGATAAAAAAATAATATTTCTTTTTTTAATAACCATCTCTTTGCCAGCCTTTCTTTTAAATTAAGTTTTTTAGTCTGTCGAATCCATTAGAGAAAACGCTAAAATCAAACTTCCCGTATAGTCCAAAGTAGCTTCGTCAGTCTGCCATTCATAACTACCAGCAACTTCCGGCACGCCATTTCTATCTACATCTAAAACCCCCGGCATAAGAGCGCCTATCACATCTTTTGCTAACCTTTTAAATGGACGATTATGATAATGCTCTCCAATTCCAACTACAAAACTCACCCTAAAAATATTACAGCCTAAAACCCATTGAACCTGATCTTTGCCTATTTGCATTATATTTTTATTATCTAACGCTTCTCCTACTATCAACATATCCGTTCCTATTTGAAGAACCCAGCCATTTAGCCCAAAATAATCAGTTAAAACATTATCAATTACCCCGTAAGGGTTATTTCTAGCCTTATTCCAGTATTCATACCAATTTAACAAATCATACTCTATCTTCTCTTTCATTTGACCGGAAGCATAAGGATATAATCTGCTAAGAGCGAGGATTATATGTTCTTCGACTGCGGAATTTCTAGCTTTAGTAACATATCTTTCTATTCTTTCTTTTTCTTTCAAAGACGCCTCTTCTTTTTTGCTCTCAAAAATCATAGATTCGATATCTATATTCCTTTCTATCCAAATACCTTTTTTAAACTCGCTCTTATTTATTAATTCCACAGCCTTGGCATAATAAATCTTGGCCTCTTCCGGATTTTTATCTTTGGTAGCTAAAAAAAGCTCCGCTAGGGCGCATATAACACTGCTGGGTTTCCCGGTCCAATAACTTGGATAAATCTTATCGCTGATATATTCATTCGGATGCTCATCTACCCATTCCAATCCTTTTCTAGCTGCGCTTAGGCATTTCTCAGCATACTCAGGGTCAATGGATTCGAAAATGCTATACGCAGTTGCCCAGCAAGATACTGCTTTAGCTGTGACGCCTGTATCTTTATTTATTATTAATCTCCTAGGCAATGAAGCGGGTTTCCACCAATCAAAAGGCTTTACCGCAAGAAACATGCCCCCATCCACATCTTGTATTTTAAACAAATAATCTAATCCCCATTTAGCTTCTTGTAATATCTTGGGTAAATCTTTAGATGTAGGATCGGATGTAAAAAATGACGGATTCTTTTGATAGGCTAATAATAACTGTTGGGCAGTCCACGTAATCTTAGCTGTTTCTTTGTCTGTAGAAGTGGCATCATGCCATCCTCCGGTTGCATCTGAGAAAGTAAGCTCATTATACACCTCGTTGCCATTGCTATCAAAAATGTAAATGGGTAAATTTATATCCAAATCAGCATGCGTCGAATCCCCATTATAACGTAACTTCTCCACTAAATGTTCTAAGCACCTTTGGGAATAAAAAAACCCGTTAAAAATTTTATCTAAATCAATCTCTTTACGCCACACACTTTTATCGATAGAAAATGCTAAAGAAGTAAGGCCGTCCCACTGAACCTTATATCTTCCCGCGATATTTAACTTGGTAAAATCTAAACCATACATATTTTTATGCCATTTATCTCCCCAGTATTTAATTCTTCCTTTAAATACGGGAATGCCATCAGGGCTTGAAACAGTAAATTCTGAAAGATTGGCTCTTTTATCTAAAGCTAAGACAGCTATTTTTTTGTCGCTTGGCTTATACCCTACCTGACTTGCGCCAATAATATCGTCGAGTTCGCTTCTGGGTAATTGCGAACAACCCGGCCCAGATAACAAAATAATAATTATCAGTGTATTAAGACAAAGAAATGTTTTTTTCATATTAATCGCTATTTTTCTTTTTTGGAAGGGCATCCCATCACTACTTTAACTTTATGCGCTTTACAGCCAGTAGAAACAGGGATAATATTCGAAGAAAGCTTCTTCCCGTCAAGAATTACGCTCTTTACTCCCTTTTCAACATGTTCGGGATTTTCCACTTCTATCAGATACGCAACGCCTCTAAAAACTCTTTTCATCTTAAAGCCATCCCACTTTTTAGGAATACAGGGATCTATAATTAAACCGCCGCATGTTGGACGAACCCCTAGTATCCACTCGGTAGAAATCCTAAAAAGCCATGCTGCCGAGCCAGTATACCAGCTCCATCCTCCGCGGCCAAAATAAGGCGACTGCGGGCCATCTACATTACCAGGCATTACATATGGCTCCGTGCAATATAGCTCTGGGTCTATCCCACGTTTAACAGGGCACATATTAGAGTACATCTCATAGGCAATATCTCCTTTGCCTAAAATGCATTCCGCCATAATTGCCCAGGTACCGGCATGGGAATAAAGGCCGCCGTTTTCTCTTACCCCTGGTTCATAACATGAAAGGTACCCGATTCCTTCGTCAGGAACAGTGTACGCGGGTTGAAAAATAAGCGGGCCATATTCGCGATGCAATATTTCTTCTACCTTTTTCATCGCTAAATTACCTCGCTCTTTAGTTGCTGTATCGGCAATTATCGCCCATGTCTGAGAATTAAGGAATATCTTTCCCTCTTTGCATTTTGCGCTGCCCAGCACTCCGCCATCATCGCGGGTTGCCCTGATATACCATTCTCCATCCCAAGCGTATTTATTAATCGTTTCTTTCAGCTTTTCCGCTTTATTCAGGTATTCTTTCGCTTTTGTTTTGTCTTTTCTCTCAACAACCTTTGACCATCTCTGTAAAATATTATATAAAAAATGGGCAAGCCAGATGCTTTCCCCTTTCCATTCTACGCCTACCCTGTTCATTCCGTCATCCCAATCGCCTTCGCCTATTAATGGCAATCCTCGCTTACTAAACCTGGAAAAAACCTTATTTATAGACTTAAGGCAATGTTCGTATAAAGGTTCTTCCGGGCCGTTCAGGTACTTAGCTTTTTCTTCCAAAATATCAAAATTATTCGTCTCGTCTAAATAACTAAGCGTCACATATACCAGCCAGAGCAAATCATCGGTCTTTCCTGTGATTACTCCAAACTCTGTTACAGGATGCCACCAATGATAAACCGTGCCGTCTATGAATTGGTGCTCAGCGTGGAGCAATATCTGTTTGCGGGTATAATCAGGATTCAGCGGAAGGAAAACATGGCTGTCTTGAAGCTGGTCTCTATAACCATAAGCGCCGCTTGTCTGGTAATACGCTGTCCTGGCCCATATCCTTCCGGAAATAGCCTGGTATTTAAACCATGTGTTAGCCATGAAATTAAAAGCGTCGTCCGGAGTCTCTACGTGCAGCTCCCCCAGGAGATTATTCCAAAATGCCTTAGTTTCAGCCAAGGCCTTGTCCGCCAGGGATTCTTTGCTGTATTTTTTAATTAATCTATCAGTTTCTTTTCTGTCATTAGTTTCTCCCAGTATAAAGATTAACGTTTTTTCTTCGCCTGGCTTCAGGTCTATGTTCACCTGCAAACTCGCAATAGGATCATTTCCTTTCCCTTGTTTTTTTGACAGGCAGCCTTTTTCTACTCCTATAGGATTTGCCACGCCCCTATACATCCCTATAAACGCTCTTTTATCTCCATCAAAAGAAACAGGTTTCATGTTAACGGCATGAAACGCCTCATAAGAACGCTCTGTAAGGCTTGCGCTTATAGTCTTTGGCACCAGCTGTTTTCTTCGTCTGCTAAACATGCAATTAGAAGCCTGATCATACTCTGTCTCTATAAAAAGCTTGCTGAATTCCCGGTGCGCGTCAGACCAGTCTCCCAGCTGCCATTCTAAATAGCTGAACAAACTCAATTTCTTTGCTTTGGCTGATTCATTTTTTAAAGTTACTTTCCACACCTCGACCGGTTCGTTTTGCGGAACGAATAATGTCATGCAGCTTTTTATTTTATTGGATGTCTGTGTAATTGTTGTATACCCCAGGCCATGCCTGCATTCATAAGCGGTATATTTTCCGCATACCGGCTTCCATCCCAAAGACCAGAAATTTTTGCTTTCATTATCTCTGATATAAATATACTTACCCCATTCATCCGTAACTAAATCCTGATTCCACCGGGTAAGGCGGAATAAATTAGAATTGCCGCGCCAGCTAAAACCGCTGCCGGTCTGTGATACAACAAACCCATAATTCCCATTGCATATAACATTAATCCAGGGTTTAGGGGTATCTGGCCTCGTAATAATGTATTCCTTGCCATCTTCGGAAAAATAACCATATTGTGTCTTAAATTTTTCTTTCCGATTATTACTGCCTGCCTTTACCTTGCCAGCTTCACGCTGTAAATCACAGCCTAATGCGCTATTCTTCATTTATTTTATCCTCCTAAACTACATAGATATTAATAACGTTTCCACATCACCATTAGTTGCTATCTCTATCTTGCATAAATTATCTTGATATTTAAAAGGTATTTTTTTATTATTTAAACTTACCTTTTTAGGCCTCTTAATCTCTAACAAAATTTCTCCGCTGCCGTCTCTGGCGCCATGATACATCAAGGATAGCTTATTTTTGCTGACTTTATACTCCAGAATTTCAACCGTAGAGTATTTCATTTTAATCTCATCGGTTAAAGGGACATTAAGAGGTAAAATCCACAAACTTCTATTCGGTAAAGAGATCTTTCCTTTGGAAGGGATTTTTATATTCTTAGCCTCTCCAGGTAAAGTTAACTTGACCGTCGCCTCTCTGGGTTCATCATGATAATTACTTAAAAATAAAAAACCAAAATCTTTTGTACTCCTCAAAACACATTGTACATCACATGGCTCTACTAAGATGCTCTGTTTAACGCCCATTAGGAAAGCATAATCTCTAATCATGTCTATTTGATAATCAAAGATATGCGACATGCCAAATCCTATGACCAATACTTTTCCATTGCCTACCTTCCTTAAAATAGTGCTTGCTTCTCCTTTAACAGTCTTAGTAACTGCCGTGCAATCTTTGGCATCAAAAATATCCATGCCGCCATCTCCAGCTACATATTCTCCGTCATGCATTTTAACCAAATTGTGGTTTAGATGGCCTAAAATCTTTATGCCCAATTCATCCTGTAAAATAGTGCTTTTCTTAAGGTTTAAATCTTTATTAGGCACAGATGGGTTTAAAATTAAACAGCCGCCTCCTTTTACATATTCGACAAGTTTTCTTTGTGTTTCTTTGTCCATAAAATCCAGGCTAAACAGCCAAAGCTGGGGTATATTAGACAATTCCTCTTCGCTAATTTTCTGGATATCTATTAAGGTATAGTTAAAACCGGCAAGCTGCAATAATCTAGCTGTTCCATCAAAAAAGTATTTATCCCTTTTCTGAGTAATATCGTCTACAAATGCTCCCTTTAAGTATTCAGTGGCATAATATGGAAAATAAAAGCCGAAAGCAATATCAGATTTTTTCTTTGCCTGAGGTATTAATTTACCAAATGTCTCTACAAATTTACCAAACAACTTAAGGGGCTTTATATGCAGCCTTTCTTTGCCTTCCGAAGTAATAGGGGCCTGCCACTCATGATATCTACCCCTAGCTGCTAACTCCTTGGGATTATTACCACCTGTAAAAAGATAACAATTTATCCCATTAAGTTCGTGAGCAAGCGAGGTCTTAATGTTCAACTCTACATCTGTAGGATATAGCCTTGGCTTATCATTCATTACGCCTACTTGAAGTTCTGCGCAAATCGAAGGAACCCCTGGCTTGGTTATTGCCTTTACAACTTCAGTAACTAGCGCTATATCATGAAAATTCTCAAAATCCAGCCTGCGCATCTGATAAGCGCCGCCAAATATAACCTCTGGTACAAATTTAGAAAACTCCCGGAACATTAATGTCGTCATTAAACCCTGCGTCCCTCTTGCGTTCGTCCCATAATCGTAAAAATGATAAATATTAGCTATTAAAGGCAGCCTAAGCTTTTCATTCTCCACCCTGTCTGCTAAACTTTTAAAGTACATGGCGTAGTATTCCCTATAAAAAAATGCCCAGTCAAAATACCTGATCATATTTTTTACATCTACTTCGTTATTAGGTTGCAACACCTTTTTAAAATCTTTATAATTTGAGTTATATGTCTTATTCAACTTTTCAATGCTTGCATATTTCTCTTTCAAATATTCCTGATATATCCTAGTAGTTGTGCTGCTATAGTCAGCGGCTTTTATAAGCCAGTTCCACATACCTATCTCATTATCCAACTGAACTGCAATTATTGGCCCGCCTTGATTAAACTGATATTCCTTTATTAATGGGATAACTTTTCCATACCATTTGGTAACAAAATCCTGAAATACAGGGCCCATAAATGCCGGCAACATCGCAAAAGTAACTGGTTTCCCATTTTGCTGTTTCAAATGCACGCTAGGATAGCCTTCAGCCAACCACGTCGGAATCCCTTCTAAAATCATCTCACCATTACAAATTGGGCCAGGCCTAGCTATAAAATATAAATCTAATTTTTTTAATAGCTCCAGAAATCCTATTAAATCTTTTTGCGCATTGCCCTTGCCGGTAAAGTCAAAAACGCCTTCCTTGGGTTCATGCCATATCCATGGGATATACGATGCAATAGTATTAAGGCCCACTTCTTTTGCTTGAATAAGCCTCTTCTCCCAATCCTTGCGGGGGATTCTGAAATAGTGAATTTCTCCGGAATAGATAAATTGCGGCTCGCCATTTAATCTAAACTCAGAATTAACTAATTCAACTTCGCCATGTTTCTTTTGACATTCTGACATATCTTTCTCCTGTGTTAAAATTTAAAAACTGCTTCTATTTACCTCCCCATTAAAAATTTAAGTAAGATTCTACATAATACACACCCCTTCTGTCAAGCTAAAAATGTATTTTAGCTTCTTCTAAAACTTATATTTAAATAAGTTCTAAGACAAGGAAATGCTTCTGGGAGAGAATACTCGGTTTTAAAATTAACCTATATATGAAATATGAATATTGCTTTCCCTTGTTTAATTATTAGCTCTGCTTAAGTAGTTTCAGGATCAGGCTATTCTTCTTTGCTAGCGCTTTATTCTAATTCTACCTGGTCTACATTAAACCAACCAGACCTTGATACTTCCCATATATCATCTACAGAAAACTGCAATTCACGTATTACTTTTAAGTCTAAAATAGACGGATTTTTTAAAGCGTCTTTCTCCGGCTGATAAGGACTTGCAAAAAACCCTCCCTCATCTGTATTAATAGGTATTGTATAATGGACCCAGTTAGTGTCTTTCATCTCAAAAGACTTCTGAGATAAAAAGAGTTCCCCTTCAGCATCTTTAATACCTATCTTTATTGCATTATCCCTGCCATCTCCTTTCAAATAAAAAGATACGGACTTATATTGCGACCAATCATTCTTATTAGATGGTACGGCTATATTACAGTACATCCAGGCGCCGTTTTTACCTGACTTCAAATCGTAATCTACCCTAATCGAGCCAGGCCCTTGCACAAAATCCTTCTTATCTATGGTTATTTCTGATTTAGAATCAATGGAAGCGCCAGATTTCCAAATGTAAGAGCTATCGCATGTAGAAAGCAGATTTTGGCTCTTGGGCTCTGCTGCCGCATATGATAACTGCATAGATAACAATATCACTCCTCCTACTAAAATCCCAAACAATACAACTTTTCCTATTCGTAACATGATTTTCCTCCTTGTTTTTGTTCATTCAATAACACTTCTTTATCATAAAATTAAAACGTTCTGCTCCTACTTAACACCACCTCCTTCTTATCTATCCTTTTATGCCGCTCAAAGCAATGCCTTTTATAAAATACTTCTGCAGAAAAATAAAGAGTAGCTATTAGCTCTGCTTAAGTAGTTTCAGGATCAGGCTATTCTTCTTTGCTAGCGCTTTATTCTAATTCTACCTGGTCTACATTAAACCAACCAGACCTTGATACTTCCCATATATCATCTACAGAAAACTGCAATTCACGTATTACTTTTAAGTCTAAAATAGACGGATTTTTTAAAGCGTCTTTCTCCGGCTGATAAGGACTTGCAAAAAACCCTCCCTCATCTGTATTAATAGGTATTGTATAATGGACCCAGTTAGTGTCTTTCATCTCAAAAGACTTCTGAGATAAAAAGAGTTCCCCTTCAGCATCTTTAATACCTATCTTTATTGCATTATCCCTGCCATCTCCTTTCAAATAAAAAGATACGGACTTATATTGCGACCAATCATTCTTATTAGATGGTACGGCTATATTACAGTACATCCAGGCGCCGTTTTTACCTGACTTCAAATCGTAATCTACCCTAATCGAGCCAGGCCCTTGCACAAAATCCTTCTTATCTATGGTTATTTCTGATTTAGAATCAATGGAAGCGCCAGATTTCCAAATGTAAGAGCTATCGCATGTAGAAAGCAGATTTTGGCTCTTGGGCTCTGCTGCCGCATATGATAACTGCATAGATAACAATATCACTCCTCCTACTAAAATCCCAAACAATACAACTTTTCCTATTCGTAACATGATTTTCCTCCTTGTTTTTGTTCATTCAATAACACTTCTTTATCATAAAATTAAAACGTTCTGCTCCTACTTAACACCACCTCCTTCTTATCTATCCTTTTATGCCGCTCAAAGCAATGCCTTTTATAAAATACTTCTGCAGAAAAATAAAGAGTATTAAAATTGGCAAAATCACTACCACTGAACCAGCCATGAGAAGCCCCCATTCAGTATTATGCTGGCCATTTAAATTTGCCAACGCTACAGGCAATGTGTACATAGTCTCTTTAGTCATTATTATCAATGGCCAAAGAAACTCATTCCAAGATGCCATGAATGTGAAAATAGCTAACGTAGCTAAAACTGGCTTAGAAAGCGGCAAAACTATGTTCCAGTAAATCCTGAATTCAGAACACCCGTCTACGCGAGCGCTATCTATCAAATCGCTTGGTATCGTAAGCATAAACTGCCTCATTAAAAAAATGCCGAATACGCTGCTTGCCCCTGGAATTATCAAACCTAAATATGTGTTCAGCAGCCCCATGCTTTTAAGTATCATAAATACAGGTATCATAGTTACTTGGGCCGGGATCATCATAGTAGCTAACAATAAGCCAAAGATTTTTTCTCTACCTGGGAATTTGAATTTAGCAAAGGCGTATCCAGCTAAAGATGAAAAAAATAAATTTAAAAACGTTACAGAAACAGCTACAATTATACTATTTTTAAAATGAATAAAAAATCTTACTCTTTCAAATAATTCTTTATAATAAGCAAAAGTGGGTACCTTGGGGAACCAGACGGGTGGATAGACAAATATCTCTCCGGGAGATTTAATAGAAGTGGAAAACATCCATATAAATGGTATCATTGTAGCCAATAACCCTATCCCTATCAAAAAATGAATTGAAATGGCTTTCAGGATTTTATACCCTTCAAAAAAACCGGTTCTTTCATTTTTCATCTATACCCTTCTCTTTCTTTAATATTCAAAAGATGTCTTCCCTAACTTAAACTGAAGCAAAGAAAATACGACTATAAAACCAAACAATATATATGCAATTGCCGAGGCATAGCCCATTTTGAAAAACTTAAAAGCTTCTCTATACATCAGCAGTACTACTGAAACTGTGCTATTTAAAGGCCCGCCGTCAGTCATAATGTATGGTTCAGCAAAAAACTGAAAATACCCTATTGTCGTCATTATAGTAACAAAAAATATCGTTGGTTTCAGCAAAGGAAGGGTTATATGCAGAAATGAGTGGAACCTTCCTGCGCCATCTATTTCTGCTGCTTCATAACACTGACTGGGGATACCCTGAAGGCCTGCTAAAAAAATTATCATATTATAACCAAAATTCTTCCAAGCAGCCATAACAATTAAAGCAGGCATAGCCCAATTAACATCTCCCAGCCAACTTTTTCCTGGAAGCCCTATTAGCCCGAGCATCCAGTTAATCACTCCGTACTGAGGGTTGTAAAGCCAGCGCCATACTATAGCAACAGCTACCATAGTTGTTACCACTGGGGTAAAATAGCCTACCCTAAAAAAGGTCCTAAACTTCACCAAGCTGCTGTTTAATAATATTGCCATAAGTAATGACATAGCAACAGATAAAGGCCCTGCTACAGTTACAAAATAAAAAGTATTCATTATGGCTTTCCAAAACAATGGATCAAGCAATAAGCTTTTATAATTGTAAAAACCGATAAAAGAGATATTTTTAAAATTACCCAGGGTGTAGATATCTAAATTTGTCAAACTCATTATAAAAGATAAAAATACTGGAGAAAAAACAAACACTATAAAAAGTAAAATGCTTGGAAAAATAAAAAGATACGGAGATTTGTAAGTCTTTAACGCTGCAAACACCCCCACTTTGCTGGAAGGCTTTGCGCTCTTCATGCAAACACCCGTCTTTTCTTTGAAACACGTCTTCATATATAAAACTATTACCCCTACAAAACTTAAAAAGATTAACGCTAAAATACTTATCTTAAATAGGGCGCTTTGCTCTTTCCTGTTAAGTGTCAAAATATTTTTAACCTCTGAATTTAAATTTTGAAACATCTTATCTACAGTTATCTTTTGATATACAGCTTCCTCCATATGTTTATTTATAGCTTCCGCAATCTCCTCCCATTGAGCAACTGCGGGCGCCCCCCTAGCATCCTTTAGCTGTTCCCCGAATATTTTAATCTTATCTTTGTCTGCAAAATAAGGGTCATTCCATGCTTCCTTCAAAGAAGGCAGATCTGTCGTTTCTTTATACCACTCTACTTGCATAGCGGGCTGGTTCATAAATTCAATGAACTTCCAAGCCATTTCTTTGTGTTCAGAAATGCTGGATATGACTAAGCTTGAACCGCCTACAAAAGAGGTTGAAGTTTTGTTTTTGGGTAAAAGAGCTACATCCCACTTTCCATCTATCTGAGGAACCTGTTTATGAAGCTCCTGTAACATCCATGGGCCGCTTATAAACATAGGTATAAAGCCGGTTTTAAAAGAATTAAATAGATCCGTCCCGGTAGCCATTTCTAAAGGGGTATATTTTTCTTTAAAGAAATCTACGTATGTCTGCATTGCCTCTTGGTTTTCAGGGGTAATTAGATGAGGTTTGGTATTATCGGAGGTTAAAATGCCCCCTCCATTCTGCCAGGTAACTATAGTAAAAAGCACCCAATCTCTCGCTCCTAATAAAATCCCATAACGGTCAATTTGTCCGTCATTATTTATATCACGCTTTAGCTTCTTGCAAACATCCTTTAACTCTCTCCAGTCTTTAGGAGGGTGATCGTATCCGACTTCTTTAAGAATATCCGTACGATAAAATAGAACCCTGGTATCAACATACCAGGGAATCCCGTAATTTTTCTTATCAATTACATTTATATCCCATGGGCCTTGGAAAAATTTATCAGAAGAAATTATTGAAGACTTTTTAATGTAATCTTCGAGAGGTAAAAGGGCTCCCATCGCTGTAAACTTTGGCACCCACGTGCTGCCTAATTGGAAAACATCCGGGGGGAAACCGCCCGCTATAGCAGTTATTAATTTTTCGTAAGCCGCGTTCCAAGGAATAGCCTGCGTAACTATCTTGACTCCAGGGTATAACTTCTCAAATTTTTTAGAGACGTTAACGATTTTTTCACCTTCTACCCCCATGGCCCAAACAGTAAGTATCTCTTTATCCGAACCTTCTGCGAATTGAACACGAATAGACGTTAATAAGAATAAAATTATACTTATTTTTATTATATTTTTCATATTTATTTTAAATCCGGGCAATTTTACATTAAACCATAATCATGTGCGATATTTGAATATTTTATAATAAAACAATGACTTTGTCAATGTGTTTTCAACCATTAGAAACTACAAAAAGGCGCTTGATATCGTCACTAAACTCGAGAGCAACGCCATCCGGGTCTACCCTTACTGCCCTAGCTTTTCCTACAATACGAGAAAACGGAAAATCTCTGGTATCATCTCTTGGGATACAAAGGGATATATTTAATCTATCGCTAAGGTTTAGGCTATTTATATCTATTACATACGCCCCATTGAAACTAACGTTAATGGTAACGCCTTCCTGCACTTTTTCTTTACCATCGCTTGATATGCTTTTAATCCGCATTGGTAGAGATAGATTCAATCTTTTAAATCTACGTTTTTCTGCATAATCATTTATTCTCATTTTCGCCTCTTTTTTAAATGCTGCATTGACATATACGCGTCATCTTATGAAAAAGAAACCGTTTTCTTTTCAAACCCAATAAAAAAACGATGGGAAAGATCTAACTCGCGCCCTCTAATTTAAATTGAACTAAGCACCTCATCCGATGGCTTAACAGCGGTCAAGCCTTCCCTATTCAAGCTCAATAATCCTGCTGACAATAACTGCAGGTCAGTACGGCTATTATCATAAAGAGAGGGCAAGGGCGAAGGAGCCACTTCCCCTATGCTCTCTAATATAGCTATGGCTGCCAAGCCCAAAGCGATAAAAATAATTATCCACACAAAAGTGCTAGCCCAATTTCTTGAACTTCTGGGAGGCTCTGGAGCAGGTTCTGGTTTTTTAGGCGCTTCCTGCGAAGAACTTCCGGAAAGAGCCCTGGCCATTAACCAAAGCACAGCTGCCGCAGCCGGAACATACCAATAAAGTACTAATAAAGGAATTATAACCTCCACGGTAACCAATGCGGCTAAAGCAAAACCAATAATAGTAATAACTATAAAAGTGCCGGAGTTAGTTGTAACAACTGTGCCCTTAGGCGCATTTGCCTTACGATTTTCATGAAATTTTGAAGCCCACACCTTTCCTGTTATAATTGCCGCTATTAAGCCTATAACTATTAAACCCACTACTAGGCCTGCGCCTGCTAATCCATTATCATCTTGCTGAAGGTTGTTTGCCCCCAAAGCAACATATGGGCTTATTAGAAATGCTTTAGTTCCCGTAATAACGCTTAATAAAATAACCCTTAGGCTTACCCTTCCATTTGGAAACGTTTTCCTAAATAAGCTAAATAAAAAACTCTTAGCAGGCCTTCCATAATCTCTTGTACTGGCTGACTGCATCAGCGCCCTGCTTGGAGCTTGAATATTCTCACGCGGCTGCAGGGATGGGCCGAAATTAAGCTCAACATCGCGTTCAGGATTTGCCGTGTCTAAGTTAACGCCAAGGCGCTGGATATACGCTTTGACATTACCAATCCCAGCCATGTCAGCTTCTAAATAGCCTGCAACAAAATCCTGCTCGCTTAAAGCAACCTTTATAGAATCGGCGATGTATCCTTTGCCTTCTTTTAAATCATTAGCTACCGCTAAAGCCTTTCGCCCTTCCTGCGGCCAGGTTTCCATGAATATGCCGAGCTGCTTAAGCATGCTTGCTAATAAAACCTTGTCTTTTTGTAAAGCCTCTTCTCTCAGCCTGTTAATATCTTCTGCGCTGACATCATTTTCTTTTAGATAATTATATAATTCTCCATATCCCTGCATCTCATAATAAATCTGGACCGCGGCTAAAGCCCTGGCTAATTTCTTGGTCTCGTCTGAGTCAGGGCGTTCAGCGCTGGCTTTTTCATAAGATGCCTTTAAATTAGCCAGCATGCTTAATTCATCCTTCCCTAGCTTATTGGAGAAATGCTTGTATTCCTGCCTTAATATACCTGTTATTATATGGCCGTAAATATTATCTTCCTCTGAAGCTTGTGCATACTCCCCGGCTAATTCATTAAAGAGTTTCCCGTGAAGGTATAACTTCTTTTCGCCTTTCACTATATTTCCATCTTTACCTACAGTAAGCCCAACCTTAGCGGCAGGATCTCCAAAGCCTGCATTTTCTTCAATAACAGCGCTGGCTATCATTGCTTGGACATTAGGCAAATCTGCCGCCTGGCGAATGGCTAGTTTTCTAATAGTGCCTTTGAGCAGCTCCTGTTTACTTGCGTCAGTGGATGATAAGGCGCCTTTCTTAGCCCCTACAAAATCATTATCCCCTATTTCGCTTTCAATCTCTTCGAGCGGCTTAAATCCTTTTTCTGGAGTTGTAACTACATGCCACACATTATCTCCGGTTTTCTTAGCATAGATACCCTGTGTTTTTAAACCTGCTTCTCTTATATTTCTCAAAGCTGCTTTAAATACTACTACGGTTCTTCTATGAAATTTATCTACAGATAATCCACACAGTAATGATGCAACTTTCGCTGGCTCCAATTGATTTATAGCAGAAACTGCGGCTACCAAACAGGTTTTCATTAAATATTGTCTCTTTGATTGAACTGCTGTTTGTTGGCTATCTACTTCCCGGACTATCCTTTCAAGAATTGCGCCCACCTTATCCGGATCATAGCCAGGGTATTCTTCAAAAGCAGGAGCTCCTGGAATCTTCAATAATTTCGCCTGCATATTTAGTAAATCTCTTTGGTAGTAGATTCGCCCTCGTAAAACCCCTCTGCTTATAATATAATCAATGTCTGTATCAGTAGCATATAGAGCTTTTCTGTATCTTCCGCTTTCTGATCTTGCGATATAAAGTTCCGGCGGCTGCTCTAAAATACTTAATATCGTTAATTGTTTTATATCAATACCCCATATTTCAGCCAAATCAGGATGTTTAAACATAAAATAAACATATCTATTAAGCAAGATTCCAGGTTCTTCCAGTGTTTCTAATGGCTTACCATCCATATCAACAAATATCATTTCTCCATTATCATCTGCTAACGGTGTATCATGAGGATATAAAGTGCCAACCGGATCACCGAATTCATTCACTGAATCTTTTCTTGCTTCTATCCATTCATCTATCTTTCTGGCAACTGTGTCATTGATAATAATGTCTGTAAAAATATCTCCAAGCACAACATCACGCCCAAGAGATGCCCTTAATTCAGGGCTAATTGCCCTATTAGCTGCCCTCTCTATTGCATCAATATAATCTGTCATAGTATAACCCTGCGTTTCATTCATATGCACTTCGTTTAAAATAAGGACCTTCCTGGCTTTCTTCTGACCTATTAAAGCATCCACGACACCAGGAATGGTAAGATTGGCTAAAATACTGCAGTAAAGATTGCCTGGGCCTAGAGTAATAAGTTTCTCTGTTTGTTGAATATTCCTTATGTATTCTTCAGTTGCATGCGGTAATGGGTCAGTGAGCTTTTGGGGATTTCGCACCGCACCGAAATCTATCACTTTGGATGAATGTACTATATGATCAATATAAGTCTGGCCATACACTGTTCTTCTATCTCCAGACAAAGACTCGTCTGATATGCCTAACCTTCTAATCTCTGCTTCAGGAATTGGATCGCGATAAGTTGCATATAACACCACTTCTTCATAAGTAGGATATACTCCATGGGATTCTCCTTTTACAATATTTATGCCTAAAACTTTTTCCAATACATACGTAGCTACTTTTGCCCGTTCAGGATCAATGCCCTGGCCATCTACAAAAGCTCCTACTTCCTGAAGAATAGCCAAGACATCCAGATTAGCAATATTTTGGCTTTCAACAGTAAAGCCTGGATAACGGCCAGATTCAATAAATTCTGATTCAACCATCCTGGCAATATTGAGCTGAGTGGCGACAAAAGATATAAAATCTGGGCTATCTTTAAGATTAAGCTCAGCAAGAGAAGTAGGATATTCTATTTCTCTAACAATTCGTTCTAACACTATCTCGCTAAGAGACCTGCCTTCAGTACGTTGTGGCCTATAGGAAAGAATGGCTGTTTTTGCTTTATTATCAACAGATTCCCTCAATAAAAAAGCAAGTCCGCCAGGCGGAACAACATATCCTCTGAAAGGCCTCAATGACCTCTGTAATTCTCCGCTACTAAATCCGCTGTCAGTGCTGCGTAATCCTACCACTGTCCGCAGGCCCAGTTCATTTAATCCAGGCAAAACTACTTTCATAACTCCCCCTCCTAGCCCAATTGCCATTGCCTCTGGAGGATTTTTCTCTCTTATCGCATCTATTTCTTCCGGAGTAGGTAAAGGAGGTAAAGGAGCCAATACAACTTCGCTAAAAGTTTTACCTAAAAGTTTCGCCTCTTTATTTACCGCCTTAATTGCATTTCTTCTATTCCCATCAAAAATGTGTTCTACGATTAAGGCAAAATTTTTACTGTTAATAGCTGCGTTAAAATCCTTATCAATCTGTTCAGGTCTGTTATGGCTATCGAGGATTCTTCGCAATGAGGTTTTGACCCAATTTACCATAGAGATAGCTCTTTCAAATACACCTAAGTCTCTTAACTCTTTTACTATCAAATCAACCGGATTAACTGCTCCAAAACCACCGTGCAATAATTTAAGTAGTTCGTTTTCAACCATTATTTTATACACTCTATCGCCAATACTCTTATCAGTACCCATAATATCAGTTAAGATATCAAAAATGTCCTTTTTCTCTTGCATTGTTAAATCTGCATCTTTGAAAACAACAAGCTTAATCAACTCTTCTGCGGCCTTTATTCTATCCTCAGGGCTACGGCTAACATCTTTTAGTATGCCTAAATTAGGCGCCATACTCCCTCGGCCTATGGCTCGTTTAAATCCAGATAAGCTCAATTGAACAAAGTATTGCCTGGCGCGAACCCCAAGTAAATTAACTAACTGCGGCCTTAATTTGTTAAATACGTAACTAAGGCTATCCTCTCCTGTAGGCACAACGTTCTTCTTGACAACTTTATTATATGCCGCCACAACTTCTTCATTCAAAGAACTAAAGCCACATATTTCTCCAAGTATAAATGACGTGTAGTCATGTAAAAACAGGATATGAGGTTCAGCGGGCAGATTAGGATTCCTCGCAGGAACAAACTGTACGCCTGCAAGGAATAAATCCCTGTGTACCCTGAGATTAGGATTAGTCTGTTTTATATAATCTAGCTCTTCTCGGGTATATAACATAGGCCCTCTTGACTTCTTCGCTGCGACCGAAGATTCATCAGGATCTGTTCGTATCTCAAAATCTACATCCTCATATAAAACATCTAAGAGTTCCTGAATCTTCGCTTCTAAATATTCTCTAAGGTTAAGTTCGTCCAACTCTTTATATATGGGTTTTTCTTGTTCATCTACTCCTAAAATCCTAAGCTTTTCACCGTTATCGTTTCTTATGGCATATCTAGGCGCAAACCGATCATCCTTAAGATCGCTAAGCGCAAGCACTGCAAGATCTGTTAAATTTATGTATTTATCTATAAGATATCTGAAATATGTCAATCCTAATTCACTTATGAGGCTAGGCTCGTTTAATATCTCATTCACATACCACGAAGCAGGCATGTGTTTCTCTCCCTCTAATCCAGGAGCGCGCAGCTGCTCTAGCTTCGTAGTGTCAAACTTATTGATAACTAAGTCCGTAAACATCTCATCAAATTTATTGCCTGTAATATCTTCTATAAACTTGATTAATTCAGGTATGCTATGCTCTGCTGCTTCGTTGTCAACGCTAGGATTTATAACTAATATTATAGGTATGTCTCCTTCTTGCCTTCTTTTCTTTAATGCATCAGGCAGTCCTTTTACCAATAAATGCGGTATTATGCTCGTGAAGAAACTACCTGGTCCGAATATTATAGAATCTGTTACGTTCTTATCTTCTATCGCAGCTAAAATATCTTTATTAGCAGCTAACCTTTTCGCGGGGTTAGGCTTGCCTGTTCCTTCCACTAAGCCTAATTCCTTAATCTTAGAGTAGTTAGACGCTTCTGTAATATGTGTCTGCTTCTCCACATACCTGCTTCTTACATATACATTTGCGCCGCCCATTTCTAAAGGCCTATTCTTACCTGCAGTTTTACTGTATGCCATGCCAGTATTATCTGTTGCTATCTTCCTATCTTCTCCCTCATATATAACAACGCTATCCTCATGCTTCTGGCCTCTTTCTTCTAATATGCATGGTTTTGAAACACCTACGCTAAAACTTAACCTGCAATTATCTTCCATGTTAAATACTACAGCCTTGCCGCCTATGTCTTTCCTGACAAGTTTATTAGATCTAGTAAGTACTGTTATGGTTTGTGTATCTAACTCCTTTATTATTATAACGCCCTTTTCTTTATCTATATTAACTGTTATACAGGTTATACTAGGCGCTTTGTCAGCTAACCATTTCTTTGGCCTGTTAGGATCTTTCTCTGCGCAGTTTGTATCTATAAAAATTACATTATCTTCATAAACAGCATATAGTGTCCCTGGTTCATAATGTGAAAGCGATACCCTGCCTTTATTTTTAACGCCGCACATCTCAGCCAGTAAATCTAATGCCACCTGGAACCTTTTGGCGCTTTCTTCATCTTTTATGAAAGGCGTTGTATCTCCTGGTGGATACGGAGGATTATTTATATCTATTAACCTTAAATAATCCAATGCCCCTATCACCATCAGGTTTCGGATGGAAGAATCTTGTAAAGGCAAAAACGGATCCGTGCCTGCAAAATATTTTTTATCCATTATCCTTGCAATGTTCAGGACGCTTGCTGCAAAATATGCATAATCCCCACTTAAATCAGTTAGCTTTCCAGACCCATATCCTGCTATGCCTTCTTTAGTAATAAGTGTCTTTATAATTACCCTATGTAACAGCTTCTTCGTTAATTCATAAAAACTATCTACCTCTTGCACTACTTTAGTGCCGTCTTCTCTAAAATCAATGTAGAGTAGCTTATTTGTATTTGGATTTATTTCTAACCTGCCTGCTGAATCCAATAACCTGAATAACTTATCCAGCGTTGCAAAACTTGAAAAGAGACTGTTAGCCGGATCCCCAACAGATGGTAGCCTGCCAAAACCTCTGCTTATAAAACGACCGGATATTTTAGCTGTACTGCCGCCATCATCTATTGTTGATTGTACGCTCCATGCAAATGCGCCTAAATTGCTTATTGGTATTATTGAAGCTTGCAAACCGGTTCCGCCTCCTAATTCAAGCGATATTGATTTTCCTTCTGGCGCTTGTCCTGCTTCTTTTATCTTCTGTTTTACTATTTCTTCTACTCTGTCTCCAGTATCAAGAGGGCTAAACATTCCTAATATAACCTGGTCTTTGCCGACTAAACCTTTATCATGCATTGCCTTTGCTAAATATTCATCCAATACTTCATCACTACCAAATACCTCTAGTAAAGCTTCTCGGTTTGTTTTAATTGCGCTATCATATCTTTCTACTATCCCTTCAATTGCCTCATCCAGCTTGCTTCCTTTTACCTTATCGCTCTTACCGCAGATATTAGCTTCTACTTCTTCTACTTCTTCGTGGAATTGACTTACAAGTTCAGGATGAGCATTACGATATTGCGAAATGCTCATATTCCTTTCGCTATCGCTCCTATTTTTATAAGCTTCAACCCATTTGAAAAGCTCATAAGCATCATGTGCTAACATTGCTGCTAAAAGAATAGGATCGTTCTTTATTTCGCTATATATGCCTTTGGAAATATATATGACGTTACGCGTAAGCCCTACATGGCCTTCTTGATGATGGTCCTTATCTGTAATAGCCAGGAAAGGTGAGTAGTCTTCGGGTGTAACTAGTACAAAGTGATATCTTTTTTTATTTATAAACTCTTTAAACTTTCCATACTCTTCATACTCTGGAGAACCTGGAGAAAACCCTGCTGGAGGCCCTTTGTTCCTTATAACATCTAAGGCAGGTTGCGTGTATTGTTTTTCAGAGTCTATCAGGGATGCAGGCTTTGATTCATCCCCCAGGACTTCTATATCTCCTATATCTCCATAGAGATATTCCCTTTGCCCTTTACTGATTACTTCATTGACATCAAAATGATTTATTATACCTGTGCCCTTGCCTTTGGAGATGTTGAGAGAGGCATAAAGTGCTGGCCTTTCTACTATACCTTCCATAAACTCAGCTGCGCCATCAGGCCCTGGAGGCCCTTGGTAAAGCCTGAATCCTGGTTGTAACTGATCAGGAGATAAATACTGGAAAGTGACATAAGTTGCTTTCGGCAAAAAGCTTATCAATCCCTCCTTACGCCTGCCTAGCACGCAGAAATCGCTATCTTGGATCGGAAGGCCGCCCAGAATCGTCTCAATAATATTCATCTGCCGTAATTGGGCCAGGCCTTTCTCGGGTGTTGAGATATTAGTGTTGATTGCACCAGAACCCATTACTATTGGGAGTATCTTTATAGGTAAGTTTGCTTCTGTAAAAAGATCTTTTAAGCGTTTAATGACAGCGTGTCGTATATCATAAGACCCATCTACTTTCTCGATTTGATATTTTCGTAACCCCTTTTCACGAAGGCGCTCATTAATCTGTTCAGCAACGCTGGGACGGAGATTAGTCCTGCCGGCAGCCTCCAGAGTAAACTGAGCTTCTCGTTCATCTATCGAAACAATATTATCAATCACTTCACCAGTTGCGGTGACAAGCGGACGATCAAGCTCAAACTCATGATAAACCCGATGGACTATGGCATACCAAATATCTCGATCATCCTTTTCAATAAGCTGCGTAAATGAGTAGTATGGCATAGATTTCAAGTTGCCATTGCGGTCATAGCCCCACGCCTCAGCCCCATTGCTTGGCGCCAGGATAACTCGGTAACGCAAACCAGGTTCAATCTTGCTAAATATAGCATTATGCATAGTTTCTTTGCTGAACCCGCTTAAGGTAATGAACACGCCTCCTTGCCTAAGGTAATTATTTAAGGCTTTAACTATCCGGTCTGATGCCCCTTTAACTTTATGCTCGCTGTCAAGCCAAGTCAGCGTGTAAGTAACATTAGCAACGATTACTTTAGGAAAGTCCATTTGGAGAACTTCATCTTGCGTCAGTAGAGGAGTATCATCTGGCAAATTTCGTTCAACCCACCACTTGTACATTTGATTTAATATTTCACGACGTGTCCAGTTTGGAAATATTCCCATCATTCGTCTTATTTCCCTCTCGACAATAGTCGGATCATTATCAAATACCTTTAAAAGCTCTTGATAGATTGGCCAGCCTTGTGAGGTTTCACGTAAGATTCCGTCAAGCGCTTCACCCATTGCATCTAAAGAATAGCCAACGCCTTTCTTGACTCCTGCTGCACCTGCCTTACGGACTTCACGCTTGAGGACAGTAGCCAGCTGGTTAAGATGGAGTTTGATGCCTCGAGCCTGCATTTCGTCTTTTAGCTCTCGAATGTCAGACAACTCAAACATTGGCGGGATCTGACCAAGACTAATTAGTATTTTCAAATGTTTTATTTCGCGCTCTGTAGCGCCAAAAGCACCTCGAGATAGTTTGGCCAAATTGGAGAAATCAGCCTGTGTCCTAGCTTGACTAAGGTTGTCTCCCTTTATTGCTAACTCATTCATCAAGTCAAGCATATCAAGAGCATTCTGAATATAATGAGGATCCTCAGACGCAACTGCCTGCCTGGCAATTCCCACGATATCGTTGGCTACTACATGACTAAATAGCTCTTCAAATCTATGCCCTGTAATCCGCTCAACCAATTCCAGGACTTGCTTAAAGCTATAATTAACACTTTCATTATCTCGAAATGGATTAAAGAAAAAGACAGTTGGAATTCCAGATTGACGTAGTTTAATAAGCACCTCAACTATCTCGGGAGAAAGTAACTCTGGCATCAGGCTGGTCGCAACGCTACCAGGGCCCATAGCCACAACGTCCTGTGTTTTCTCCAACGTCCTCACAATTTCCGGGTCTGTATGAGGAACAACGCCATTAATCAATCCAAGTTCGACGATCGGTGACTGGTGAAGGCTTTCAGTAATATTAGTCTGCTCTATAACAAGCCGTCCCCACAACATTACTGGGATACCCCCAATAATCATCTCTTGACCTTGGCCTTGCGTCCCAAGAATATGTTGAACCTTCTCTTTACCCAAATTATCTTGTATCGCTACTACTGTCCGACTGTCTGAGACTGCGCTTCCGGATGAGACATAGCCCTTAGTAATTACCTTTCCAAATTCTTCTCGTATAATAGCTGTCTCCCCATTAATCGTGATTGAAATGTAACCTTCTGAAGTCCGGCCTAATCTGACTTCGGCGTTGCCTAGCATAACTCGTTTCTGATCAATCGATCGCTGATCTAATGTCAACCCATGCTCACCAATCTTGATAGTCGGAGCCTCTAATAAAGCATAGAGTGTCCCATTTACAAAGCTGCTTGGAAAGATGTGAATATCCGAATTGTCCAGGATCGCAAGCATCCTCTGGATTGCTTTAGAATAGGCTGCTGGATCAATCTGTTTAGTCTCCTCACTGTAAGCGCCAGTGTAAAGCTTCATTCCCAGGTTAAAACAATTTCCGATACTCTGCCCTGTAATCGTAAACTTACCAGTCTTTATATATTTCTCATCTAGCAGTTCAGCTAACATTAACATATGATGGCTAAAAGTAACCCAGTCACTATCAACCGGCTTACCTTCTAACTCTGGAATTGGGTTACCTTCAAGATCCTTGCCGCTGAAAGCCTGTTTCAAGACTTCTAGCATTTTATCTTTCAATAACCTTGTTTCTGCCTTGTCAGTACGATAACGCAAGACCCAGCGCTTATGAGCCGTAGTCAAGCCAACCATAACATTTGCTTCATCACCAGGTGGCGGGATCTGGCCCAAGAGCGGTAAAAACTGATCCTTTATTCTACGAGAACCTCCGCCATCATCATATGGCGAAAGAGTAATAATCGCATTTAGACGCGCACTCCTACTCCCATCCCAAATAGGAGTAGTAGAAACAACTTCTGGCAAAACCCCAGTAAATAAGGTGCCTCCTGTACCTCCTACCAAAAGAAGCGCCTCTGGAGAATCCAAAGGCAAAGGCCGAGACTTCCTATCAAATACCGGCACTGGGTTTTCAGTGACAAGCTCCTTTAGCGTAAAGCCAGTTGCCTTCTCATTCTGTTTAAGAGCTTCGGCTAAGATTCCCTCATCACCGCCAACTATGGTTAACAAATCAGCTCTACGCTGATTAACTATCTGCCTGACCGTATTATCATACTTCTCTATTATTTCGCTGATTGCCTCATCCAGCTTGCTTCCTTCTACCTTATCGCTCTTACCGCAGATAGAAGCCTCTATCTTTTCTGCTTCCAAGTAAAATTGACTTACAAGTTCAGGATGCGCGTCGCGGTATTGCGAAATGCTCAGATTCCTATCGCTTTCAAGCCTGCCTTCATAAGCTTTAACCCACTTGAAAAGCTCATAAGCATCATGCGCTAACATCGCTGCTAAAAGATTAGGATCGTTCTTTATTGCGTTATATATGCCTTTGGAAATATATATGACGTTACGTGTGAGCCCTACGTGGCCTTCTTGATGATGGTCTTTATCTTTAATAATCAGTAAAGGTGAGCGGTCTTCAGGCGTGACTAGTACAAAATGGTATCCTTTTGACTCATTTATAAACTCTATAAACTCTGGAGAAAGCCCGGCTGGAGGCCCTTTGTTCCTTATTACCTCTAGAGCAGGTTCCACGTATTGTTTTTCAGCTTCCATTAGAGACACAGGCATTGATTCATCCCCAAGGACGCCTATATTTTCTATCTCTCCATATAGATATTCCCTTTGTCCTTTGCTGATTACTTCATTTATATCTTCGTGGGCTATCTCGCCTGTGCCTTTGCCTTTGGCGATGTTTTTATTTTTCGGCGGCATTACACGCTTACCATTTAATTTAAATACAAATTTAGGAAACTTCTCAGCTGCTTCTTTTATATTTTGTATAAACTCATAGTCTCGTTCTGTCAGCTCATTCATTGCCATCTTAACTTCAAAAACATAATATGTCGGGCTTTCTATACTACAGTCCCTAGTTTGAATACCCTTCAAATCCCTTCTAGCAGTTAGATACCTCATGACTTCAAGGTTTTCTTGTCGACTTTTTCGCTCCTGCCGATACAGCTCCTGTTGTCTAGCAGCTATTTCTTCCGCTGTAAGGCCTAACTCAAGTAAAGCATTGTCAGGAAAAAATCTGTGGTCGTCATCCGCATACATTGAAGGCACTGTCTGTTCAAACAAAGGCTCAACTGCTCGTTTGTCTCCAAGTTTACCTAAGGCATCTATAGCAGCTTGGCGAACGAGATGATACTCTGGCGTTGCATTCTTAAGCAAATTAATCAAAGGCTCTACCGCTCGTGTGTCTCCAAGCTCACCCAAGGCATTTGCAGCATCTATGCAGACTTTTGAGTCCAAACTTGATGAAGCTATGATATAACCATCTACCATCTGTTCTTTTGTAGCGCCTAATATTTTTAATGCCTCAGTAGCGGCTTTGCGAATCCCTGGGTTTAAACTTGATAAATCTTTAATGCATCTTTTAAGCTTTATTTTAGCTCCAACTTTCCTATCGAATAAACTAATAATTCGAATGCCTCGTGATTCTTGTATCTCACCATTAGATAAAATCTTGTACTCTGGTATCAGATTCCCAACCCCTAATATTAATCCAGGAATAGCGATAAATGTAGCTACAGCTAGTGATAAGACGAGGGCTGAAGTAACTGCTGGAGATGATTGTGAAGCAGTGGTTAAAAGATTGCCGATAAGCTGCACTGGATCTGATTGTGAAGCAGTGGCTAAAAGATTATAGATAAACTGCATAGATAAACCTGCTGCTATCAGGCTGAATAAAGGCCCGCTTAAAGCAATAACTGCATCTCTTGCGTAGTTATACCACTTCCAGCTAACCTTAGGCGCAAATTCCGGACTTATAACTTGCCCCTTATCCAAACCAACTTTTACCTTAATATCCTTTATACCTAATAATCTGGCAGTTAAAGCTGTTGAGTATTCATACACAACTTTCATAAGATAGGCAACAAGGCTAAACCAACCGGCATTGCCGTAGAGGGTATTAAGAGTTCCGGCATCACCTTTTGGCACAGCTTGCCCGGCTCTTACATCTCGGCCTCGGGGCCTTGAAGACATAAGATTCACAACTTTTACCATTCCCTCAGATGCTTTTCTATTATATTCTTTAAATATACCGCTTGTTCTTATATTAAACTCTACTATCGGATCTTGCGTTGAGAGGCCGAATAGCTGAAGCTCTTCTATAACATCATCAGCTGCTGTTAAGAAATACGCCCCCCACATTTCGTCAAGCATATACACAATTGATTTCTTAATTGTATCAAATTCATTCGTTGTAAATCTTAAGGAGGGGATATCTTTCCTGAAAAGGCCTTCTAATATCTTTTTTCCGCGGCCTGAGAAAATCTTGCTGTAATCTTCTAAAGAGAGCGTACTTACTTGAGGTATTTCCAAATCACGTAGCGCGCCTTTAAACATTATATAACCTTTTTCCATAATAGCTTTTCTATCTACTCTGGATACAAAATGATTCAATCTATTGACTAAATCTTCCCTATATTCAGCTGACTTTTCCAGGACTGGAGGAGAAGTTTCTGTCAATTCTCTTATTTCTTCTAAGTGAGTATGCTTTTGGAAATCATCGAATATTTTTTTGATGCTCTCCTTTGAATCAGGATACTCTTGAATAAGCGACTCTTGAAGGGCCAATAGCCCTAAATCCCAATATCTTATATCCCTGATAGCTAAGCTCTCGGAAACAGCCTCTTTTATTCTTTCTTTCAAGACGCTTCTTACTCCGCTTTCAGTAGCGTAAGTATTTACTGTGCGGGATTTAATAGCGTCCATTAAGCTGCTTAAATAACCCATAAAAGCCTGAGGAGAAGCTTCGGAAATCCATCTGCGGTGCCTCATTCTGCTAAAATCAGCCCTATCTATTGTCCTGAAATATTTTGCCTGCTTAACGCGCTGTTCTGAGCGCGCACGGGACATTTCTCTATGCTTATCCTGAATAGCTCCTATAATCCATTTGGCCTGCCTGCCTTCTATCATGCCAGTGTCGCTGTTAACATTGCCGGCGATTAACCTCTTTGCAATCTCAGGCGCGTTCTGGATTATCGGATTATCTAACAATGAAAGGATAGATACGGCAAAACCTTTTCTCCCCTGACGGGCAGCCCTGCGATAAAGCTGATGCGTTGTCATAGGCCCGTCTGAAACCTCAGCTTCAATTACCAAAAGATTATCTACTAAAGCGTCGAATCCTCTTCCAATATTTGCATCTCCTATGACCACTACGCCGCGGTTTCCTACTTTAGCCTTTATCTCATTCCTCCTGCCATCAGAAAGAGACGAATACAAGACCTCAAGCTCTAACCCCGCTCTTTCAAGTAAAGGCCTTAACTCGTATTCTAAATCCTGCATCTTTGAGTCCTGGTAAACGCCGATTAATACGCCCTGTCTATACTCGCGATGGTGCCTAATAATTTCTCTTGCAATCGCTTTAGCCTGTCTTTCCGGTGTATCATATAATTGTGTCGGCCGCACTATCAGATTTTTCGGATCAAAATGTTCCCTTATCTCCACTAACTCCAGCCCTACATTTTCGCTCAGCTCTTTCTCTTCCGCTTCATCCTGAACAGGGGTTGCGGAAACTAAGCCAAGCTTATGATAGCGCCTTGCAAACTGCTGGCTGACCAGCTTGTTGCGCAAAACTTTCTCAAAGGTCATCTCAATAGCGCCTCTGACTCCTGCATTTCTTTCATTTAAAAGTTCCTTTACCTGCAAGGCCTGCTGCAGGCCATTAGAATATTCGCGTCCAAACTGTAGCTGCCCGGCTAATTTATCTTTCGGCACAATCTTCCCATCCTCGCTAAGAGCATATTCCTGCACATTGCGGACATAGCTTGAATCTCTCGCTTCTCCGATTCTCAAGAAATCAAACTCTGCGCTTAAAGCAGCCTGGAAGTAATGAATCAAAATTGGAAACTCGGTTAAATGCACAGTAGGCGGTAACCCTAAAAAATCTTTTTCTACTCTGTTCCAGCCTTGTTCGGTCAGTTCAAGCATATCCTTGCTTTTCTCGTCTTTCAGTTTAATATCTTTATCCAGCTCAAGCCTTGAAACCAAACTGCCGAATATGAAAACAGGCGGGATGTTGTCTTTAAATATTCCTAAGGCGTCAATATACTTCTTTTTTTCAGAAGGCTCCGCAGTCCGATCAACCAGTTCCCTCTGTAATCTCAGCTTCCCTTTATCAGTCAGGGAGATTGTATTGGTATAAAGATTAATACTAAAATCTCCTTCTTGTAAAGTTAAAGCAATATTTCTAAGCTGCTCTTTGTATTTATTAAGGGCGGCTATATACTGCGGGATATTCATCCCAAATATTTCCTGGGCAATAATACGAGGAGAGATATCCACAAAATGGGTGAGATCGCCTTCATCATCTATGCGGGCATAAGGCTCTCTGCCCATCAGGTCAAACTGATAAGTATGGCTTGCTGTTGGTTCTGTAGTATAGGTTATATCCGCGCCAAAGGCTTGGGTTGCGGTCACTGCGTTATCATCTCTTTGACTTATAAAAGCATCGCCAGCTTCATTTGAGATATAATTTATAGGTTGCCCCTCGGTATCAGTCCTGCCTACAATGCCAAAGCTAACTCCTAGGCGCCTGCCAAATGCCTTCAAGAGCTTTTCAGCGTCTCTTTCCACCAAATCAATATTAGGCACTGTCAGGTGAACTCCCCTTTTTGGTAATGACCATACAAAAAGCGCCATCCCTGCAGCAAAGGTCTTCCCTTCACCAGTAGCCATTCTTATTGCAGTCCCGCGGATATCTTTCTTTGTATCTTCCGGAGTAACTAACTCTGTAAGCTTTTCTACCATCCTGCCTACTATACCAAAATAAGGCTTCTTCCCCTCTGTCAAAGCTAAGCTTGCCTCAATCTGTTCATCATGAAGCGTAATGCCATATTCTCTTTCTATAGACAAAGCTGCTAAAGCCAAAGCCTTTAATCTTACTTTATCCAATCTATTATCCACATCTTTTAAATCCATAGATAAATCAAACCCAGGCCTTAAGCTATCTTCTACAGCTTGCTTCAATTCTGCATCGGACAAGCTGGAAAGCTCAGCTTTAATCTCTAAGACTCTTTTTCTTTCCCTTACAAACTTAGCTTCTTTTGTCATAGAGCGGATAAATTTAAAAATAAGGTTATTTTCAAATTCAAAACTAACTTCTTTAGCGCGGCTTTTTATAACCAGCTTACCTACTTTACTGACAGCCCATGCGCCTGCTATAAATGAGCCTGCAAATAAAAATCCCCAGGATAACGCGCCATTTGCCATGATGCTAGAGATAGCCGCTAAACTGCCGGGAAGCAATTTTCCGCCATATATAAACAGCAGATACCCTGCTAAACTTAAAGAAACTGCTGATAACGCCCTTTTTACTAACACAACGGGTTTCTCAACAACTTTATATCCTTCGCCTAACTTTGAAATAGATAAATACGCTTTAACCTGCCTGAGTATCGAGACCACCGTAGATGTCACAATGAAAAACGCTGTCCCGCCAAACGCAACTCCTAAGCCGAGCTTATCCAGCCCTGTAAGCTGCGCCACAACGTTAGGTAGAACAGCTATCAACGCAACAGACACCGCGCCGGTAATAGTAAGGCGCGTAACAGTCTTCTTAAGGTAGCCTGCGGTAGGTTCACCGCTAAGTATTCCCGGTATATACGCCCTTAAACTTTCAAGGCCGCGCGCTAACTTCTTAGTATTAATAAGCGCCAATGTCATTATAAAAGTCACTCCGACTATTAACGCGCCATAAATCACTGCTGCTGGTATCGCGGTTATACCTAATAGAGATGTGGCGACAAGGCTCATTGAGGCAAACATAACTGCTACAGCGCCAAGATAATTCATCTTTAGAGGCAATACTGACTTCTTTTGATTAAATAATTCTGTCCCGAATCTAAGAGGAATGTTTTTGGTGTAGCGTTCCAGTATTACTGTAAATATAGCCAAAACGCCAACCAATCCCAGGAAAGCCCACCCGATTAATCCTGCTCCTGCAAGCATAGGTATTTCCTGAACCAATCGTGCAAAAATTCCAACGCTGATCAAAGTCGTTGCGCCCTGCCCAAGGCCACGTTTTGTAATCTGCTCGCTTAAGCCAACCGCTAAAACAGCGCCCAAAGTCAATGCTGTAACTGTAGATACTGCCATAAATACGGGCGCTGCGCTCAGGAAAGCAAGCGGCGCCATAGCTACAGGCCCGAATATCATAAATAGAGACGCCAGAACTGCAACTGGCACATAGCTAAAACGTGTATATTTATCGTATTTCTTAAGGCTTGGAAATACATGCTCAAGCCCCTTTATGACTGTGGATGATATAAAGTAAGGCGCAAGGCCAAGACTCAAAATAGAGAATTTACTCAAAGCTCCTCCGGCAAATAAGTCTATCAAACCAACCGCCCCTCCTTGAGAAGCTATCTGGCCGAGATTAAATCCTGGAAGAAAGACCTGTTGAGCAATGTAATAAGCAACTATCAGCGCCAACGTTACAAAAACTCTCTTTATTAAATCTTTAGAGAACCTTGGAGTAAATATTTCTTTTAAATTAGAAAGCTGCGCCTTGAGCCTGGATGTTTCTACAATAATAGCTTTTTTAGCTTTAGGAGCCTCGCTTGTTTCTTCTGTTTTCTTTTGAACTGCAATCCCGCCTACCAAAGTGACTGAAAGCGCAGCCTCAGCTATTTTTAGGCCCCTAATCTCTGCTTTATTTATCTCAAAGAAATCTTTGCTCTCTACCTGTGTATTTCGCGGGCCTACCAATGTATAAAATCTTATCTTATCTACATTCGGATCTGTCACTACATGCCTAATTACATAATCAGGATTTTTAGCCAAGAAGTCTTGCGCTGGCTGTTCAATATATTCTATTACCCTTTCCTCTTCTAATCCCGTAAGTGGGTCAATTATTACGTAGGAAACCTTTATTGTCACAACCTCTTCATCTTTAAGGTCACTAATTATAATAGGAGTTATATTTATATAAGGCGTCCCGGAAACAGGGAAAGCGGTAGTCGGTTTTGGATAATTTCTAATATTAAGCTTACTTATCTCTGAAGAAGGGACGTTCAGCCTGTCTTTACTTTCTACCAAGGCACCTTGAGGCCCTACTTTTAATACTAACTCTAATCTCGTAAAGCGGGCTACTTCTGGATCAGTTATTCCCAACCTCACTTCATCGCCAGGTTTTATATCCTGAGCATTCCCTAAAGAAACGACATTGATAAATTTCTTTACTTCATTGCCTAATATATCTTTCTCCGCTAAAACTCCCCAGATATCTACTTCAAGCTGGTCTCCGGGTTTTAATTGAATATCTTCAGGAATTCTTGCTGTTATAAAAGGTGTGCCTTCAATGCCCTCAGGAGATTCTAAAACAGGCGGCCTCGCATTGACTGAAAGCCTAGCTAGTTGATCTGTAATAGAGACAACAGCTCTTTCTCTGCTTGAAACGCCAAGCTGTAGCCTTCCTAGCGTCAATTCAAACTCGAGCCTATCTGCCTGAGCTATCATCTCAGGATCCTTTATGCCAACCGTAACTATAGAACCAGGCTTTAGCGTTCTCCAGTCTCCTAAAAGGAAACCTTTTTCTACAAGCACTTCCCTTGTAAAGCCGAGCTCATCTATAAACTTGGCATATATATCTACCCTTAGTTCATTCCATTCATCTAATTTAATATCAGGAACGGTTATATCCACATAAGGAGTGCCTGGCCTTACTTTAACAGCATCTGGGGACAATCCTTGCAGCCTTACAGGATCATTTAAACCTTGCGCTGATTGGACTAAATAGCCTAATACTCTTTCTGTTTCTTCGCCTGTAGCAGGGTCTTTCTCTATACCTACAATCTTAAATCCGACATATTCATTCGGTTTTAAATCATCTATTTTAACAGCCGGGATACGGATATATGGCGAATCAGCTATAATAGTTACTCCTGAAGCAGCCTGAGGATAATCTCTGATATTGAGCTTTAGTAATTCTTCTGCTGGAATTACTAAAGGCATAGAAGCTTCTCCTTCATATCCTTCTGAATCTATCTTCAAAATCATATCCACGCCAATTGCCTCTGGATCAGTTATGCCCACTTTCTCAATTGCTCCGGGTTTAAGGGATTTCCAGTCGCCAAGATTTACGCTTCTTGAAAGTTCTCTTACAAGATTTCCGTATTGGTCTTTTTTGGTTACATAGATATTCACTCTTACGGTTTCGCCTGGCGCAAGCTTTAGATCCGCCGGCAGCATAACTTTTACAAAAGGCGTATTTTCCTCCACAGCTACAAATACAAGCCTTTCAGGCCTATTTCTTATATTTAATTTGGCAAATTCTTCCGGAGAAATTACTGTAGGCTCTAAGCTTCTCACCTCGGCATTCTCTGCGCCTATGCGCGTATATATCTTTATTTTTCTAATATCCGGATTGGTTAAACTAATCGTAAGGCGTTTTCCAGACTCACCAAGCCTCCATGTCCCGATATAAATATCCGCCGATAATCCGAAATTATCTATTACTGTGCCGTAAACATCTATCAATGCATTTTCATTCTCGTTCTTTTTCAAGTCAGGGGGAGTTATAATATCAATAAATGAAGTGCCTCGCCTTACTGAAACGAGCGCGCTATCTATCGGCTGTGGATATTTAGCTATAGATAGCTTTCCTATATCTTTTCCGCTAATAACATATGCATCCTTACCTCTTACCTGGCCATTGCGAGGGCCTACCATAGTAACTATTTTTATTTGAGTAATATCAGGATTATTAATACCGGCTTTAATCTTAAAATCAGGATTTTTATTCAAGAATTCTTCACTCGGCTGTTCTACATAGCCAATCAGCACATCTTTTCCATCTACGACTCCCATTACTTCAAAGGTTATGATATCGCCTTCACTAAGAGCAATATCTCTTATCGGCGTTATGGATACGTAAGGCGTGCCTTCAAGGACGCTAACTTCCCCGCTATTCAATGAACGTGGACGTTCATGAATTTTTAATCCTTTTACAGGCACTTCTACCGACTTTCCTTCTATCTCTCCGCCAGGCATGCCTATAAGCGGTGTTACAACTATGGTTTCGGCATCAGGATTTGTCACTGGCACTCTAAGCCTATATCCAGGATTATTCTTCAGAAAATCCTGCCAAGGCTGTTTTACAAACGGATATTGAACTTCTTCGATTACATTGCCGACGTCATTTTTTCTAATAAAAGTAATCCTAAAGAAAATTTCCTGGCCTTTACCCAATTCTCCTGTTAGTATAATAGGCTCTATTTCTATAAAAGGCGTGCCTTCAATGACTGTTACTTTCGGTACAGGTAAAGCTTCGGGTGTCTTAAGAGAAGTTGTATCTATTATTTCCGGAACCTGACTGCTCTGTATTTCTGCTCCTTCAGGAGTTATTAAAACAACATTGGCTCTTATCCCTATTGTCTGAGGACGATTTATTGGTATATCAAACTGTAAACCTTGCGTCTTAGGCTTAGCTTCTTCTATCATCTTATCAGCCTTACCCGTTAAATCATTAGCCTCCCTCACCAATTCTTGAGCTTGTTCCGGAACTGACGAGAGCAATAGTAAGAATATATCCTTACTATTAGATAAAGTAACCATATCCCTAAGTAAAGCTGCTGTAGCTTTAAGAGACGCTTCTCCCGTCTTCCACAGATCTTCTTGTGGTACTTTATCAGCTATTCCATCCCCATTTAAATCCACAGGCCCTGGAATAACTCCTCCTAAAGTCTCAGATATTTTCCTGCCAAGGAACAAATAAGCTTCCGGTAGTTGATTTTCACCAACACCTACTATGTAACTTACTTTTTCAGGGTTATTTCCTAAAAGCCATTTCATCTGAGAAATGCTAAGAGGTTCTATTCCTATGACATCTGCATCCAATATCTTCTCAGCTTCTGTAAATGATACAATTAGTTGAGCTAAATCATCATTAACGCCGGAGAATTTATTAATAGCTAAAGCTACTTTGTATGGATTATCAGCTCTTTTCTGCCAGTACTTATACCAGTTAGTAAGGTCTGTTTTTATCTTATCTTGATCGAGCGGGCCTACGTAAGGATAGATCCTAGCCATTGCCTGTATTATTGGTTCTTCAATTGCTGTATTCTCTGCTGAAGTATTTTCCTCCCCCTCTCCAACTATCCATATACCATTTAAAAATCTACCTTTTCTTATTAATCTCATTGCCTCATCTAAATAATCCGTATTTCCAGTTGCTCTAAACATCTCTAGATAGGCTAAGGCTACGCTGCTTGTCTTCCCTGTCCAATATTCAGGATGAATATTATCTGGTATATACTCATTTGGATTTGCTTTTATCCATTCTATCCCAAGCTCAGCTCTTGCCTGAGCTTCCCTAGCCAACTCTGGGTCTATATCTTTAAATACTCTCGCTACAGTAGCCCAGGTAGCTACGGCTTTTGCAGTTACTCCGACATCCTTATTCGCTAACACTCTTCTTGGCAATGCACCCTCTACCCACCATTCATTCAGTTCTACTGACAAAAACATCCCGCCATCTTTATCTTGCATATTATTTAAAAATTCTAACCCTGTTGTAACTATTGCATATAAATCATCTTTATTAAATGAGCCTGGATTTTCTTCATAAGCTTCTAAAATAAATCTAATCGCTTCGGACATAGTCGCAACTTGTTTAGCGGTTGTCATATCATCAAATAATCCTCCCGTAGCGTTATATACTACAGGTTTACCGTATTCATCAATTACTGGTTCCTCAATTACAACTTTTTTATCGCTGTCAAATCTAAGCCTAAAAACCGGCAAGGCTTCATCGTTTTCTGGTTGGGTTTCAACTGTATCGCTTGGCCGTATTCCTTGGCTGACCTCTATCTCTGCAAGCTCTCTAACCTTTCCATCTTCATATTTTTGCCGTTCAAAAAACGAACCTATGACTGTATCAGGGCTAAGCTTTAATGCGGGATTAGCCTCTTCTGTAATCCGTCTTGCTTCTTCCAATTTAGCATTGGCTTCATCATACAATCTCTGGGCTTCTAGTCTTACTTGATCAGGTATTGAAAATTCAGGCGCAGCGAGTTCTGCCAATTCCTGCAGGTCAGGGACTTCTAAACTTGTTATATATTCACCGGCAATAGTGAGTTTAGGGTCTACTGTAACATCTCCCAGCGTAAAGATATTCGCTCCCCTTATAGCTAGATTAGTCCAAGAAGAGCTGTTGACGCCGGCCTTTCCTGGCGCATATCCGATGGTTTCCATAATTGAGCCGTTTGCAAGCTGCGCAATTCTCAATGTAAAAGCAAGACGCTGCGACAAGAAATGGAATCCTTTGTCATGGGCGCCGAGTATTTGAGCAGCCTGCATTACCTGCGCAGTAGCCGCAATATCAATTGATTTATTATCCAAAGGAGATGGATAGCCAAAAACTTGATAGACCTTCTTAATATCTATGCCGGCTTGCTGCATCCATTCAATCCATATTATTGCTTCATCTATTTCTCGTTTTTCATCAGGAGTCACGTTTTGCTCGGCTTCTCTAAGCTTCGAAACAAAATCATCTGTTGTATCTATATCAATATTCCACTTATTAAGCAACGCTCTAATATTTTCAACAGGCCTATACTCAATGCTAATAATGTCCCTGCCTGAAACTATGTTTAAAGCCTCGACATAGCTTTCGATCTTTGTGTCAAGGCCATAGCTGGACGCATCAATATTTAGCCCTTGTAAAATATGATTAACGGCATCTAAACTTAAAATCGCCCTAACCTGAACATCAAGGTCAATATCCTGTTTCCCGCTAAAAGTATCTCTTACAAAACCCGCACCGGTCCATACGCCGCCTTTGCTTAAAGGCGTGGTTACCCACTTAAGCGCTTTAAGGCCTTCTTGTAAATACATGCGGCCTTCCTGTTCCCTGCCAAGTCCGATCAAAATTTTACCGTAATTTACAAGCGCTACTGAGCCAGAGAGATTATCTATGGTACTTGGGCCATAACCCGAAACAATTGCGCCAAAATTAACGCTATCCGGATAATTTTCCTGCAATGTTAACAGATAATTTGCTGCATTTGTAACGCTGTCTAAAAATCTTTGGTCTTTAGTCAATTGATATGCCGCCATTAGCTCTAGCATATTATCTGATGTAACCTCAACTGATTCTACTTTGCGCGAATCTCTCCAGCTGCCGCTATATTCCTGGCTAGCTAACAACGCCTCAGCGGATTTAACAATTTTTGCAGTGTTGTCTTCTGTTGGCTTTGTAGAAGCATATAAAACTGCCTCTATAGGCGAAATTTCTCCCTGCGCCAGAATCCAATCAAACATTGCCTTAGAAGATCCTTCAGTATATCCACCTGGCATGTCATATGTCATGCCTTCTATATCTATTCTGAGACTCCATCCTTCTTCAAGCGGAAAATCGGAAAGGCTATCTAAATTAATAGTAACTATCTGAGTATTAGGCTGCGGCGTTATGTCATCATTACCTAAGGGTTTTGGCGGCTCCGGAAGGACAACGTTAATAGGAACCCACTCGCTCTGCTGGGAACTTACTATCACTTCGCCTGTGGTTTCTGAAATAAGCAATATCTTTACCGCAGCATATCTTGCATTTCTATCTCTTACTAACGGGACTTCTCTTCGGTCTGTTGCTTCATATTCTACCAAACCTATATATTCAGTTTTTCTATCAGGCCCGGTCCCTACAACTTTTTCTTCCTGCATTGTGATGACAACGTAATTTACAATATACGGTTCGTTTGTGGCAACTTTTATATCTGCATCAGGCATACTAAGTTTATAACCATTTATAAGTATGGGTGTTTTTGGTAATTCCGGCTTTGAAACTTCAGGTATAGTCAAACTAATTGTTGCTATAGGTTCAGTCGGATCCCCTGCGAGGAATACATCTTTTGAAACATATCCACGCGCGTCTTTTAATAGAACCTGCGTCTGAATAGTGATAGAATTTACGCCCTGCGGCACCCTGAACCTAACCTTGCCATCTATGAGATTCTGAGGAACATTTGCATCCAATGTTACATATACTTCTTCTCCGTCCTTTACAACTCTTCCTTTAACCCTGTAACTTATAATAACATCTTCCTGAAGCCCTGCCGGTATTACAGGATTCCACGCAATAACATTAGTGCCTGGTATAGTTTCTATTCCCGTAACTACATCTACATCCTTCTCTAAACCTATAATAGCGCTATTGTCAAAGCTCCCTCCAAATGGTGTTTTGCCTCTCATTAAGGCGCTTATCCAACTGGCAGAAGTCACGCCTGCGCCGAGATTTATTTCTTGTTCTTCGCTATGCTCTTTTTCTTCCGCATAATCTACCCATGCTTTAGGCCTATAAACAATTCCACCTTCCCAGTTCTGAAGCACTTGGAACTGCCTGTATAGCCTCTCGGCCTTGGCAATGCTATTCTTATCGCCCATTATTAAATAGACCATAATAGCCCCGGCATTACCTTCTGAGAAAAATTCCGGCCGCTCAGTGTCTATTTTTTCAGGGAATCCTCTTACAACAGAATCTCCAAATTGTGTATTCACCATAAATTGCTCAAGCCACGGCATAGGATTAAAAGATGTTGCAGTTATATCGAGGCTTTTGCCTGAACCTTTGAGCATAGCCTCAATAGCATGAATAGCAAGAACTGCTCTTATGTTAGGGTTTAAAGGCTCATTAGTCTCCATAACCGGCTTACCCCCTGCATCTGTGCCTACAATAAAGTGATCTCCTGCCCACATACCGCCTTCTTCAACAGGCTTACTAATTCTTTCTATAATACCTATGCCTTTATCCACCCACTCTTGGTTTCCTGTAGCTAAACCAAATCTCACCCAGCTTACCGCGACATCTGCCGCATAGGCTGTGTTGGTCTGATTAAAACGCGCCTCAACCCTAAATAATTCAATTCTCGGTATATTTATATTGATAGGTTTTCCAAAAATCGCAAAGTTATTATCAGTGCGCCATGGCCCTATGCCGGGTATTCCTATACCTTCTATGCCCATAGTGATGCGGCCATCTTGCTCAAACTGCGCCATCCAGTTTACATTTTTCTCTGCTGCCTCAAGAAGCGCTTTAAGGTATTTTTCTCTTTCCGCTGAATCTGTGATTATATCCGGATTAGCCTTTACAGCGTCATAAAGGTCGAGTAATCCCTGTACAATAAATGCATTAGAGCCTGTCAATTTATTCTCATGTTTTGAAGTAGGCGTTAAATCTTTATGCTCATAAGCCTCTAACCAGCTTCCATCTTCTTCTTGCGCCTCCAACAGCGCATCTGCAATTCTAATGGCTGCGACTAAATCTTGGCTATCACTTGACCTGGAAAGTTCAGAAAGAGCTATTCCATTGGAATATGCCCAGCTTGTAGAAACCTCTCCGCTATAAGTCCTTACAAGGCCGCTTTCTGTATAAAAAGTCCTGTCCCTCAACATCCCTCTCAGCCTGACCTCATTAACAGCCTTATTCAAATCTTCTTCTTCAGTTGCAACCGTAGCCCTATTATCAAAGTATGCTTTTATATTTGCAATCAAATCAGATCGTAACCCAAGTTTAAAATCAGGCATTACTGTGCTTGGATCGATGACTAAGACAGGCTTGCCCCCTTCCAATCTTACTGCAACAAGAGGCTCTCCTGGCTCTGCGATATCAATCCTTATCCTTATAATACCTTCTCTGCCTTCAAAATTCTCTATCACCTGATAAAAAGAACTTTCTATCTTGGCTTGAGCCATAGCAATATCCGCAGGCTCGTATTTATCTTTAACTGCGTCTGTAATTTCAACCTGCGGGATAATAAGATATATCCTGACAGGCTCTGTTTCAAATTGCGGAGTAAGATGCGTAAACGTCTTAATCTTCATCCACTTATGAGTCTCGTCTCCGGTCGTGCTATTTAAAAGCCTCCAGTCATAGACAGGGTCTTTCAGTTCATATACCTGAACGTTAGATGGGTCAGAAAAATCTTCATCAGGCGAAGTCCAAATCTGAACAAACACTTTTTCAGGCTCAGCTCCCAACGGCCGGTTGACTCTTACTCTGTTACCTTCAGTTATACCAATAAGGCTTGCCCCTTGTTTTCCAAACTCAAATAGCTTTATAATCTGTTCTCCCACTAAAGGAATCTTGCTGACTTCTATAACAGCGTTGCCTATCTTGATCTCATAAGGATTCTCTGCTAATGCCTTAAATAATAAGATGCCTACTATAGCGGCTAAAGTAGCTCCTAACCATGCCTTAAATTCCCTAAATAATCCATGGCCGAATGCCTTTATGCGGCCTAAGATACTAATATCTTTATAATAACTATTAATCGCATCAATTAATTTTTTCTGAACGCCGCTTCTGGAATCTTCTTTTATAGAAAGAAGCTCTTCTAGCGCTTCGAGAATAAATTTTGAACCAAATATTGCTCTCGCCTCACGTAATAATACTTTTTGTTCTGTGAAGTCAAAAGAACCCTGTATATCTGCTAAAACTATAGAAGGGCTTCTGCCCTTTGTAGAAACCTGGGCTGCGGCGCTTGCCTTTGCCTGTGAAGCTGCCTTTGGCGCAGCTACTCCTCCGTAACCACTTACTACTTTTTGAGAAGCTGCTGGAGCCTGAGAAGCTGCTTGAGCCGGCGCGCCGCCATAACCAGCAACCTTTTTTTGTGCTGTGCCTGCCTGAGAAGAGCCTGCAGCCTGCGCCTCATCTGCCTGAGGAGCAACGCTCAACACTGATGCCTTGAATATTTCAGATCCGGTTGTCGCATACGCAGAAAGGTTGGCGTAATCCGGCCTGAATCTACGCGCAATTGCTAAAACTTCCCTGGATATTTTTCGAAGGTCTCTCTCAGCAAGAAGAGCTGTCCTTACAACCGCGAGGTCTAATGCCCTTAACTGAATTATATTTTCCTCCCTTGCTGATTTAACTTCCGTTACCTTGCTGTTATAAATCCTTACATATCTATCAAATGCGTCTTTCTTAATCTGACCTCTTTCATACCAGGTGCGAGCCATATCTAATATATCCTTTGCCTTGGCTAATTCTTCTCTGGCTCTATTGATCCTCATTTCTAATATGCCTCTCTGCTGTGAATATGGCAGCCCATAAGTCTTTTCATACGGCACCTCGGTAACTTCCACTACTGCGTCTTTTACAAAGAATGTCCCTGCATAAGAAGCAATAGCTTCAGATCTTGCTTTTGTGAGGGCTTCCTGCACGCTCTTCTTTATAACCGTAGCGCTTGCTGCATCTTCCGTAAATTTTCTAATTCTTACTGAAAATACTGTCCCTTCCCGCTTAAGGACGCTTTCAGTTAATGGTTTATCTTTTTCGCTGGCGCCTAAAATATGCACTGTAAATTCTATAGTGTCGTCAGATAGCGACTGAGTATACCTTATTGCGACTTTAGCGCCTTTTAAATCTATATCTTTTGCGCTTTTACCATAAACCTTTGCCAATGCATCTTTCAATTTTCCTCTTGAGAGCCTGTCAGCGTCTTTGCCTACCAATATACCGCCTGTTTCGTCTAATTTTTTACTGATATCATCCGCTTCGCTGATATTGTCTCCCAAGATAAAAGACAACAATGCTTCCCTTATCTCTTTTGCATCTTTAGTTGCATCATTTATACCGGTAGTTATCGGCTTTGCATAAGGAGATTCTCCTGAGTCAGCTTCCATGTAGAACTTAACCATTGTTACAGTCGGGTCAGTATATGCCATCTGCGTAGCTGGATCAATGCCAATTGCGCGCAGCAGTAAATCCCTTACATCCTTTTCCAGCTTAAACTCTTCACCTGCAAGGTCTATAATCTGAGTCCTCTGTATATCCTGTGTAAGAATACCCCATGTGCCCGGATCAACAAAGTTCTTTGCCAATAAACAAATGGCTTTATAAACGTCTGTTTTTTGAAGCCTGACTTGTTCAAATAACCACTTTAACCAATAAATGTCAAATTTAACATGTGCTTCTACGGCAAGCTCCAAAAGCTTAAATTGCCTTTCTCTATCTGTAGCATGGGCGCCTAGATCGTTATTCCACTTATCATACTTTTCTTTAATATCCCTAACTATTGGCCCTTTTATAAAATCTTTATTTGCTTTACTCTTCCTGAATGCCCCTATAAGGCCTAATGTAACCAATACTCCAAAAACAGATAAATATACCAATCGTCTGTATTTATTTATAATATCTTCCGGTGAAAGAGGCGGAGATTGGACTCGCGCTAAAATTCCTTTTTTAGCCCCTTCGGATGCCCCGCCTTCCGGCGTAAACTCTTCAGCTTTAACCTCTTCCCATGTCTCACCAACATCTCCTATAAGGACATATCCCGATGAATAATTGAATACAGGCCCGTCTTTAGCCATTGGATCTACTACCTCTGCATAAATACGATATTGTCCTTTTTCTAAGCCTTGGGTGTCCCATACTATCTCTATCTCGTCTGTAGTAAGATTTGTTGTATCAACATCTGCAAATTTTTTCTGAACTTTTATTGTTACAAATCTTGTCCCGTCCCATGTAGTATATTCACCCTGATAATACAATCTGATTGTCTTTCCTTTTACCTCGTCATTAAAACGTATCCTGGTAGTTACTTTACCGCTGCTATCAGGCCTTGCATTACCCCAGCTAGGCGCTATTACTTCTATCTTTCCAGCATTTTCATAAGAAGCTTGGCCGGGTGTTTGGAATTCGTACAAATCTGAAAATTTTCTTCCGGAAGGCAATCCGCTGCTATATATATATTTTACAAACTGGGTCGATCCTCCAACATTCAGCCTCATAGTATAATATGTATCCGCTGGAAGGCCTTCCAAAACAATTGTTCTCCCTTCGCCGGTATAAGAATGATGTATGCCAAAATCTGTTTCACTGAGCGCAGGACGCAGCCTTCCCAAATAATCGTAAACCAGCTTGTCATAATACTTAAAATAATTCCATCCGCTGAGATGGGGGTTGCCTAAGAATGTTTGGTTGAGCCGCCTTATATTTTCCATCTTCTGTTCCCAGTTAAGGGTAAGCCCTGCCTGCTGCCATGCGCCTGTATTCAATCCACACTGGTCAATTACTATTGGCTTACCCTGCTCTGACATACTATGGGTAATATCAGCTTTTTCAATATAATATTCAAACTGGTCTGGGCTCACGACTGAACCTTCTGCTTTAAGGGCAAGGCTTCCAAACGGCGCATCGTCAGACGGGAACGGATATACAACCAAAGAAACGCCATCAAACCATTCGGCAGGTGCTTGAGGAGTCTGGTCAACTGCGCCCCAGTATAATGAAACATAAACCGGCGGGTTAAAATCTGTATCGCTAAAAGCAGCCTTAATCAAATCATAGCCTTCCCTCATAAATATTCTTTGTTGCGCCTTATGTATGCGAAGGTTTTCTCCATACCTCTGGTCAATATAGTCATCTATAAGCTCCTGCCTGTCTGTTTCGTTTAGACTTTTGAACCAGTCTGTCTTCTGGCTGTCTGAAAGCCCTTCTAATTCTTTATCTAATCTATCTTTTGTTTCCTGGGATAAGCCTTTAAAAAGTTCTATAAAATCAGCCGGGGTCCTTGCGCTGAGCCTGGGGCCTGCTTCTTGTTCCACAAGCTTCCAGTTCTGTTCTCTGAGATAGTCAGTATCTTCGACTTTATTGCGTAAAAGAAGGTCATTAAATATTATTTCTTTATCGTCAAGAGGCACGTTGAGAGTAAAGTAAAGAATCGCATCTTTGTATTTCTTGGCAAATTGAATTGTGTTATCATAACTTGCGACAAGTTTCTGGGCATTTTCTTCGGAATATACAAAATCTTCCTTTTCTATTCCTTCTATCCTCAGAATAAGCTTTATGCCTTCTTCTTCTGCCTTCTGGAAAATATATTCTTCGATATGAGCGAGTTCAGGCCAGCCTAACGTATATAAGTTAAATGTGTTCCCGCCCAAAGACTTCAGCCTTTCAAATTCCATATCCACCATTTCTCTGGTAAGATTGGTGCCCAGGCCCTGTTCTTCTCCGGGCGCCCATAAGACACCGTTTGCCCAGAACTTAATCTCAATACCCTTGCTGGCTGCCTTCTGGTACATATAATCTCTTATATCTGCTATTTCCGGCCAGTATAATGTTGTGACATATAAAGTTTCACCCTCAGGGATAGATTCTATTGCCTTATCAACATCCTCGTTTGTAACAACCTGCCCTCTCAATCCAGGAGACCAGAACCATCTGTCATTGACTTTTTCCGGTGTCAAGAAGCTCTGGAAAGGGCTGATAGAAAGTTCCAATTCCCATCCTTGTATTGGTTCTTCCTGCAATTCTATGGTAGCTGTAACTGTGTTTCCATGTTGTTCAAATTTAACATTTGCATCAGAAATCTCACCTGGTTTTGCCACTCCCATAGTAGGAACAAACCTATCCGGGTTATTTATCTGGTCAAGTATCTCTGCTCCCTTTTGCCCAAAAACTACAATAAGTACAGCGCCTATAAGCCCTCCAACCGCTGTAATTATCGGATGATTCCTTATGCGGCTTAATAGGCCTTTTATATCGCCCTTTGTTTTACTGACAACTTTTTGCGCGATATCTCTTATGTGGATATCACCTCTTATAAGGCCTGTAACGATAGGTGATATTCCATAAAGAAAGATTAATACAGCCATTATTATAGCCATATCAGGGCCTGGGAATAATACATTCATAGCATCCAACACAGTAAACATGGTTGCGCCCAGTAAGAATAATAACGGCATATGCCCGGCTGTTCGTATAAACTTACCTCTAAAACCAGGCTCATTCCAGTATTTAAGTAATGGCGAAAGGATAAACGCTGTTGCTATTGCCATAAGGCCGTATTGGAACTGCATTCCAGCAGCAACAAGTATAAATAAACCCATGACTACTGAAACCCTCATAATCTTCCATATCTCCCCAAACCTCCATTCAGAAAAACCTGTTGGAGTAGTTCGGAATTGAGCAGGCTGGTTTAGAATCTTTTTTATGGTCTCCTGCATCATCAGCACTGCAAGTCCAGGATAATAGATAGTTGAATACGCCACAAACTGGAATAGCTTAACAGGCGTCTTTCTCATAGTAACCATGAATATAATAAGAGGCGCAACCATTGAGAGGACTGTTATTATCAAGTATTGAGGCCCTAAAACAGTCTTTGACTGCGTCCAGCTCAATATCAGATATATTAAGAAAAGCGCGTTCAGCGGCAGGCCTGAAACAGGCAATAATACATCAAACTTTTCCTGAGGCCGCATCGGAGAATGGACCAGGCGTTCAGCCATTGTATGCGCCAATTCAACTGTCCCGCCAGCCCATTTTATTGCGCGCGTAATAAATGCAGTAGCAGTCTCTGGCATTTCTTCCATATTGTAAACGTCTCGACCAAATACAGTATAACCGCCTGTTTCATACTGGCTTTCCCAGTTTTCAGGAGGCGCTACTATTTTCCTTAATCTCGGAAATCGGGCTAAACGGTGACTCAATATTTCTCTTGAATAATTCCAGAAATACCTTACGCTTGATACAGCCAATTCTTTAAGAGCAAATTTTGCGCGGGTAAGCTTGGATGTCTTTCTATAATCTTCGCTCTTGCTTACGCCATAATCCTTTTCTAATTTATCCTCTAATTGATACTCATTGCCCCATCTCATAAGCAGCTGCGTAGTCAAATCTTCAGAAACTATCTCTGCCCAACCTTCTCCTCTTCGCACTCCGTAAATTATTCTCTCCGGTTTTCCAGATACAGTCCTCCTATCTTGTGTTCCTGAAACATATTCCGTGACCGGGCGTGTCTTCGGGATTACAAACCTTTCTTTAAGATTGACGTCCCACGCTTCCCATCCGTATCTTTCTTTTTCAGCATCCCTCTCTTCTTTACTTATAAACTTCATAATATCTGAACCCTGTGGCGTTGCGGAGGCTACTATATCGCTAAGTAAAATGCTTTTTTCTGTCTCTGGCCTGAGTGAACGAGGCAAGCTAGAACGCCTGTAAGTAACTCCATGGCCTAATATCATTACATTGCCGCCTTTATATCTTGGATGCTGATAATAATTCCAGTGACGGTCAACTCCTGGCCCAAGGTGCTCTACGACTTTGGAAATTACTGTCTCTGAGCCAATCTTCCCTATCTTGCCCATTGAAGCAACATGATTGCCCTGCACTGCAGAGATATTGTCCGCAACAAAATATGTAAGGGTCTTTTCTACAAAGTCCGGAGGCATTGTCTCATCCTGATCAGTAAGCCCTAAGAATTCATCTTTTTCATTTGTAAAATTATAAATGGCAAAATTCAATCCTCCTGCTTTAAATTTATGCGCGCTTCCGCCCCATTCTTCCCTGTATTCCGGCTCATTGCGCCTTACAAGAAGTATCTCTGTTTCAGGATACTTTTCCCGCAACCTCTCTACGGCATTCTCTATTCTATGCATGTAAACAGGCATTGTGGAACTGTCAGTGACTACTACCCGGTAATTGCCTGTTGAAACACGGACTCTTTCCGAAACATCCCCTAATGCCTGCAATTTTTCCTGGGTAAGTTCTTTAATAGCCACCAACTGATACCTTCTTTCAGTAATATCATTGATAACTTGCGCCTGAGCTGGAGTAAGAACGCCTACTACCTCTACATAATCAATAGAATCTATACGAATCTTCCTCGTAACTGTATCCAATACTTTTTTTTGCTCCGATGTCAGGTCTTTTTTAATAAGTAACAATTCACGTTTATCCTGCGCATCAAATGGAAGAGCTGTTCCTTCTATCATCTGATACTCAGTATATGCATGCGTCTGATTGACTATAGATTCAAGCGCGCGTTCCTGGTCTTTGGTAAAGTTATTCGACGTCGGGAATATGTTTACGTACTTTACATGCCTAAAATCTTCATAATCTCCGCGCGGAGGAGCATATTCAAATGTCCTCATAAAGTTTTCTACTAGCTTATTGCCAAACAAAAATCTTTTTACTTTATCTTTAAGCGTAACCGGCGTTTTGGCTCTATCCGCAAAATATCTTCCGGAAACATCTGACATTAAGCCAAATCCTTCAACTGCATAGTTATAAGATGCATACAGCCAGAAGAGGTTCCAGAATCTAAATACGCTAAATGCCAGGATTGCCTGAAGCAAACTTTCTGTTTCTATTTTCCTTATAATGAACGGGGTTCCGAATATACTCATCTGCAGGCGCTCAAGAAGCATCGGGATATTGAGTGATGTTATAGCTATAGCGGCCATTGGAACAGCTATTATACCAGCAACCGCTAGCACGCTTCCCCAGAAAAATCTCGAGCGTCCAGAAGTAACAGCGCTAAATCTTTTTGCAGCAACTATTGCTAGGAGAATACTTGCTAAACTGATTAACCAAACAACGCCTATATTATTGGCAGGAAAGATTGCAACCTGGGCCAAGATAGGAGCTAATACCGGAGCTATGCCCTTTAATAACTGCGCGCCATAAGTGATAGCCAGATAATACCACGCCCCTTTACCGAGTTTACGGACTATTGAAAGTTTTCCGGTTGATGAGCGCGCCTCAATCTGCGCCTTAAATGCCTTATAGCCCGCAAACATTACGCCTATTAATAAAGGTGTCCCATAACTTCCCATAGTTAAAGACAAGCCGCCAAGCGTAGAAATTATTCCAATAATAGTTGGCCCTCCAAGAATCGCGGTAATTCCCATAACTGAGCCCCAGGTAACTGCTTTCTTCCATGCCCTATCTTTAACTGAAGCAATAAAATTCTTTATCAATAAAGGCAGGGCGCTTAAAATTATCATATTAAATGTCATAGCAATGCCGGTATCAAACGGTACGGTTACAAGCAATGTAAGGCCCCATAAGCCAAGCACTGTGCCCCATAATGTCAAATTCTTTTTAGGCTTAACCTGAGCTTCCAGTTTTTTCCCTTCTTCAAGCTTTATTTTCATATCCTGTATCAATTTCTTGACACTATCTCCTGTCTCAGGCGTTAGGTATGAAGTGTCTATTCGTGAGAGAATTTCATTTATCATTCCTAAATCCTTAATTGCTCTAGTGCGCATATAGTGTTTCTTTGTAAGCCAGGATAAAAGTCCGCTCAGCTCTTCAGCCTCTATAACAGCCTTAACTATAGCTTCAGTTTCCTTTTTGAAAAAATCTTCATTAATTCCATATTCTGCCATTTTAGCTAAAACTTCGCTATTTTTGTTTTCGACAGCATTTTTATACGCCTTGGCCAGATTACTAATAGCTCCCAGGCGGGAGATTTTTTCATGTAACGGTAAAGGTTTCTCGCCACGGAGTGTCTCTAATTCTGTAACTACCCTAAAATCAAACCAGAGTTCTGATAAATTTTCGTAGACGCCTGTATTGGCTACTGCTTGATTTAACGAAGAAATTCCCTTTGTTAACTCTATTATTTTATTTTCTGCCTCGGCTAACTTGGAGCGTAGTGACTCTTCCATTCTCGAAGAGTCACTTCCAATCAAGGAATTCATACTATCTACAGCTGCTGATATAATGGCTAATTTTTTTTGGACTTTTTCCAAACCTAAAAACTCTAATCTAAGATACTCTGTTTGACCCCCTTCCATATCCATGCTCTTAACCCATTCTATTAATTCATTAAATTGCTTACTCTTCGCTAAATCATCTAAAAGCTTTACTGCGAGAGAACGTGCAAAATTAATATCAAGGCCTAGTTTCTCTAATATCTCATCTACATTATTCACTCTTTCACCGTCAGGTGTATTTAATTCGCCTGTTGAAATAATATCGACAATGTTCATTAACTCCCCTAATCTCCGCACTTGCGCTTCTAAGTTCTCATCTCTCCTATCAGCAATAAAAGCTAAGGATTTTTCTATAAGCTCCTCTCCTTTTGTAAGATCATACTTTCTTTCCCTGCCGCCCTGATGTTTTGTCTTATTTTCAAATTGTTTTTCTTCCAATTCGTTTACTTCTCCACGCTGTTTTCTCCGCACATATTCTCTGTATTCAATAAGATTTATAGTAGCTGACTCTAAAGCCTGTCCAGTAACAGGGCACGTTACCTTTTTGGCGCTGGGATCGCCTGTTCCTACAGCATGGTGTTTTGCTACCCTTGCTACTACAAGAGGCATTACATCTCTATGGACCCCTGTCAATGACTGTGTTGTCTGGCCTTTGCCTAAGAAAATATGAAGCTTATCTATTCCAATGCCTTGAGAACATTCTGCATTTGCCTGGCCTTTGGTTATAAGTAGTTCGCTTTCTCTTATAGCGCTGGCAGTATTCTCCTCGAGATAGCGGAAATCCGCTCCCTGCATGCCAGGCCCGTCATCCACTAAGATAAACCTGCCTTCTTCTCTGAATTTTCTCAGGCCGCTGAAAGCGTCATCTTCCATTACCTTTAGTGCATCATCATAAGAGAAATCATTTCCAGCATGAGCGCCTTGTCTTTTTGGGATGCCATAAATCTTTAATTCTGGATTGGCTTTTAACATCGCCTGGATAAATCCTAGGTCAAACACCCCCTCTAAATTATTATCAAATAAGTAGCTGATGGTTTTTTTCTGTCCAGATGTTACATATTCATCTCTAAACCAGGCAAGGTCTTCTCTATCATACTGGGTAGCGGGAATTCTTTCTTTTGCTACATCAGTTATCTCCTCTTTCATTAAACCAGTGACCCCAATCCTGCGGTACTTTGCCTGTAATTTGGGATTGCCTAAATCCAATACCCCGCCTAATAATGCAAGCTTCGCCCATTCTTCAAATGAAAGTTCTTTCGTGCCGCTGCTTGTAAGGTCTTTTATTACAGCTATTGCCCCATTATTGGCTTCGTCATTTACATCTTCGTATGGATGAAATACGTTGCCAATAAGGTATGGCGCCAATACAACTGCCATTGTCTGCCTTGCCACATTTATATACTGCGTATTTCCCAAATCTTCTCTCAGCTGGTATCCAAACGCTGTAGGAGCCCAGTCAAGAGCTTTCCCGACCGCGTTCCTGACCTCTTCCTGGTGCCTTTCTATAAATTCTTTGACAAAAGCCTCTTTTTCTTGCTCAGTTGCGCTGCTGCCTAGCGTTTTCCTTGCTTCTACCTTTGCCTGCTCATACATTTCATCATCCACTATATTCTCAAAAACCCATTTACGATAGTTGGCCCAGAACGGCTTATCTTTCAAAATCCCATGAATGAATAACCCTGCAGCATATTCTTTTAGTATAAACTCTTTGTTTACTTTCTTAAGCTTGCCTTCAGAAGGGCGGGATAAAAGTATATTCATCAGTTCTTCTTCAATCTCCATTGCGCTCTTACCGCTAATATCCAGTATCCCGCGTTCAATAAATAAGCCTATTAAAGCCTTTTCACCGCGGATTAAGTCAGATAAACTTATTTCTGTATTGGGTAAAATCTGGCCCTTTGTCACAATATCAACATACCTGCTAACTATAGGAGAGATCTCCTGCATCTTTTGTTGTATATTCTTTTTATCACCATCATTTTCGATCCATTTTAACAGCTGATCATTTTGGGCGGGTAAAAGTAAAAGCGCCGTGGCAAGTTTTGTATATCTTCCGGCCCACTCCGAATCTTCACTGTCAACTACTAGAATCTTTTCAAAAATTTCTTTAGCTTCGTATTCTGTAGCTACGCGCAGCTTATCAGCCAACGCTAGTTCCTGATCCATAATTCCATAAATGACGCTTCCCGGAGCAATCTCACGGCCGTCTACAATCACTGTTCCAATAGCAGTCACTCTATCTAACACTCTTCTATCATATTCCTTAGGATATTTCCTTCCGCAGCCTACGCCTACATAGCTATCTAGGATAATTGAATCCACTACACACGATAAACCATCCATTCTCCCGTGGCCCTTGTATGTAAAATATACTCCTGAAGGAAGAGGTTTGCCTCCAACTTTAACAAATCTCTTTAGGACATGGTCTGCGAATATTGAGTTAGTCGCTTTAGAACGTTTGCCTCCCCATCCTTGGCCGAAATAACTGTGGCCTTCCAACTCCATATCCCGCAGGAAGGTCCCGTTCGCAACTCTACTTAATGCACTCAAAACAATCCGGCCTGCTAAATAAATCTGATCAATTGCCCGAATATCCTTCTTTTTAACCTTTTCCATATTGCCGAAAAGATCTAATAGATAATCAACCTTACCTCTTACATACATCTTTAAATGCTTACCGCAGAATGTAACCGCGCTTCCCTCAGCGAAATCTTTACGGTCCTTTAATAATTCTTCAGCTGCGCGCTTGCTAACATCTGTAGAAGCGTCATCTCTTGCAGGATCTTCTTTAGTAAATTCACCTGCTATCTTTTTCTGGCCTTCTGATGCTGGGGCAGCTTCAATATGCGACTCAACCTCTGGTATGCCGCCTCGCAATAACACCTTAGTAATCCTATCAAGTTCTTCCTTTAATGCAGTATATATATCTCTATCTCGAGAATTGTCAAACTGGTTAAGAATCTCTACTCCCTTTGCTTCCAATGCCCACAGGCTCGCTGCCACATGCATATAGCGGCCTTTCTCAGTCAGATATTCAGCATCTCTAAGAATACTTAGTATCCTATCTCTGGATTCTTCCAGAGTCATTGCCTTAAGTTCACTGGCAAGCGTAAGCTGCTCAAGCAATAATCCCTTATATTCATCTCCGAAATTGACCTTCCAGCCTTCTGGCACAACTGTATTTCCAAAATATACACCTTTATAAGTACCTTTACCTACTACAGCATGACTAACAAGAGAATCTTCGGTAAGCGTGACTCCATCTTCAAGATAGCTTCCTTCTACGCCTGAGTTCTCAATATGAGAATCTGTTCCAATGTAACTATCAAGCCTAACATACACATAGTCTCCTGAAAGTTTTACGCCTGGAGCAAAAGTCTCCTTTAACACATCCTTAGTAGTGCCCTTACCTATTGAGAAAATATTAAGTTCCGTAGCGTCATCTATGGTAACAGGACTATCTTTATATAATCCCCTAAGCTGGCCATTTATCTGGCCCCTATATTTTTCTACAAATACATGTTCTCTTTCTATATCCTTTAAGCTTGATGGGGCATCTTTTCCTACATTTACATACGCTATTGGGTAGCTCATACCTGGAGTTCTTCGCCACACATCTCTTAATACCTTTGCCATATCCCACGCGAGAATTTCCATCATGTCGCTTTTTTCATCAACATCCGCTACTTCCTGCATAAGATCAAAATACGGCATGGTATCTTTATGAAAGATTGCTCTATTAGCATTGATCCTAACTGCCTTATAGAGATTTTTAGCTTCTTTTCCGAATAAAGTATTTACTAATCCATCTCTTTGTTTCTCAAGCTCTGCTTTTTCTAAATACGTCTTCCAGCCACCGTTATCAATCTTATCAATAACCTCTATCAAACGGTCAGCAGTTTCTCGGTCAAGAACATTTTTATCTTTTTCTATGCGTTCCCTTATAGCTTTATTCTTTTCACGCTCGAAATCATTGAACAATCTTTCCTGTTCATAGCTTAATAAGAATTTCCAGCCTCCGGCCTTTGGCAGTAACCCTCTTTCTACTGCCAGCTTATATACCTCTTCTAAAAGCGCGTTCTTACGATCAATAAGCTTATCTCTTTTAGCTTTTGGAGGATTTTTTAATAATTCCAGAATAACTTTCCGCAGCTCAGTCCCAGCAGATGAGATTAAACCCTGGCTCTCTAACTCATCTATGCGTTTAGGTATCTCTTCCCAGAATTCTTTTTTAGCAAGCCCCAAGGTTTTCCAGTCGCTTAATGAAACAAGACGGCCTTTACTGTCAAAGATAAAATTGCCCTTATCAATACCTGAGACATCTGTTCTGCTTGAAGCCGTAACCAGACAACCTGACTGAACAGCTTTAAGCCAGGTAATAAAGCTGGAATTGACTCCTTCTTCTAATACAGCGGTTGAGCCCTCTCCGAATAAGATCTGATATAAAGGCGCGTTGTCAAGAAGGCCCATCTTTTCCATACCTCTCATTGTTTCCATCAACGCGCCGCCGTGGCCTCCGATTCCTTTAGGGCGGATCATTATAGAATTCTGCGGAACAACTTCCCCTTTCTTCACCTGGTCAACCAGCTCATCAGGTATGATACCTCTTACATCATTATGGTCGCCTGTTGCAATGAGCGCCAAGCCATTTGCAAGGCATTCAAGATTCGCTTCATCCAGGCCTTCTACCGCAAATACATTTTCTCTCTTAAATCTTTCAACAAATTTTTCAAGCCTTTTGTCTCTAAAAGCGTCTTTTTTCTTTTCTTCTTCTGTAAATTCATTATTGATTTTATCCCAGAGGATAAGTAACCTATTTATGAGTAAATCCATATCCTTAGTTCCACCTAAATCAAGATATTCTCCCAATTTCGACAGCGTGGTATTTCCGAGCTCACTCAACATCATTTTTACACCATCTCTTATTTCTTTTGGGTCAGATTTTAGGATCTGGCTTAAAGACATGCCTCCTAACACAACTACAGGCCTAATGCCCTGAGACATCGGTATTACGCTTTCATAAGTAATAATTGAATGCGAAGCGCCCGTAGGGGAGCTGTATGCCTTCACCATTAATGATGTGGTTGAAAATCTTGAACCAATGCCAACCATAGTCATAATCGGCACCACTCCGAAATTTTTATTGAAATCTTCCTGGTCAAAATCTTTCCAGCTCTTTTTCTCTTTACCGCAATATTCAGCAAATTTTACTGCCATATTTACTAATGCCCCTTCTGCAAGCCCTTCCGCATCTTTAGCATTTTCTTTTTCCTGGCGCTGGTATTTAATCATATCTTCGCCTGCCAGGAAATTCTCTTCAATATGCTTACGAAATGCTCCTTTCAGAATAACTTTTATATCTTCTTCGGTAGCGCCTTCATTGATCTCATAACCCAAATAATCTAATGCTATTCTAACTTCTTGCCAGTTAATTTCAAATGTTTCTCGTGTCGTAGCCTTCTTCAATATTTCCTGTATATCTTTCTCTACTAATGCATCTATCATAAAATCTTGAGGCCTTAAAATAGCCGCTTCTTCATAAGAAGGCTCTTCTCTAAATTCTACATTACCGTCTCTTATATCTTTAAATCTATCGTATAATGTCCTAAGAGCGCTTGCCATAGTATCTGCTGATGCTACAAACGGCACTTGCATAAATATCCTTGGTGGGATATCTTCAATATTATCTATACGGCCAACTCTTAATCCAGCAGGATCACTCGAATGCATTAAAACTATTTTACTATCCTTATTTAATTGCTCTAATTCATTTGCAAGATCTTCGCTGTCTCCTCGGATTTTTGCTATCGCAGCCTGAAATACTGTATCCCTAAGTTCATTATATAATTTTACAAGTAATGCAGCATAACTAGTTTCTCCCAATTCCTCTGCAATGATTAATGGAATCTGTATAAAATAACTGTCTCCACGTTTTACAATTTTAAGTTCATTTTCATCCTGAGTATCTTTCAATATAATATGGCCTTCCAAAGATAAGCTCTTTATAGCATCCCTGATTTCTTTATTCTTTTCTCCAATTTTTTCTAATGACCACTTTAACCCTCTTCTTGTATGGACATAAGCATTTACTTTTTCTCCGGGTTCTACTTTTTCGCCCTGTTCTCTTTTTTCTTGTATATCTACCAATAAAATATCGCCATAAGTATCAAATTTAATGCCAAGGTCTTCTTCGAAAATTTTATTGAGCTCTTCCTCTATATTTTGGGGTCCTTGCAATTTCTCATTCCAGCCCTGAAGATTATTTATAATCTTTTTATCTATACTGACTACTGCGTCAAGAGGCGGCTTATTCTCGGGATATACAAAATGTATCATCTGGGACGGCTGTAGTTTAGATTTCTTCCATAAAAGCCACAATAGCCCAACCTTTCCTTCGTCGCTGAGCTTGGCAAATATGGATTCAGAATAAGATAATCTGGATTCTATCATGAATCTATTAAACTGTTTTCTTTCGCTCTCTATTTTAGCTCTTACTTCTCCAGCTTGTTCTTGCGATGGGAAAATCTTAGACATTAATTCTTGTATCTTTTCCAAACGTTCCGCTCTTCTATCTTCATCAGGCTCATTAATCAGCGCCTGAAAACGTGATAGAACTATAATATCTTCATTTGTGTGGCTGGAAATTTCTTCAGTAGAGGTTTTTGATTTCCTTAAGAAATCCATGAGTTTATCCGTAAATACTTTTCCTCCTGTACCAACGCTATACATATCTATAAGATTCAGAAAACTAAGGCCTGCCCTGAAAAGCCCGTCTTTATCTCCATCCTTCAAGCTTTCTATTGCCTTAAGAAGCACATACTGGGTCTCTTCGCCTTTTTCCACTCTTCCTGACTGTGCATGGTAACGGAGGATTTGAGTTGCGCGCTTTCTATCTTCTTCTCCTATGCCATACTGTATAAAAATCTTATCGAGCATCTCTGCGCCAATTTCTTCATGTGTCGGCCAGCTGACTGATTTTCCTATATCATGTAAAATCGCCACCATCCAAACCATTACTTTAGGATCCATTCTTGTTTCAGCCTTCTTGCCTAGTAATCTCTGCTTGACCTTTTCAGCTAAACTTGTATCCGGCAAAGTTGTAGCTTTTATATAAAGTTCTACAGCTTCTCTGAACGTTTCTTCATCCAAATCGCTCAATTTTCCGAGGGATGCATTCTTAAAGTCCAAGAACGCATCATTAAACGCCTTTTTATCCTTATTTTTTAAAGCCTGGGAAGCGTCTTCAAATATCTGCAAATGCCTTATTAGATTCTCTACATGCTCCAGCATGCTCATATTGCGGTGATAACCTTTCCTTGCGACATACTTCAGATCACCCAGTTCAGGGAACATCTCTAAAAGCTCGCCGCTTGAAATCATAGCGAGTATTCTTGAAGATATGTTCCCTCCTTTAAGTATCGCATCCTGGAATGTTACGTAATCTTTAGCGCTCTGGCTTCTTCTTGAATCCCTTTCTCTATCTAAAGACCCGCGAAGATCTGCTATGGCCTCTTTATCCTCCAATTGTTTGATACGCTGCCGCCTTAATATGCGAGCTATAATTGCAGGGTCATTAATTAAGGTATCTACTTCTAAAACTCCTGTAAAAATCTTTCCAAAGTCTTCAACTTTAATATGTTCCAGCTCTTTTAATAATTCGGCAAGTCTCGCACTATAAGTTCTATCTTCATTTTGTTGTTTTTCTAAAATTATGCTTAAATCTTTAGGGTCTAATATTTTTATAAACTGAATAAGACTCTTTTTAAATTCTGGAGAAGCTTGCTCATTATCTAGAGCATCGAACATTTTCGCTTCTTCTTTCGACAATTCTACCCCTGCTCTTTGTACCGTTTCAACTCTTATGCTTTCCTCACCCTTAGATTTTAGATACCCAATAAACCTATCCAAATCCCTCTCGGTCATTAAGTTTATATCAAGCGCTAGTTCATCAAACTTTGCAATATGAATGGCGTTGGCAGCCATACCTACTGTTGTTTCATCAACCCCCAGCTGTTTAGCTTCCTGAGATACGTGTTTTAACGAACCTTCTTTTGTCTCTTTTCCAATTAGCGCGCGCAATGTTCCTGCTTCAGCCTTGAAAATATTTGTGGCTCCAATAATCGCTTCCTTTACAAAGTCCTGAAAATCCTTCTTCTTCAGCCCTTCCAAATCTTCTACTTTAATCCCTAATCCCTTAAGGACATCTTCATATGTTACGCCATCTTTTAACTGAAAACCTATCTGCTGAATATCGCCTACAAGATAATCAAACATAAACCTGGTTCCTATAACCTTGGCATCAGCTGGAGCTATTGTCTCCGCATCTCTAAGCCAATTTTCAAAACCTCTGCCGTCCCTATCTTCAATTAACCTTAGGCCCCTTTCAATAAATTCTTTAGAAAAAATTGGCTCTTTCCCTAAATCTTCAACTCTAAACTTTACGCCCGTAGCTCCCCATCGTTCTAAAACCTTTGAAGCTGTGTTAGGGCGCCTCTCTCCTATAATGATATTAAAATACGGGCTGAGAGCTGCGATAATCTTATCCCTCAACTCTGTCTCTAAACCGCCTCTTCTTCCACCTTTAAATAAGGCTATAGCTACATTGCCTTTCCCGCTCTGGCTTGAAGCCCTGTTCTGAGATAAAAGATCCAGAAGCTCCAGTTTCTTTTTATTGATCGCGGCCTGTCGCTTCAAAGCAGAATCAATTTCTCCTTCAAGCTCACTTACGACTGCAGCTTCATTTTTATCAGTTGTCTCTACTTCTATAAATACTCCTGGATATTCGTTCATAATCTTCTCAGGATCATCAATCCTATCTGCTCTATCTCTTTCTAATAAATCTTTCTCTATTTCATCTAAGCCCATTTCAATTCCCTGTTCTTTAAGTTCATCCTGACGCCTCTTTGCCCTTTCCTTTAAATCAGCCGTGAGCAAGAAATTAATAGATGTCCCTGGATAATATCCGCGGCTTGTAATAACAACATGGCCTCCTTCAGAAAGCGCCTTAGCTATATTACGCTCTGTCTCAGCCATTTCTTGCCATGCCTGGCTGCCTCTTCCAAGGCCGGTAAGCTTTTCAAGCTCTGGGCTATAAAGTTCATTATGAGGCACCAGCCTGCCGTCCACAAAAATCTTTCCGTCTCTATATTCAACCTTTGTATCTTTTACTAATACCAATAATGCGCTGGAAAGCGCATCGCAAGTCTTTTTAACCTCTTCAGAATCAGGGATCTTATCAAGAGAAACCTCTTCTCCGTTCACATAAATCTTGCCATTTCTATATCCTACGCTTTCCGGTTTTAGCGCCTTTAATATGGCTACTAAGCTTTCATGATACGCCAAGATCTCATTATTTTTCATTACCTTCCAGATATATGCGCGGTACACATCTCCTGTATCAAACCACGGTATATTCCTAACTTTTGCAATTCCTTCTGCAGCAGTAGATTTGCCTGCTTTTGCCTGGCCAGCGATATAAATTATCCCGTGCGGAACAACTAATCCTTTTACAACGCTGAATCCAAAATGTCTAATCGCATCGCGATACTCTATCAGCTCTTTTAATATCTCATCTGATACAGCGCTCTCCAATTGTTCAAGAAATGATTTGACATTGACAAGCGGAGAAATAATCCATCGCTCCAATTCTGCGTCAGTAACAAACCCTGTCTGCCACGCCTTCCACATAGGCAGCACAAATTCGTTTACATAGCTCTTTATTTGATTCGGCTCTAGCCCCTTTGCTTCCCATTCTTTCTGCTCACTCTCTAGTTTATACGCCAAACGATTCTTGATATACTTTAACTTCACGCATTCAGGACTGAATACCTGTCTTGCCAAATCAAGAATATCCACAATCATCTTTACATTCAAGGCATCTACGTCCAATATATCTTCTGGGGCGAACGCTTCATCCTTTAAACCTATCCTCGGATCAAGCGCAGCCCGTAAATAAGCAAGATATAATGAAAATCTTTCCTCTATGCCTTTCGGCGCGGATCTTCCCATAGGAAGGCCTATTAACTTAACTGATGTTATAATATTCCTGATCCTTCTGGATTCTATATCAATAGGTTCAAATCGATGTTCGCGCGCTAAGCCTATAACCACTTCAGAAGCTTCAGGATTTATGGCAAGGCCTGCTTCCTGCAGCCTTCTTGCTTGGATCTCCGCAATTTCCGCTTTTAACCGATCAGCATGGCTCTGTAATACTTCTGCAGATGCAGCCTCATTTGCCTCTTTTGCTCCACGAGATGTGTATTCATTAAAGGTAGTATTAACAAGAATATTTTTATAGGCTTCCGTGATCAACGCCGGCTTGCCTCCCACATTCGACATCATGGCAAAAAAGTTTTCGATGTCCTCTTTAACTGTAGGAGGATTGAGCGTAAAAAGATGCGACCTCATGGTATAAGCTGTTTTCCCTTCCACTGACATGGTTGCTTCATCCAGCATCTCCCCTATTTCCTGCTTAGAATGCGCTTGAGAAGCAAGAAATAGGGTCATGCTGCCTCGCCCGTGCAATCCTTCAAATTTAACATTTTTGCCTAATGCCTTTGCTTCCAGAGTCCAGCCTCTTTTATCCATGGCTTTCCTAAGCGCTTCAACATATACCTTGACAATCTGTTCCGCCTCAACATGCCCCAGCTGATCATTCAAATCTTCAAGCGTATATTCCTTTTCTTTATCATCAACAAACCTCGGGAAAAATACATAAAGGACAGGTAGCGCTCCTTTTAGTCCGCGAGCCGCGCTAGTCCATGCCATTTCAAAAGAAGAGCCTTCAATCATACCGGGAACCAGATCTGAGTATGTAAACGGCCCTGCTCCAACAGTTTTTCTTTTAACTTTATTTTTTGCGTTAACACCGGTTCTGTACGCTAAGCTGCGTAAAAGCGGCAGGCCGCGTTTTTGGTCTGTGCCATAAGAAATTTTAGACCTCCAGGAACGCGTGCTGCGCAGGTGACGGAGCTCTCCAATAATATTATTGATACAATATTCCTCTTTATCATCCTTATTATATCGTTTCCCTGTAAAATTCTTTTTCTCCATTCCTTCTTTGCCCAATATCCAGGTAAATCTACGGATAAACGCTGGCAACTTCATCAGCCTAAGCTCATATAAAAACATTTCAAATTGAAATTGATATGTAGCGTCTGTTTTTTCTTTTGCGATAATTGCCTGCACTGTTTCTACGCCCATCAATTTAATGAAAGCCGCTATATTGACTAGAAGGCTTGACTGATCTTCATCAGCTTCTGTAGTAACAAGCTCGCTGTGAAAAAGCACTAATTCATTAAACAAATCCTTTTCTATATCATTCAAATCCGTTAAATAACTGCTGCTGAAATCTTGTAAAAACTGGCGCGGATCTGGTTCTTCAGCTGCAAGAACTTCAGGTTCCGCAGCCTTTGCTTCTATTTTTTTGCTTTCTTTTTCTGAAGTATGACGCATTGCCCCGTTAATTAAAACCATCTGCCATAAAGCATGCCCCAATTGTTTTGCAGGAGATGACAGCATAAGCTTGTTCTGCGAAACGCTTTTATCGATAGGATGGCCTAGATTTATTTCGCTATAAGGATAGTACCTAGGATACACAAAACCTGTAAGGGCTACGCGAGTAAGAAGCCGCGTTGGCATTTCTTCAAGCGTTTTTTCCTTGCCTAATTCATCAAATTCTACCTCGGGCGGGGTAAGCCCTTCATCAACAAACCATTGCTTAACTTTCTCTACGGTTAACTCCGCTGGCCATTTAAATGTGTTCATATGGCCGCGTTTAAGTACCTGCTCTCCCTTGGCGGCAATTAAAAACTGCTCGATATCTGACTCTTGATCATAATATCTTATCACACAGGCAAGATGCGCTGTAAGAACTCCTTCAGATACTGTGTCTATAACGCGAAAATTATGATTAGCGCCGTTAACAATCCCTGCTTTTTTCAGCTTGGAATAAATCTCTTCTGCATTTTTAGCAAATCCTGCATCCTGCTCCATCCTCACGCTAAAACCCTCAAAGAGCTTATCAAAATAACCATCGCTGTCAATCTCGCCTTTCTTCAGCGACTCATCCAAATTAGCAAGAAGCTCTACCATTACATCCATTCCATAGTCCAATGACTTGCGAGAATGATAGAATGCGACATTATTTTTCTTGAACGCCTCTTTATCTTTGCTAAGCAAATATTTTGCCATCCAGAAAATGCCGCCGTCCCTAGCAAAATATATATTTACCCTTCCATCATCCTTAATCTGTTCAGCAATCCAAGGCAAAAGCCTGCCCATGGCAATAAGGGCATGGTAAAGCGTATATTCATCTTTATTAGGAGCGTCTGTGATAATGCTTGCAAAGAATCTTAAACGCATCTTAAGGAGAAAATTCCACATTTTTCCTATTGGAGTAGCCAGGTTAACTTTTGCGCCGAGAGTGCCGGTTTTTTCATTAAGAACTCTTACCATATCTTCACGGGAATATAATCGGTCAGTATCAAGCGTCGGGGCATATATTTCGTTAAGGCTTATAGAGCTAACTTCTTCGGAAGGCATCTTTGTTGTCTCTGATTCCAAAGGCGGGGCATTCGGCTTGGAAAAAAATCTGATATAGTCTGTAAAAATACTTACCTCGCCGGGATTTAAAGCGCTTATCTCTCTCTTGCGGTCTTCATCCGACGGCGAATGGACTCCATTGGCAGTAGCCATAATTGCGTTTAACGGCACAAACCATCTGCGTATTTCTCTAACGCTATCTTTTAAAGCGCCGAATTGTAAATGCATCCTAATGAGATTTCGAAGCGTACCGACCGGTGATTCCATGGTATTGGAAGGGCCGACAAATAATACATCAACAATATCTTGCAAAGAAGCCGCGCTTATCTTTTTCCCTAACATCCTTTCAGCCTCTTTAATGGATATGCCTCGATTTTTTAGAAAATCTTCAACGGATGACTTTATTTTGATTAAAATAGGCTGGGTATCAGCTCTGAGAGAATTCCAGAGATACCCTAATGCGCGGACTCGAGGATCATCCTTATACTTTTCTTCTTGCAACAACCTATTGACCCATTCATTAAAGTTATCTCCATCTCTTTCTTGAATATATTTCAATCCTTCATCCGCTAAAGCAGGAGGCAATACCTTTCCAGAAAGGCTTATTACCCTGTCGCGTATGCCTGTGTCGCCCCAAAGCATGAGTATCGCATGAAGATCAAGCTGTCTGCGTTCACCAATGGCAAATTCAAAATCTTTTTCTATAAGATCTAATACATCGTTCCTTACTTCATATTGTAAACCACCTGCGGTGTCTCCATTAATAAGGTAATTCCAGAGATACCCAAGGTCATACACTTGAGAGCGCTCCTTATATTGTGCATTTTCCATAAGTTTCTCTATCCAATTATCAAACTTAACCCCATTTCTTTTACTGATATATTCCAAGCCTTCATCAACCAAATTTTTCGGAATTACTTCGGAAAGAGCCTTTACTTTATCACGAAACCATATATCTCCCCATAAACTGAGCACAGTATTGCTCCCTGCCAAACCAGCCTTAAGACGAATAAAAGCATATTCTTTATTATGAGCTGTGATTAAATCATCTAAAGCCTGCTGTCCTTCCGTTAATGTAATAGCCTCGCTATTATGAGCTGCGATTAAATCATCTAAAGCCTGCTGTCCTTCCGTTTCTGGAGGCTTTACTGCAAGATTACCGCCACCTTTATAGATTCCATACAATTCTACTCTATTTCTTCCTTTGTTCTTTGCCTTTTTCTGTGCAACAGAAGAAAGCTTACTGAGATTAGCTAAAATTTTTTCAGGGTTATCATGTTCTGCGTCAGTTGCCTGCTTGACAGAAGCTGCTCCGAAAGAAATGCTGAAAGGCGGCACCATACCTACAACATTACCTTTCAAATTAATGCCTTGCCCATTCCAAAACTCAAGAGTTCTGCGCCAGGCGGCAACTAGATCCTCTCCTCTTTTTTTGTCAAAAATAACCGGGTAACCCTTGCTGCCAGGAATCATATCAAAGCCTAACACTTCTCCGATCTTCTCTAATTCTCCGCCGCCAAGATTGTCAAGGCTTTCCAGCATAGCCCATCCAAATTTTTCATTCGTCCGAAGCATTACCTCTTCGCGTATTTCATTAAGTAATTTGCTTATCGCCTCCTGCGTATAATCTCCTGCGATGACAAGCATTGTTTCATCGCCAAACCATTTTACCTGAGTGATTTCCACTTCGTATTTCTTCCTTATGCCTTCTAAAACATCGCTCACCACTAATCTCACTTTGCCGGTCCAGCGGAATTGTCTTCCTAAAAGATTATGATATTGTCTCTGAAAGTCAATATCAAATAATGCCGAAGTAAAAGGTTTTTTGTCGCGGATATACGCTCTCATTAATTCTTCCCCATCTTCTCTTTCTATAAGCTGCGGAGATCTGAACATAAGAGGCTTATCGCCAGGAAACGCTAAGTCGCGAACAATTTCTGCGTTATCGCCTGAGGATGGTAGCATCTTTTCTGCAGCTTCCTGCCAACCGGCTAACTCAGGTAACTCGTTTCCGCCAATAATTATACCCGCAGGGATAAGCCCTAATCCTGAAGCCTTGCCTTCGCCTATGAAAGATGCGCCTTGATCATGTATCAAATGCAATCTTTCTTTGTCTATTGCCTGAATAGCCCGAGCATTCGCCGTATCCAAGGTAACCAATGCATCGCTTTTGGTAATTACGGAAGCAACCTCTGAAGAAATATGCCTTAAATCAAGTGTGTACGAATTCAATCCTTCTTTTACTATGCTGCATCTTCCTGTCCTTACAAACGCTTTAAGTTCGGAGAATCTATCTAATGCAAGTAAATTCTCCACATCTCTAAAACTGCATCTTTCGCCTATCTGTTTACTGTAAGAAATAATATTTACCTTAAGATATGGGTTTTCCTTCATTAACCTCTGAGCAAGATACAACCCAAGCACGCTTTCATAATTATCACCTAAGACTATTGTAATAGCCCTCTCGGCCTTGGTAGTTACATATGAACTGACAAATTCGTCTAAATCCCTGATTTCTCCTTCGCTCAAATCCCTCGCTCCTATAAAAGCTAACTTTATTACTTCGCTTATATTTTTATTATCTAGGTCATTATCTGCAATTATACCCAAAGCATCTTTCTGTGACTTAGAATTTTGTTTTTGGAAGATATTTAAGAGGATTTCATTTTTTTCTTTTCCATCCTTATCCTTAACTTTTACAACCTCTCTAAGAGATTCTTCTTTTCTTATATAAGATCCCATTGCTATCTCTATTGCGCTGTATGCTAAGCTCATCACCTGGTTTTGTGTCAGGCCAGAAATAAAAGGCTTTCCAGTTTTTATAGACTGCCAGCCAAGAATAACGCCTAATACCTTATCTATCTCTTTCTGATGTAGAGTATAAAGTTCGTTTAATTTATCCTGCGACGCTATTACGCCTTTTATTAATTTAAGGGCTTCAGCTTCATTGGTCTCTACTCTAGATACATCCGGCTTATAAGCTGGGGAAATTCCGGATAGATGCTCTATCCCTGAATATCCAAGCAGCGCTTTTTCTATCTCGGTTTCCGCCTCTATAATATCCTTATCTTTCAGATCGAATCCGGAAATTATAAAAAGCTCAATCACATCTAATGTGCTTCTGTTCCCGCTAAAATCATGATGCCTTATGTCTTCGACAGGAACGCCTGCGCGTTCCAACGCTTCGTCTTTTCTAACTTCTTTTGCTATTTCATTTATATCCACTCCGCTTTTCTCAAATATCTTTGTAGCGCCTATCTTATCCAGATATTCTATTACTTTTTCAGGGTCCTTTGCGTGTTCGAATAAATCATATAAATACGCTTTAATATCCGCAGTGTAAGCACTCGCCGTAACAGCGCTCGTTGCCTTAGTAGTTGCCGTAGCTTGCGCGGCCTGTGTAGAACCATATCCTCCAACCTGCTGAGCTTTAGGCGCCTGAGCTGGCGCTGCCTCTTGTGCTGGCGCCTGAGCTGCTGTCGGTGCGCCGTAACCACCAACCTGCTTAGTAGGGGCTGCGGTACTATCAGCTTGAGCCTTGGCGCCTGCTCCTGCGCTTAATAGCTTCTGCATCTCTTGGAATCTCGTATCTTCTCTGCAGAAATTTTCTAGGACATCTTTTGCTCTATCTGAAATAATAAAATCAGGGTTTTCAAACACAAATCTTAAATACCTGAAAAAGTAACGGAATGTCAGGCTCCTTGAGAGCGTATCTATCTCTTTCATAAGGTCTTCTGCTTTAAAGTCTTCTATATTTTTTTCTTTAAGGAACGCTCTAATTTTTTCTAATCTGGTATCATAACTTGCATCTTTTCCAGCCTTATCCCATACATCTTTTATATCTCTAATCAATCCATCTACGTCTTTATATCCTTTGGAGCTAAGCCAGCTAGCCATATCAGTTGTATATTCACCAAACTCTTCCCCCCCCTCTTTCCACGGATACACCTTTGCATACTTTGATAAATCTATTATGCCGCCTTCTTTTTTATCTTTTAAAGCCTTTCTCAGCGAAATCTCATCGATCTCCGCAAACTCACTAAATCTAAGAATTCTTTGTTCAATATCAGCTATCCCTTCATCGGGGTCAAAAGTGCGGCCATCGCTTCCAATGCCAACCTTATTAATTGTAAAGTCTGGTATTCTCTCGAAAACATCCTTTAAATTAGGAAGAGGGTAAATCTCTCCTCTTTCATCAACTGCTCCAAGTAGCTGGATAAAGCTTCCTTCGTATTTAGGTAAACCCTCTTTAAGCAAATCACCTTTCTTTAATCCTAAATCTGTCTCCGCCATATTGACTCCATCAAACATCCTCTTTTCTATCAGAAGTCTTCTGTCCTGTGACATTATATATTTCACAAAATTATCTATTCTCTCTACCATGCCTTCTGCTTCAAATCTACCCATAATCTTACCTGAATAAGCAAAGCTCTTATCATTCTTTGCAACCCAGTTGAAAATTTCCATAAAATGTTTCATTTCATTTGTGATTTCACCGGGCAAAACTCTTGTTTCAACCGTCTCTTTTCTTCCCTTCTTACCCTTCGTCGCTTTTTTAGCAGCTTCTCCCTGTAACCTTTCTGCTACGCGTTTAAAACTATCTAAAGTCTCTTTAAGCTGTATGATTCCAGGTATGCCGTTCTTACCTTCCAAAATCTCTTTAGCTGTCCAGGTGGCTTTTACTATCGCTTCTTGAGTTTCAACTGACGAATAGAATAAACTATATAAACTGCGCCATTCAAGCTGTAAATTTTCTATAGGGCTTAAATCAATCCTTATCAGTAAATCTACTTCACTCGTAGATTCGCTTCTGCCAAGAAGCATATCCCTCACTGCCCCTCCAACTGCCACTACATTGCTAGTTTTTCCTAATAAACTTTTAACCGGGCCTTCTGGTAAAATCTTTTGGACTGCAATGTTAGCACGCTTTAATAATTCAGGCGTATCAGCTCCTGCAGCTCTGAGAGCAACTACTGCTTTATCTATTGCTCTAAGAGCAGCTAATGCAGCGTATGGCGTATCAGAGCTTGCAGCTCTAAGAGCATCTAATGCAGCGTCTACTGCTTCTTGGGTAGTAGCGGCTCCTAGCATGGCAATGAATTTAGCCTGGGCTATTAATTCAGGTGTAGCAGCGCCTGGAGTTTTCTTAAGCTCCGTTAATGCAGCGTCTATTTCCGCATCAGTATTGGCGGCAGCTAGCGCGGCAATAAATATTGTTCGGGCTGTAGCTTTAGCAATTTCAATAGCGATTTCGGATTTCCTTGTATTAGCCTGGGCTGATAGATCAGACGTAGCAGCGTTTGCAGCTTCAAGAGCGGCTACTGCGGCGTCTACTTCTGCATCAGTTGTGGCGGCAGCTAGTGAAGCAGCGTATGTTCTCTTGGCAGCGTCAATAGCGGCAAGCTCGGCGGCTTTTCTTGCAAGCTCTTCTCTTTTTGTCGCGACATCAGCTGATAGATCACCTAGCTCGACTCCTTTAGCTTCAAGAGCGGCTACTGCATCATCTATTTGTTTTGGAGTGGTGGCAATTCTTAATGCTTCACTGAATGCTTCTCTGGCAGCATCAATAGCGGCAAGCTCGGCGGCTTTTCTTGCAAGCTCTTCTCTTTTCGCTGCGACAGCTGCTGATAAAGCGTCTGTCTGGGCGCCGTGGACTTTATTGAGTTCAGTTAACGCGTCTTCTATGTCTTTTTCGGTTTCAGCGGCATCCAGCGCGGCAGTGAATG